>JGI24696J40584_12961708_pt1 | contig 43824 bp, 43 predicted proteins | sample TergutCo191P4_FD_40584 | JGI IMG/M metagenome (IMG submission 40584)
TTTCATCCATTAGCACCCCTTTCTGCATCCATTATATCCCTTTTTTCGCTATTTTGCAAGGTTTATTTCGGATGTGTTAGAGGGATAGTCAGAATTTTATTTTGCACATCAATGATCTTTGCGGAACCATTAGAGATATTGTTAATGAAAGAAGCCAGTGTTGGTTTTGGGCTGATCTCATAAAACACGTCTATTCCGCTTAATAGCATATTTTTTATTGTTTTTATCCATTGGACCGGTGTGAATACCTGCTCATATAATTTATCTTTAAACGAATCACCTTCAATATATTTTTCTCCAGTCACATTAAAATAAAAAGAACAGTCAGGTGAAGTAAAATCATATTTTTGCAAATTAGCATGATACTTATCCGCAGCAGGACGCATCATAGCATGGTGAAAAGGTCTGTTAACTTTTAATGGGATAATGTGGCCGCGCAAAGCTTTTATTTCCGTTGTAAAGTCATCATAAACATCTTCTGATAAAGAAACGACAAGTTGTTTATATGAATTGTAATTCGCTATTGTAGCTTTTTTATTTTTTATACATTCACATATTGTTTCAACTTGTTCAATACTCAAATTGATGACCGCAGCCATTTTTCCAATACCGTCTGTTACGGAATCTTCCATAGCTTGGGCTCTTGCGGCCACCAACTTAAAGACGTTCTCCACGCATATTACATTTGACGCCACCAACGCAGCATATTCTCCCAATGAAAATCCGGCCACTGCATCTGGCTGGAAACCCTGTTCTTTGAAAGCTTCATATATCGCTAATTCCACTGCAAGAGTACAAATTTGGCAATATACGGTTTTATTTAATTCATCCTGCGGCGCTTCAAAACACATCTTTGCAACGTCGTACCCAACAATAGATGAAGCCAACCCGAACAGATTCCTTGCCTTTTTAGATTGGGTATAAATTTTTTGCCCCATTCCTGTGAACTGAGCGCCCTGTCCTCCGAAAACAAAAGCTGCTTTCATTCAATGCCTTCTTTCACATAGCGTTCTTGTATTGGAACAAACAGCGAAATTAATTCTCTTGCGCTATCAGGTGAAATCAAAGTTTCTAACATAACTGCATTTTGCAAATCACCACTTTCGGTATAGTCTACCGCATATAGTTTATTACCATCAAAATACGATTTAAGAAAATTGATTTGTTCTTCCACTTCATCATCAACGTAACTATCTGCTACTGCGAACAAACCACCGCTAAAATCAAAATCCAAATATTCGCTACTGTTAATAAACTCATCATCCACTCTTAATATGACCACATCTTCTCCATTCGCACGGTATTCGAATTGTTCATGCCATCCTGGTTTGCCGACGGGAACACGGTTCTCCTTTAACCAATCCAAAAGACCATCAGGATCAGATACTTGAGGGATTTCTTTCGATAACGAAGATAAAACCCGCATGACAGGTAACTGTATGATCGACGGTTTTATACTAATAAATTTCATTGACAACTCCGACAACTCTTCATAATTCATAATACTTTCCTTCTTCGATTTGAAAAATTTATGTACCCCAAATTTGACCGCAAGCCGTTTTCAATTATTTTTCGGCAATTTTTATTATGTTTTTAAAATCATTCATATCATTAATCCATCTGCATGTTATGCTGTCGTCGATAATTCGCGTGTTACCTGAAATGGTACATCCGGGACCCAATTCCAGAATGCAATGGCTCCCGTATTCCTTTTGATTTTTAATCAATGCATCCCACAATATTGGCATAGCTATCTGTTGCGATAACTTCGCTTTTATATTCGTCCCATCCATTAATATTTCCCCATCAACACATGAAAAAACAGCATATTCAGCGTCATGGAATTGATATCTATCGAAGATCTGTTTTGAAGCGTGTAAAATATCCCGGCATAATGGGCTATGGAACGCACCGCCTCCATCTAAAGGGATGACCCATCTGGCGCCTTTTTCTTTCGCTAGTTTAGATAATTCCTTTATTTTATCGCTTCTCCCGGAAACAACGTTTTGATCATTGGAATATGTAATTGATAAAGCAATGCTATCTCCGTTAGGATCTATAGAATTACAACACTCTCTGAGAAGTTCCCGATCCAACTCCATTACCCGCACCATGGAGCCGTTACTAATGGTTGAATCATTGATTAGCAGCAATTCCAACTCATATACAAGCTTTAGTATCTCCGGGAAAGGAACTGTTCCGGACGCCGATACTGCGGCAAATTCTCCCTGGCTGAACCCAATAGCAGCATGGGGTCTTTCTACATGCAAAAGAAGCACCTTATAAAGCGCCATACAATGGGTTATCAAACAAACGGTATGCAGTTCTGGTTTTATTTTAGGATTTTCATACGCGACTTTGTAGAGATCCTCGTTCAAAAAATCGCTTGCTTCATTAAAAGCATTTCTGAATTCGCTGAACTCATCGTAAAAGTCTCGGGACAAGCCGTGATAAAAAGCGTCTCTTGCGGGGAACGCAATTGAATAGTTGCCAAGGATGCTCATAATACACCTTCCCGCTGCTTGCTATTTTTCATAATTTGGATTCTGCTTTTAGCCAATTGTCGCATATGTACGAGCCGTTGATATATTTGGGAATCATCAAAAATATTTTTATATATCCTTAACAATCCTTCTTCTAACTCGTTTATTCGCATTTTCTTTGGTTGAATGGTAACATCCCAAAAGGTATAACAACTCCAGTCGTCAACTAAAATGCGGTCTTCTTCTTTTAATTTATCCCTTAAACGTGTTCCGGGTAATGGAGTGGGAACTGTAACATTTACACCATAAAGTTTGTTTTGCTTAATGAAGTTTTCAGTCTCTTCGAAAACATTGATATCATCTTCATCAAGACCTACTATAAACGTCCCATATACTCCGATTCCAAAGGATTGGATTTTCTCGATAGCTTGATCATATCCCGAAAGCTGTTTTAACTTCCAATTCTTATTATCCAATTGATACAGGCTGTCAAAATGAACGCTTTCAAAACCAATTACAACCCACTGGCAACCGGATAGCACCATCAATTCTAATAGTTCGTCGTCCTGCGAGATTGACACATCCGTTTGAGCAAGCCACCGAATATCCAGTTCCATCATTTCTTTTAAAAGGTTCTTGCATTCTTTTCTATGAACCAAAAAATTATCGTCCGCGAACAGTATCAATGCGTCGGGGAACATTTTTTTGATTAAATCGAGTTCTTGTAAAATATCCGTATTGCTTTTCCGGCGATATCCTGAGCCGAATACCTTTGACGCGCAGCAGAAAGAACAATCATGCGGACAGCCGCGAGTCGTCTGAAGCGTGATGATCGGATAGTTATATCCTTTTAAAAGGTCATATCTCGGCATAACGTGGTTTTCAAACTGAAATCTTTTTCCCGAATCGTCTTTATAAGCCCTTTTTACATTTCCGCACTCATAATCAGATATAAATTGCGGCCAAGTTCTTTCTCCTTCACCAACCATCACAACGTCCGCATGCTGTGCCGCTTCGTCCGGCAAAACGGTGGCATGTATACCGCCAATGACTGTAAGTACATTCTGGCTTTTAAATTTTTCAATAATCTGATAGGCGTTTACGATTTGCTGGGTCATCGCACTGATACAAACCATGTCATATTCTTTGTCATAGTCTATCGTTGTATAATTTTCATCTATGTATTCTACAATCCAATCTTCAGGAAATAATGCCGCTATGGTAATTAAACCTAAATTTGGCCCCGTCCACAGAGCCCGAAAACTCTCCATGCCGTTCGTTTCTTCCAAAAACGCAAGTAGTTTTTTGTTCTTCCCAAAAGCATTGCCTTTAGGAGAAATTAATGCTATCTTTTTCATGATTTACTTTTTGCAGCAATGTTCTTATTGAAGAACTCTACTATCCTTTCGTCATATTCTTCTGGTCTTAGATGTTTATTGGTTAAATGCCTGGAGCGTGGAACACACCATATAGACGCATTTTCTGATTTCAATAATTCATAAGCAAGTTTTGCATTGTCAACTGAAATAATATTATCTTTTTCACCATGGATCAGTAACACAGGTGTTCCTTTTAAATCCTTTAATGATTTGATAGTTTTCTTTGCCATTTTCGAGAATCCTGCATAATGTAAAAAGGTAAATAGGAATATTGATCTGCGCACAGGATTTTTAATTTTCTGGTAATCTAAAACATAATTGAAATATTTTTTTACATACAACATAGGCCCACTATCCGTAATAACGGCTTTTACATCACTATATTTATTTGCAGCCCACAGAGCTTGAGACACTCCCATAGAAAACCCCATAATTCCGAACGGACCTTCAATTCCCATATTCTTTACTTGCTCATAGAATACGGAAAAATCTGTTATTAAAAAAGTTTTTATTCCTTTATATGTCTCACTTTCACCATGATTTCGGTTGTCGAAACTGAGAACCCGGTATCCATTCATAAGGAGTGAATCCACAAACATTAAAATGGCCTCTTTGCTTCCCCCTAAAAAATGACATGCAAGAATTGTACCTTTGCAGGCTGTTTTGGGTTGATAGTCTATACCCACAAGTTTTATTCCATCGTGGGTTATAAATTCGAATTTCTCATATGTATAGGGAACCTCTAAATTATTTTCATATTTATATTTAATGGGGTGCGTTAATTCATAAACTGATTTGTATACTTGACGAATCAATATAAAACAATAGATAAAAACAACTAATATAAACAAACAAATCAATATAGGTATAATTATCATATAAATTACCGTCCTGTGTTAAAACTCAATTGAATTTAAATTACATATCCTTATTGCATTATTCGCATAATCGGCAATGTATAAATAATGATTCATATAATCAACCGCCATACCTGCTGGGATATTATATTTTGCCGAACCATCATACATCGTCGAGTCCACATAACCAGGCTTTCCATTACCGGTGAGGGTTTTTATAATATTAGTTTTAAGATTAAGTATCCGAATGCAATGATTTTCAGCGTCAGCTATTAATAAATACTTTTCATTCCAAACACATATCCAAAATGGACCGTTAAGCTGTGCCTTTTGCCCGTCTTCGCCATCACCAGAATAACCGGCTTCACCTGTTCCGCAAATAGTCCTTGTTTTATTAGCTGCCACATCTACTTCCCTAATGCAATGGTTCCCGTAATCCGCTATGTAAATATATTGACCATTCTTGGTAACCGCAAGACCATATGGCTTATCAATTGACGCTTTCAGGGGATCTCCACCATCACCGTCGTATCCAAACTCACCGGATCCTGCCAAGGTATACACAAACCCATCATTTTTGATTACCCGTATGACATTGTTTCCGTAATCATTCGTATACACGTTATTGTGCATATCTACGACTACTCCGCCTGGGCGACTGAACTTGACTTGTTTGCCAAGCATTCCATCGCCTTCATACCCTTCGCTGCCGCAACCTGCAAGGGTCTCGATAATCCCTTGAGCGTTGATTTTTCTGATGCAGTGATTTCCGGTATCCGCAATATAAATACAACCGTCTTTTCCTGCGGCAACCCCGCTTGGTTTGTTAAATCGTGCTTTTATTGCGCAACTACCGTCGCCGGTATAGCCATAGCTTCCATCACCGGCAATCGTTGTGATTATTCCTTCACGATCAACAAGCCGTATTGCGTGATTACCTCTGTCAGCAATGAGCAATTCACCGCTACTGGTCATGTCCAAACCATAAGGTTCAGCGATTTGTGCTTCTTTCGCCATGCTGCCATCGCCCCTATAACCTACAAGCCCTCCTATCAACGTTGAAACGCTTGAACGATTATCTGTAATGATAATTATTTCATCTTTATCGGAATTGACAACGCGGTTTCTGCCTTTTTTCTTTGCTTCAGCAAGCGCAATCTCTGCTAACTTAAGTAGGTTTCCAATGCATTCATCTCCGGTATAAAAGGCAATCCCAAAACTTGCTGTGATAGGAACCTTCGCGTATATGGATTCTTGATCCATGAATCTTTGCTTTCTGAATTGCTTCCTTAATTCATCAACCAAAGACACTGTATGTTCTTTGTCTAAGCTTTCAAATATTAATATAAAGCTGTCACTGCAATATCTTCCGACTTTGAACTCGCTATATGAGGAAAAGAAGACGGCCATCCTTTTCATGATTTGATCGCCTTCGGGACTCCCGACTTTTGAGTCTATATTAATGAAAAAATCAATGTCACAAAGCGCAATGAAAAATTCAGTTCCATTGATTGTCTTTTCAGTAAGATAATTTATAACAGTACCATAATTCCAAAGTCCTGTCAGAGAATCGAAGGTTTCTTGCATTATAATCCAAGGCCTCCATCCAATGGAATCACAGCTCCGGTAAGATATTCAGGAGCGTCATCTGCTAAGTACTTAACAACGCTCGTTACTTCATCGACCCTGCACATCCGTCCCAAAGGAACTCCTTGAAGCAGTTTTTCTTTATCCTTTTCATTCATGGTGGTTACCATATCTGTATCAACCCCTCCGGGAGCAATGGCGTTTACACTGATTCCATATGGAGCGACTTCTTTTGCGAGGGAGCGCGTAAAGCCTAATAAAGCTGCTTTTGCGGATGAATAGTTCACCTGTCCTGGAATACCGAAAATACCGCTGATAGAACTGATAAATATCACCCTGCCGGATTTCCTCTTCAACATATGAAGTATAGCGGTTTGAGTTAAATGAAATGCGCCCGTAAGGTTTGTATTTATTACATCATTCCAATTTTCAATGGACATGAAGATTATAGACTTGTCCTGTCGTATACCAGCATTATTAATAACAACATCAATGTACTTCCATTCCGCTACAACATCAGAAATCAATTTTTTCACTTGCTGCTGATCTCTTATATCGACCTGATGGGCTTTTACGGTTCCTTTTAGACTTTTGCTTTCGTTTACTACTTCATTGGCCGCTTCGTTATTGCTTAGAAAAGTAAACGCTACATTTGCGCCTTGTTCTGCAAACGCCAAGACAACCGCTTTACCGATGCCTCTTGAGCCGCCAGATACAATTATGTTTTTTCCTTCGATGGACATATAAATCCCTCCTCGATATTTTACAACTATTCCTTGCTCCGCATATACGATAGGAGCTTTTGATAAGTGTCTTCTGATGACAAAACTTCCTTCAATTGCTCTTCGCGGAAATGAATTAATAATCCGTCATTAATTATTTTCTTATGCGAACTCAATGTATTGAATGAGAACCCACATAACTTTTTAGCAAAAGAAAAAGCGGTTTCTTCAAGCTTTTGAAGTTCAACAGTTTTGTATATCAATCCCCACTTATCCGCTTCATCAAGATTCATCCGGTTGTTAGTGAGTCCGAGCATATGCGTCCGTGAATTACCTACTAACTTTGTAAGTAGTTCAATTCCTCCGTCCGCTAAGCAACCACCGTATTGTACATCCGGCAGCCAGAACCACGTTCCTGGGGCGGCGATCCGAAAATCACAACTAAAAGCGATGGACGCTGCTGATCCTATTACAGGTCCCGAAATAGCGGCGATAAATATTTTAGGTGACTGCGTAATTGCTTTTGTTATCTGGAAGGATTTATATACCGCGTTATGAACCTTCACGGCAAAAACTGATTGCCGGTCACCCACAAAACTCCCCAAGTCCAAACCAGACGAAAAACCAAACGGTAATTTACTTGTCAAGATAACTACTTTCACTGTCTCTTGCTCTAACGCCCAACATACTTTATTAAAAAGCTTGTCCAGCAATTTCTGATCCAAACTATTAGTACCGGGTTTGTTCAGGTAGAGAAAGCAAACATTTTCTTGTATCTTTGAATCTATGTACATTTACGTCCTCCTGTGTAGCTGCTCATGAAATAGATCCAACCGTTCCCACATCTGCTGTTCATCAAAATACGCAGGATCTACAACATCGCCTTGTATTTCAATTAAAGGTGTTTTTTCTTCTTCCGCTTTTTTTCTTATTTGCGGAACCAAGGGTGGTAAAAATCCGCAATTTCTATGAGAGAAGTGAACGATGCCTTTAATATCAAAATCTCTTGCGCTTTTAAAAATCGCTTCCATGCGGCTTTCCCATGTAAAAAACCTTGATGAAATAATCCTTCGGGCAAGGTCTTCAAAGAAACGATTATTACTCAGCTTCACCGTTCCAAAATCAAACATTTCTTCTCCGACAATCCTGCAGTCCAATTTATTTTCAATATCTTTAAGTAAGCTGTTTTTATAAAGCGGGACGATACCAAGCCAAAGTATCCTTGCAATATTGTGTCTATCGACCGCAACATTGGTTTCTTCGATTTTATCTTTGTAATCCTTCAGTATCTGAACCGTACTTTCTTTTCCCAAGTCATTATACAACGGAAAGAGCTTAAACGAATCTATAATATTAACGCTTTCGGGATTCTTGATCTTGAAAGCGTCTATTTCATGCTTTATTTCCTGTGCTTCATTTGAAGCTGTAACAACTTTTTCTATGTTCGTTTTTAATGGAAAAGTCGTTTTTAACTGTTCATACAGTTTCTCAAATTGTCTAGCAAGATAGGTAAGCTGATCTTTTTCATTAGTCTTTGGGATGTCAATATAATAAAAAGGTAATTTATATTGTTCCGCCGCATCCCTGCAATATGTCCAAGCATCTTTGCAAGCGAAGCTCAGCGCTGCAAAACCTACAGGTTTCGGAATGATCTCGCTTTCAATCAGTGAATGAAACAACGCCTGATATGAGCATCTGCCTGAGGGAAATCCCTGTGCCTCAGCTTTTTCAGCGGGATTTTCAAATAAACGCCATGCGGCGGCAAGGCCAGCAAAGCGCTCCATGTAAACAGTCTGAACATCAAATAATTCAAGCAGTTCGCCGGGAACATAGTAGGAAGCAACCAGATATTCTTTTTTACATTCGGTTATATTTTTAAGAACATCATATTGATTACGCAAGTAATGCGCCATGTAATGCTCATCTCTTGACTCATGAAACCTGACAGCTAAATCCAATTTCGACAACAGGCCATTCATCGGTTTTTTGTTTTGAAACATATCGTTTTCCTTTCTATGTGATGGTCTTGTTGTTAAAATGATCCATGGCAAATATCGCGGCGCCGAGAGCTCCGATTATTTGCGGTTCCTCCGGACAATAAACGCTTTCTCCCAAACTTTTAGATAGGACGTTTACTATACATTGATTTTTTGCAACTCCGCCCGTCAAAGCCACAGGCTTTTTTATTCCTATTGAAGCAACCATTCCCATTAACCGTTCTCCTATAGCTTTATGGATGCCGGCAATGATATTTTCTTTTGGTTTTCCTTCAGCGATTTTTGATATAACTTCCGATTCCGCGAATACTGTGCAAATGCTGCTGATAGGCTCGACCTTTTTAGCGGTCAGGGCAATCGATCCCAGGTCATTGATATCAATTCCCATGGCATGCGCCATCACTTCAAGAAACCTGCCGGTTCCCGCGGCGCACTTATCGTTCATATAGAATGTCTCTGCATATCCGCTTTCAGAAATGCGTATCACTTTGCTGTCCTGACCTCCGATATCAATAACTGTGCGGATATCCGGAGATAAAAAATAAATACCCATTGCGTGGCAGGTTATTTCTGTAATGACCTTATTTGCTTCTTTTACATTTCGCCTTCCATAGCCCGTTGAAACAATACTTTTGATTTTCGTTCTGTCAATTTGCGCTTCTATACAAATGTTGTTGATAACTTCATCAATAGCAGATTTATGGTCAAATCCGCTTTTCACGATGGAAAAGGCGATAATTTCTTTTTGGTCATTCAATAAAACGGCGTCTGTGCTTACAGAGCCGATGTCAACTCCTAAATACAATTTATCGCCTCCAAACCGTTTCTTTAAATGCTTCCAGCCTTAATTTCATCTGTTCCTCAGAAAAGCCTCTCGGATCGATACAATCCCCGGACAGTTCAAGATAAGGCACAGTAAGCTTGTCCGCTACATCCCTCACCTGCCATGACGCTCCTGGGATGGCACGGCAGCCGTTGTGCATCATATGGATAACGCCGTCAATCCTATAGTCTCTAATAATTTCCGCATATAGTTGATTGCGTTCTTCCGCTTCTCCCAAATAAAAGTGGGAGAGCGAACGTTCCGCAAGATTTTCCAAAGGCTTTTGAACATCATATTCAGGCCAGTAAATATGTCCTGTAATATCAAAGACTATGTTACATCCAAGTTCATCTTCCAGGTATTCCAATAGGTTGTTATTATATAAAGGCGCGAAATGGATCCATAAAATCCGCTTGTGATCTTTATGAGTGTTATTTTCTTTACCTTTCTCGTACCGTTCAAGCATTTCATCATGATACGCCTTGACCACTTCATAACCAAATTGTGAACCGAAAAGAAAAGTCGCACCGAATAAGTTTCTCAACATAAAACGTCCCGGGACTACAGGATCGTTTTTTCTAAGCTCAAGAACCTTCAGCCAATATTCTCTGGTTTTGTTCGACAATTCTAATGCTTCCCGAATCTTATCGTCAGTTAGCTTTTTTCCGGTATAGTTTTCGATCCATGTAACAAGATTCCTATACTGTTCAATTAAGTAATCCTTGTTGATTGCTTTTCTGTCAAACGGCACATTTAAAACAAAAGTGTCTGTTCCGTATTTGTGTCTAAAGATATTCGCGACACCTACTCCGCCGTCGCAAATATGGGAGGAAACAGCGGCTCCTAACGGTCGGCTTAATCCTCCGTCTTCAATCAACCCTAACGTCGCCTTATGATAGGAACAAATGGAAGGGCTGAATCCACTGCCTTCACTGCATGATATGTAATCTCTGGACAAATGAAGTGAAGACAGCCATCCAGCAACCAACTCCATGTTTACAGGTATCAATCCAGCGGCATAAAATAATTCCGGAGTCATCACCATATTGGTCCATATGATTGACTCCGGGTTTTTCCATATTATATTTGAAAATATATCAACCTGATTTTCAACAACTATTTGAATCGCTTTTAGCGGCAGCTTGGGTATAAGCGCTTTTGTAAGCTTCATCCGCTGGATAAAAGGATTGTTTTCATTTGCATCTTTCAAGGTTTCTTTAGTGTCGCTCTTTGAGTCGTTATACTCAATACATTCAATAAAAGCCTCCAGTCGTGTCGCAAACTGTCCTGAACTCTTTTCGTTATAATTGATTTCCAACTCAATCACAGGGATTCCATTGGCTTTACACAGCTTCTGCACAGCAGGAAAGCTAAGTAAATAATTATCACAGTTTTGAGACGAAAAATATACGACTCCTTTTAACTGTTTGTCGCCTTTAATATGACTTTCAAACCAATCAATGAAATGATTCATCCGCGCACATGGTGCGTGCGCATTTGGATATTCGGGAATAGATACTTTTCTGCCAGCTTTGTTCTCTTTTATAATAAAATACCGTTGCCATATAGCGTCTGCGTTTTTTCTCATCCCGCAATGATTGATTTCGAGATTGTAATTCTTGAAATAACGCTCCATTTGCTTTCGGGTATCTGCTGGGATCGTGTTACCTAAAACATAAATCTCGTTATCATATTTCATTTCACATGACAGAGTGTTTACGTTCGTAAGCGGCTTTTCCTGTTCTAAATGGAAAAACTGTTTCAAACTGTCGCAGAGATCTGTAATATGATTGCCAAAATACATGCACTCATCTTGGCTGTTATCACGCGGGAGCTCAAGCATATAGCAAAAGAGTTCCGGTCTGGTCAGCTTCACATAATCATACAGTCGTTGCATGCTGTTACAGCAGTTTGTGACGACGATCCCGTCAATTCCGACATCATCCAAAACCTCGACACAGTGCAGCGCATAGCTGCACAGGTTAACCGGCAGCCTGTGCGTGCCTTTTGCAGTCCTTTCATCCAAATCATTGAAGTTGATCATTGAAAAGCCGAGTTCACTGATAAGATGGTAGGGAACATAGGAACACATATATCCAATTGTCGGTTTTCGGCCGGATCCAATCATCTTTTCCTATTCCTCATTATCTCTTTAAAATAATTCACCTTTTCTTTGATGTTCTCCGGCGAATTGATAGTTCTAAGAACTCTTAAATATCCTTCGTTTAGCTGTTCCACAGCCATCTTCTTTGGGATAATTACCGGATTAAATATGGTATATTGGTTCCAGTCGTAGGTTAATATCCTGTTCTCGGCGTTCATCATATCAAAGCTAACCGTACCTGGATAAGGCGTATTAACAGTTACACTTGCGCCATATAATTTTGTGTCAAGTATAAAGTCTACTGTCTTTTCAAAAACCTCTACATTGTCCTCGTCAAGACCGAGTATAATACTCCCGATAACGCCTATACCGCATGATTGGATATTTTCGATCAATTCCTTATATCGCGAAAAGTTTTGACTCTTGAAGCTGTGCTCATCTAATCCTTTTAGATTAGCCGGATTAACGCTTTCAAGTCCGATCAATACCTGTCGGCAGCCGCTTCTGTATGCCGTTTTTATAAGCTCTATATCCGAACCAAACGATATGTCGGTGTTGGCATACCAAGTCAGGTTGTATTCATTCACCTTTTTCATAAGAGCTTCCGCATGGGCTTTGTTACAAAACAAGTTATCATCCGTAAAATAAATCACCGCACGCGGATTGATTTGTTTTACAGCTTGAATTTCATTTTCTGTGTTATCTATCCTCTTTGCGCGGTATTGCTTGCCGTATAGACTTCGCAAATTACAAAACTTGCATCCATGGGGACAGCCCCTAGCGGTTTGGATCGGTATCAGCTTTCGTGCGTTTTTAGGTAAAAGGTGAAACGAAGGAACAGGAGAGCAATTTATATCAACTTCGCCCAAGGGTTGTGAATAGACATTTTTTACTGCATTAATTTGGAAGTCTATTAGAAATGTAGCCCAGATATATTCTGCTTCTCCAATCAGAATCGTATCCGCATGTTCGCCGGCTTCTTCCGGGCAAACGGTTGTATGTACACCGCCAAGGACAACATGCGTCCCTTGCTTCTTATAATACTCAGCCAGTTCATACGCTCTCTTCGCGTTTGGCGTAACTGTATACATGGCGACCAAATCATATTTCTGCGTTAAATCAAGCTGCTGAAATTCTTCATCTACCAATTGAACCTCAAATTGTCCGGTCTCTTCAGCCAGTTTAGCAAGCACAAGGACTCCGGGAGCAACCAGTCTCCACATGTTTTGTGTTACTATGTTTTCAATATCATCAGGCCAGCACTCATTCCATTTTTTGTTTTCGGACGGTCCTTCACATCTTGGGACTAACAACAGCAAATTTTTCAACTTTTCTCTCTCCTGAGCGCGGAATATATTTTTTTAAAATATTCCATCCGTCTTTCCGTTGCTTCCTTTGAATAAATCTGCGAAAGCACATACCGGAAGCCTTCCTTTAACTCTTCAACACTCATATTTTTAGGCTGTACAACAACGTTCCAAAGGGTATAGCTTCCCCAATTTAAACTCAGAATTCTATCTTCTTTTAATAGACGATCATATAGGCTGGAACCAGGAAAAGGAGTTGGTACTGATATCATCGCTCCGTATAAATTGTTTTCGAGCGTAAAATCAACGACTCTCTGAAAAACTGATTTATCGTCACCATCCAATCCAACGATAAATGTCCCCCAGACGCCGACGCCGTAGGATTGTATCTTTTGTATTTCCTCTCCATACTTTTGCATACGGTTGTATTTCCATTTTTCAATATTGCAAAGAGATTCAGGGATAATGCTCTCAAAGCCGACTACAAGTTTCCGACAGCCTGACGGAAACAATCTCTTTAATATTTCATCCTGATCGGCAACGCTGATATCCGTGTGCGTCATCCATCTCATTTTTTTACCTTTTAAAGCGTCGAGTAATTCAATTGCGAAATCCTTTTTCACAAGCATGTTATCATCGGTAAAATAAATATGCGGATTGGGTTTTAAGCTCTCTATTATTTTAATTTCTTGCATTACTCTATTCACGCTTTTGTGGCGGTATTTAGGCCCGTATACCTTTGTGGAAGCGCAGAACTCGCAGTTATGAGGACAACCCCTTGATATTTGTAGTGGAATAGTTCTGTAACGTTCCATTTTCAAAAGGTCATATCTTGGCAGGGGAACTTCGTCCATATTGATCTCATTTTTGTTTTCATATACCTTTAACGGTTTATTCTGAAGATAATCATTCATAAATTGCGGTAAGGTAACTTCGCCTTCGCCTATAAAAACCGTATCAAAATACTGAAGGGTTTCTTCCGGTGAGTTTGTGGGATGCATTCCTCCGGCAATGAGATAAACACCTTTTTGCTTAAATTTTTCGGCTAATACAAAGGCTCTGGAGGCTTGCTGCGTCATGAATGACATTGCCACCATATCATAATGCTTGTCCCAGTCAATACCCTCAATTTCTTCATCGATATATTCCATTTCATCGAAGAAGCTTTCCAATATTGCAGCAACAGTAAGCAATGGTGAGTTCGCGCAGGACATTAATTCTCTGAGCGAATCAATCCCATTGAGACTATCGTATAATGCTTCAGTCCATCGGTTTTCTTCATTTGTGCCCAGTCCAACTCCTTTCGGAGAAATTAACGCTAATTTCATGCATTTCTACCTTTCTCACTAATAATTAGCTTTGGGTGTAAACCTCTCTTTTTAAGAAGTTCTTCATCTTCGATAAAGCAACCGAAGCAATTATTCCTGCTGGTTATATGTATAAGCATTATGGCTCTACATCTTCCCGCCGTTATCTGCTCAAAAGCATACATCAATGCGTGTTTATTTGCTTTGGTGGATAACAGAGGTATGCAGGGCCCTTTTGCTTTGATATCCATGGCTATTCTTGCTAATGGCGTCGCAGACATAATATTTGGAAACTTACTGGGATTGATGCCAACATATCCTTTTTCCTTTATCAAAGAGGTATATTCTGTAATGGATTCCATAGGACCTATATCGCTTAAAAACACAACTCCGATATCTTTAGATGAAATTTCGTTTCCTTTGACTTTTTCGAAAAGTTTCCTTGCCATACTTACCGCAATTTTCGTTTGCTTGTCCATCAAACGTGAATCGCGATGATCAAATATTTGCTCATTAAAGTATCTTTCAAATAAATATTCACAATCTGTTATTGCAAGGCTCATTGAATTATACCCGCTTCTTCTTTTTTACATAAGATAACCACATTAGTTCCTCCGAAAGCAAACGCGTTCACCATAACCAATTTCACTTTGTGATTGAACCCGCATTCAGAAACGAGAGAAACGTTACATTCAGGGTTCGGTTCTTCCAAATTGCATATTGGCGGGATTGTGTCAGTCATAATGGTGCCTATCGCTACCAAAATGCCAAAGACTCCCGATGCACCTCCGGTATGTCCAATCGCTCCTTTAGGCGCTGTAACATATATATCACTGGCATGCTTATCAAAATATTGATTGATCATCTGTGATTCAATTTTATCATTTTGTATTGTGCCTGTTCCATGCGCAACTATAAGATCAACATCTTTCTTTTCTAAACCGGAAAAAGAAAGAGCCTGATCCATAGCACGGATAGCTTCTTTGCCGTCTGGATTCATTTGTACAATATGGTAAGCGTCACAGGTCACGCCTGAGCCTGGCAGAGAACAATATATGGTTCCACTAGGAGCTATACAGTTTCTTCTTTCCAGTGTATAAAAAACAGCGCCTTCTCCGATAGCGATGCCTTTGCGTCTTCTATCAAAAGGTTTGCAACCATCTAAATCAATTGCATTCAGCCGTAAAAAACCTGCGTATGCCGCTTGCGAGAGGATATCGATTCCACCAGCTATCACCAAATCATAGCGGTCTGATTTGAGTAGATCTATCCCATAACCGATAGCTTGGCTTCCGGCTGCGCAGGCATTTCCTATATATACTGTTTCACAATTTAATTCCGTAATTTCAGATAATTTTTCAGCCAGAGAACCGAAATAATCCGGTTCACTGCATTTGTTCTCATTATAATAATATTGATCCACAAGACCCATTCCAGAACCAACGATTAAGCATATCCGGTCAGCGTTTGGCAAATGATTTAAATTGCGATTTCTTAAAGCATCACGAATAACTTTATTGCCCATTGACAGTGTTCTGGTTTCGGGATCACTAGATTCTTCTTGGAAGGGGGCTTTAAACACAGGAATCTCAATGTTTTTTAATATATGCTCATCCGTGACCTTTGTGAATTCGCTCTTGTCGTTATTCATTCCCTTAATAAAGTCTTCAATGGTATCTCCAAAAACAGATACGACTCCTATTCCGCTGATGCAGACATCATGGTCGTTTTGTTTATTCATCTTTGACGGCTCCAAAAGTCATTTGTCCCTCCGCAACTACTGTATCATCTACTTTAACGACAGCTTTAACAATTGCCATCTCCTGGAGCAGCTTAACTGCTTCGACTTCAATTCTCAATGTATCGCCGGGTCTGACCGGTTTGTAGAAATTAAAACGCTGCAATCCTCCGAGAGCTAAAAATTGTATCTCGCTATTTTTATTCTCTTCAATAGAAAGTGAACATAATATAGCTGTTGTTTGGGCGATTGATTCAATAATAAATATTCCCGGATAAACGGGATTGTCTGGGAAGTGAAGGGCAGAAAACATCTCGCTTCCTGTCACATTCTTCAGGGACACGATTCTCTTTCCTTTATCATGATCAATCACTTTATCTACAAATATAAAAGGAGTTTTCTGCTTTAGAATAGATTGGATCTCGTTATATGAAATCATTGAGTATCTCCTAAATATTCCTTTGTAAGCTTGATGACATTGTTAAGTGTCGTCATCTCCCGAAGCCTCTCCGGTTCTATCGTAATGCTGAATTCGTTTTCTATTGCCGCAAGGATCTCCAGGGCTCTGAGTGAATCCAATCCCATATCGTCCATAAAGGACGCGTCAGAATTGATTTCCTCCTTGACAATGCCGACGATTTCGCACACGATCTCTTTGATTCTTTCTTCGCAGTTCATAATGGTAACCTCCAAATTTTTATTTAAAAGATATTTACACGCTTTTTAAAACAAGTACTGAAGCTTTTTCTCTATCTATGTTGATTAACGTCCATATTACGTTTTTTTGATTTCTTTTATCAATATTTTCTATAGTTCTACCTGCTTGTACAATACCGCATGCTCCCATCCAATCGGCTTTCATACATTCTCTGGCGCCGGAAAAACCTATACTTGTGCATATATCAGAAAGGATGGTTTCGCTCTCACAAGAGAGGAATGCCGAACTCAAGCTTATATTTTTAACATCAGTAATACTGTTTCCATCTGATGTCGCCGCTTCAATAACTAAATTTGAAACCGTTTCAACCAAAGAGCCTTTCTGTTCTTCATTTAATGATCTTGATTTATATCCGATAACCTCGGCAAGTTTTTTGTTGTCCGTTATTGTTTTCTCGCTTTCCAACAGCAAGAAACCTCCGGCTTCACCTAAGTCCTTATCACTGTTTTTCATCATAGTCTGAAGTTCTGTGATCTCGTCAACACCTCCGGCCATAACCATCGATGATAAGCCGGTTCTTACAAAGCTGTATCCCATTCCTATTGCGTCAAGACTGGAAGTTAAACCATTGCATACTGTATATACAGGCCCGGCAAATGAACACTGTATGCTTACCTGGCAAGCGGGGGAGTTCAAAACAGTATTTGGAAACAACCCCGGGTTTACAGCCAATGCTCCTTTTTCTAAAGCTTCCATATCATAATTATGTATGCTTTCAAGAGCACTAAACTGTGTTCCCAGAATGATCCCATAATCATTGTTTTCGCCTTTTTCAATCTTGAAACTTAGTCCTAAAACGTTTCGTCTCATTAAAGTGATAGCAGCGGTGGCCAACGATATTTTACTGATCCTGTCAACATTTCTGATTTGAAAATACTCAAGCATTGGCTCATATTGTGCCGCTTCAATTTTTAATTCCTTTTGACTGGGACTTATTTTATTTCCCGCGACAACTCCCATGCTTGTTATATATACTTTATTGCAATTCATTGTTTTACCCTCTTTTTATAATAATGCTGCTGGATTGCCCTCCGAATCCAAATGAATTGGAGAGAACGCAATCTAAATTTGCTTTGCGTGATACATTTGGAACACAATCAATATCGCAATCCGGATCCGGAATTGAATAATTAACTGTAGGAATCATTGTATTATTCTCCATCATTTGAAGCGACGCAATCAATTCAATCGCTCCGGCCGCTCCCATAGGATGTCCTATCATGGATTTTATAGAGCTCAGCGGTGGTACTTTGCCAATTCCAAATATCTCTTCAAGCGCTTTTACTTCAACTTTGTCATTTGCCGCCGTCCCTGTTCCGTGAGCTGAGATATAATCTATATCCTCAGGGAAAATGTCCGCTTCCTTAATCGCACCATCCATTGCTCTTAACGCGCCATCTCCCTGCGGATGTGGCGCTGTCATATGGAATCTGTCCGAAGTCAAGCCAACGCCTATCAGTTCGCCTAATATCTTAGCTTTTCTTGCTTTTGCAGAACTTGTTTTTTCCATGATTATAATACCGCTGCCTTCGCCAAGCACCAAACCTTTTCTTTCTTTATCAAAAGGCCTGCACATGTCCGGTGCAAGGGATAAAAGCCTTTGAAATCCTGTGAACGCCACTCTGGAAAAAACATCTACGCCACCGGCGATTACAATATCTGCCTCATCCCATTCTAAAAGCCTCTTCCCAAACCCGACAGCAAAATTCCCGCCTGCACATGCAGCGGGAACCATATGTGTCGGCCCTGAAATATTAAAAGCATTGGTTAAAGCTGATACTATATTATCCGTTCTATACTGAGAAAGGAGTTCTTGCGGAATTCTATCAGATCCTTCACGCTGCTTAATAACCGACAATTGTTCTTCAACCTGAATTTCTCCCATGGTTGTACTTATAACAACACCTACTCGCAGACGAGACAAGTCTTTTAAATTGATATTCGCGTTTTCAATTGCTGACGCAGCCGCAGAAATACAATATTGCGAAGCCCTGCCATACTTGAGTTTATATTCATTCGGTATGATGCATTGCCATATTTTATCCTCTATTCTGGCACCTATCTTGGTGCGATAATTTTTATCTTCTTTATATTCTTCAATCTCCTTATAGGTAATTGTTCCTGACTCCAGTGTGTTCCAAAAGTCATCAAGATTTGTGCCGGCAGAGGATATGACTCCCATGCCGGTAATCACTGTCCCGTCCATATTTACACTCCCTTCATCATTACACGCGCCAGATTTACTATTATGTTTAGTTGTATTTTTTATTTGTAAACACTGTTTTAAAATGATTTATAATTCTTTTTATGCGTTCAGTAGAGTTGAGCCGCATATTAAGATCCATATATCCTTTTTCAAACTCTTCTAATGTCATATTATTGGGTTTAAACGTCAAGTCAAAACCATTATATTGGGACCAATCTTCGGAAAGTAATCTTCCTTCGCTTTTATATTTTTGATAAGTTTCTGTGCCAGGGAAAGGCGTCAATGTCGTTATGTTTGTCGCGTATAACGATGTCTCTTCAATAAATTCATATAATTTATCAAATACATCTGCTGTATCGTTTTCCATTCCCACAACAAAGCTCCCGATAACACCTATGCCGAAACTCTGTATTCGACTAATAATTTCTTTGTAAAAAGCAAGCTTTTTCATTTTCCACTGGTTCTGATTCAAATCTTGTAAATTTTCAGAACACAAGCTTTCAAACCCTATCAAAAGCTGGGTGCAGCCTGCATCGGCAATTTTTGATAATAGCTCGTTATCGTCCGCGATACTGGCATCAGAAAAGGCGTACCAGTTTAAATGGCTGTTTTTTATAATGCCTATGAGGTCGTCATTACGACATTTATCTATAAAAAGATTATCATCGGTAAAGAATACATACGGTTGACCGAAAACCTCTTTTATTGTTTCTAATTCATTTTCTAATTGATCTGCCGTTTTGCATCTGATTTTATTGCCGTATATCTTTGATGAAACACAAAAGCTGCATTGATGCGGGCATCCTCTTGATGTTTGTATGGGGACGCTTTTATACGGATATTGTTTTGCCAAGTAGTAAGCCGGTATGGGAGAAAGTATTAACTCTGGAAAGCTCGAAGCTTTATAAGTCCGTTTAGTTTTGTTCTCCTCTATGTCCTTTAATAATGCCGGAAATGTCTTTTCTGCTTCCCCAATAAAAATTACATCTGAATGTTGAAGCGCTTCATACGGCAAAACAGTTACATGCGGACCTCCCATGGCAACTTTGATTCCTTTTTTTCTTAACTTATCAGCCAATAAATACGTTCTGTTTATCTGTGCAGTGGCTGGCGAAAAAAATGCCCAGTCTGCATTAATTTCCGGCTCGCTGATATAATTCAAATCAATGTATTCTATATCGCTGTTGTCCGGCATCATTCCAGCAATTGTAATCAAGCTTAAACTTGGACATGACCATAATCTTATCCTAGCTTGAACTTCCCATGCGTTTTCTAATTTATCAAAAGAATTTTTATCCTTTGAAGCAATCGAATATTCCGGAACAATAAAAACAGATTTCAACATATCACCTCTCTATCAAGAATTACCGTCATATCGGATACCATCATGAAAATTTCAAAACCATTTTATAAATACACCCTTTTATTGTATCAACCCAATATATCTCACCTTTGCATCTAACGGTTATGGCTCCCATGTGGCAAATTCTATCGTTAATTAAGTATTTAGTCATTTGCTCTTTCCAGATATTTCTGTCTGCGACCAGAGAGAGGATATTACTTTTATTATCAAGGTAATACATACTCCTTTGTTCGCAAATGTATATATTGTCTTCCTTGTCCAAAGTTAAGGCGATTGGAGCGGTCAATTTTTTTTCTTCTATTTGAGGTTGTAGGATATGCATTTGACCGCTTTTTAAATCCACATAGCATATTCGTGCATTTCCTGTGTCGGTATAATAGAGCTTGTTGTTTTGATAAAAAATTCCATAGAATTTGTCTATATTCTTCTTACCTTCCCAAAGTACCGTTATCTCACCATCAAGAGCAATCTTAACGAGTCTATTGTTTAAAAAATCATTTGTGTAGACGTTACCGTTTTCGTCAACCGCAACTCCTCCGGGGAAGTTAAAATAATAATTTAAATCAACCTTTATCGACCGCCAAACATCCTCTTGTTGATATTTGCAGAAGATTTTTTTATGTTCAGCGTCCGCTGCAAATAGCTTCCCTTGATCTGCAACCCAAACGGCTAACGGGCGGCCTAAAGATGAACAACTATCGTCACCGGCAACAATGTTTGACAATACATCTGTACTACCATCTTCTTTCATCCAGCACACTCTGTGATTGTGCATGTCGGCGATGTAAAATGTGTTGTTCGCATTATTCAAGTGTATCCCAGACGGATAACTAAAAAAAACATTTCCGCCTGAAATCATTTTTACTGATACAATCTCAACCATAATTTATGATATGTAGTTATCGATCAACTCAGCAAAGGAGCTGATATTTCTAATTTTATCCATGTTCAAATCCGAGTCGTCGATTTCAATATTAAACTCTTCTTCGATCTCAACCAGAATGGATAATGCTAGAATTGAATCTATCCCTAAAGATAGAAGAGGAGTGTCATACTCCAGGATTCTTATCTTTTCTTCATCTTTCAGCTTCGACACGATGATCCTTTTGATTTTTTCCTTGACTGTGTTTTCGTTACTCATTGCTTGCTACCTCCAATTTTTATTGAACATAATCTGTTATTTGCGCCATCCAGCACATACAGAGTATTGTCTTTATCGATTGCTAATCCATTAGGATTTGCGAAACGAAAGCTTCTTACCGATCCAAGGGTACCAATTCCCGCAACGCCATCGCCAACCAGTGTGCATATCTTTTCCGTCAGAGCTTCATAAAAGCGTATACAGTGGTTTCCAGACTCCGCGATATAAAGGTTGTTATTTTCATCTGCACATACCGCAACCGGCCGGTTTAACCGTGCTTCGCGGGCATTTCCACCGTCTCCCGAATAACCTTCTTCCCCGATTCCGATCACAGTTGTTATTACACCGGTCTTGATGTCGATTACCCGGATGCAATGATTGAAATAATCCGCAAGATAAATACAACCTTTCCGTCTATTAATTCCTAATCCATATATCTCGGCAAAAGTGGTTTGTATCGCTTGCCCGCCATCACCTGTATATCCGTATTGTCCGGTTCCCGCGAATGTCGTTATTATGTTTTGCTGATCAACTTTACGAATCACGTTATTGGCAATATCATTGATATAAACATTTCCTTCTATATCTACGACAACGCCGCCAGGCTTATTTAACCTTGCATTTACCGCGAATCCTCCATCTCCTGAATAACCAGCTTCCGAATCTCCCGCGAAGGTAGATATAATACCTGTTTTAAAATCTAACAAACGAACCACATCGTTTCCAGTATCCGTAATATACAACTTATCTTTGAAAACTGTAAGACCGGTGGGTTTGTTGAGCATTGCACAATTACCAGGACCTCCGTCTCCTAAATAGCCAAATATCCCCGTTCCGGCGATCCTGCTGACCGTGCATCCGTCATACATGAGAATGCTGTTGTTGTTTTGATCGGCAATATATACTCTGCCGGAATCATCAACATCAATTGCTTGCGGTTCCCAAAATCTTGCTTGCTCCGCATTTACGGATTCACTGACGTTCCCGATTTCACCATAACTTCCTAAAACAACGTTTACATGAAGGCTATCGTCGTACAGTATTCGTTCTTGTCCATTTTCATTCGCTTCAGGAGTCTTGATTACATTGTTTCTACGGTACGCTTTAGCCAGGAACAGCCCTACAACAGATTTCCTTATGACCCCGCATAGATCTGATTCGTCAACGGGAAATGCGGCAACACCGGCGCTGAATGACATCGTAATATTGGAATAGTCCTTATCACTGTCTTGGGCAAATTTCTGTTTTCTAAATTTTTTCTTTATATCAAGGATTATTTCATTTAGCTTGTCTTTACTGTAACAAGGTGCCGCTATTAGAAACTCATCATCACCTTCTGCTTGCCACATCTTCACTCCTGCAGGGAATTGATCATTAAGAAACAATTCAATATTTTTGATAATATCGTTAATCTCTTTGTCGTTAAATCGTCTGCAGATACGGGTGAAGAAGTCTATGTCAAGAACGGAGATTGCGTATCTATCGCATTGCTTGTTGTTATCTAAAAAAGATTGAATTTTTTCGAGAGGCCATCTATTCATTTTTGCCTCCTTGTAAGAAACTCACAAGCCCGGCTGATATATCTTTCGTACCGAAAAAGCTGATATAGCGATTGATTTTTCTCAGCAGCTTATCAGAGATCCAAGGCGTGTTTGATCTTTCATATGTATATCTGGACCATCCTTCGAGGGAATCCGGGAAGGTCATGCCATATTTAAGAGCGACATCATACAGCGGCGTCCCAAGGTAGGGAGAGAAGATAAATAACAATATCTCTGTGTTTGGGGCAATCGATTTGATCTTTTCTATTAATCGTACCGTTTCTTCAAAATCCTTTTCAGGAGCCCATGGAAAGCCAACCATAAAGGACAGTGATGCCATGATATTATGCCGTTTGCATTTCTCGACAAGCTGTAAGACCTGATCGTTGCGGTGCCGCTTACTTATTTTTTGAAGCACATCCTCATCGCCGGATTCTACGCCGACTATAACCCTGAAAAAACCGCTTTCTTTAAGACCTTCAATGTATTCATCAGAAAAATTTGCAAACTGCTCAACAACCGTAGTTCCATCCCATTTGACCGGAATATTTTCCGCTTTCATAAGACGGCTGAAATCCTGAGCTCTTTTTTCATCAACAAAAAAGTTGTTATCATAAAAATGCACAGCGTCAATACTGTGTTTTTCATAGAGATATTTAACTCCGTTGAAGGTCTGCTCCGCCGAAAGAGCATTCCATCTTCTTTTATAAACCGAACCGATAGAACAGAATTTGCAATTCCATGGACAACCCCTGCTTGATTCATACCCTATAATAACGCGCTTATTACCCCAAAGTTCTTGAATGTAATTTTCCATGTTTATATACTGATACGAATGCTCAATGGGCTTTACTGTTTTGATTTCTTTCAAGAAGCTTTCGCCAGTAGATATAATACTGTGCTTATCATCTTTATAAAACAGATTTGAAACATCATTTAAGCTACCTTTCTGAACCAGCTTCTCGACCAGTTGCGGGAATGTGATTTCACCTTGGCCCGTCACGACAATGTCTATGAGGTCATTGTTTATTGTCTGTTGTGGCATCAAGCTCGGATGCCACCCTCCCCATACAATCGGGATGTTTGGTTTTTGCGTCTTCACCTTTCGGGAAAGGGTCATCCCGTCCATGAGCTGATAACTGGTGATTGCACTTACACCAACGCATACACATTCATCATCCAACAATTTTTCGATTCTCTCGTAGGGGTTGTCTTCAAGCCTTCCATCAATAACAGTTATTTGATATTTGCTTTCGTCTAATTGAGACGCAAGCGTCAGGACTGATAAAGGGAGTCCTCTATATAAAGGTTGAGAGTCTTCATCACCCGTTAGTTTCGGGTAATAGAGTATAACTTTTTTCATCTACACACTCCAATCATCGCTTTACGTCTCCAGCATCTTACAAAACGTTTGGGTGATCCTATCAAAATCCAACTGCTGCGATTGTATAAGGGATTGAATATGAAACCCGTCACTCATGACTACCATGATCCATGCCAGCTGCTCCATGTCATATCCGGATTCATTCATATATATATCTTTCATGGCTTCCTGAAAAAAGCTGACGTAATAACGGTAAATTTCGGATAACTCATTGCTTAAAAGCTGCCGGTCATCTGTTTTTAAATCTCTTATTTTTTTCCATATGTCTACATACAACGATAATGAGTGAGGATGGCTTTCTGATCCCGCAATATAATGCCGTATGAGCGCGGATAATTTTTCCTTTTTTGTCTCTTGCTTTTCCAAATCAATTTTAACTTGATCTACCCAAACGACAGCGGCGTATTTCATAGCGGACATTCTCAGGTTTTCATCCGCAGCATAATGTTGCCTGATCTTTTCCGAATCTAATTGTGAATATGACGAAACGCTGTCAATAGTTGCGTCTTCATAATAGCCTTCGAACATCAGCTTCAAAGCGACTTCAAGAATCAGCTTTTGTTTCATCGATAGTTTCTCGACCATTAGTTGTTCCTTTCAAAAAAGCGGAAGTTATTTTTGTCAGCGGCTTCCACAGAATCAGACATATGAAGAAATTGCTCACGCAATGAATAATATCAAACGGAATTCCGCTTATCCAGTACGCCGCGGCCATAGCCGGTCCGCCTGTTACAAGGTATGGAATGGCACATAACATACCAAAAAACAAACCGAACGTTCCGGAGATCACCGCCCAAATGATAGGGAACCTAATTTTATGCAACGCCATAGTTACAAGAGCCAATATCGTCCAGACATACAGATAAGATATTCACCAGATATGAAACCCATAGAAAACTCCCTCCAGTATCGCAAATTCATAGATAACGTATAATGACTTAAACCGAAATGTTGTAGCATATACGATCACTAAGAGGGATACCAGTTCAATGTTGGGTAAGCCTGCAAGTACAATCTGCTGAACAAAAATAAGTGCGGTGCATAGAGCAAGTATGACGACGTTTTGAGTTGTATCATTTGACCGCCGTGAATCAGGCGCAGCCTTAGTATCCGGATTCATCATACCCAACCGTTAGCCTGTATTCAAAGATGTCTCCATCTGCAAGCGGTGTGTCGTCAACACCGGTCATAGAAAATTCACCGTTTTTATAAAGCGACCACCATTCTTCTTTTCCGCTGTCCGCCGTTCGTCCGGCCACAGCTATGACCCACAGCCCGTAAGTGCCTTCTTCGCCTTCAACCAGATTCTCTTCTTCCAAAGCTTGTCGCAGATATTCAGCATCGGTGTTGATATCGGCCGAATGAATGGTTTCGCTTCCAACGATCACATCTATATGAATCGTTTTAGCTCCTTCGGCTCCTCTTTGACGTAAGAATTGGTAAGCTGTGAAAAACGCGGCAACCAATACAGCGAGAGCAATAACTGAGATAATGATGTTCCTTGTAGTATTCTTTTTTGTTTTTTCCATGGCAAAGCCATCCTTTCTCCGTCTGTCCACGGGCGGCCGGAATAAATATATTTCAAAGCAAGTATCCTGACTTATGGATCACCGCGCCATCTGTGCCTTCCCGGTTTCCCAGTGGCCTTATTTAAGACGGAACTCCCCAAATACAGTGGCGAGACCGTGCGGGATTCACACCCGCTTCCATGCTGTTGAAATCAAATAATGGTATTACTTTTTTAAAACTCCTGGTTTAGCTGTTTTCAGTAACCGGGATGTTTTTACTTCTCTTATGCATTTGCCTCATTCGCCTTCTTAACCTTGCTGTCCTGTCCGCGACGTTCTCTTTCGAATAAAACTGCTCATAGACCCACGCCACGCCTTTTGCGAGATCTTCCGGCGTCATGTTAATTGGCTGAAAAACCACATCCCAAAATGTGTACCGGCTCCAATCGTAATCGATGATCCGGCCGTTATCTGACATCTGCTTGAATAGCTGCGTTCCGGGCAAAGGTGTGAGTATGGTAAAACTGCCGGAATAGATACCGTTTTTCAGAGTAAAATCAAGCGTGTTCTCAAAAACGTCCTGTGTGTCGTTGTCTCCGCCAAACATGAATGAGCCCCATATATTAATGCCATTCTCATGTATCCTATCAATGGCCGCTTCATAATCATTCAACCGCTTTGCTTTCCATTGTTTATCATCTAAAAAATCAAGTCCGGTTTTAGAAACGTTTTCAAAGCCGATAAAAAGCCAATGGCATCCGGATTTATGCAGCAGCTCCAATAACTCTCCATCATCCGCGACCGAGATATCCGTTTGAGTTCCCCAGGTGATCCCAAGTTTTGTAATCTCCCGAACGAGCTCTTTTGAATACTCTTTCTGAATGAACATATTATCGTCGGCAAAGAATACAAATGCATCGGCATCAACCCTTTGAATCGCTTTTATTTCGTTTACGACTTGCTGTACATCTTTGTGACGGTACGATGCGCCGTACATGATCGGGAGGGTACAATAATTACATGTTCTAGGACAGCCCCTTGTTGTCTGTACGCTAAAAGATTTGTATAACTTAGGGTCTAAAATATCATATCGTGGAACCGGAGATTCAGACAAGCAAATGTATTCATCGCTTCGGTAGGTTTGTTTTGGAGTTCCTTTTTCATAATCGTTTAAAAATGCTGACCATGTAGCTTCGCCTTCGCCGATGAAAACAGTATCGACGTTTTGTAATGCTTCTTCCGGCATAATCGAAGCGTGTATTCCGCCTAAGACAACATAGGAACCATTCTTTTTATACTGCCGCGCTATTTCGTATCCCCTGTATATTTGCTGCGTCATTCCCGTAAGAGCGACGATATCGAAATGTTCGGCAAAGGGAACTTCCACGCCATGATCCTCATCGATAAAGGAAACGTCATAATGATCAGGTATTACTCCGGCAATGGTCAAGAGACTCAGATTCGGCGTTTCCCACGCACCGTAAAAGTTCGACACTACGTCGCTTCTTTCCAAAAAGCTTTTTAACAAGCTGTTCTTTCCATATTTTGAACCCCGCGGCACAATCAATGCTATCTTTTTCACGCCGTTTCCATCCTCCTTACCTTGATCATTTTTGACATGAGCTGCATATATAGCAGGCGGTATTGGCTACCGTTATTTTGCTTATTTCCGTTCCGCACACAGGGCATGGTTTTCCTTCTTTGTAACCGACCAAAAAGTCATATTTTCTACCGGGTTTATTATACAAATCCCTTTCTTGAACAATCCCACCCAACTCGACTGCCTCCTGAAGTTCATCGTAAATTGCATTATACAGTAGGCCCTTTTCTGAATCATCCATAGTATTGATCTTCCTGCCTGGATGAAGCTTGGCTCTGAAAAGAATATCCTGGATATATACATTGCCTATGCCCGCCACATTCTTTTGGTCCATCAAGAACGATTTAATTGATCCGCGTTTGCCGTTCAACATCTTGCCGAAGTGTTCATAAGTAAATTGTGATTTATCTAATGGTGAAACACCAAGTTCATCTGTTTGTTTGTGAGCATTGTTTTCGGCTGCTTTAACTAAGTGGAAATATCCAAACCACCAGAATCTAATGGTCAAAAATGATTTGTCTGTAAAATCAATCTTGAACTGATATTTCTCTGGCAGGGGAGAAGAGGCGTCTTTATGATAAATAACGTCTCCGCCCATACCAAGACTTAACGCCAGTTTTATGCCGGCGTCCAGGCCTATGAAAATCCATTTGCCTAGAGATGAAATAAATTGTATCGTTTTATTGGAAACCGCTGCTATAAATTCTTCTTTTCCAATGTTCAGACACTTCTCCTGCAGCACCTCAATATCTGCTATCTGTCTACCAACAAGTTCATGCTCCATTTGTTTTGACAAATGATAGATTTCCGGTAATTCTGGCATATTAAACTCCTTTTAATACTTATTTCACTCGGTAAATATAACATCATATAGTATGGTTCAACTGATATGTTCCTAATATAAGTCTTTTTTGTGATTTTGACTTATGGTCAAAAGTTGATCGCATATATTTAATAGCGACATCTTCTTGAGTATATAACCCCTCGTTGCTCAAGTAGTATCCTTTATCAGTTTCTGTTAATATACCATCATGAGCGTGGATATCCAATACTGTACCAAAGAAGTCTGAAACCATGTAACCATTTCGTTTATAAAAATCTTCTTTATCTACATATCCTTTTCGCAAAGAAAATATCATATCTCGCTCTGCCATTTCAATGTTGTTTGCCGAAGAACTAAGTTGTTTAATGGGAAGCGTTTCTTGCTGCACGCTCTTCAAATATTCATTTATTGATGTTATGTTTTGATATGAATGACGGTTTATAAATCCAAAGCTTGAAACGCCAAACGCAATAGTATCAACAAATGCATTGAATGCAAGATCCCAATATAAGCTAAAATGATTTTTTTTGCTGTATTCGGGCACAATTTGTCTGCAAAAACTATTTCGTTCTAAACCATCGCTTGCCGAAAGAAACATTAAATATTTCTCTGCATTTAAACATGGAGTTAAATTTCCACCAATAACTCGTTGTCCTAAGCGTGTATTCGGAAATGTATGTAATTCATAGATTGATATGTGCCCGACAGGAAGAGAAACCGCGATCTCTAAATCTTCTTGCCATTCACATGCCGTTTGTGTAGGCAGACCGTACATTAAATCAATTGCAATTGTATCAAAACAATATCCTGCCGCTATTTCGATCCATCGCATGACTTCTTTGCTATTTTGGCGTACTCCTAAATTGGCACGATGGTTGTCATTAAATGTCTGGATTCCCGCACTTATGCGGTTAATTCCCATACTTTTCAGACTGAATAGCTTATCCTTAGTTGCGTTAACAGTATTGACTTCAAAAGTAAATTCAGTATCTTTGCTTATATTCAATTTACTCCAACAAGCATCTATAACTCTGTTAATTTGAAGTTCAGACAAAGAGGAAGGGGTTCCTCCGCCAAAATATACTGCGGATATTTGGGTAGACTGTGCATATTCTGTTTTTGCGAAGAGAGAAATTTCTGAAATCAAAGCATGAGTGTATTCTTCCATAATGTGATAATCAGCTTTTATTCGATTGTAAATGCAAAAATCACAAATAGAGTCGCAAAATGGGATGTGTATGTATATGATAGCCTCGTTTTTACGGGTCTGTTTTTCATTCATTTTTAAATAATCAATCACGCTTTCATAATGAACATTATTATCAAAAAAAGGATAGACAGTAATGGCTACCTTGTGTTCCCGTTCGGGTATCATATTAGAAATCTCCCTCAAATAATTTAAATAATATTGCTTGTCCCATTCCGCCTCCTGCGCACATGGTTGCTACTCCAAAATTCGAACTTGTTTGTTTCATTGAATAAAGTAATGTCGTGCAAATACGAATCCCTGTACAACCTAACGGATGTCCAATTGATAAACTGCCACCGTTAATATTGACCATTTGAGTCTCCCAGTTCGCTTTCCTGATACAGGCTATTACTTGTGCGGCATAAGCTTCGTTACATTCAATTAATTGAATATCTGAGTTGTTTAATTTATTTTTATATATCAAATTCAAGTAAGCATCCGCGGCGGCTGTACTTATGTTTTCTGGTCTCGTTCCGATCAAAGAAGAAGATATTATTTCTGCTATTGGTTGTAGAGCATATTTCCTAACTTCCTGCTCAGACATTAACAGCATTGTTGCGGCGCCATCACTGATTGATGAGGCGTTATGTTTTGTTATAGTGCCATTTTTGAAGTATAGCGGGTTAGCTTCTTTATAATCAGTTTCTGAAATCGTGGCATCAATTCCCTCGTCCTTTGAAATGCATCTGTCCTCACTTGAATGATTTATGAGTACTATCTCAGAATTAAATCTACCATTTCTCCACGCTGTTTCAGCTTTTTCATGACTACAAACTGAATACTCATCTTGTTCTTTTTTGTCAATATGTAAATCACGAGCTGACATATCCACAGACATTCCAATAGAGTCTAATAATGTCTCTTCCGGTAAGGACTGCGGCATCTCCGGCAATCCACTTTTTATATATTTTCTTACGTTTTGAATATTCATCTTCATAACGTGAGGATTACGATTCATGTTTTCGGTTCCGCCGACTAAAATTATATCAGCATCTCCAAAACTGATTCGATAGAATCCTTGTATCAAAGCTTCCATAGACGATGCACATGTGCGGTTAATTGTTACTGCCGGAATATGTGATGGGAAATTTGCTTGGATAGTTGCTTTTTTTGCAAGATTTCTATGTTCTTGCGGAAAGCAACACCCGATTATTACTTCTTGTGGAAGAGGATATTTAGAATTCCGCTTTATAATAGATTGCATTGCAAATGACATTAATTCTGTTTCTGAGTAGTCAACTAAACTACCGCCTGTTTTACCTATTGGAGTGCGACACGCATCAACCACAAAAACTTTTTGCATTTTCAACCTCACTATTTCTATTGGTTAGGTTAATTGATATAAAAATCATGTTACCGCTTTAGATTTCATTATTTTTTTAAATAATGTTTTTCCTGCTTGTTCTATAGAGTATATAATCGTAGATTCTTTCATGTCGTCTATTTGCGTTAGGTTCTTTAAAATATTATTCGCATAAAAGTCTTCGTCAGAGAAAACCATACCCTTGCTCTCACAAATTTCGAGACGTGAAATGCTTCCTCCAGCGACCTGATATACTCTTCCGCCGGTTGTTATTTGTTCACTACATAATACTGCTACAAAAGGAGCTACACGTTTTGAAGTAAATCTCTCATTATAGAATTGGTCTTCTGTATAATTGCTATCACTAGTAACTGCTAATGGAGAAACAGCATTACAAATAATCCCTTCTGTTTCCATCTCTTTATTCAGCGTTCGAACAAGTCCCCATATTCCCATTTTGGCTGTTGAGTAGGCGGTGTTTTTCTTTAGCCCGAACATCCCCGCCGAAGAAGTGATCAGTATAATCCTTCCATAATTAGCCTTCAACATATGAGGAATGGTTAGTGATAGTAAATTAAACGCTGCGTCTAAATGTATAGCCATCGTATCGTTCCACTCACTTGTTGTTTGAAGGTTAAATTCGTTCGTTTTAGTAATGCCTGCATTATGTATCAGAATATCTATACGGCCAAACTGCCCAATAATTGAGTCTATCATGTAATTAACGCTTGTGCTGTCTGCTACGGATAACGGAAACCATATTGCATTACCCCCAGCAGAAATAATATCATTAGCAACACCTTCAGCAAGCCATCCATTGTCGTTGCGAACAATATCACAGATTACAACAGCTGCACCTTGCTTTGCTAATTCTTCTGCATATTCTTTGCCCAGGCCACGACCGGCGCCTGTAATAATTGCAACTCGGTTGAGTAATAATTTTTCCATCTCTACTTTTCGCTCCTTTATTTATAGGCTATTCACACAAAAACATACTTAACTAAAAAAACAATCTTGAAAATATGGACCTTCAACTTTTTCCCTTGCTTGCTTAACCATATCAATTATTTCTTCAGATATCATCCCAGAGTAAGTTTTGTAAGCATACCCTAATGCTACAAAACCAGCGTCATCATATCTGACAAGATCATCGGTTACAATGTCATAAATTCCGTATGTTTCAGCGCAATCTTTCATGTCGGATATTAGTCCATAGCGCACTAAGAAAGATTGTGAAATAACATCCTTGTTCTCGATTAAAAAAGAAATGGTTTCTTTTGCTTCTGCCTCTGTTTCTGTTGGAAATCCTATCATGCAACTCACTATAGTTTTTATGCCCGACGACTTCATGTTCTTTAATACTTTTTGTGCATTGCTTAGAGCTATCCCTTTTTTCATTAATTTTAATATTCGTAAATTCGCCGATTCAAGACCAAATAATGCTGACCTCAATCCGCTCTTAGCTATTTTTTTACATAGTTCAAGGGTGAAATTCGGATCAAGCCTTAGATAATTTTCATATTTTATTGGAACATCTCTTCTAAGAATCTGATCACTAAAATCCGATAAAACATCTGGGGGGATAGCGTCGTCAATAAAATGAAAAAATCGTGTATTGTGTTTTTGTTTTAAAGTCTGTATATCATCTGCGATACTTTCAACATTCCTTTTGACAAAAGGATAATTGTTTCGATAACTACAAAACGCGCACCGCGACCAATAACATCCCTTGTTCATCATATACGGTAGTTTGGGGTATATATAATCTTCGATATTATAGTCACCAAAATCAGGCATAGGTATGTTTGGATCCACCGTTTCTGCCTTTGGATTTAGAATTATTTTTCCCGTATGATCGCGGTACATAAGACCTGGAACATCACTTTCCTTTGCCGCGCAATTTATATATTTTATATATTGACAAATACTTTCTTCTCCTTCACCGCAAACCATATGATCATATGCATCTAACAACACCTCAGATTGAGATATAAGCTCTCCGAAAATGGAAACTTGAGACCCACCTAATACGACTTTTACATTTGGCAGGTGCTTCTTTATCTCTCGGCCAATGAAAAAGGCATAAAATAATTGGCTGGCCATCGGAGTAGTAATACCTATTATATCAGGTGCTTGTAAAGCGATCTCTTTAACTTTTTCTGTTAATATGTTTGTAATTGTATCCGTATATCTTTGCTTGTGTTTTTGGATAATTTCACTTAGGGAATTCGGTGTAAAGCAGACTTCTGATATATTTGAGCCTGCCATTTTGTGGTATGCATTCATAATGGCGATTGCCCATTCATCTTTGCCTCGGTCATGCTTATCAAACAAAATATCTTTGGCTAAATTAAAGTTCCGTTCAACAGCTTTCAAAGGAACATCCAAATCTTTCGTTTGGTAATGCTCAGTAACGCGATATAGTCTTGACCAAATAAGTTGCTTCATAATAGGTGCGTTTAAATCTATAGTTCTTACATTTTGATAACCGCTTTTTTTCAAGCAAGCCTTCAAATGAGGTAAAGCCATATGAGGAAACTCGTGAACACTTGCCGGTGGATATAGCAGACATATCGAATCATTCATTTCATAACCGCCTATAATCTCAATAATTGTGAATCTGTTCCAAAGGGTTGTGCGTATTGCAAACAGTGTTCATAATCACAGTTCTTTATATGCTTCTCCTACACGCAAACGACCTTTGATAGCATCTACTTCAAGAATATGCTCCTCCCGAAATATATTTTCGGTAGAACCATTGTATATAACAACAGGTATTCCATATTCACGCGCCACCACTGCACCATGAGAAAGAATATTGCCGTAACTCATTACAATTCCACCAACTAAATTCAGTATAGGCGTCCACGAAGGATGAAAGGTTGGAACGATCAAAATCTCGCCAGGTTGCACGTCAGATAAGTTTTCAATTGAGTCAACGTATCGGGGCTTCCCAACAGCATATCCAGAGCTAACTACCGTTACTTTATAGCTTCTGTGCTTTCCTTGCTTTTGAACTTTTAGGATTTCCCCATTTTTAATGAAATAAGGAGGCACAAACTTTTTTGATTGTTGGAAGCTCTTTTTGCGTCGCTTTATTTTCGCTATTTGCGAATTCTTATCTTCAGTGTCAAACCACGATAAAATTTCCGAATATAAAAAAAAGAAAATATTTTCTGCAGATTCTATTTCTTCATTCTGCTTCATTCTGCGGCCAATTTCCAGAAACAACTTTCTAAGAATAATCCAACTCTTATCAAAATAATATCGTTGATCCTCTCTCAAATTCATGTATTTGGATGCAATTTCAATAATTTCACCCAGCTCGGGATGACTATGTATGAGATCAAGCGCATTTGTTTTTTGGGAAGGCTCCTCTCTTGTGGGTTTGCTCATAATAATATTACAATATTGCTTTAGCAGCTGAACAAGCAAAACTGGAGCTTCAGCCCAATGTGGTGAATACAGATCATCACATCCGGTACCTCTGTGACCGTGTATTTTTAGAAAACTCATTATGTGGTTCTTTAGAGGCTCATACAGGGCATTGTTTTCAATTAATAACAATATATCTTGAGGCGTTTTTTCAATGAATAAGTCGTGGTATAGGGGATCACAGCATATATACTTTGCAATTTCGAACAGCTTATTATTTGACTCTACGGTTTGATTTGTCTGCTTGGAATTTAATAACTCAGTTGCCTTGTATTTATTTTCTGGAATTGAATCCAGTGTCTTTTGGAGTATTTCATAACAGACATTTGCCATTCCCAACATTTGATAATGATCAATGCCGATACCGTCGCAAAATAGTGATAAAATATCGGATAGCTGCTGTTTAAGATTAGATTTTGAGAGAATTCCAAAGTTGGAAAAGTCTATCTTTTCCAAATGCTCTTGATATTCGGGCAAACGAGAATACCAATTGTCGGCGCCATTAATAATCAGCTTATATAATTTGGAATCATTGATCCTTATATCATCTAAATTGTTATAGGTGGTATCATAATAATGTTTTTGATAATCCAAGTTCCAATAAACACGGTTGTAATAAAAGAGTAACGGCTTAGTACAAATATCTCTCCCCAGTGTATTTGAATGCATATCCAAATACACGCGCTCCTGCCAATGTGACAAGAGAGATAAGTAAGCTAAAGTCGCCGGCTGCGAATATCGGTCTAGAAGACAACAAGTAGTTCGATCTGAAGGGGGAAGGAAATAAGTATTATCGTTATCTGGTACTGAATTTGCAGTAATGGGCCTTACTTGTACGATAGATAATTCATTGCTCCATAACCACTCAATATCTACATGAGTATCCATTACCGCTTTTATTTTTTGCGTAAACTCACAGACGATTAAGATAACGTTTCTTTCTTTCTCTGTGAGAATAGTATTATCAAATTCAATATTATCACACATGATTCCTGTATCAGTAACGTAATATCGTCGCGCCATGTCAGACGAATTATTTTTGTCTATTATTTCAACTAATACACGATTTTCACCAGTTCGAGGATCACAGGAAAATGCAACGCCTTTTAAATCAGCGTCCACCCAATGTTGAATGAGAATAGCTATACCAGAATTCAATTGCCCGGCATCATTTCTATACTGTATTGCTTGGTCTGAATTGTATGAATCCCATACAATAAACAACGATTTGATAAAATCGTCATATGTATATATTGGCGATACGCTCTCATATATGCCGGCATATGAGTGTTCGGAACTATCTTCTTCGTAGGCGGATGACCTAACTATAAGCGGCAAATTAATTGTTTGGTTGGTTGTTTCCCAGATATTGTTCAACAAATTCTGCATATCTTTAATAATATCAAAATATTCGGGTTTTATCGCTTTTATCTTCATATACGCATCGTAGTAATGTATCGGAATAACGACGCCATTTTCCGCAGAGAATCCTTTTTGAATAATAAACTGAAGATTTTGCGCTTTTTTCCCGTATTCATCAGATAGTTGTTCGGAATCAAAAAGAGTTCTCAATGTCATAATTTCCTCCTAAAACTTCTACGGCTTCCAATAAAGAAGATACTGTCCATTTCGGGGTAATAGCATCATCCGGGAGGGGAGTGTGGGTTCGATTTACCCATATACTGTCAATGTTATGATTTGCCGCTCCCCAAACATCGTCTTTCCACGAATCTCCTATCATGATCATATTTTCAGTAGATACACCAAGCTTCTCTTGAAGATATGAAAAAAAATGTTTTGACGGCTTATCAGCACGAGCATCTTCCGAAGTTATAACAAAATCAAATTTGAAATTGTTCCTTTCAATGGATGCGTTGATAATATCATTGTCCGCATTAGATGCTACACCAACATGATAACCATGGGCTAATTTTCTGATTGCTTCATGCGCATCAGGGTAAGCAATCGGGGAACTGAACAGATCAAACAGAAAAGAAGAGAAAGCATCATAAGGTACTGGTATATCCCATTTATTACAAGCAAAACTAAGGCTTTCAATAAGACGATCATTGCCACGCATAAAAAGATTGTTTGAAACTAACTTTGCATAATTGCGTAACATGTGAGTGTATATTGGCAATTTATCATGTGCATTATTTTTTATCCATTCTTGGACTTGCTCAAATGGTTGTACAATGTCAACAAGAGTTCCATAATAATCTAGACAAACAACTTTATATGAATTTTCTTTCACGTTAAACATATCTCTCCCCTTAACATAGAAAAGCCACCCGAAGGCTTTATCAACCCTCCTTGAATTTGCGTTGTTTTTCAATTAATACAGGTAAAACATATGACAAAAATGATGCTAAATGCTGGCACAGAGGTTGAACATAGCGCAATATTGCCAGTACAGATTGCTGATGACCCACTATATCACTAATGCAACGAACAGAAACACATGGAATGCTATGCAAAACAGCGGCTTGATAAACAGCCGCTGTTTCCATATCAACGCATATTGCGGGATAAACATCCAATAATCCTTGTGAAATATCTGTCCTTGAAAGCACAGGTAAATCCCCTGTGGCAATAGCCCCCGTGACAATTTGTGATGACTTGTTTTTCGTTATACGAGTTAGCCTTTCAGGAAAGTCAAGCTCGAAGTTCTCTGTTGCCTCAGCTAAAGTATCAAGCAATAAACCATTAGTTTTATACACGCGGGATCCACATGAAATTATATCTTTGTTCCAATTTTTTATAAAGTCTGGATGCCAGCAATCATGCGCCACAGCCTGATCAACCAATACAATGTCACCAATTTGCAATTTATTATCTAATGAACCGGCCAACCCGGCAACAATTATTAAATCAACATCTTCTTTAGCAACCAAGTAGTCAACCGCCAAAGCGGCAGACACTTTTCCTATTCCAGAAAGAATCAACGATATTTGATTGTGATTGATCTTTCCTTTTGTAATTTCAAATTGCTGAAACGAAGAACTGTGAACATCAGTTAAATAAGGTATCAATTCTTTATATTCTTCCTTCATTGCGCACATGATTCCAATATTCATCAGTTGTTCTCCTCATTGCGATTACGCATGTTATGCAAAAATTCTAGAAAACGTTGGTTTGCGTTCTCTTCGGATGAAAATGCCCTATATATACGGATAATACATTCGCTTAACTCGTTCGCGGTCATTTGATTTGGTTTAATGACAACATCCCAATGGGTGTAGTAATGCCACGGCCTTTCCAGAAGCCTGCCTTGTTTCTCCATTTCCATACGATATCTTGTTCCGGGGAAGGGTGTAGGCGTGGTAACATGAATTCCATAGAAATTACATTCATTAATAAATGATATCGTTTTATCGCACATTTCCATATCATCATGATCAAGGCCGAAAACGAAAGCCCCCATAACGCCAATACCATGTTTTTGAATGGTTTGGATATATCTTGTATATTTATGGACGCGGTTTGCTTTCCATGCTTCAACATCCTTTAGATTATTTTCGCAAATGCTTTCTAACCCGATCACAACCCAGATGCACCCGCTGCCTGCCATCAAATCCAGTAATTCTTCGTCTTCCGCAATAGAAATATCCGTTTGCGCTGCCCAATGAATATCAAGCCCTTTCATTTGACGGAGAAGATCCTTCGAATCTTCCCTTGATACAAAAATATTATCATCCCCAAAAAGAATGTAACGTCCAGGGAAATAATGTTTTGCAACTTTAATTTCTTGAATAATTTGATGGTTGTCTTTTCTGCGGTATACAGAGCCATAAACTCTTGAAGCAGCACAAAAGCTGCAATCGTGATTGCAGCCCCTGCTTGTATTAATAGTTATCGTTGAATAAGGATAGTCCTTTATTAGATCATAACGCGGAATCGGTGATTTTTTTATATCATAGCATCCAGCTCGTTCTTCTTTATATACTTTTTTGCAAACTCCATTCTTCCAATCGTCTAGAAACGCGGGCCACAACAATTCCCCTTCACCTATAATGAGCGAATCAAAATCGTTCTGGACGTCTTCTGGAAGAACTGTCGTATGGATGCCCCCAGCAACAGTAATTATGCCTTTTTCTCTAAATCTTCGGGATATCTCACACCCGCGCTCCACTTGCTGAGTCATACATGATATCCCAACCACATCATAATCATCATCAAAATTTATGTCCATATGATGTTCGTCAATATATGTGATATTCCATTCGTCAGGCGTCAACGCAGCTATGACAAGCAAGCCTAAATTGGGACTGCTCCACATCCTGCGTATGTTCAGCATTTTGGGATCTTCCTTTAGGTAGCTTGCCAATAGTTCATCATTTGCATAATCTGTTCCCTTTGGCGATATTAAAGCAAGTTTTGGCATATTCAACCCTCATTTCCATGTTTCATAATTTGACAACCAATTATCTGAAATAAATAGCCCCAACGGGAGCAGTTTCTGTCACTTGACGCGCCTTTTTAACCATCTCCATATATTCAAACGCCGTCATTCCTTGTTTGCTTCTATAAGAATATTCCAGTGAAACATAGCCGTTGATATCATGGCGAATGGGGTTTAAGAAATCTACATCATATATCTGAAAATCATCAGGGCAGTTAACCATATCAGACATTAACCGAAATGGCGTAATATATGCCTCATAATACAAATGCCTGTTTTCTTTCAGAAAATCAATTGTTTCTTGCGCCTCAGTTTTGGTTTCTGTTGGAAAACCAATAATACAGCTTAATGTATTCATAATTCCAGCGTCTGCAAAATTTTTCAAAACATTTTTGGCGGTTTCTAAGTTCATGCCCTTGTCCATAATTTTTAAAACTCTTTCATTGGCGGACTCAAAACCAAACAGCACTGTTCGCAGCCCGCTTTTATATAATGTCTTGCACACATCAAACGTAAAATCCGGATCAGTTCGTAAGAACGCTGCATAACAAATATCCAGCTCTTGGCGGATAATTTCTTCAGCCACTTCATTTAAATATTTTGCTGGCAAAGCATCATCCATCAAGTGAAAAATACGAATGTTGTACATTTCTTTCATAGCTTTGAGGTCCTCAACTATTTTACCTACACTCGTCTTAATATAATGAGCTTTATCACCACGATATCCACAAAATTTACAACGCCCCCAATAACATCCCCTTGATAACATATGAGGCAATTTAGAGTAGGCATACATTTCAAGCGGCATATCTCCATAATCCGGCCGCACCACATCATCCATTGCCACACTCGGGATAATCTCGTTTAATACGATCCCTTGCTCATCCGAGTAAAACGCCAGATTAGGAACCGAACTAATATTGCCTTCCTTGTTGAGCCAAAATTTCAGTAGTTTTAACGTGGAAAGTTCCCCTTGCTCTCTGACGATCACATCAAATAGATTTTTAAAATCATCATTGTTCAAAAAAGCTTTCCAGAAAAGTGATGCCTGTGGACCACCTAAAAATATTTTAGTGTCGGGTAAGGTTTTTCTAATTTCCCGACATAAAACCATTGAATAATATATTTGACTTGCAAACACCACTGAAATACCAATTACTGAGGGATTACGTCTTTTTATATCAAGAAGTACCTCATCGCGTATATATGTTAGAACTGGATTTGGATTGCTATCCAGTTCTGTTTTTTTCAATTCGTCCGCAATTGCATAAAAGCTCGTTGGATCAAAACTCTGTTTACATATTTCAATTCCCGCCAGGCGCAGATATTTTGCTATGATTTTCATTGCCATACCTGCTTTTAGTTGATCTGAGGGAGTATTTCCTTTCATAATTTGTCTTGCTTGAATATAGTTATTATATACATCTGTCCCTGCTACTCCAAATAAGTCCGAATTATCTGTCATTAGTTTCACAAACATCCGATTCATAATAACAGCGTTATAATCGCGGATATAACAACCGGATATCCCATTATGAGCCAAATAAGCTTTTAAAACAGGTAATCCCATATGTGGATGTTCATGATTTCCTAATGGCGGAAAGAGAAGCATAACATCACGCGTTAACTTCTGTTTTTCCATATCCATATCGAACTAACACCTCACATATACTTTCATATATTTCTTTTAGGTTCTGGAATCGAATAACAATTAATTCCTCATCTTTAAATGTTATTTCAAGTCTTCTTTCTAATTCGACAATAACATTCATAAGCTGGAATGAATCTAATCCTGTCAAAAACAAGTTAGCAGTCTCATCCAATTCGTATACTTGCTCTTTTAAGACTGTCTTTTCCGCGATCACACTGCATATTAGTTCTTTTATATTATCCATTTTTGTACCTCCAATAATAATTATAGGAAAAGGAACGACAACCAACTGTGTCTTATCCCATCCCCACGTTCAATTGTTGGGATGAGAGAAAATCGGACTGACGGTTTCACCATGAATGAAAATTGATTCACTTTCGTAAAATGCTTGCTAATCTCCACATTCTTTGTTATTCCGAAAATGATAATCCTATTGCATCTGCGACATATTCGACCAATTGTTCAAAAGTAGTAAAATAACCTTCCAGAAGAGAGTCATCACTAAATTCCATATTATACTCTTGTTCAATCGCCACAATAATTCTGATATATTGGATGGAATTGATCCCTATAGTCGAAAAATCTTGGTCTATGTATTTTTCAACATCCAACTCAGCAGTTTGCAATACTAATTTTTTGATTTCGCGTGCAAAATCTTGAAACATAATGATCCTCCTAATAATATATGAATGTAGAATACGCAGATTTGTGCTCCGTTTTCTGATTTTTCTATACAATTCAGCATGATGATATACAAATTCCGGGCTGTTCTACTGACCAAACTTACCAATTCATTTATATAAAAAACTGGCCACCTTTTTTCGTTTCTTGGTGTCCAGTTTATTTTGCCATATCTAAGTGTGATTGCAAGAAACATTGAGAACACGAACCTAACCTACAATCAATTCCCATATTGCCCAGGTGTATAAGGCAGAATGACCTTTGTCACATCGCCGGCAGATATGCTTATGTAATGAATCTTGCAAAATTCATGAGTTGACTCGTTATAACAAGGATACTCAGTACAGTCCCTGCACTTGTCAACACCCTTAGTCGCCATACATTGCTTTTTTTCACAAGGTGCATCCGGCAAAGAAACTATACAGCCTTCTGTTGTGCAGCCATCGCAAAGCGGCGTGTCATCGTTCCAATAGTCCGCTGTGCCATAAATGCGATTTAAACGCTCTTTTAAATCCACGCGCATTTCTTCGCTGATTGTTCCGCCGGTGTAGTGTACACAAAGGTCGCAACGGTAACCGCAATCAGCGTGAACAGCTTGTTCCTTTGGAAATGGTTTTCGGTTCGGATTCTTTTTAATTAAAATCAACTGTTTCACGAATTCTAAAGTAGCCCTATCTTGCACCCGGATTAACATCCATTTCCCATCAGGAAGTGTACGCTCACTATCATATAGCTTTTGTATCGCTTGGGGAAACTCGTTGCGCCGTGCCTCAAATTTTTCGCATTCGGCTTTGCCAAATATTATTTGAAAATCATAATGATCTTCATGGATGTTAATTGATAGAATGGTTTTCTTTCCTTGACGGAACTTTAGGCAATCGATTTGATAATACTTGCCTGGCACCTCATCGAGAACATACTTACCCCGCATGAAGCGCATAGTTTCCTCACTGACTTTTTGCAGTTCGGTTTTTTCATCCATTTTATATCACCCTTTCTAATATTATTTTTTAAAAATATTGATTATAGAAATCAATATGAAATCTTGCAAACATCAGGAAAAGGTCGCCAGCCGCCTGTCAGAATTTCAAGCGGCCTTTTCCTTTTTGTTTGATCGTTACGCTGACGCCCAACGCTTGAGTGTGGGGAAAAATTCCCGCATAGCAGTTCGCGCTTCGTTGGCATCCTTGTACTTGCCGGCTTGTACAGCATATGGAACACAAATGTCAATCATCTCGTCCATTTTCATACCATCGCCCCCGTATAATTCACCGTTCACATAACAGGAACAACAATAATCGCTGCTTTTGCTTCCGTCGGCTTCTGTGCCGAAATCCTCCGGCTTGATTAGTGGGCTGGCGCAGCTCTGACAAATTTTCTCTTCCATGGTTGGATCTCTCCTTTTTTTATCTGCATATCATATTAAACATGTGATTTATGCTTCAAATAAGTGATATTTCCTTTCTCACAACAATAACATTGCCTCAGATATATCTTCTTTTATCGTTTCTATTTTCCCTTTTTCTATTAAAAGATTGCCTCCTGTTATGATGTAGGAGGGAAATACTCTTATTTCACCATAATAATACTCATTCCCCCTTACACGGTATGTAGGTTTGCTAGGTATTAAACTCTTTTTTGTTTTTTGCCGAATTATTGTATTCATAGCTTTTTTTGCGACATCTCCCATCAGCATTATAACCTTTGTATTGCTAAATAAATCAAGCTCCTTCTCTAAGATAGGGAGTTGATTATTTATGACCTCTGTTGGAATTGTATATCCTTCCTTGGGAGTTTTTACTGCAGTCGTTATGTATATCCCTTTGTTAATAATGTCATCAATTTCATTAACACCTATCCCCGATTCATTAAATATCGGAATAGTAGTAGACATGAACGCAGCATGTGGCTGTCTGCTGTAAAAATAATCGTCTGGATTTTTTGGAACAACCTCGCTAATCATTATCATTCGGATGTCATCTGTTTCAATAATGGCATCTGGAACTTGAATTGTCTCTTTTCGTTCAATGCTTTCTTGAGTTTGGATAAAATCCGTTAAATACTCTTTTATATTAAGTTTCATTTCTATGGTCTCCCTTTCTGTTATTGATAAATTCTTCGTGTTTTAGTTATGCTATGTCTCTTCCGCTACTCTATCTTCCTTTCGGGCATACCATCCTGCTTGTGCATTATACATTTCCGCATACAGTCCACCTTTTTTCAATAATTCAAAATGCGAACCAATGTCAACGATGCTGCCTTTATCCATTACCACCACTCGGTCAGCGATCTTGGTGGAACCCAGACGGTGCGTCACGATAATAGCGGTTTTTCCCTTAGATATTTCTATAAATTTTTTATAGATTTTACTTTCTTCTATCGGGTCGATTGATGCAGTGGGCTCGTCCAAAATGATCACATCATGAAAACGATATAAGCCCCTCGCGACCGCTACCCGCTGCCATTCGCCGCCCGAGAGGTCAACGCCGTCAAACTCTCGCGAAAGCATCGTTTC
>JGI24696J40584_12961707_pt1 | contig 43039 bp, 39 predicted proteins | sample TergutCo191P4_FD_40584 | JGI IMG/M metagenome (IMG submission 40584)
GTGGGGGGGATTCACTTTTCAAACTAGAAGCGCTCTGAGAGGGAGGAGATGCTGACAGGGGGGGGGATTTCCATTTCTTCATGAGGGGGGACGGCGGGCAAGACGAGGGTGAAGCGGGAGCCTTGGTTGGAGTCGCTGAGCACGCGAACCACCCCGCCGTGGCCTTCGACGAAGCCTTTGACGATGGCCAGGCCGAGTCCTGTGCCGCCGAATTCACGTGTAGAGCTGGAGTCGACTTGGAAGAAGCTACGGAACACGTTGTCGAGTTGGTCTTTTGGGATGCCGATGCCAGTGTCTTCAACCCACAAGCGATAGCCTGGAGCTTTCAACTCGGATTGGTATTCTTTTTCAGTGAGGACGACGGAAATTTTTCCCTGAGGCAGCGTAAACTTAATGGCATTGGTTAAGAGGTTGATGAGCACCTGTTTCAAACGTTCCTTATCGCCGACGGCGTTGGAGTCAGCAGGGAGGTGGGCCGTAAGCATAATTTTCTTTTTAGCCACCCATGGGCGTACGCTGGCCAGAGAGACGCGCACCAATTCGCCCAAGGAGATGGGCTCAAAATTCATATGGACTTTTCCGGCTTCAATTTGGGTAATATCCAACATAGAAGAAATCAACCCAAGCAATGACTGGCTGCGCTCCAAGATGGTGGCGACATATTCGGACTGCTCCATATTCATAGGGCCGGCCAAGCCATCCGAGAGCATTTCGGAATAGCCGAGGATGGAAGTCAGAGGTGTTCGCAACTCATGGCTGACGGTTGCGAGGAAGGAAGATTTGAGGCGATCCAACTCGCGCAATTGCTCATTCATTTGGAGGAGTTTATGGTTTTGGTTTTCGAGCTCTCGAGCATGTTCCAACGTGGTTTCCACGTGCATGGAGGAAGCGAAGAAGGCGCGTTGTCCTGAGGAGATGAGCAAGCGGAGGATGGAGGAGAAGTGGAGGAGGATGCGCAGGAGTTTGGGCTCAGAGGCTGTCTCTATTTTTCCAAAGAGTTTGGTGAGTTGGGCCAAGTCTCCGTCCAGGTGAAATTCTTTGTCTGAGTGGCGGTGGGCGAGTTGTTCAGGCAAGAAGGGGCCGAAGACGATTCGGCCCAAGACGTCTCCGTCGATGGAGATGGGGAGGAGGAGGTAGCGCAGGCCTGTGTGGCAAGAGAAGGCGAGAGGGGGCGTAGGGGAAGGTATTTCCGGCAGGAGAGGGGATGTATTCTCGTCAGGGAGGAGGGGGCCGTTGGTGAGGCGGGAGACGGCGGAGGAGCAAGCCTGGCGGCCCGAAGGTATAGCGAAGACAGCGGAGCAGAACTCGCCGCTGTCCGTTGTGGCATCTGCGAGGTTTTGTCCTTCTTCGTCGAATATACGAATACCGATATTATGCAATTCAGCAAATTCTCGAGCCATATGGGAGAGGGCTTCGCTGCTGACCAGATCTTTAAGAGAGAGTTTTTTATCGAGTACAGACTCGGACGCCATGGTGGATTTGGTGCGGCCTAGAATTTGAGGGAGGTGAAGGAGGTGTCTATTTGGGCAAATATTTTGCCAAGGAATTCTGTTTCGCTAATATTGAGGTTAAGGGAGATATTGGAGCGGGCGTCCAAGCTTCTATAGGCGGATTGCAAGACAGCGAGCAAGGTTTCGAGGACGCCGATTCCTTGGATAGCGATGGCGCCGATAACGGGCTCTTTTCCGCGTGTACGCGCCAATTCCAGCTCTTCATCTGTTTGGGTATCAGGCAAGTCACGTTTATTGAATTGGATAACGATGGGAATTGTTTCGGGGTCCAAGCCGACCTCGAGCATGTTTTGTTGCATATTTTTCCAATAGGCATTGTTTTCGGTAGCGGCTTGGTGGCGGCTGTCAGCGATGAAGGCGATGGCATCGCTTCCTTGGAGGACGATTCGCCGGGTGGAGTTATGGATGGTTTGGCCAGGGACGGTGAAGAGTTTAATTTTTATTTTAATGCCGGATTTGCTTTGGAAGTAGACGGGGAGGAGGTCGAAAAAAAGCGTACGGTCATCATGCGTGGGGATACAGAGGAGTTGGCCGCGTACGGAGGGTTTGGCGCGGGAGTGGATGACTTGCAAATTGGTGGTTTTTCCCGAGAGACCAGGGCCATAGTAGACGATTTTTATCGTCAATTCTCTTTTCTCGTGATTGAGTTGCACGACGCCGTTGGAAGAAGGAGGAGAGGAGGAGATATGTTTGAAGCGTTTGGACTATACCACAATAAAGCGACACACAAGCCTGAGCTTGGGCGCTGTTATATGCTATTCAACAAGGAGGTGGAAGGATGGAGATGACGACGAACCCACAAGATGCAATTCCGGAGAACCTTGCTGCAACGCCAGGTGTGGAGAAGGGTGGAGAAAGTTTGCCGGCATGGAGGTTTGGTTTGCCGACCGACGAGGAATTGCCTGGTTTGGCGCGGCTTTATGCTGCCAACATTCCTTTTGAGGATGTGAAGCCGCAAGAGACGCTGGAAAAATTCATACGCCTAAGGGAGCGGATACAGGTTGTGCGTGCTGACGGGCAGGTTTTGGGTTTTGTAACCATAGAGCCCAATGGCCCGGTGCGGGGGGCTGCATTTTTGCGTCACCTTGTTGTGAAGCCGGAGCACAGGAGGCGAGGGGTGGGGGCCTCTTTGTTGAAGCAAGCCTACCATGTTGCCTTGGGGATGTCCCGCAAGAGTCTCATATTGAGGGTAGACCCGTCGGATGAGGATGTGGTGGCGTTTGTACGCAAGGCGGGGTTTATGACGGTGGGGGCCCAAAGCAGCAAGAAGAGTGGCAAGTTGAGGTTGCTGATGAGCCACGAGCTTTAGGGGGGGGGTATAACAAGAGGGAACAAAAAAAAACCAGCCGACCTTGGGTGGCTGGTTTTTTCTATATTGTGCGGACATTTTAGAGTGCGAACGGCAAGTCCAGTTGGATGAGGTGATATTTTTGGTCGGCGATTTGTCCCGCAATGCCCATGGCATAGGAGATGGCAGGCCTGAAGAAAGTATTTTCGCCGATTTTGAAGTTACCGCGAAAGCCCAGAGCAATCGTCATGTTGTGCATTTGCAGGTTTCCAATGTCTTCCCGGGCTTCGACACCGCTGTCCAGATTGTCTCGGATGCCATGAGGTGGTTTGAGCCAGCGTTGATAGCGAAGCTCCACACCTGCAGCCAGTTGGGGAATGATGGAATAGCCGACAAAGAGGCCGCCCACGAAGTTGCGTTTGGCCACCTCTGTTTGCACCTCGTTGCCGCGGACGCGGAAAATTTCCAAATAGGTAAGCTCGAGTTGTACCGTCAACCCATGCGCGACATAGGCGACGTCGACACCTGGGATGATGGCCATGTCATTCACGAGGAACAGAGCGCCGTCCATGCTGGAGCGGACAAGCCCACTGTTGGCGTTGAGGCCCCTTGCGGTTTGACTGCCATTGTTTCCGCCGCCGGAGCCAATGGGGGCTGTGACACCCAAATAGAAGGCTGTGCGCAAGTCACCGCCGAGAAACCGGGGCGTATAGGTGAAGAACAGGAGGCCGTTGGTGAGGGCGGTGCCATTTTTTGGTTTTGCAACGCTTGGGTCATCCCCCTCTTTTTTGGGGAAGTTGTTTGCGATACCGATGCGCGCCAAAATGCCGAAGTCCGGGGCGAAGGTATAGCCCGCATTCAGGATAGAAACTTCCTTCATGTGTTTGCGGTGGGGGACGGCGGCTGGGACGGTGGATTCTGTGGCATTATAGAGGGCGAGGACGTTGTCGAGGCGCACCACATTACCTGCGGAGATGGGGCGCAGGTGGAAAGGCAAAGTATAAGGTGCTGCTGCTTTTTTGGGAGCAGGAGCGGGAGCAGCTGTCGTTTCAGCCGCCATATCAGGATTTGCCCATGCGATGAGAGGCATCGCGACCAATAACCCTAGAAGCTGTTTCATAAGTTCCTTTCAATCAAACGAGTCTTTTTGGTGAGACGTTATGGAAGTGGCAACCCTTTCGTTCCTCCGAATTCAGACGACCACGGCCAGCGTATAATATGGCTGGGACAAAATGTTATTCATATGCCTGGGATAGAATATTATTCTTGAGCTGAAAAGCAAAAAAAAAAGCATTTGGGAGTGCCTAGGCAGTGGAACCGGCCTTGTCCTCATGAAAATGTTTAACCTCCATCCACGTAGAGAGTTGTTTTGCCCGAGGCAGAGAAGAAAGCAAGTATTCTCCATAATTTTTTGTTTTCAAACGTGAGTCAAAAAGCGCAACCACTCCACAATCATCAGAATTTCGAATAAGTCTACCGAAACCCTGTTTCAGGCGAAGGGCAGCCAGGGGGAGTTGGTAGGAGGAGAAGGGGTTGAGGCGGCGGTTTTTGAGGGCATTGAGGCGGGCTTCGGTGAGAGGCTCTGTAGGCACGGCGAAGGGGATTTTGTCGATGGTGACAAGGCGCAGTGCTTCGCCGGGAATATCCACGCCCTCCCAGAAGCTATGGGAGCCGAACAAGACAGAAGGTGTTTGGACAAAGGCTTCGAGCAAAGCTTGGCGAGGCCTACTTCCTTGCAGGAGGGCAGGGACAGAGAGTTTGGGGGCCAGATACTCATAGCTTTGTTGCATTTGGCGAAGGCTCGTAAACAAAGCGAGGGTACGTCCGCCGAAGAGGGAGATGAGGGCGCAAAGCTCATTGGCGAGGGCTTGGGGGAAGGCAGGGGAGTCGGGGGGTGGCATATGGGCGGGCAAATAGAGGGCGGCCTGTTTTGAGTAGTCAAACGGGGAGGGCAGCTGCAAGCTGTCCCAACTGTCCTCTTGAAAGCCCAGGCGTTGGGCCACATAGGCGAAGTTGGTATGTTGGCCGGTGGTGAGGGTTGCGGAAGTGAGGACGCCCGTATGGATGCGCGAATAGAGGTTTTGTTGCAAGAGGGGCCCAACGTCAATGGGGGCGGCCTTAGCGAGCCAATGGGGGCCGCGTTGTTGTGCCCAGCGCACATAATTTTCTGCGAAGGCCAAGCCATTCCAGTTGTGCTCCGCCCAAGCAATTCGCCGGGCCAGGAGTTGCATAGAGGCGTTGGTTTTGTCTTCATTTTTGGTTTCGCTACAGAGGCTGCCCAAGGCTTTGAGTGTTTGGAACAAGGTTTCGCCGCGAGACAAGTCCTCTGGGGTGAGTTTTATTTGTTGTTGAGTATGTGCATGCTCCACCCAGGGTGCGAAAAACGCATTTGAGGCAGAAGCCAAGTGAGCGCCCAAGGAGCCCCAAGGCTCACCCTCACGGGTGGCTGTGCGCAGAATGTCTCTGGAAAGTTGCTCCAGCTCGCGGTTGGAGAGGCAAAAGACGAAGTTTTCGGTTGCAGCAGCCTCCATGTCATGCGCTTCGTCGACAACCAAGGCCTCATACTCCGGGAGGATGAAAAAAGCCTTGTCTCCAAGCCTTGCTTTGAGTGCGAGGTCCGCGAACAGCAGGGCATGGTTGACAACAATAAGTTGGGCGCGCTCCGCTCTTTTTCGAGCGCGGGACAGGAAGCAGTTTTCTTTGAGTGGGCACTCATGGCCCAGGCAATTTTCTTCTCCAGCAGAAAGCTGCTCCCAGAGGGGCCAGTTGTCAGGCATTTCAATTTCAGAGCGCTCTCCTGTTTCGGTTTGCTCTGCCCAGAGGCAGAGTTGGGAGTGGAAGGCATATGGCAGTGAAGGGGTTGGTTGTGTTGCAAGGTGTCGTGCTTGGTATTGCTCAAAGCGCAGGAGGCACAAATAATTTCGCCGTCCTTTGAGGAGTGCTGTGGAGGGTTTTTGGGGCAACAAGCTTTCGAGCATGGCCATGTCCCGGAAAAACAGTTGCTCCTGCAAAGTGCGGGTGGAGGTGGCGATGACGATGCGTTTTGAGGCGAGCAAAGCGGGTACGAGGTAGGCAAGTGTTTTGCCTGTACCGGTACCGGATTCAGCCAACAGCCAACGCTTGTTTTGAAATGTATGGGCTATAGCGGCAGACAGTGTTTGTTGAGTTTTTCGGAAACGGAAGCCCGGCCAAGCCTGGGCGAGCAGGCCCTCTTTTGAAAAAAAGTCAACGAGATTAGGAGGATGGTTTGAATGAACTTGGGGAGGCATAGATTTCTGTTTGACCTAAAGTAGATGTGGGGCTAAGTCTGACGCAAAATTTTATCTCATCTTTTTTGGGATGAGAGTTGTCTATTTCGAAGCAGTTGTATTTTTGGAGCATTTTGTTTTTTTGAGGGGGGAAAATGGAGGTGAAGAGGGTGGGAGCAAAAGGGCCGAGATTTTGCTGTAAGTGTTGTAAGTGTTGTTTAAATTCGAACTAGGAGTCAGTTGTTTATGAAATATTTTTTAGCAGCTGTTGTTGGAGCGGCTTTGTTGGCCTGCACGAGTGTTGAGTCCACTGTTGTTGGGACAGAGGAAATTAAGGACATTGTAGCCAATGGAGGCGAGCCAGTTGCCGTCATTCAAGCTTCCTCCTTGGGTTGGACATTTTTCTGGCATTCTGTGACGGTGGTTGAGAGCAATTTGGATGAAGTGGTGAAGTTGTTGGTTTCGGAAGCCAAAGCCATGGGAGCCAACAAGGTTGACCTGAAGAGTGCCCAAACGAGCCCCCGCAGTGGTTTTTGGGGATTGTCTGCAATTTTGATGGGGATGCCCAGCTCAGGAGCTGTGGGTGTTGCCGTCAAATCAGCGTCTGCGGGTATGTCCGCCGAATAAGCTCACCGGGCTTAACAAAGCAAACCAAAGCCTCTCTTTGACTAGAGGGGCTTTTTTGCAGGCCAAGCACGGAAGGAAGGAAGCGTTTTTATGTCTTGGAAGGCGTGGGTTACATGCGGGTTTTTGTGTGTCATTGCATGCAAGAAGGAGTCGACGTTTCTCAGCTCGAGTGAAATTTTGCAGAAGATGGAAGCGCGGGAGAAGGCGCTCTCTTCTTTTTCAATTCAGGTACACACAGAGGAGGAGGGTGGGGCAATAGAGCACACCGTTATTTTTCGTGCGCCTGAGCTTATTCGTGTGGAGATAGAGCAGCCGCGGAAGTTGAGTTTGGGTTTTGACGGACGCAATTATTACCGTCTTGAAGCGTCCACGAAGAAGTTGAGAGTCCTCAGCCTGAAGCTTCCGGCAGCGGAGCGCAAGCTGGCGTTATCAAAGCTTTTAGGTGTTTTTATACCGGAAGGTTTTCAGTTGCCCAAGGTGATGCCCAAGGAGTTGAAGCAGAGTTGGTTGGAGCCCCAAGGCACGAGTCGCATTTTGCGTTTAGAGAACCGTTTAAGTGAAGAAGTAACCACAGCATATGTTGTGCGGTGGCCTTCGTTTGATTTTTTGAAGAAGGAGGTTTGGGTAGAGGGGCGGCAGATGGAGTTTGTCATGCAGGAGGAGCATTGTCTGCCTGGGGGCGGGTTATGTTTTCCGACGTTGGTTATGGCCAAGCAAGGAGGAGAGGTGCTTGGGCCGCAGAAGATAGGGTTGTTTTTTGTGCAAGAGGCCGTCAGCAACGAGCATTTTTTGTTTCAGGCGCCCGAAGGTTTTGCTGTTGAGAAGCACAGTGTTGCTTCTTTGGAGGAATTGGAGTTGTTTTTGAGGAGCAACCCCTAGGGGGGAGGGCAGAGGGAAGAAGGCTCATTGCGGGAGATGTCTCTGTCCCAGAGGTGTGTTGTCCAAGGACCGTCTTTGAAGGTGTTGAAAAGCGCCTGGGAGATAGCGACGGAGCGGTGTTTTCCTCCGGTACACCCAACGCAGATGGTGACATAGGACTTGCCTTCATTGGCATATTTGGGAAGCATGTACTCGAGGAAGTTTTTCAGAAGCTGGAAATAGGTTTGGGCTTCCTCATTGTCGAAGACATAATTGGAGACACGCGAGTCTCTTCCTGTGAGGGGGCGCAACTCAGGGACGAAGTGTGGGTTTTTCAAAAAGCGCACATCAAAAACCAAGTCTGCCTGAGTTGGGAGTCCGAAGCGAAACCCGAATGACACGAAGTTGAGGACAAAGCTTGAAGGGGTTGTCTCAGAGAACATGCGCCTCAAAGTGTTTTTCAACTCATGCACAGTGAAGCTGCTGGTGTCGATATGGAAAGTGGCGCGGCTTTTAAGCCATGAGAGTTTTTTGCGCTCGCGCAAAATACCCTCATGCAGGCGCAAGTCCATAGCGAGAGGGTGTTTACGGCGTGTTTCTGAATAGCGGCGCAACAGGACTTCGTCTGAGGACTCCAAGAAGAGGATGTCGACATTTCTCCCTGAGGCGGAGAGGGTTTCAAAAACTTCGGGGGCGCGCTCGAGGAAGGGGCCTTCGCGGACGTCGACAACAAATGCAAGCGGACGTATTTCCTTGGCCGCTTCCGTCAGCAAGACAGCGTTGGGCAGAAGTGGCGAAGGCAAATTGTCCATGCAGAAATAGCCCATGTCTTCCAAAGCGCTGATGGCTGTGGATTTTCCGGAGCCTGACATTCCTGAAATGACGACAATATGTTTGTTTGGCTTGTTTGTGTCCACGTTGTATTCCTCAGGACAGCTTACACACAGGCCTAAAAAGCAGCGAAGTATTTTCTTTTTTGTTTGCGGGTGTTTTTTTGAGGCCTTCTACCCGGTGGTTGCCCCAAATTTTTTTTCGTGGCCTAAGGAGAAAAGAAGGGCGGCAGGTTGTGGCCGCCCTTTTTTCAGCTGTTCCAAAAGCGCATGCTGCCGTTTTTGGCCAAGGCCAGGTGCATTTTATAGCACTCGTCCAGCAGTTGTGGCTCATGGTGGTAGTTTGTGGCTTTTTCAGCGCGCTCCAAATAGTCCTTGAGGTAGTCGCGGTAGGCGGGGTGCACGCACTTTTGGATGATGACGCGTGCACGGTCCTTCGGAGCAAGTCCGCGCAAGTCGGCAAGGCCCTGCTCTGTGACGACGACGTCCAAGTCATGCTCCGTATGGTCCACATGGGGCACTTTGGGCACAACGCAGCTGATGCCAAGCTCGTCGTTTTTGGAGGGGCGAACGGAGGGGCAGTGCATGATGCTCAAATAGGTGTTGCGCAGAAAGTCTCCGGAGCCGCCGATGCCGTTGAGCATTTTGGTTCCACCGGCCAGAGTGGAGTTGGCGTGTGCATACATGTCAAACTCCAGCGGCGTATTCATGCCGATGACGCCCAGGCGGCGGATGACTTCAGGGTTGTTGGAAACCTGTTGGGGGCGCAGCAGCACCATGTTTTTATATTTGTCGAATTTCGCCCACCACTCGACGAAGCCCTCTTTGGAGAGGGAGAGGGAGGTGCAGTTGATGCATTTGCATTTGCCCGAGTCCAGGAAGGGCAGGAAGGTGTCCTGCAGCACCTCGGTGAAGACAACCAAGTCCTCGAAAGGCGACTGTGTCAAACCGCCCACGACGGCGTTGGCGATGGAGCCCACGCCGGACTGCAGAGGGAAGAGGTTTTTGGGCAAGCGGCCGGCCTTCACCTCAGCGAGGAAGAAGTCGACAATATGGTCCGCAATGGCCTGGGACTGCTCGTCCGTGCCACGCAGGGCGCGGCCGTTGTCGGGCCTGTTGCTTTCGACGATGGCGACAATTTTGGACTTGTCGGTGGGCACCCAGGGAGTGCCGACGCGTTGGCGTACATCCACAATGGGGATGGGGCGTTTGTTGGGGGGAAGCTCCGTCATCCAAATGTCGTGCATGCCCTCAAAGGAGGGGAGGCTGGTGTTAATTTCGACAATAATTTTGTCGGCGACGGCAATAATTTCAGGCGCGGCGCCGACGGAGCCTGCAAGCACAATGTTGCCCTCCTCCGTAATGGCCGAAGCCTCAATTAACGCAATGTCAAGCCTTCCGTTTTTTTCAGGCGTATAAAAGCCGTAGCACAAGTCCTGCGCGAACATGGACAGGTGTTTGTCGCCCATGCGGATTTTGCCGCTGTTGATGCCTTGGGCGATGTTTTTGCCGGTTTGGTAGGGCCAACGCCTGTCAATAAGGTCCAACGCGGCCCACCTGTCCTCCGTCTCCGCGCCGACGGAGGCGCCGATGAAGAGGTTGAATTTCCATTTGCCTTGCAGGCCGTTTTTTTCGACATGGTCCGCAATAGCGATGGGCACCATTTTGGGGTAGCCCACCGGCGTAAACCCGGACCAGCCGAGATTCATAGGGGCCGAGGCGGCCGCCTTGAAGAAGGGGATGGTGTCTTCGGCCTTCATGACTTTGGACAGCAAGCTTTTGTCGCGGATGCGTTTTTCAAGTTCGGACATTTCAAACCTCCTTAATATAAAACAGGGGAGTGCTCCTGTTGCCCCAGAGGGGAGGAGCTGGGCATTTTGACGGCAACACAACGGCACTACATAACAGCGACAGACAGCAACTAGCACTTTTGCTAGGGGTGACACAACGAGAGGGAGTGTGAAAAGACTGCGCACTTGCTTCCTCACCCAGTAGAAAAACGAATGATGCCACCCAGTCCTTCTACTCCGCTCTTTCCAAGCCGAACATGTGCCCAGCACCTCCTCGGTTTGGCCATATTGGAGGAAACGGCAAACAATGAAACGTTTCACTTCCCCCATATGCAAATATTCGGTCAACCGCCCGCTGGAGCTGAGGTGGAACGCCAACTCCAGCAAGAAAACGCAGCTCGTGCCCACCCTGGTTTCAACACTCGGTCATCCAAATGAATTCCACTTTTTTGGAATGCCCGGCGCAATTCTTTTTCGACAAAGGACTCTCCCTATGGTTGGGCCTTTTTTTATGGGGCTGTCTGTGGGCGTGCTATGGAAGCTTTTTTTTATCGCCAGACATGGGAGCAACCTGTCTGCGAAAACTGTTGTTGGGGGGGTATGCAGTCGCAAGACGCGCAAGGTGCATTGCTTTCGTTATGACGGTACCGTTATGGCGGAGGATTGGGGCAAGCTGTTTTATTCAGAGCAGCTGTTGGTTGCCTGGGGCTGGAAGCAAGAGGGGGAGTGCGTTTTCACCGTCTCTCGGAAGGCGGTGGGTTGTTTTGGAGACGTTCACATTGTCGCCCAGCGTTAGGCTTACCCCAAAAAAATACAAACTTTCTCACACCGCCTTAGCAACTTTGCAGACAAAAAGAAGATAATGTAAGCAATGATGCTCTTTTGGCGACAATGTGAAGAAAAACATTCGGGGCGTGGGGGCTTAGTGGAGACCGTTCATGTTGCCAGGCCCAGGCCGCAGCCGACGAGAGATGGATTTGAGAATGGGGTGTTGAGGGTGGCTTCTCCGGAGGGGGAAAATCCGGGAAGCGATGGGTTGGAATGGTAGTCTTGGAACACTACCTCGTGGGGCCGGGACCTTTGACTGTGCGGACTATAGGGAGGCCCTCGAGCAAGTTGACAAGCATTTTGACCTCATTGACCAAAGCAAAGACGGCAAAATCAGCAGGGAAGAACTATATGCGGCTTCGCAGAGAGAGAATTGGTCTCAGAAACATGCCAGTTTCTCTATGAACACCCCTATGCCTTCCGGCAGATTGACACGGCAGCGAACGGCAAGGCCGACGACGTCATCAGCAAAGCAGACAGGAATACGGCGGTGGCGGTGGTGGTGGAGAAAGTGGGCGAATCCCCAGGGGCATTTAAGCCACTATCCGCTGGGCTATGAGGAGGCCATCGCCCAGCTTGCTATTCCTGAGAATTTTGACTTGCTCGACACTGCCAATGGGAAGGGTGGACAGGACGGCAGAATTCGCATGGAAGACATTATGGCGGGCATGGACAGAAGGGATTTTCCCCCGGAGCTGCGCGACGCCTGCCGGTTTTTCCGCGACCACCCGGAAATGTTCCGCTTCCTTGAGGTTGCTGCTGCGAGCGACCAGGATATGAGGCGCGCCAGCCAGCTTGGCCACGACGGCATTGTCGGCAAAGAAGACGTGGAAACCGCCCAAAGGTCCCTGGGGCTCTGAAACAACCCCCCCCCTGACAACCCACCGGGTGTTACCCCACCATAGGGGTGGCGCCCAGCTTTGAAAGCAAGGCCAAGTCCGCTTCGGCGGGGCTGTTGGGTGCTGTCAGCAGTTGCTCGCAGAAGAAGAGGGAGTTGGCTCCGGCCAGCATGCAGAGGGCCTGTGCCTCCATGGACATGTTGGAGCGGCCCGCCGCCATGCGTATTTTGGCCTCCGGCATGAGTATACGCGCTGTTGCAATGAAGCGCAGCATAGCGAAGGCGTCCGGTGGGGGCAGGCCCTCCAGTGGGGTACCCGGGAGGGAGAGGAGGGCGTTGACCGGGACGGACTCCGGGTGTTGGGGTTGGTTGGCCAGAGTTTGCAGCAGTTTGCACCTGTCCTCAACACTTTCCCCCAAGCCCAAAATACCGCCGCAGCAGACGTGTATGCCGGCCTGGCGTATATGCCCCAAGGTTTGCAGGCGCTCCTCATAGCTGCGGGTGGAGACAATGTTGGCATAAAACTCCGCGGAGGTGTCCAGGTTATGGTTATAGGCGTGGAGGCCGGCCTCTTTGAGGCGTTGAGCCTGGGAGGCCGTCAGCATACCGAGGGTAGCGCAAACCTCGAGGCCCAGGCGGCCTATTTGGCGAACCATTTCGAGGACGGACTCGAAGGCGGCGCCCTCCCTCACCTCCCTCCAGGCGGCCCCCATACAAAAGCGGGTGGCCCCTGCTTTTTTGGCTTTGCGGGCGGCCTCGAGGACTTCTTCCAGCGGCATGAGTTTTTGCACAGGGAGTGCGCCGGCGTGGCGTATGGACTGGGAGCAATAGGCGCAGTCCTCGGGGCAGCCGCCGGTTTTAATGGAGAGCAGGCTGCACAGTTGGACGGCGTGCCCGGGGCCAAACACAGCGCGGTGTATGGACATGGCCTCAAAAACCAAGTCCATGAGGGGCAGGTTGTGCAGGGTGCATATTTCCTCGAGGCGCCAGTCATGGCGCAAGGGGAGGGAGGTGGGGGCCTGGCCATGCGGGTGCAAGTGAGGGTGGCCGAAAAAAGCGGCCTCGCCGCAAGCGGGTATGTCCGAAGAAGCAGAGGGTGAAGAAGCAGAGGGTGTGGTGGAGAAGGTTTTTTGAGGCATTGAGAGGTTTTGGCGTAGGAGAAGCGGGGTTGTCAACGACAACCGGAGGGGGTGTCTCCTGGGGGGCCGGGCTGCTTATAGCACTTCTTTTTGCTTTAAGTCCGTCTTCACGCGTACCAACCAGAGGACAAAACCCACCAGGAAGCACGGTTGCGCCACAAAAGTAAACAGCGCCAAAGCCATGGGCGAGTGCAGGTTGAAGACAAACCAAAACGTCAGCAAAAAGCCAAGTCCACTAAACAAAGCGGGCAAACGTAGTGTCATGGGCGTTTCCTCAATTCCTTAGCGAGAAGCTTCCAAAAGGGGGGGGTGTGTCAAAGCCTCATAGGTTTTGCTTCCCGGTGTACGTTGCAAGGCTGTCGGGTGCGCGGGGCCATGGCAATTCAAACAACTGGTTTGGCTTGAAGACAAGTTTGCCCGCAGTGTGCCGTGAGAAGAAACCGCTTGAAACTTCTCTGTCACAGCATGGCACTTGAGGCAGTTGTTGTTGTCATAAAAACCGCCGCTGCGGTGGTATTCAATGGGCTCTTTATAGGAGCCTGTCACATAGCGTGCGAGGTGGCGAAACCCATCGCCCTTGGACTTTATCGTCCCCGAGAGGCCATAGTCCGAGTGGCAGTTATAGCACTGTTTTTCTGCAATCCACCGGTTGTTAAAATGGCGTGCAGCCAGGGAGGTGCTGTCCTTTCTCAACATGTCGTTAACCATGGGCGCCATGACGTGGCAGCCCGCGCAGGAGCTGACTTCCTTCACCCCCTCAAACGTCTGGTAGTTGGCCACCCCCACCGCCAACAGAGGCAAAACCACAAACCCAACGGCCGCCGTCAACTTCACCCCCGCCGCCCCCGCCTTCGCATTCAGTTTGGAAGCTGGCAAAAGCCACAAACGCATGCATATCAGCAACCCAACCAACGAAAGGCCAACTCCCAATATTAAAATAAGCGTTGTCATGGTCTGTTCCTTAAGCTGAGGTTGATGGATTAACTCCTTGGGGCCACCGGGTCTCCTGCCGGGGACATGCTCACCGCCGTCACTTTGAATTCGGGCTCAAAGGACATGGGGTCCACAGCATCGGACACCACCGCATTCACAAACACCGAAGGGTCATAAAACGCGGCAAAACAAACACCCTTGCGTGGCCCCGTCGACAGCTTCGCCTTCCCTTGCACCTTGCCAAACTGGCTCTCAATCGTCACCAGCTGGCCGTCTTGAATGTTTCTCTCGTGCGCATCCTGGACATTTATTTCAATGGTGGCGGGGCCCGCAGCCTCGTTGAGTTCCTTTATACGCTGCGTCATGGTTCCGGTGTGCCACTGCTCCAAAATACGTCCTGTCGTGAGGATGATGGGGTATTGCTCCGAAGGCTCCTGAGGCAAATTCACCCACGGGCGAAACCAAATTTTGGCCCTCTTGTCAGGTTGGCCATAAAACTCAACCTCCAATTCGGGGTTGGACATCATCGGGTCTCCCCGCGTATAGCGGCGCGCTGTCCCCGGGTGGCTTTCTGTGGGGCATGGCCATTGAATGCCGTGCTCCTTCTGCATGCGCTCCCACGTCATGCCTTCATAGTTATAGACGCTCTTGGCCGACATTTTTCGCGCCTCATCCCAAACCTCCCTTGCCGTTTTGGACTTTATAATGCCTGGCGTCGTCACACCTGCTTTGTCAAGGCGCTCGGCCAAGTCCACCAAAATTTGCAAGTCGCTGCGCGCTTCGCCAGCTGGCTCCAACAACTTCTCAACGAGTTGGTAGCGCCGCTCCGTCTGCCCCATGACGCCTTCTTTCTCAATCCAAAGCGCCGCAGGCAAAATAACGTCGGCCAGCTTGGCCGTCTCGCTGTCTTCGAAAGTTTCAGCCACCACCATAAAGCCCTTTTCCATAGCGCGCCGGTAGCGCTCACCTGCCGGAAGCGACTGCGCGGGGTTGGTGCACATGACGAGCAAACACTCAATTTCGCCCGTCTCCATGGCACGGTACATGGCAATGGTGTGCTTGCCGGGCCCCGGGGCAATGGTGCCCTTGGGCAACCCCCAAATTTCCTCAACCTCTTCACGGTGCTTGGGGTTGGCTGCCAGGCGGCCATGCGGCAACAAGTGCGAAAGCGCACCGCAGTCACGCACGCCGCCACAAGCGTTGGGTTGCCCCGTCATGGACAGGGGCGTTGCTCCGGGTTTGCAAATTTGCCCCGTCAACAGGTGCAATGCCGACAACATGTTGTTGCTGGCCGTTCCACGGCTGGACTGGTTGATGCCCATCGTCCAACACGAAATCGTCCCTTTGGACTTTGCAAAAAGGTGGGCCACTTCGCGAATTTGGTGGGGGGAAATGCCAATGCGCTCTGCCACTTTCTCGGGCGCATAGTCCTCGAGAAGCATGCCATATTCTTCGAGTGAAAGGCTGTTGTCCTCTTTGGGCGGCAAAGCCTGGCCCTTCTCGTCAAGCAGGGGTTTGCCTGCCGCATCCAACTGGGGAAGCATTCTCGCAAACTTGCAGTGCTTGGCGACAAAGTCCCTGTTGGCAAGGTTGTCTTTTATAATAACATAGGCCATGGAGTTCAAAAGCATCAAGTCATAGCCGGGCCGAATGTGCAGGTGAAGGTCCGCAACCTCCGCCGTCTCGCAGCGCCGTGGGTCCACCACCACAATTTTGCAGTTGGGGTTTGCCTTGCGTGTTAGTTTAATGCGCTCAAAACTGGGCTGGTGTGCAACGGCCATGTTCGCGCCTATGATGAAAAACACCTCGGCCTTGTCCAAGTCCTCATAGCAACCGCAAGGCTCGTCTTTGCCGAAAACCTGTGTATAGCCCACCGCAGCAGAGGCCATGCAAAGCCGTGGGTTTCCATCCACGTTGTTGGTGCCTATGCCCCCTTTGAAAAGCTTGTTGGCCGTATAGGTTTCTTCTGTCAACAGTTGGCCTGAGCCATAGAAGGCCACCGCATTTTTGCCCTTGGTTTTAATGGCGGTTGCAAACTTCTCCGCCACCAAACTCATGGCCTCCTCCCAACTCACCTCAACCAACTGGTCACCTCTGCGAATTTTGGGCTTGAGGGCTCTGCCTGTTCCGTTGCCGCCATAGCCGGCCGTGTTCAACGAGCTTAGCAGGGAGCCTTTGACGCAAATGAAACCCTTGTTCGTCGCTTCAAAGTCGCCGCGAATGGCCACCACCTTCTTGTCCCTCATCCCCACCATGACTCCACAACCATTTCCACAAAAACGACAAACACTCTTGTGCCAACTCGCCGCTTGCGCCTGCGGTACCATGGACTCCAATACGCCCCAACTCCCTGCCCCCAAAACACCTACGCCACCTATGGCCGCAAGGCCCATCAGAAATTCACGCCTGTCAAGGTTGCTGCTTTCTCCCATATGAGTTCTTCCTTCAAATAGGTTTATTTATCTCGCTTCCTCTGCGAAGCGCTTCCATAGGCTCACCCTCTGTGAGTACCTCCACGAGCACCTTCACAACGGACTTAGGCGCCTTTATATACAACCCCGCCAAAAAAATACAGTTGTATCCCAACGGCCTTTGTCGCTTTTCCTTTTCCCCAAAGCCACCCCTGGGGAATTCAAAGCTTAGGGCCCTTCCTCCGCCAGCTTCACATCTTCAAAACAGTCCCAGTCCTCCAAACTCTCCGCGACTTTTGGAAGGAATCTCTCCGGCCCCAGCTTTTCGAGAAAATGTTGGAAAGAGCGCCCACCCGCTTCAATAAAAGCTTCCAGCTCGGCCCGCGCAAGGCTCGGGGCATATCTGCCAAACAGGGGCTCCCAATAGCTCCTCCGGGGAACCAATGCCGCAGCTTGGCTGGGCGACAGGGCCAGTGCCTTCAAATCCTCAAAAGCCACGTGCGGCATGTCGCAAGCCAGCGCAATGCACAACCGGGGCTCCGCATAACGCAACAGGGCCAAAAGCCCCCCCAAAGGGCCTATGCCAGGTGGCGTGTCCTCCAAACATGCCATGCGACGCTCCTTCGCAAAGGCCTCATAGGCCGGGTGTCGCCCCACCAACACCACCTCCCAGCCCAACTCCATGCCCATATGCCAGTGGTGCTCCACAATGGAATGGCCATGGCGCCCCTTCAAAAACCCCTTCGGGAAACCCTGCATACGCCGCGCGCTGCCCCCTATAAACAGGCCTATGGCACCCCCCGTCACAAAAGCTCCTCCAGCGCTGCCAGCAATTTTTGAGGGCCGCGGCGCACCTCCGAGAGGCGCCACAATATATAGCGTGCCTCGTCCCCCAGGCTTTCCCATGCCTCGGCAGAAACAGCTTTGCCCGCCTCCAGGCTTCGCGCCAACACACGCGCCTTGGCTTCCTCTGTTGCCCACGGCCTGGGGCTCGGCAAGGCCGGCAACACAAACAGCTGCCCAGGCCGGCCTTCGGCCAGGGTGTGCGCCAGCTGGGCATAGCGCGCAACCCCCGTGGCGTCTGGCTCCTCCTCGCATAAACGGCAACGCTCCTCAAAACTCAGCGCCTGCCATGTCTCCAACGGAAACTTGAGGCCCACTATGTCCAATTTTCGGCGTACCCCCAGGGGCATGAGCGCCAAATCCTCCCCTATCTCTGTCTCAAACCCAAATGTGTGCATGTCGCAAGGCTAGCCTTTTTGGGTGGCTGCTGCTAGCTTCACCCCATTTTTTGCGGAGTTTTTGCGTGCTCTCCTTCTATGAGGCTCAACGTGTTTTGAAGGCGGAAATACAACCCCTGGAGACGCAAACCGTCCCCTTTGCCCAAGCCTCCGGGCGCGTGCTCTCCCACAACCTGTATTCCCCCACCCCCCTGCCACGCTTTGACAACAGCGCTATGGACGGTTTCGCCCTCTGCGCCAGCACCACAACAGAGCGCGCATATGTCGCCTTTGAGGTGGCCGCAGGGCAACTTCCAACGCAGGCTTTGTTGCCACACCAGGTGGCGCGTATTTTTACGGGGGCGCGCATTCCGGAGGGGGCGGACTGTGTCGTCCCTCAGGAGAATGTGGGCCAGGAGGGCGGGGAGGTTTTGTTGCCCGGGGGCCTCCAGGCGGGCCAACACATACGCAGGGCGGGCGAGGACATTCAGCAGGGCCAGCTGCTGTTGGAGGCGGGTAGGCGTCTGAGGCCCGGGGGCCTGGCGGTGTTGGCGGCCTGCGGTATGGCGCAGGTGGTGGTATTTCGGCAACCGAGGGTGGTGTTGCTTTCCTCGGGCAATGAGTTACACCCCCCACTGGGGGCCCCACCTCCACCGGGCTATTCCACAACTTGTGCCCCCCCCTCCCCGGAGAGGGCCACCCTCTTTGACTCCAACTCCCCCATGCTTGCCGCATGGGCGCAAAGCCTGGGGGCGCATGTGCACTGCGAGCACCTGCAGGACGACAAAACAAGCACCCGCGAGCGCCTGCAAAGCCTGCTGCCCTGGGCGGATGTGGTGGTAACGGTGGGGGGCATCAGCGTGGGCCGCTATGACTGGGTACGCGAGGTGTTGGGGGAAATGGGGTGCCGTTTTGTCATCTCCAAGGTGGCGATGAAGCCCGGCAAACCTTTGTGCCTGGGCCGCCTGGAGGGGCGCTATGTGTTGGGGCTACCGGGCAACCCGGGGGCGGCTTTTGTGGGGTTTGTCTTTTTTTTGGCACCTTTGCTGCGCGGGTTACAGGGGGAGGCCCACCCCTTCCCCCGCCCTGTGGGCGCCCAACTGTGCCATATGGCCAAGGCTTCCTCGGAGCGTTTGGAAATACACTGCGCGCAAATGGAGTGGGTGTCCGGCCAGGCGCATGTCCGTTTGGCGCCGCACTTTTCTTCGGGTGCTGTTTTGCCGTTGGCTTTGGCCAATGCTTTGGTGCCACTGGGCAAACCCCACTATGAGGCAGGGGAGAGGGTGGAGGCCTTCAGTTTGTTATAAGTTAAGGGGGAGGGAGAGGGAGGGGTGAAGGCGCCCAAGTATGCGGAAATTTGCCGACCTTCAAAGTTGGGGTATAGAAATTCGAATTCTTCGGGGGCGAAAGGTTGCAGAGGGGTTGACAGTTTTCGAGGACTTCAATAGACCCGCTGCGGTTAATAGGGAGCGTAGCTCAATTGGCAGAGCAATGGACTCTTAATCCATCGGTTGTGGGTTCGATTCCCTCCGCTCTCATATTTAGGAAACGGCCGTAGGTTGAGGTGGTTTTTTGGGCACTTTTGGGAGAAGGGCAAGTGGCGGAACTGGTAGACGCGCCAGACTTAGAATCTGGTACCGGCAACGGTGTGAGGGTTCGAGTCCCTCCTCGCCCAAGGCAGTTTCATTGTCTTGTCAGGCATTTATAGAGGCAGGAAGCGAGGACAAATGAAGGTGGAGCTTCAAGAGATATCCCCCATTGAGTGCAGGTTTTCAGTAGAGGTAGAAGCGGAGAAGGTGAAGGAGCAATTAGAGAGGGCCTATGGCCAATTAGCGGGAAAAGTAAGCGTTCCCGGGTTTAGGGCGGGGAAGGTGCCGCGGCGTATTTTGGAGCAGCGTTTTCGTGCGCAAGTTGAGGCTGATGTTGTGCGCGACCTAGAGTGGTTGGGCTACATGGAAGCTCTGCGTAAGCACAAGGTAGACGTTGTTGGAAGTCCCCACTGGATACATGGTGTTTTCAACGCGCAGGAAGCCTATTCTTTTGTTGCCCGTGTGGATATACGTCCCGAGCCCAAGTTGGAAGCCTACAAGGAGTTAGCGCTTTCTTTTTCGGAGCCTATTGTTTCGGACGAGGACATAGAGAAGCAGCTTGAGAACATGCAGCATGCCCGTGCACGTTATGAAGAAGCCAAGGGGCGGGAGGAAGTCCATATAGGGGACAGGGTGGTGGTGGATTTTGTTGCGGAGGTAGAGGGCAAGCCATTCAAGGGCAGTGAGGCGAAAGGGGTTTCGGTGGACGTGACGCGAGGGGAGTTGCGTTCTGGCCATATGCCTCAATTGGAGGCGGCCAAGTTAAATGAGACATGTGAATTCAGCCATATTTTTGGGGAGGATGCTCCGGAGGCGTTTTTGCATGGGAAGGCGGCGCAGTTTAAGGTGGTGGTGAAAGCCATTCAGGAGAGGCAGCTTCCTCCTTTGGACGACGCGTTTGCGGTTTCGTTGAATGCGAAGACTTTGGAGGAGCTTCGTGTGCGTATGCGTCAAGGCATGGAGAAAGCGGAGCGTCGACGTCTTGCAGCGGACTTTCGCACCCAAGCCATAGAGCAGTTGATAGAGAAGAACCCTCTGGAAGTACCCAATTCCATGGTAGAGCGGGGCATAGACTGGATGATGGAGGGGGCGTTGCGCTCCATTGCGCAGACGGGGGTGGACCCGCGAAATTTGCAGATGGATTGGTCCACCATACGCGAGGAGATGCGTCCGAAGGCAGTGGTTGAAGTGAAGGGGCAGTTGTTGCTTTCGGCGGTTGCAAAGGCCGAGAATTTGGAGGTGGGCGATGTGGATTTGGAGGCCAAGTTTACAGAGTTTGCAGAAGACAGCGGGGTGGAGCTTTCGCAGGTGAAGAAGCAATTTACGGATGTTTCACAAAAGCAGGCGCTCTCTCAGAGCATATTGGAAGAGAAGGCGCTCGAATTTCTAAAGTTGCATGCCAAACCCCCTGTGAATGGATAGCCAAGAACATGCCTTATATTCCGATGCCACATGTCATTGAGCAGACCCACCGCGGAGAGCGCTCCTATGACATTTATAGTCGTTTGTTGGTAGACCGCATCATCATGCTGGGAACAGAAATCAGCGATGATGTTTCGAATGTCATTGTTGCGCAGCTTTTGTTTTTAGAGTCACAGGACCCGGAGAAGGACATTAACCTCTACATTAACTCTCCGGGTGGCTCCGTAACAGCGGGCCTGGCCATTTATGACACCATGCAATACGTGCGAGCGCCTGTTTCGAGCATTTGCATTGGGCAGGCCTCTTCCATGGCTGCGGTGCTTTTGGCTGCAGGCAAGCAAGGCAAACGTTTTGCGTTGCCGAATTCGCGAATAATGATTCACCAGCCTTTAGGGGGAGCCAGGGGGCAGGCTGCGGACATTCAGATTCAGGCTGCAGAAATACAAAGGCTCAAAACAGTCCTCAATGGGATTTTGCATCACCACACGCAGCAGCCCAGGGAGCGGATTGAGAAGGACAGTGACAGGGATTTTTTTATGGGGGCGCAAGAGGCCAAGGCCTATGGTATTATTGACCAAGTTGTTGAACACCGACCATTTTCCAAAGATGAGGCCTCGGGGTCGAATTTGGACAAAAACTAAACTGGCTCGCTATGGCTAACAAAGGCTTGGGTTCCAATCCGACGTTGTGTTGCTCTTTTTGTGGAAAGTCACAGAAGGAGGTGAGGAGGTTGGTGGCGGGCCCGACGGTTTATATTTGTGACGAGTGTATTGGGTTATGCCATGACATTATTGCCGAAGAAGTTGAGCGAGAAGGGGGGAAGGACTCGAAGTTGCAGATTCCGAGGCCGAGTGAAATAAAGGCCATTTTGGATGATTATGTCGTGGGGCAGGAGAGGGCGAAGAAGGTATTGGCGGTTGCAGTCCACAACCACTACAAGCGCATTGAGTTTGGGAAAGCAGAAGAGGATGTTGAGATTCAGAAGTCCAACATTTTGTTGTTGGGTCCGACGGGCAGTGGGAAGACGTTGTTGGCACAGACGTTGGCGCGGATTTTGAAGGTTCCCTTTACCATTGTGGACGCGACGTGTTTGACGGAGGCGGGCTATGTTGGAGAGGACGTAGAGAACATTTTTGTGAGTTTGCTACAGGTTGCGGACCACAATGTGGAGCGGGCCCAACGCGGCATTGTCTACATTGATGAGATTGACAAGATTGCTCGCAAGAGTGAGAACCCCTCCATTACGCGGGATGTTTCAGGAGAAGGCGTACAACAGGCGTTGTTGAAACTCATAGAGGGGACGATAGCGAATGTTCCGCCCAAGGGGGGGCGCAAGCACCCTCAGCAGGAGTTTATGCAGGTGGACACCACGAATATTTTGTTTATTTGTGGAGGGGCCTTTGGTGGATTGGAGCAGATTATTGAGAGGAGGTTAGGGGGGCGTTCCATGGGGTTTGGCTCGGAGCCGAAGTCCAAAGGCAACCGCTCGAATTCGGAGCTTTTGCGTGCGGTTGAGCCTGAGGATTTTTTAAAGTTTGGGATGATTCCTGAGTTTATAGGGCGTTTACCCGTTATTACCAGTTTAGAAGAGCTTGACGAGCGGGCCTTGGTTTCTATTTTGGTTGAGCCCAAGGATGCGCTGACGAAGCAATACAGGCGTTTGTTTGAGATAGATGGTGTGGCGTTGGATTTCACAGAAGGGGCATTGCAAGCGGTTGCGAGGGAAGCCATTTTGCGAAAGACGGGTGCACGGGGGCTTAGGGCTATTCTTGAGAAAGCGATGCTTGAGACCATGTTTCATTTGCCGTCGCGCAAGACGGCCAAAGAGGTTTTGGTTTCTGAAGAAACCATTGTGAAGCACAAGGAGCCTGTTGTGGTTTATGCAGCCTCAGAAGTTGTTGACGAAAGAGTTGCTTAGCGAAATTTTTTCTTCTGTTTAGCGGGCACGCCTCATTTTTTTGCCAGTTGGTCGTTTGTGGCATAAGCAATTCTTTGGAGGCTGTTATGTTGCAGGAGAAAGAATTGCCGAGTCTTCCGTTGTTGCCGTTACGGGACATTGTGGTTTTTCCGCGTTCAGTGACGGTGCTATATGTGGGGCGAGAGAAGTCCATTGCAGCCTTGAGCATAGCCCAGCAACGAGGAGAGGAAGGCAAGGCGAGGATTATTCTTTCCGCGCAGAAGAAGGCCAAGACAAGCTTGCCGACGGAAGATGAGATTTTCCAGATAGGCACCATTGCGCAAATTCTTCAGCTAATACCCATGCCGGATGGGACGATGAAGGCTTTGGTGGAGGGGTTGGGGCGTTGTCGAATACGGCAATTTCTTGGGGGGGAGGCGCATTTTGAGGCGAGCTATGAGCCTTTGGAGGAGGAGGAGGAAACGGGTGTTGAGGTAGAAGCGCTCATACGTTCTGTGCATGCCACTTTTGAGAGTTTTGTTAAACTCAACAAGCGTATTCCGCCTGATGTTCCTCAGAAGGTGAAGTCCATTCAAGAGGTGTCTGCTTTGGCGGATACCATAGTTGGCCAACTTTCCATCAAGCTTGCCGACAAGCAGGGGCTGCTTGAAATTCTCAATCCAACGGTTCGTCTGGAGCGGGTATTTGAGTTGATGCAGGGGGAGATTGAGATTTTGCAGGTGGAGAAGAAAATCCGCACGCGGGTCAAAAAGCAGATGGAGAAGACCCAGAAGGACTATTACCTCAATGAGCAGATGCAGGCCATTCGCCGGGAGTTGGGGGAGCAGGGTGAGGAGAAGAGCGAAGTTGAAGAATTGGAAGAGCGTCTAAGCAAGGCGAGGTTGAGCCATGAAGCCCGGGAGAAGATACAGCGGGAGCTCAAAAAGTTTGCGTTGATGGGCCCTATGAGTGCGGAGGCGGGCGTATTGCGCAACTATATTGACTGGGTATTGGCGTTGCCGTGGCAGCAAGAAACCGCAGACAACCTGGACATTGTCCATGCGCAAGGCATACTGAATGAAGACCACCATGGGCTTGAGCAAACCAAGGAGCGTATTTTAGACCATCTCGCAGTGCAAGCTTTAGCAGGGAAGATGCGTGGTCCCATTTTATGTTTGGTAGGTCCTCCGGGAGTTGGAAAGACTTCGCTTGGGCGCTCCATTGCGCGTGCGTTGTCGCGAAAATTTGTGCGTATTTCTTTGGGGGGGGTTCGGGATGAGGCTGAAATTCGGGGTCACCGACGCACCTATGTGGGGGCGATGCCAGGAAAAATCATCCAAGCGATGAAGAAGGCGCAAGCGAGCAACCCGGTGGTGTTGTTGGATGAGATTGACAAAATGTCTTCGGATTTTCGAGGTGACCCTTCGGCTGCACTTTTAGAAGTTTTGGACCCTGAACAGAACGGGGCTTTTAGCGACCATTACCTTGAATTGGACTATGACTTGTCACGAGCTTTGTTTGTGTGCACGGCCAACAATGCGCATGCCATTCCGAGTCCGCTTTTGGACCGTATGGAACTCATTCGGATTGCCGGTTACACGGATGAAGAGAAAATGGCCATTTTGAAAAAGCACTTATTGCCGCGCCAGCAAGAAGCCAACGGGCTTGGCAAGGTGGACATTCATTTGGAAGATGCTGCCCTAAAGACGCTCATTCATGGTTATACGCGTGAAGCGGGCGTGCGCTCTCTGGAGAGAGAAATTGCCAGAGTTTTCAGAAAATTGGCCCGTATTGTGTTGCAAGAAGGTGTGCAGCCGCACCGGCTGGGGAGCAAGCGTTTATGTGAATTGTTGGGTCCGCAGAAATTCACCAAAGTCAGCAGGGAGAGTTTGAACCAGGTAGGTATTGTTGCTGGCCTGGCTGTGATGGAGAGTGGAGGAGATGTTTTGTTGACAGAAGCTGCGGTGATGCCGGGGAAAGGGAAGCTCATCATTACAGGCCACCTGGGGGAAGTGATGCAAGAGTCTGCCCAAGCGGCGATGACGTATGTGCGGACGCGCTCTCGGCGTTTTGGGATAGATGAGAAATTTTTGGAACATTCTGACATTCATGTCCACGTGCCGGAGGGGGCCATTCCCAAAGATGGGCCTTCTGCAGGTGTTGCGCTTGTGACGGCCATGTTGTCTGCCCTGGCGCGCATACCCGTGCGCAGCGAGGTAGCGATGACAGGTGAAATAACACTGCGTGGACGCGTACTTGCTGTTGGAGGCGTCAAAGAAAAAATATTGGCAGCACACCGTGCAGGCATTCGTTGTGTGTGCATTCCGAAGAGCAACGGAAAGACGCTTGAAGAGTTGCCGGGTTATGTACGCAAGGGCATGAAGTTTTATCCCGTTGAATATGTGGATGAAGTTTTGCAGGTGGCCTTGGCTTCAGAAGAGAACGCAAGCAGATTTGAGCCGATGGATGCGCAAGGGCTCCAAGCGTCCATTCCCAACTAGGGCCCATACTCAACGCCGTATTTTTCGCAATACGTTGTTGCTCGTCGGCCAAATCCACCGTGCTAAACTGTTTACAGTTAGGGTGCGTGGGTTTATTGCTTGAAGAGGTGGTTTTTTCATTGCAGATGCAGGAAGCCTATCCAGGTTGTTCATGATGGAATCCGAAACAGAAACTCAAACCGAAACTCCCAAGCCTCGGTTGTCCGAGCGGGTGCGGGAAGTGGCGTTGTCCATTCGGCACACCTATTCAAATTGGCGTGCCTGGTTGAAACAGCGCCCATGGGTGTTGGATTTGGGGTTTTTCTTTTTGGGGTTTTGTTTTGACTTGCTGCTTTTGAAAAGCATTGATTCTGTGCCCATGCTGATTCACCAAGGCAGCTATGTATTGCTGCTGTCGGCATTAATTTTGTTGGACCACCACTACCATGTGACACAGACATTGCCGGGGGGGTGGTGGGGGAAGTTGCTTGCCCATAGGGATTGGGTCATCCACTTTTTATTCGGAACGTTATTCAATGCTTTTTTCGTTTTCTATTTTCGGGCCTCCGTTATTTCTTCGCTGAGTTTTTTCATATTCATTCCGCTGTTGGCTTTGGTATTGGCGCTCAACGAATTGCCGATGTTTCGCAACCTGGGCCCACTGATGCGTATGGCGTTGTGGAGTTTCACCTGCACCTCTTTTTGGGCCTATTTGTTGCCTTTGTTGTTTGGATTTCTAAGCGCCTGGTTGTTTGTATTGGCTGTTTTTCTGTCCACCGTTTCCGTATTTGGGTTGTGGTACCTTTCCTTGCGCCTCACCGCAGACTTCCAATGGAATTTTTGGAGAGCGGTTGCTCCAAGCCTTGGTGTCCAACTGTTGTTGTTGTTGCTCTATTTTTCCGGGGTTGTGCCACCCGTGCCTTTGTCGCTCAAGTGGATTGGCGTATACCACGACGTCCGCAAGCCCGACGGGACGGAGCTGCTTTATGTCCGCGACGGTTTGCGTTTTTGGGAACATGGTGCCGAGACGTTTTTGGCAAGGCCACAGGACAGGTTGAATGTATGGATGCGCATTTTTGCGCCGAAGCGGTTTAGGGACGACATTTATGTTGCGTGGCAGCACAAGAATGAGCAAGGGCAGTGGATGCAGACGGACCGTATTCCATTGAAGTTGAGCCATTCTGGGCAAAGGGGTTGGACGGGCCACACCTATAAAGTCAACTATGCGTCTGGTGAGTGGAGGGTGGAGGTGTTGACGGCGGACGCTCGTTTGTTGGGGAGCATTGAAATAACCGTCCTCCCCGACAATTCCACGCAACCTCGCGAGTTTTTGTTGGACAAACGCTAAGTCCCCGCTCCACTTTTCTTCTTTTTGGATTGGGTGGCAGAACGTGCTAAGCCGAAGGGCATGTACAAACGCTTCTTCCTATATGTGGCTTTGGTTTTTGTGCTTGCTTGCACAACCAAGAAGATTCCTGGAACGGATTTGAGCGATACGGAGGGCAACAGGGCTTTGCTTGAAATGCTCGACGAATTTCGTCGAGCGACGGAGGACAAGGATATTGAGCGTATTGTCCGGTTGTTGGACGAGTCTTTCGCAGACGATGGGGGCACGGCCGACATGGCGGATGACATGGAATATGCCAATGCGCGAGAGAAGCTGAAGGAGCGTTTTTCCCGCATAAGCAACGTACGTTTGCAAATGACTTTCAGAAAGTTGGAGCGCTCCAAGGCGCAGTCAGACGTCTACTGGGTTTCCTACAGTTATATGTTGAGTTTTTCTCTGGCTGACAAGAACATGCAGGATTCAGACGTGAAGCAGATGCGTGTGAGGAAAACCAAAGGCGACCGTTGGCTGATTCTCAGTGGTATTTAGGCGAAGAAGAGGAAGGAGGAGGTGGCCTCAACACCTCTTGGGAGAAGCGCTCCATGATGGGGATTTCGCTTTGGAGGATTTTGAGGCCCTCCTGTCGGATGAGGTATTCGCCCGTATGGGCCAGGAAGCGGAGTTGTTTGGGGAGGTGGAGGGAGAGGGTACCGTTTACGATGCGTTGGATTTGGTTTCCGAGAGGGGAGAAGAGGAACTGGCCCTGATTGACGAGTGCGGCGCGGGCATAGGCATTGTCAGGTTCATTGGAGAAGCGCAGGGTTTTGGTCTCAAAGTCATAGGTGGAATATTCGACGAAGCTAAACCAAGAGGGGTCCACCTGTTTAGGGCCGATGCTGCGAATAAGAGGCTTGGGCAGATAGCGTATACGGCGGAGGAGGCGGCCATTGAGGAGGAGGACTTCAAGGACTTGGATGGAGAGGAGGAGGGGGTGGTATTGCAGCAAGAAAGGGGGATAACGCTCGTCTGAGAGGGTGGTTTCCATTTCCTCCAGGGTGACAGAGAGGAGGTGTCTGAACTCGAATTTCATATAGGCTAAGCCTGCTGTTGTCCCGAGTGGTTTTTGAGAAGCGACATAGAGAGGGGCAGGCGAAAAAGCAAAGCAGAAAGCGAACCATTTGCCAGAGAAGAGCGGGAGGAGAGAGATGAGAAGCGAAGCGCAGGGGTTGTTTGGAAGAGGCTTGTTGGCAGCGGCCATAGGGCTTTTGGCCTGTCGGGAGCCTGCGAAGAGTGCTGTTGAGCACGAGGGGGACATAACGGCGGAGCACCATAAAATGCCTGCCTTACCGCGCACGCGCCTAAGCCTGGAGGGCAGTTTTTCGCGTCAAACGGAGATATTCGAAGTTGAAGTGGCCCACACGCCGGAGGCGATTACGCGGGGGCTAATGTGGCGAAAGTCCTTGAAGCCTCGGGAGGGGATGTTGTTTGTTTTTGAGAGGGAGAAGGAGCAATTTTTTTGGATGAAGAACACGCTGGTGGGGCTGGACATGGTTTTCATTTCAGCGGAGCAGGTGGTGGTAGGGATTGTCGAGCATGCCACGCCTTTGAGTTTAAGCTCCCTCAGTGTTGGGCTTCCAAGCCGTTATGTGCTTGAGGTTGCGGCAGGGACTTGTGCAAAACTGGGAATACGCGCTGGCTCCAAGGTGGCCTGGGAAGCCTGGAATGAAACCCCCTAAGCGCCCCCCTACACCTCAAACCATGGGGGAACCTGGGCTATAGGGTATTCAGCAGGGCAAGGCGAGGAAGAAGCCGCTATTCTTGTGTGCAAAAGAGCGAAGATTTGACATTGTTGTTGTTGCAAAGCTCAGAGGAGGAATTGGATTCACAGGCTTGCATCAGCGAGCGGCAGACATATTTGGCTTTTGAGTTGCCGGCTTTGCAAGAGCTTCCCTCGCTGGAGCAGCGCTCGGTGCAATAACCTGCGGCATAGGCGCTGTCTGCGACGGGACCTGGGTTGAATTTTTCATCGCGTATACATGCCAAGTCCTCGCAGTCAGGGACGCCCAAGGAGATAATTCCTCGGGTTACCTTGCCATCTTTGTTGCTTGCTCCCAGGGCTTCCAGGGCATCTTTTGCTTCTTTTTCGGTGATATTTTGGGTGGTTTCGTTGGGTCCTGCTTTGAGAAGAAAACAGGGTTCCCCCAAATCGCTGGTGTCTGTGCAGGCCGAAGCCAGGGGAAGAAGCAAGGTTGCGAGATAGAATAGAATTGTCTTTGACTTCATAACCTATCCTTTTATGACAACAGAGGCTTGGAGGGAACTCTTTTGGATGTATACAGGGAACTTAAGTTAGCATAGATAAAATTTGTGTCGACTTGTTGATGTGAATGCTAAGTCCCGCTAGAGTCCCTCGTACTGGACATGTTGCTTCGCGGTTGCGCAGAAATGGAGAGTGCTTTTGAACCAAATGACAGTGCTTTTGAGCCAGACAACAAAGACGGTGACGGTGTGCTGTCTGCTTGGGTTTCTCTGGGGCGCCCGTGCCCAAGCGCAGGAGGTGGAGGCTCCGGGGACGCTTGATTTTTCAGAGTTGGACGACAAGGAGGCGCCACCGCCGCCACCTCCACCGCCTCCGGTAGTCTTGCCTTCTCAAGGCGCTGCCGAAAATGACAGGCCTACGCTGGCGCGCTCGCCCAACATCATCCAAACGGACCGAGTGCGAAGCGTGCAGAAGAAACTCTACATGAAGCGTGGCCGCTTTGAGTTGGCCCCCTATGTTGCTTTTTGTGTGAATGACCCTCTATACACCAAGTGGGGAGGCTCCATTCGGGCCGCCTATTATTTGGCCGACACTTTGGCGCTTTCGGCTCGGTTTACCTACATTCAAATGTTGAAGACAGACGATGTGCGTATGGCGAAGCGTTTTCTGTCTGCGGCCATTTTTCCTTCGGAACCTGAGTGGTGGCTGATGGCTTCTGTCGAATGGAGCCCCATATATGCGAAGGTATCCATTTTCAATTCCATTCTCCATTTTGATGCGGGGCTTGTTGGCGGGGCGGGGATAATGAAGACGGCCACCTACAGTGACTTGGGGTTTTTGCCGGCTTTTGATATTGGAGTCAACCTACGTGTGGTTGTGAAGGATTTTTTGGCTGTGAATGTAGCTTGGGTCAACACTTCATATGTGGATAAGCCCTTTGGTCTGGAGAAGAGTGGTATTCAAAACATTCAGATGATTTATGCGGGGTTGTCCATTTTCTTCCCCTTCAAGTCAACCTGGAGGGAGGCCGAATGATACGTACTTGGATGATGCTTGGAATGTTGATGGCGGCTCCCGTGTTGGCTCAAACGGCAGAAGAGGAGGCCGGGGATGTTTCGGAAGTTGACAAAGACGCCAAGGGGCCATTGAAGGAGCGGGTTCGCCCTGTTTCTGGCTACTTTTTCAAGCAGGACGGGCGTTTTGAGTTGAGCCCGGGGATAGCGTTTTCTTTGCGGGATGCTTTTTTCAACAAATACGTATTGGGTGGGCTTTTGGCCTACCATTTTACGGAGGAGTTGGGGTTGGCCCTTCGTGCAGGTTATGCGCTTTCTTCTATTTCTGGCTCAACCCAGGTTTGTGACTCGAGCGGTTGTCGACCGCCGACGCGCCAGAAGTTGGAGGACTCCGGGGCCTATGGCAACATTCGTGTCATGGGAGACTTAGAGCTGCAGTGGGCGCCCATTTATGGAAAAATCTCTCTGAGTGCTGAGGCATTTTTGCCCTTCAAGCTTTATGTTTTCATAGGGCCTGGAGTTGTCATGTATGGCCCAACGGGAGACCTCAAACTCAGCTTTGGAGGGACGGCTGGAATTGGGTTTCGGTTTGCTGCGACGCGTTTTCTTGCTGTGCGCATGGAGTTTCGCGACTTCCTCTACCAAGAGAACAGATTGAACAAGCGTTCCCTCCGAAACCAGCTGATGTTTGACTTTGGCATTTCTTTCTTTTTCCCGACGGGTTTTGACTCATGAGGCTTTGCATGTTGCATAAATATGTTGCCTTTGTTTGTGTGCTGGTTGCTTTTTTGGGTTTTTCAAAAGCCGAGGCTCAGACGTTTCAAGGGATGAACTCACAGCCAAAATCAAAGGCCAAAACAGCGCCCAGCAAGCGCACTTCGAGAGGCAAGCCGGCCAAGCCTGCCTCTTCAACAAAGGACGTGACGCAGGCGCCTGCGCCCCGTCCAGAGGTGGCTGCAACTCCGTCTCCCAAAGCTTCGCCTCCGGCAACTCCGTCTTCTCAAACTTCGGTTCCTGTGGTTTCTCCTGCGGACGAGGCGCAAGAGCAGCCCACGGGCCGCAGGGTGATTGGCAAAAACGTTGACACAAGCTTGCTTCAAGTTGCCATTAACCAATTTAAGGCAGAGGACTATGAGAAGGCTTCGTTGACGGCTTTTGAAATTGTGCGCAACCCCAAAATGGCGCCTGTTGCCACGGAAGCTCAGTATATTTTGGCCAAGGCGCTCTACCGTCTTGGGCTCTATCACTCTTCGTTGTCCCAGTTTTCCGATATTCTCGCCAAAGGCCCCTCAACGCCTTATTTTAAAAGTGCGTTGGAATGGTTGTTTTTTATTGGAAGGAAGACGGTGAATGAGACCGTCATTCTCGACGAGATTGCGCGTTATTCCAATGTGGAATTTCCGGAGCGGTTTCGAAGCGAGTTTCGCTATTTGTTGGCGCGCTACCATTTCCTGCGCGGAAAGGCGCTTGATGACATAAAGGAGACGAAGGAGGCCAACGGGAGTTTTGAGGAGGTGGTTCGTCTGAGTTTGGCGGTTCCCGAGGGGGACCCCTATTATGCTCGGGCGAAATACCTGGAGGGGCTGGCCTACTATCGCGATGGAAAACTCACACAAGCCGTAGACGCGTTGAAAGAAGTCATCCGCAAGACGCGCATGGTGCAAAGCACTCCCCAGGAGTCAGGCAGCAAGTCCTTTTTTGCATTGCGTGAATTGGCTTTTATGCAGTTGGCGCGCATTCACTATGGTGTTGGGCAAAGCCGAAATGCCATTTTCTACTATTCAAAAGTGGAGCGAGGGCGAGAGCAATGGCTCAACTCTCTTTTTGAGTCCTCCTGGGCCAGTTACCGCATTGGCCAATATGAGCATGCGCTGGGAAACCTCATCACCTTGTCTTCGCCTTTTTTCCGTGAAGAATATTTTCCAGAAGCATTCATTTTGAGGGCAGTCATTTATTTTGAAAATTGCCGCTACCAGGAAGCGCTCAGCATTGTTGATGATTTCGAAGCCATTTATGGACCTGTCCAGGAGAAGCTGGCGCAGATGGTGGCTTCCAACATGAGTGCAGAAGAATACTACCAGGCTCTGGATGAGATGAAGAAGATGAACCTCAACAGGAGAGGCTCCACCACGAATGAGATTCTCGCTCGAGTCTTAAACCTCGCCCTCACAGACACAGACTTGCGCAAGACACTGGATGCCATTTCCGAGCTTGAAAAAGAAGTGGATGTTTTCAGCAACTATGCAGACTCTTTCAAATACTCTGAACTTGTGAAGATGCTCATCGACTCCATTAAAGGGCAGAGGGAGAGGTTGATGAACAAGGCAGGTATTATGGCCAAGGGCAAGCTGGAGTTGGAGCTTTTGGAATTGCGGACTTTGAGCTCCAATGCGTTGCGAATTCGGGTGGACACGGTTGAGAAGGAGAAAATTTATTTGGAACAGCAGCTGGCTGAAGGTGGCGCGCTGGATGTCATTCGAAAATACAAATATTCCGTGGCAGTCCCGGATGATTACCTTTATTGGCCCTACACGGGTGAATATTGGAGGGATGAGCTTGGCACTTACCGTTACACACTGACGAAGGGTTGCATCAACAAGCCGTTGACGCCGGCAGCAGAGGCCGCGGATGATGATTCGTGAAGCAACGGGCGTCTCTGGGCATTATTTTTCTTGTAGTTTTCATTGACTTGCTGGGGTTTGGGGTTGTTGTTCCGCAGTTAGGCATTTATGTCGACAAATACAAAGGCTCAGCCTTCATGGTTGGGCTTTTGATGTCGAGTTATTCATTGATGCAGTTTTTGGTAGCGCCTCGGCTGGGGAAGTTGTCCGACAGGATAGGCCGCAAGCCCATATTGCTTTATAGCCTTTCGGGTTTTGTGGTTGCCAACCTTGTGTTTGCGTTTGCGGATTCGCTTCCCATGTTGTTTATTTCGCGTTTATTGGCAGGGGTTGCGGCGGCCAACATTTCCACAGCGCAGGCCTATATAGCGGACATAACAACCGAAGAGAGGCGGACGCAGGGGATGGCGCTTATTGGTGCAGCTTTTGGGTTGGGGTTTGTATTGGGCCCGGCCTTAGGGGGGCTATTGGGGGGGCTGGGTGGGAATTTTGCCATAGGGCTTGCGAGTGCTTTTTTTTCTGCGTTGAGTTTTTTATTGGCGTTATTTTTTTTAGCGGAGATACCGGAAGGGAGGAGGAAGAGGGGGGCGGGGAAAAGCCGGTGGTGGGTTTGGCTGAAGGCGCCGGGTTTTGGTTTGGCTTTGCTGTTGTTTTTTGTTTACACGGCAGCCTTTACGCAAATGGAGACGACGTTTGCCGTTTTTGTTCTCCAGAAGTTTTTGGCCCCCCATGCTTCCCTGGGCGCAGGAAATTTGTTTCACCTGCACGCCGATGCGGATTTAGAGGCACACAACCAAGCCTCTAGAATGGTGGGTTGGTTGTTTGCGGCCATTGGGGTTACAAGTGTATTTATTCAGGGTTTTGCGATTCGGCATTTCAGGAGATATTTTTCGGAAAAGGGTTTGGTGGTATGGGGGGGGGCTTTGGTGGCCTTGGGGTTGGCCCTATTTACCCTGCCGACGCGGTTTGTATGGATGTACATACCGGCCATAACCATTGCGTTTGGGGCAGCGCTCTATAACCCTTCGTTGTCTGCTTTGGTTTCCAGGTTGGCCCCACCGGAAAGCCAAGGGGAGGCCTTGGGGGCCTACCAAAGCATGGGGGCATTGGGGCGGATATTGGGGCCCATTTTGGGTGGATTTTTATATACAAGCTTTGCACCTTCTGCGACTTACCTTATAGCGGCGGGAATGGCTTTTTTGGTTTGTTTGGGTGCTTTGCGCTTGCCTCGCCTGAAAAGTCATTGAGAAAAACCATTGGGTTACCGACAGTACTTGTGACTTGGGCATGTGCGCGCTAAGAGGGCGGAGCTGGCGCCTTGGCTTATGGGAGCTTTGTTTGGGAGTAGCATATCAACATGACTGACGTGGAATTGAGCGCTATGGCAACGCCATTGGTGGAGTTGGACATAGCGCAAGCACAGACGGAGAATGTGAAGTCCGTCATTGAATATGGGCAACTGGACGCGGATGCTGTACGCATTGTCCTTCGCCTTCGGCAATATGGTTATGAGGCCTATTTGGTAGGGGGGTGTGTGAGAGACTTGTTGCTTCAGCGCACGCCCAAGGACTTTGACATTGCGACGAATGCGCGTCCGAGGCAAATAAGGGCCCTATTTAGGAATTGTCGTCTCATAGGGCGGCGTTTTCGGCTGGTGCATGTTTTTTCCCGACAGGGGAGGATTTTTGAAGTTTCCACGTTTCGTGCGGACCCGGGCACTTCGCAGGAGTCGGGGGACTTGCTGATTCGGCGCGACAACGTATTTGGCTCTGCGCAGGAGGATGTTTGCCGTCGGGACTTCACCATTAACGGTTTGTTTTTTGATCCGCAGGCGGCCTGTATTATTGATTTTGTTGATGGTTATTCGGATTTAAAGAAGGGGTTGTTGCGCACCATTGGGGACCCTGAAATTCGGATGAGGGAGGACCCTGTCCGCATACTTCGTGCCGTACGTTTTGTATGCAAGTTGGGTTTTGAGATTGAGCCACCCACCTATGCAGCCATGAAGGCAGCGGTTGGGGATTTGCCGAAGTGTTCCTCCTCGCGCCTTGTAGAGGAGATGTTTCGGTTATTGCGAGGGGGGATTGCGAAGCCTGCTTTGCAGATGTTGATGGCTTTGGGTGCATTGGAGTTGTTGTTTCCGCCGCTGTGGCGTTTTTTGAATGAGGCGACAGAGGAGGAGAGGGAGACTTTTTTTGCTTGTGTTTCGGCTTTGGACACTTGGTTAGCGGACGGGAAGAATTGCAGTGATGCGGTGATTTTGGCTTGTTTAATGATGGTGGTGGCCAACCCATTCCAGTTGGAGCAACAAGAGGAGAACATGCAAAAGCTCCAAGGTTTTTTGAGGGAACTCAAACGAGACATTTGTCTGCCCAAGCGTGTTGCGGAGGGTTGCAGGAATTTGTTGCTTGTCCAGCGTTTTTTGGCTGGGCAACGCAAATACAAAGGTGGCCTTCACCGGTTTAGGGAATATGTTTTTTTTGAAGAGGCGATGTTGGTGTTTGAGGTTTGGAATGTGGCCACGGGCCAATTTTCCGAGGAGTTGAGGGTGTGGAAGGAGGGGCGGGAGCCTGCGCTGAAGGCGTCGGCGAAAAGGCCCAAGCGTCGCAAGCCTTCGGCGGAGCTTTCTCCTGAGAATGGATTGGCCGCGCCGGACGGTGTGCAAGACAGCGGTTTTATGGCCTAGACCGCTTTTACTTTAAAATGATTCTTCAGACCGGTTTCAATTTGACATGAGCTCGACGCGGGCGAGGCTTTTGCGATGGGAGTGCACTTGAGTGGCTGTTCCCCTGCTGTTCGGCCTGAGCAAAAACGAGTCCAACGAAGAAGTCATGTCAAAGTGAAACCGGTCTAGGGAACCCAAATTTGAGCATGGACAAGGTGGAGAGCAACTCTGGGGGCAGCGTTGCCTCAAAAGACAGGCATTGCCCACTCAAAGGGTGGGAGAAGCAAAGCTCTGCTGCATGCAAGAAAAGCCGGGGGCAGAGGGGGGACTTTCCCAGGCCATAGCGCTCGTCTCCCAGGAGTGGGGCGTTGAGGCTTGCCAGGTGGGCGCGTATTTGGTGCATAACGCCCGTACGAATTTCAACAGAGAGCAGGTGGTAGAGGCCATGTTTTTCGAGGACGCGGAATTGGGTTTGGGCGGGGCGGGCTTTGGGGGCGTGGAGGGGGGCGATTTTGGAGCGGGGGCCTTTTTGTACAAGGGGGGAGGAGATGGAGCCCTCATGGGGCAGGGTACCCACGCAGAGGCAGAGGTAGCGTTTATATATGAGTTGTTTGGAGAAGGCCTTTCGCACAAGGCGATAGGCGTGCAGGTTACGGGCGGCGATGAGGAGTCCTGAGGTTTCCTTGTCAAGGCGGTGGCACAGTCCGGCTTCGAGTGGGTTGAGGGAGGCAGCTGTTTGTGTGGGGTAGCGCGCCACGAGTGCATTGGCCAAGGTATGGGTTTCGTCCCCACGCAAGGGATAGCAAGGGAGTGCGGCAGGTTTGTCAAGGACGAGCAAGGTTTCGTCTTCAAAGAGGACGTGAAGGGGGAGGGAGGGGTTGGGGACGAGTTGTGTTTGGGCCAGTGTTAAGTCCACTTCCAGCACGGTGCCAGGCTCCAACGTTTGGTTTTTGGCAATGGTGCGCCCATTAGAGCGAATGGCGCCGGAGGCCAAAAGTCGTTTAACATTGTTTCGTGACAGGCGCAGGGTTTGGGCCAAATAGGTGTCGGCGCGTTGTTTTGCCGCTTGAGAGGAAACTTCAATATTTGTTTTCACTCTCCGAGTGCCTCATAAACTTCCTCTGCTGTTTGGATTCTGTCGTCAGGCTCCTTATTCATAAGGTGCTCTGCGACTTGTGCCAGCAAGCGGTCCGCCGCGGGGTTAATGGAGGCAATGGGTTTGGGCTCTGTTTCGAGGACTTGTCTCCAAAGCTCATAGGGTGTTTTGGCTTCAAAGGGGGGGCGGCCGGAGAGCAACTCATAGAGGATGACGCCGAGGGAATAGAGGTCCGCTCGTGCATCCACATATTCGCCGAGAATTTGCTCCGGCGCCATATAGCGGAATGTACCGACCATTTTGCCCGTATGGGTGACACTGGCGCAGTCGTCTGAAATGAATTTGGCAAGGCCGAAGTCCATGAGTTTGGCGACGCGCTCTTCATTCACCATAATGTTGGAGGGTTTCAAGTCGCGGTGAATCAACCCGTGCCCGTGGATGTGGGAGAGCGCCTGCGTGAGTTGCAAAAAAACATCCTTCAAGCGGCCGACGCGCTCCGGGCGATTAATTTGAATAAGCTCCACGGTACCGACGGAGTGGGAAGTGGCAAACTCATGGTGAGAGGGGGGCAACTCATAAGGCAAGTCCACCGAGGACTCAGAGGAGGCGCTGGCAGCGGTGTCAGGCTCTCCAACCAGGTTGGCGAAGGCACGCATGGACTCGGGGCCTTCTTGGCTGATTTCGCTGGGGACTTCTTCGGCATAGTCCGAGAGTCCAAAATGGCGTCCTGAGTCGTCTGGTTTGTCCGTGCGGGAGGCTTCTTCGTCCCATGTATGTTTGTTGACGGTTTCCAAATGGGCTTTAATGGCCAGGAGCAGGTGTTTGTCGGAGCTAAGCTCTCCAGAGGACAAGGAGAGGTAGTGGCGCAAAGTCAACCCTTCCACCAACTCCATGGTTAAATAGGGGTAGCCTCGGTGGACGCCCGTGTCATAGACGCGGACGACGTTGGGGTGGGCGAGGCCTTGCAGGGTTTCATATTCGCGCGTCAGCCTGCGCACAACGCGCACATCCAACGCTGTGCCTGTAGACAGCAGTTTGAGGGCCACGGAGTCGCCCGAGCGTCTGTCTATTGCTTTATAAACCGTTCCAACCCCCCCGGAACCTAATTTTTCAAGGATACGGTAAGGGCCTACGGTTTTTGGGGGCATAGTTGAAACATGCAGCAATAAAAAGGTTAGGGGTTGAGAGAGAACTAAAATCAAACTAGCACCTCCCCCATGCTTTTGAGTAGAAAAGTTCACGGAACCCCCCTAGGGCCACATTTTGATGAAGTCATTGAACTCTTTTGAACAGACGATAAAGCAACATTCCCTGCCCAGGCACATTGGCATTATTATGGACGGCAACGGGCGCTGGGCTGAGTTGCGTGGGCTGCCGCGCCTCGAAGGCCACAGGGAGGGAGCCAACCGGGTGCGCGAAGTGACACGGTGTGCTCGCCGGTTGGGCCTTGAGGCTGTTACTTTATATGCATTTTCGATGCAAAACTGGATGCGCCCTTGGGATGAGATTGAAGGGTTGATGGCGCTGTTGAGCGAATATTTGTTGAAAGAGCGCCATGAGATTCTCGAAAACCAAATAAAACTCAATGTTATTGGTGAATTAGAGCGTCTTCCGGATGAAGTGAGGAAGCCCCTGTTGGAACTATGCGCAGCGAGTGCGTCCAACAAGGAGATGGTGTTGACATTGGCCGTCAGCTATGGCTCCAGGGAGGAACTTGTATTTGTGGCGCGTCGTTTGGCGCAGAAGGTGGAGAAGGGGGAGATGAGGGTGGAGGAGATAAGCGAGGAGGCGGTGGAGGCGGAGTTGTTTACGTTTGGACTTCCCGAAGTGGACATGTTGATACGCACGAGTGGCGAGTTGCGTATTTCTAATTTTTTATTATGGCAAAGTGCCTATGCGGAGTTGGTATTTTCCTCCACGTTATGGCCGGACTTTAAGGAGCCGCAGTTTTTGGATTGTCTTTCCGAATACCAGCGGCGGGAGCGCCGGTTTGGCTATACCTCTGCGCAGTTGAGGCCTGCGTCCACGTGAGATTTTTCCAGAGCAATTTATTTTTGCGCATATTGTCGGCGTTGGTGCTTTTGCCGGTTGTTTTGTTTTTTTTATGGAAGGGTGGCGCATGGGGCACCGCATTGTTTTCTCTGGCGGCGCTGTTGTGCATGTTGGAATACCTCGGCATGGCCTGGGGGAAGCCGGGCATATGGGGGTGGGTAGCGGCCCTCATGGTGGCCTGGGTGCCGTGGTTTTGCTCCACCTCTTTTTCCTTGTTTTTCACAGAGCGCCCCCTGTTTTGGCTGCTTTTCCTTGTAGGGGTACTCTATATAGGGGGGTGGGGGTGGCATTTGCTGGTTGGGCCGAGGGAGGAAGCGGTGGTGCGGATGGGGCACCTGGTGGCGGCTTTTGTCTCCATAGGCCTGGGTATGGCGGCGCTGGCTGCTTTGAGGGAGGAAGGTTTTGCCTGGGTATTTATGGCTTTGGTATTGACGTGGGCCAATGACACGCTTGCCTATTTTACGGGGCGGCTAATGGGGAAGCACAAGATGTTGCCCTCGGTGAGCCCGGGGAAGACGTGGGAAGGTTTTGCAGGGGGCATGTTGGGCTCCATGGTGGCGGCGGCCATAATGAAGTTTTGGGTATTGGGTGGGGTGGGGTGGTGGGCGTGTTTGGCCCTAGGGGTGGCCGCCGGTATTGTAGGCCCCCTGGGGGACTTGAGTGAGTCAGCGTTGAAGCGCTCCTTTGGGAAGAAGGACTCGGGGAGGCTTTTGCCGGGCCATGGTGGCATACTTGACAGGGTGGATGCGTTGCTGCTTGTGGCCCCGGTGGTTTGGCTTCATGTGGCTTTGTTTCCCAGGGTTGCATAGGTTTTGAGACATAAGGACGACAAGCATGTTGTTGCTGCTTCAAAAAATTTTAGGTTTTGTTGTGTTGCTTGGAGGCCTTGTGGCCGTACACGAGTTGGGCCACTTTCTCGTGGCCAAGCTGGTGGGCGTGAAAGTACTCAAATTTTCCATAGGGTTTGGCCCCAAGCTGTTGGGTTTTAAATATGGTGAAACCGAATATGTTTTGGCGTGGTTTCCCCTGGGTGGTTTTGTGCGCATGGCCGGAGAGTTGCCCACGGACAAGACAACACCCGAGGAGGAGAGCCAAAGTTTTCTCGCGCAGCCTTGGTGGAAGCGGGCCAGCATTGCTTTGGCGGGCCCCGCCTTCAACATTGTTTTCCCCCTAGGTGTGTTTTTCGCTGTTTATTGGGGCTCCACAGAAGAAATGTTTTTGCCGCGCATAGGCTCCCTGACACCGGAGCTTCCCGCGGCCCAGGCGGGCCTGTTGCCGGGGGACGTGTTGACAAAAATAGACGGCGTCCCCATTCAGTGGTTTTCAGACATTCCCCTCGCGTTGAAGGACCGTTGGGAAAGAGACGTGGTTGTTGAATATACACGCGACGGTACCACCCACAGCACGACGCTTCGCCCGAAGAAGCACGAGGAGGTGACGCTGGTTAGGAAAAAAACCTATGGTTTGTTAGGGCTGTCGCTGCATGCGCGCCCAGCCATACTGGGCGTATTGCCGGACTCTGCTGCGAAGGTGGCAGGGTTGCAAACTTTTGACCGTATTTTGGAGGTGAATGGCGAGCCCATTCGCGACGAAATTGACTTGCTGAAGGCGCTGAAAGCGGCCTCCTCTTCATTGCAGCTTCGTGTGGTGCGTGCCCAATATGAGGATGTTGCGGGGTGGAAGTTGCGGGTGCCCGAGGTGGTTTCCCTCAGCATGCCCAAACAGGAGGGGGAGGGCTATGCAGCCATGGGGGCCATGCCGGGGGATTTGTTTGTTGGAGAAATACTGAAGGGCACTCCTGCGGAGAAGGCGGGCCTGAAGAGGGGGGATTTGTTGTTGGCCTGGGACGGGGAGCCCATATACTCCTGGGCGGCTGTTGGGCAGAAACTCAGTGGGCGGGAGGGGCAGCCTTTCCAACTGAGTTGGCTTGGCAGCGACAATAACCGGCACGAGGTGGAGTTGGCCCAGGAACTCCAAGAGAAGCAAGTGCAACACAAACTCCGCCTTCCCATTTGGGAGTTGGGACTTCGGCCCCAACTGGCCTATGTTTCCGCGGAAGACGTGCTGGGGGGTATTTCCAAGCCCGAGCCCCACCCCATTCGAATTGGGTTTTGGAAGGCATGGAAGAAGTCCCTGGAGGTTGTGCCGGAGTTGACTGTTGACACGACGGTTGCGTTGATGAAGATGGTGACGGGGCAGGCTTCCGGCGAAAATGTAGGCGGCCCGGTGATGATTTTCCAAGTGGCAGCGCAGAGTGCAGAACAGGGCCTTGGCAGTTATTTAAGCATGATGGCAATGCTTTCCATTAACCTTGCCCTCGTGAATTTGTTGCCTTTGCCCATATTGGACGGTTTTACGGTGTTGACGGCCCTGTGGGAAGGCATTCGCCGAAAGCCTTTGCCGATGCGGTTTAGGGAGATAGCCAACCTTGTGGGTTTGGTATTGCTGGTTTTGCTGATGGGCTACGCACTCAAAAATGACATTGTCCGCATATTGAGGTGAACGTGGTTTTGGCATTGGACAACTCCACCGAAGTGCTTTCCCTGGCCCTCCTCCACGTAGGCCAAGTGCTTTGCCAACGTTGTTTCCACCCTCCGGAGCGCTCCAGCGTGGTTTTGCCCGAAGCCGCCTTTGCCCTTTTGGCAGAGGGTGGGGCAGAGGTGGCGGGTTTGGAAGGAATAGCCATAGGCCTGGGCCCCGGCTCCTTCACCGGCCTTCGCATAGGCCTCTCCACGGCCAAAACCCTGGCCTATGCGGCTTCCATTCCCTTGGCAGGGGTTTCCTCACTGAAGGCTTTGGCCCTGGAAGGCCCGCCGGGAAGCCCCCTATGGGCAACAGGGGTGTTTAGGCGGGGTGAAATATTTGCCGGTTTGTTTGTGCGTACCCAAGAGGGTGGGGTGGAGGTATTGGAGGAGGAGCGTACATTTGAAATAGCCCCCTTCGCCAAGCGCCTCAAAGCCATGCCCCAAACCCCCGCCCTGGGTTTTGGCATACACCGTTTCCGCGAAGCTTTTTTGGCCGAAGGCGTGGCGGCGCAGCAATTGCTGGGCCACCCCATTTGGCCCTCCGCCGTGTGTATTGCGCAGCTGGCCCGGTTTTCACCTTTTGACAAAGAGGCGCTGTTTGCGTTGGCGCCCAGCTATTTGCGTGGCAGCGGCGCCGAAGAAAACCCGCTGTTTGCACAAAGCGCCGTTGTGCCCGCAGGAGACACACCATGAAGAAGGGGCATATTGCCTTGTTTGGCGCCACGGGTATTTTGGGAAAACAACTGACAGAGGCGCTGGAGGCCAGGGGTTTTCCCTCCGAGGGGTTGACGTTGCTGGCCGGTGAGCGCTCCGAGGGTGAGGAGGTTGCCTATGCAGGCGACAGCCTATGGGTGGAGGCCATGGGCCCCGCTGCACTCAAGGGGGTGGGGTTGGCCCTATTGGCCCTACCCAGGGAGGTGGCGGCGCAGGTGGGGGTGTGGGCCGAGCAGGCCGGCATACGTGTTTTAGACGCCAGTGGGGGCGCCCTGCCGAAGGTGCCCCTCCTCTCCCCCCATGCCTTGGGGAAAGCGGAGCCGAAGTGGCCTGAAAATGTGCGGCATGCTTCCCTGGCCTCGCCCCTGGCCCAAGTTTTGGCCAGCATATTGTTTCCACTCAAGCCTTTTGGGCGCATAGAGGCCACCGCCATATGCGGCAGTGCCTGCATGGGCCAAGCAGGAGTGCAAGCCTTGGAGAAGCAGACACTGGCCATGTTGAATGGCCGGGAGGTGGAGGTGGAGGGGGGGTGGAGGCAGGCTTTCAACATATTGCCGGCCTTTGAGGGGGTGGGGGGTGGTTTTGCGAGTGTAGCAGAGGCCGAAGTCCCCATGGAGCTTGAGCGTTTGCTGGGGGCCCCCATAGCCATGGGGCTGCACGTGTTGTTTGCGCCCTTCTTTTTTGGCGTCAGCATGTCCTTTGCCATAGCCGTTGAGGGCGGCAAAAGTGTGGGGTATTGGCGCGAGGTTTTGGCTTTGGGCCATGGGGTGAAAATACTCGAGGACAAGGAGCACGGCCTTTTTCCGATGCCGATGTTAACAAGCCAGGACTCCTCATTGTTGGTGGGCAAGTTACGCCTGGAGGGCAACATTTTGAGAGGGCTATTGGCCTTTGAGCCGGCCATTTATTTGGCGGAGTTTGCGGCAAATTTGGCGATGGTGGGGGTTGGGGGATGACAACTTGTCACAAAACGGGGGAGGGGGAGACATAGGCCGCAGGGAAATTCATATATTTGGGTTGGCCTATGAATTGCTGGTGGACAGAGGAGGAAGCTTTTATGCACGTTTCAAGTTTTCGCCGTTGGTTGTTTTTTGGGTTTGCCCTGTTGAGTGCTGCTGCGGTGGCGCAGAGTGTGGAATTGTCCATAGACAACAACAAGGAGAGGAAGGTAGTGGGGCACTCAGCTTGCTCGACGCGGTTTGACGTCCGTTGGGATTTTAGCGAGGGCTATAGTGCGTGCGGCGACTTACGGATTTGGGCCAGCACCCAAGCCTCTTGCGAGACGGAGGAGGGTGAGGTGCAGACAGTTGCGCAAGACACATTGAATGCCTCATACACCTCAACGGTGGCGATGCCTTTGTTGAGGGACTGGCCGGGGTTTGGGGGGGTGGCCTGTGGGGAGGAGGGCGGGGCGGGGCGAAATGTTAGCCACCGTATTTGCGCCACTTTTTCCGTGGAAGATGCTGCGAACGACTGTGTGCCGAAGACGGTGAAGAACAAGCTGAGCCTTATTTATAAAACCACCCCCCCCCAGCGGCCTGAAATCAACGACGCAAAGGGGTATGACGGGGAAATAAACATTCGTTTTTCTGTGGCCTCCTCGGACTATGTGGACAGAGTTGTCCTCTATAGGAAGCACGCGGGGGGTGGGGACGAAGAGATAAAGACGACGCATATGAATGCCTCAACCAGTGCGACCTTCAGGGTTTCAGGGTTTGAGAACAGCGAATATAGTTTTTGCCTAAGGGCCATAGACGAGGCAGGCAATGTGAGTGAGTGCAGGGATTTAGACATCAGCATTTTTCCCACCTATGGTTTTTGGGAGATATACAAAGCGAGGGGGGGGGGAGGAGGGGG
>JGI24696J40584_12961706_pt1 | contig 42842 bp, 36 predicted proteins | sample TergutCo191P4_FD_40584 | JGI IMG/M metagenome (IMG submission 40584)
TTGTTTTTCTTTTGATTTTACGTATTTGCAACTTGCCTGCCCATACCACTAAGATTCCTGCCTGATTTTCCCCAAAACAATAGCAATTGAATATATCTTACTTTTATGTAGCTGGAATGGTTTGTATTTTTCATTGTCAGATACTACTGTAAGCGTGTCCATTTCCCCTTCCTGACAGGTTGGTCGTCACTATAGCCTGCTTCCGCTTCTTCCGAGGGGGACAAAAGTATAATATTTTGCTAAAGCTATGTAGCCATAAATTACTCTATTTTTCTTATTGCGTAACATTGTATTTCAATATTGAAAAATGTCAGAGGGGGGCAGGCAAAATATTTAAGTTGGCTCATGCTTTCTATCTACTATTCAATCAGCATATTTTTTCATTTGCATTAGTTTGCCTATATTTTTTCGTACTACGTTTTTTGCATCACCTTGCACTACAATCCTCTATTTCCTAAAACGCCAATCGTGATATTAGGAAATAATAGAAAATAAATCGTACTTTTGCCCCGCAAGTTAAAATTGTAAACTGTTCAGAATGCGCACATTAAATTTCATAGACCTCTTCGCCGGTGCCGGCGGCTTGTCCGAAGGATTTATTCGAGCAGGTTATACTCCGTTGGCGCATATTGAAATGGACAGGTACGCCTGCGACACACTCAAAACCCGTGCCGCTTTTCATTGGTTGAGAAGTAACAAGAAACTGTCAATTTACAAAGAATATCTCCAAAACAAACAGGAAAAGGAAGATGGCAGCAAATTGTGGGAACAAGTGCCGCCTGAAATTACAGATGCCGTTATTCAATCCGAAATCGGAGAAAAAACTATAAAAAATCTTTTCTCAAAAGTTGATAAACTCAAAGGCGAAAAACAGGTTGACATTATTGTTGGAGGTCCGCCTTGTCAGGCGTATTCCGTAATTGGCAGGGCAAGAATGAAAGAAAAGGTTTTGGAAGATCCACGCAACGAACTTTACAAATACTATGTCAAATTTTTGGAACACTACCAACCTGAGATGTTTGTGTTTGAAAATGTTTTAGGTATTCGCACGGCTAAGAAAGGACAGCCTTTTGAAGATTTGAAACGGTTGATAGATAAGGCAGGTTATATAATGGAAGACCATATACAGATTGCCTCTGAACATGGCGTACTGCAAAACCGGCAGCGTGTTATTATCGTTGGCTGGAAAAAAGACACAGAATTTCATTATCCCGAATTACAAAAAGAAAAAAACAAATACGAAGTTCTGAAAGACTTGTTTGTTGATTTGCCGGAAAGAAAACATGGAGAAGGTCAATTGTGCGCACCGATACAATACACAAAGCCACTTTCAGAAATGAAATACCTGAAAAAATCGCACATTCGCAACAGCAATTTCGATTTTACAACACAACATATCGCCCGCCCAAACAACGAAAACGACAGGGAAATTTACAAAATGGCTGTTGAAATGTGGTTGAAAGAACAAAAAAGAATTGATTATTCCAAAATTCCGGAACGACTACAACATCACAAAAACAAGGAAACATTTCGCAACCGGTTTCAGGTAGTTGACCCTTACGGCTGCTGCCATACCGTTGTCGCTCATATTGCCATGGACGGACATTACTATATTTACCCCATTCTGAATCCGACAATTGAAAACGTCCGTTCCATAACTATACGTGAAGCCGCACGTCTGCAATCCTTCCCCGATGATTACTATTTTGAAGGCAGCCGCAGTGCTGCATTTAAACAGATAGGCAATGCTGTTCCGGTGGTTTTGGCTCATAAAATTGCAGAAGAAATAAAAAAAATATTAAATGATTGAATGTATTAAAGCCGAAATAGCAAATCCGAATCCCAAATCTACTGTAAACTCATACAGAAGTTTTGGTTATAATGTTTCAACTGCCATTGCTGATATTGTTGATAACAGTATTTCAGCCAATGCAAATGAAATCCATATTGAGTACAAATGGGAAGGGAAGAATTCATTCATATCAATTTCGGACAACGGTGATGGAATGAATAGAGATGAACTTGTTCTTGCAATGACACCGGGTAGTAAAGATCCTGAAGAAGAAAGAGCCGAAAATGATTTGGGACGTTTTGGAATGGGATTGAAAACCGCTTCTTTTTCGCAGTGCAAAAAACTTACCTGCATTACAAAACGGGCAAATTACACAATACTTAAACGTTGTTGGGACATTGATTTTATCAATTCTGAAAATGAATGGCAGTTGTTAGATTATGTATCAGACAGTTCATTCATTGATAAAGTAAACAGTCAAGAATCCGGGACGCTGGTATTGTGGGAAAAGTTAGACCGAATTGTTGGAAACGCTGAAAGCCATAATGAAAGCGTTAAAAATGCCTTTTATCAGGAAATGATGAACGTAAAGGATCATTTGAGTTTAGTGTTTCACAAATTTATTGAAAGCAAACGGATAAAAATTTTCTTTCAAAATGATGAAATTGAACCGCACAACCCTTTTTTATTAAACTTGAATCCAAAATCTGAAATGGGTTTGCCCGAAAAATTCGGGAATGTAGAAATCACTTATTTCATCCTGCCTCACATGTCAGAAATTGGAAAAGTTGATTATGAAAACTCAGGCGGTTCTTTAGGTTGGTTTCAACAGCAGGGATTTTATATTTATCGTGGTGAAAGGTTGCTTGTTGCGGGCGATTGGCTCGGTTTGGAAAAGAAACGCGATTATTCAAAACTTGCACGAATTGCCGTTAATTTTTCCAATGCAAATGATTTTAACTGGCAACTGGATATTAAGAAATCAACAGCAACGCCACCGATTGAGATAAGGCGGGAACTTTTAAGGATTGCGAAAATTGCAATTATGAAATCAGCGAAAATCTATAATTGGCGAGGACAAAAAACATTTTCCGATAATCTCTCAAATAATTACGAACCGTTGTGGAAAGATGAAATCACAAGAGAAGGAATAAAAAAATACAAAATAAATAGAAAGCACCCGATAATCAGTTCCTTACTTTCCGAAAACAACAAGTTGACAAGCAAGGCATTGAAATTATTGGAAGAAAATGTGCCGATTGAACTTATTTTGAGTAATCAAAACGAAGACCCCGCATACCACGAATTAGAAAAACAGACTGAAACGCCAAGTGATGAACTCATTGCCTTGGCAATAGAACTTTATAAAATAAATGTATCACAGGGAATACCTGAAAATTTGGCAAAGCAACAAATTATAAGTGCAACGCCTTTCAACCGGTTTCCGTTAATCAATGAATACTTAAAATGAGCAATATGATAAACGATATAAATCATACAGCAAAATTAATTTGCCATGCTTTTCTTAATTTAATGCCAAAAGAACAGAGAACTGATGAAACTATTTTAAAAATAATCAATGAAAAAGTAGTTTCGGCAAAAGAATTTGAAACAGTTGATATACAAGAATTGTTTGAAATACTTTGTGCTGAATGCAATATTGGTTCCGGTTCAATAACAATTTTAGAAGATGCCCCTGATCCTTGGCTTAACGATGAAAAAGCAAATATCAACTTTGAACTTTGGAACAGATACAAATTGTACATGTCCGAAAACGATCCCTCATTCCCAATTAATGATTTGGACGACTTCACAGACCGAATTTTAGACAAGTGCGTAAATCCAAAAAAATCAGGTGCATGGGATAGACGGGGTATGGTGGTCGGACATGTTCAATCCGGAAAAACTTCCAATTATGTTGGATTAATCAATAAAGCCACAGATGCTGGCTATAAAGTAATCATAATTATTGCAGGTACAATCAGTTCATTACGCAGACAAACGCAGGAACGCATTGATTACGGCTACATTGGCAGAAACAGTTCCGCTTTTATCAGGGAAAAGGAAAATCGAGTTGTCGGTGTAGGAAAATTCAATGTAAAAACAGATATATATTCGCTGACTTCTTCATATTATAAAAGCAATGACGAAGGAGACTTTAATCAAGCCGTCGCAAACAGGTTAAACATTCCAATTGGTAAAAATCCTGTCGTTTTTGTAATCAAAAAGAATAAAAGTATTCTCGAAAATTTAATTGACTGGTTTTCAAAGGATGTAAATATAAAAACTATTGACGGAACGCCGAAATTATTTGATGTTCCCGCTCTGATTATTGACGACGAGGCAGATTCCGCCTCTGTAAATGCAACAAGAGATATTAACGAGATCAAAACTATCAATCGTCTAATTCGCACGTTATTAAATATTTTCAATCAAAATACTTTTATCGGCTACACTGCAACGCCTTATGCAAATTTGTTCATTCCGCAAGATTTTAACGAGTCACTTACAACAATCGTAAAGGGTAAACAATACAAAATAGGCGAAGACTTATTTCCAAGAGATTTTATCATAAATATCAAAGCTCCTGCCAATTATATTGGTGCAGCAAAAATTTTCGGTTACGAAAATCCTGTACCCGAACTCACAAAAGAGCCATTGGATATTTATAGAGAAATAAATGACTACGATCCGCCATTTTTCAGAACAATCAATAGGGAAAATAAAGATGATTTGCCCGAATACCTTCCGCCAAGTTTGGAACGTGCAATAAAATCCTTTATCCTCACTTGTGCCATTCGCCGAGTGCGAGGACAGGAAAACAAACACAACTCCATGCTCGTTCACGTTGCATTGCTTGTGCGCTGGATTGACAGAGTAGCACATCTCGTTAATGAAAAAACGAGGGAATTTAACAACGCGATTCAAAGCGATGATGCAAAATTGTTGCAGGAATTGCAGAATATTTACGAAACTGATTTTTTGCCAACAACAGGAAATGTATTGGAAAATCTTGATTATACTGATATTAGAATAAAAGAACACAGATGGGAAGAAGTCAAAAAAGAACTTAAAAAAGCCGTTTCCAAGATTGAAATCCGAGCAGTTCACGGTACACGTTCAACAACAAATCTTGAATATCACAACATTGAAGAAATTGATTACAGCAGATACGAAAACGGTTTTTCGGTTATTGCTGTCGGCGGAAGTCGTTTGTCGAGAGGAATTACGCTTGAAGGTTTGTCCGTAAGTTACTACATCCGCACAACTCGAATGTACGATTCGCTTATGCAAATGGGACGCTGGTTTGGTTACCGCGCCGGATATGTTGACTTGTGCCGTTTATTCACAACCGATCAGATTTTCCAATGGTTCAACCATATCACAATGGCAACAGAGGAAATGCGGAACGATTTTGATGAAATGACAGCAGCACTGAAACGTCCGAAAGATTTCCGTTTGAAAGTCCGCAACCACCCCGGATTGCTCACCATTACAAGTGTCGTAAAAATGCACTTTACAGAGCAGTATTACGTTGCATTGTCGGGCTGGAATCCTCAAACATATTTATTACTGAAAACAAAAAATGCCATTGAAAACAACTTTAAAGCATTGAAAAATCTTGTTGCAAGAATTGGAATTACAGATGACAACATTATAAAATTGAAAGGCAAAACTCAAAAATTACTTTTCAAAAATGTTGAGATTAACGCCTTGTGCGACTTTCTGGATTCTTACCTGATTGACCAGCCGAGCATAAAGCACGCAACAATAAGCTACTATATAAAAGAACAGTCAAGAAACAACAAAATTTCAGAATGGGCAATTTGCATTATTTCAAATACAGACGATAGGGTTTTTATTGATTATGAAGGAAATACGCCTCAAAAAGACAGAATAAACAATGAAGATTTAGCCACTTATGATTTAGAATACAATGGCAAAATAATCACAATGGGGTGTAGTGTTCGTAACCAGCAAAGCGGCAGAGGTGGTGAATATTATTTGATTTCCAAAAATCAGATTGACCAAACGGGTGACCGTCAAGTTGATTTGTCGGAAACAATGGCAACTTATGCAGAAATTAAAGAACAGCGTGCAAAAGAGAAAAAAGGGCTTTTGTTGATTTACGCATTAGACGAAAGAGGAACACAAAATGTCAAGAATGGCATTCCGATTATTGGTTACAGTTTGCATTTTCCAAAACTTGAAAATGAAATTCAAGTTTCCTATACCGCTGCAATTAATCCAAATCTTGAATTGGAGTTAATGTTTGACGATGACACTGAAATTGAGTAAATTATGATAAGCATTAAAACAATATGGGAGAGCCACAAGCCAACGGGCGATATTATCATTAAAACCAAAATTGATGATATATCGCACCTGAATTGTTATGCAGCAACCAACCATATAACAGGCCAGCATTTGTTTATTCTTTCGGTTTCAAAAACCGTAGAAATTCCAGAACTCAAAAATTATCGTTTCAGAGGCGTTGAAATTTTCCCGATAGAATTGGAAAACACTTTTGAACTAAACATATATTTGTTAGATAACGACTTGAAAGATATTTTTTCATTATTTATACAGAATGTTTTGGAAGATATTTTTGATTGCATAACAGAAAGCGAGGCACTTGCAAAAACCCTGAATGTAATTGCAAAATGGAAAAAACTTTTCGACAAAATAAATTTCAATGGATTAAATAACGAACAGCAAAAAGGATTAATCGGCGAATTACTGTTTTTCAATTATTTACTTGATAACCATAAATCTGCTACCAACATTCTGAATGCTTGGACGGGTGCTGATTTTGAAGACAAAGATTTTACTTTTGGTGCAACGGGAGTTGAAGTAAAATTTACTTCTGCAAAGACTCCAAAAGTAACAATTTCAAGTGAAAGACAATTAGATACGCAAAGTTTGAATGAATTGTTTCTAATTTTATACACAGCCGAAGAAATCAAGGAAAATGGTTTTTCCTTAACTTCATTAGTGGAACAGATCAGGCATAAAATTTCTGTAAATGCTGGCGAATTGAAACTTTTCAACGAGAAATTAATGTTAATCGGCTACTTTGAAGACGATAAATCACATTACAACAAAATGTATTCACTAAAAAAGACACTTGCTTTTGAAGTTGCAGATAGTTTTCCAAAAATTGTAAAAAGTCAAATTCCCTTGAGTATTTACGATGTAAAATATTCTATAGAATTATCTGCTATTGAACAATTTATCGTCAATATTGAAGCTGTTTTACAAAAAATTTAAAATGGAAAGAGCCTTACAAAACTATATGGAAGAACTAAAGTCAGACGTTGCTTCGCTCGTCTATTCCGAGGGTGAAGGCGCAAGTTTTGAAGACAAATTTACGGAATACTGTATTGAAGTATTGGAATCTATTGGAAAATCAGAAGGAGCAAGAGTTTTATCATACATTCATCCAAACAGCCAGGGTGGAATTGACTGGAAAATAAACGGATACTGTTTGCAGGACTTATTCAAAGATGAAAATGGAAAAACGTATTATACAACGTTGGACTTATTTATAACCAATTATAGAACTGATAATTATGAATACAATATTACCAAAGAGGATTATACAAAATCTCTGAATCAAATGAAGCGTTTTATCAATGCTTCACTGAAACGTCACATAGACTACACTGACCCCTCGCATACCGAATTAAACGAACTGATAAAAATAATCGGCAAACAGGCAGCAGATTTTGACAGGATCAATGTTTATTTTTTGATAAATGGTTTTTCAAATCACGACAGAGAAAAATTTGAAGTAGCAGGCATTGAGGTCTTTGTACATACATGGGATATTTCGCGCCTGTTCAAAATTAATGAATCGAACAGCATACATGAGCCAATAGAAATTGATTTTGAGAAATTTACAGATGAGGGCAATGGGTTACAGTGTTTGCAAGTTCCAACCGTTGATGAAATGTATGATTGCTATTTGTCAATAGTTCCGGGTGAAATTTTGGCAAAACTGTACAAAGAATTTTCTAATGAATTGTTAGAAAGCAATGTTCGTGCATTTTTAGGACAGGCAGGAAAGTTTAACAAAGGCATCAGGGATACCATTCGCAGTAAACCACAAATGTTTTTGCCTTACAATAACGGAATTTCTGCAACTGCCGAAAGTATCGAAACAAAAATCATAAACAATCAACTAATCATTTCAAAACTTAACGATTTTCAAATTGTTAATGGCGGACAAACAACGGCTTCGCTATATCACACTCAAAAAAAGTATAAAGAGGTGGATTTGAGCAAAATCTTTGTTCAAATGAAACTTACTGTAATTAAAGATAAAGAACAGAAAAACATTGAAGTTCCAAATATTTCACGTTTTGCAAACAGTCAGAACAAAGTTTCTGAACTTGACTTGTCGTCAAACAATCCGTATTTCATTCAGATTGAAAACTTGTCGAGAAAAAAGTATGTTGTTAATCCTGAAAACAAAAATCAGTCATTTTTATGGTTTTTTGAACGTGCTCACGGACAATATCGTGAAACATTGAACAAACAAACGCCTGCACAGCAAAAGAAATTTAAAGAACAAAATCCGTCAAATTTGAAGTTTGTAAAATCAGACATCGCCAAGTATATTAACGCTTGGGAATTAGAACCTCATTACGTTTCGCAGGGTTCGCAGAAAAACTTCATCCACTACACGAAAAAAATCAAAGAACTTGTTGATAAAAACAAACTTCCGGGCGAAAATTTTTATCGAAAACTCATTACAAATGCCATTTTGTTTAAAACCGTTGATAAGCTTTTTGGAAGAAAAAATGTTGATGCAATCGGCGACACCAATATAAAAGCACTTACTGTTGCCTACGCAGTTTCTTATTTTCATTTTCTCACAAAAAATTGTCTTGACTTGTGGAAAATTTACGAGGAACAAAAAATCGATGATAATCTGAATAGTCATTTGAAAAAACTCCTGATATTCGTCCACGACCACATCATCTCAGGCGCAAAAGACAGTTTGATTTCTGAATATGCAAAACGTGAATCTTCCTGGGGAAAACTGCAAGAAACTGCTTATCCGGAAAATTTAGTTGATATTTTAAAAGATTATCTGATTTCCGAAGAAGAGAAGGCGCTGCGAGAAAATGAAAAGGAAATTTATGAGAATAATGTAGAAGATACCATGTTTTTGGTCAGTGAAATTCATAAAATGGGATTGAAATTTTGGGATGGATTCAAAATCTATACCAACAAATACAAACCTGTTGAATTTGATTTCATATTGATTTCAGGATTGCTAAAAAACTTGAAAGAACAAAAAAGCCTAACGTCAACGGACATAACATTTGGGAAGAAAGTACTTGATTTTGTCCACTCAAACCCGGTTGTTATAGAAGAAATAAAGTCATTATCCAAGTTGGAAGAAAGCAAAGTTATCGAAATTAAATTCATCTACGATAAATTGTTGTTACTGTCCAAAGATGACTGGGAACGAATTATTGCTTTAGCTGATCAAACAAATATCTTTAATAATATGGAGCTGTCAAATGTGAAATCGGTGCGTATTTCATTGTCAAAGAAAGAGATTGTGAAAGAGCAGGCATTGATAAAAACATACGAACTATTGAAAAAATTAAAGAGATTCGGAATCCAAATTTGATGAATTATACCGATACTCAATAATATTTTCCGCAACCATCATTACCTGATCTTCAATTTGTTCATAAAATTTCATGGATACTTTTTTCGGATAATCCGGCGAATGCACAAGCAATTCAGCAATAATTCTGTTAATCAAAGGCGTAATATCATGTTTGTGTTCGTGCCGTATTTCACACTCCCAAACGGTTATCACATTCCAACCTAAAGCAGTAAGTTTCTGCAAATTGAGTTTATCCCTTTCCTTATTTGAAGTGATTTTCTCAACCCAAAATTCCGTATTGGTTTTTGGAGTATAGGCATATTTGCAACCCTCGTGCCGGTGCCAGAAACAGCCATGAAGAAAGATAACCGTTTTATACTTTGGCAAAACAATATCCGGCTTTCCGGGCAACTTTGTATCATTTACCCGATACCGGAAACCCCTTGCAAAAAGAGCTTTGCGTAATGCCATTTCCGGCTTTGTGTTTTTTGACCGGATTTTAGACATTACTTCTGAGCGTTTTTCTTTGTTCCAAATATCCAATGCGTTGTAATTATTTATTGATACCTATTTGTTCTAAAATATCTCTTGTTAATTTTGATAAAGGTCTTTTGCTATGCTCTGCCGTATCCAAATAATTGCCCCAAATAAAACGATCTATCTCAGCAGGTTGTTTGTTTAATCCGGTGTAAGATTTTTTTAAGGCTTCGTAATAAGAAAGATGATACGCTTGGGCTTTATCAATAATCTCTTCTACATAATCCCTATGCCCATTGTAAAGTTCTTTTAGTCCGAAAACCGCAATGTTTTTATCTTTATTCTTATCCTTGAATTTAAATTTAAAATCAACTTCAATATTTTTTTTGTCAATTACTCCTTTTGTTTTTATTTCTTTTAAATCAATTCCATTTAATATAAATTTACAGTTATCTCCAAATTCTTCAAAATAAGGATTTATACCAATTTTAGCTTCGTGTTTTGTGTGATTACAAGTTGGACAAGAAGGTATTAAATTATAAAATGATAATGCTAACCATGGATGTGTTGATTTTGAATAAAAATGATCAAATTCGGGATGAATAGTTTTTATACCTACTCCATCTTTTTTCTCTTTTTTTATAGTAAAAGTATATTGTCTATTACAATAAGGACAAGTATTCATTCCTATTTTTTTGGCAAGCCACCCCCCATTGGTAAGACCCTTATATTCTTTTTCACTGCCTTTATAATCAGCATAAAAAAAGTCTTTATAAAAAGATTTCATTTCTTCTTTAAATGTTCCAAGTGAAGTGTCATTTTTCTGCTTCTTCTTAGCATTGTAGATCCGTATTTCGTTTTTAAAATTATTTCTAAATAAATTAATATATGTATCAAACTGCTCTATACTGTCTATAAGTATTAAATCGTCAAAGTTATTATGATAGAACTGAATCATATTAATGATAGATTTAGAATCTTCTTTTGTTCTTGCTTCTTGGATTGTTTTTACCATTTTACATTTATCTTTATTACAGGATAAAATATTACAGTTATCCATATCACAATCATCAGAATAGAACCATTTTTTTATTATGCTCATATATTCTATAGCAACACCGTTCAAATTATTGTGTGTGATTCCTATCATTGGTTTTCTCTATAAGTTATGTTCTTCTATTTCTTTTTTTCTAAGATTTTCAAGCAATTGACAATCAGAACAATTTTTAGCATTCTTTTCGAAGAAATTCTTTATGTGTTTTGCTATTGTCTTTTTGGGCAGTATTAATTCATTATATAATTTCAGCAACTGACTTTTTATAAATGGCTCGCTCACCAATAGAATTTCGTTGTAAAATGTGTCATCTTTATCAATGTTTCCTTCATCAATGTAACCTTCATGAAGTTTTCTAAACATCGCATTGATTTTATCTTTGGCGAATTCACCGATTGGAACGCCATCAAGGAAAAAACCATTTTGCAGTAATGAATGAATGTTTGCCCCAAAGGTGTCTTCCTGCATTTCAAAATTGGGCATGCCCTCTTTCAAAAATAACACATTATTTTTTGGAATATCCGATAAAATAAACGGCGAATGGGTTACAAAACACATATTGATACTTTTAATAGAATTTAATTGAGCTTTACCAATTTGTTCTATTAAACGTTTGACGTATCGCCGTTGATATTCCGGATGGAAGTATAGCTCTATTTCTTCGAAAATCAAATTAACATGGTTATATTTTATTAAAATTGCATCATTAATAACTGAATCTATGTTTTTTAAATGATATATTACAGAACTTGTGCTATATAACTCTTGACGTTCTCCTGAACTTAAATCCGACAAAAAACTATATTTATTATTCGGCTGTTTAATTACAATATCTGTTTCAAATATTGGTGGCGGTAAAAATTGAACAATATTTAACGGATTATTCACTATCTTTTCATCTTCAAAAATTGTATTTAATCTCTTTTTATATTCTTCAAAATCAATTATGTATTTTTCTGATGAATCTTCTTTCTTTGGAAAAATTTCGCTAATTAAGGGAAATACAGTATCTTCTTTTTTATTGATATATTGATATTTACCATTGTATTTCAAATAGTTTAATGTTTGGCGAATTTTTAATGTTATGTGACTTTTTTCTTCTTTTATATCATACATCAAGGTTATGAAATGTCGTTTAATACGATAAAATATAGAATGTAGTTGCTTTTCTGACTCAAAAATCCAATTATAATCACTTATATCTTCAATTAAACCTTTGTACTGTGGATAGCGTTCAAATATTGAAATTGTTTTATACAAAATATAGTCTCTTGCATTAACTATATCAATTTCATCTGTATCATTCGTTTTAAAAAAATCAAATTTATTTTCCCATAATTTTTTAACATATATAATAAGAATGATTCTTTGTATTTGAATAACATTCAGCTTATCGTATTGTCTTAGAGTAATTAAATGAATATATTCTTTTATTTTAGTGAAATAAATATCTCTTGAAATCCCACTATAGAATATGCTAAGATATTCTCCGAAAGATTTATTTTCTTCGAACTCCGAATCGTCTTTTTTCTTCTTTTCATATAATTCATTCAATACATCAACTGCAATATCAAAATCCGATTGATTTTCCTTCATAAAACAGCCCAATCTATCCATTCCTGCAAGTTCGTATTCATAATATTTATCGTTTAACTTGTCAATGTACATTTCTACATTCTCTACTTTTGCTTTTAATCGTTTGGAATTAATATATTTATTAAAATGCTTATATATGATTTCATCTTTTAATTTTGATTTATTTGAAGACTTATATGCAATAAAGTTTGCAACCTGATTATTATTAATATTTTTGAAATCACTGTCAGATATAAATAAACTTACTAATCTGTCTTTTGCAAGATTGCGCTCTTTATTTATATCCATATTTCCATTTTCACGCCATGGATTTAATACGATGGGTGTTTGATAACTATCATTTTTATGAAAAATGCCATCTATCCAACATTTTCCCCCGTAATTTTCATTAACTAATTCTTGGGCATTATAGGCATATAGAGAATAATTATTAATTTGAGTATAAAACAATTCATTTTCTTTTATTTTCAATTGACTTATACCATTCAAAGGAAAATCTATATCGAATTCATTCTTTATTTTTACTATACTGTAGTCATTTATGGTTTTGAGATAGACCTTATTCCCTTTGGATTTTATACTGAATAGACGTTCTCCTATTGAATAGTAAAGAATCGCATGGATATCTTGCACAGGATTTAAGATGTCTTGCCTTGTTAGATATCCCGAAGCATACGCAAAATTGTTTAATATTCTCATCATCAATTCTACGATAGTACTTTTTCCATCGCCGTTTTTGCCAACAATGGCAGAAATGCTTATCAAGGGTGTTTTCTTTTGTTTATCTTTCTTTTCAATACAAAAAAAATATTTGGGAAGCTCACGCACTCCATCTTTCTTCTTTATAAACTCTTGATTTTTTTTATCTACTTCATAATCATTGTAAAAGAAGTAAGTTGTATCCTCTTTCAGGACTTTGCGAATTTGAGCGTCACACCCTTTGAGTGGGCGAACTGCAATAATTTTGAATTGTTGTCTATCCATAATCTATTTATTCGTTTCTAAAAAACATAACATATTATATTTCGATATGTCTATCTTCATCTCGTTTTAATTATTTGATTTTTCAATTCGTTTTATGATTTTCTTGGCTTCGGTGGCTACAATTTTCTTATTTGCAGTTAAGTACGGCTGCACGAGTAAACTTATTTCTACTTTAAAATCAGGACAATTGTCCAACACGTAATTAAATCCTTTAAAAACTTGCTTTGCGTGTTTTTCGCCCCACAACTCCAAAGCGTATTTCAACAATTCGTATGCTTTTTCCGAAGTTCCAGCACTTACTTTGGCATAATTGGCTACCGTATCCATAGCATAATCACGAACAATCGTACTTTTGTCTTTCTCTACCAACGATTGAAGTACAGGCAAAACAGACAAAATCATATCAGGAATTTTCTCTGCAATAAACGATAGAGTATGAACTGTTTCCCAACGTGTCTTGGTTTCCTTGCTATATAATAAAGGTAAAATATTGTCCGCATACGGAACAACAGATTCAGGCTTCACTTCCGAAACGAATGTAAAAACCTCCATACAGTCCGATTGCAGTTTTTTGTCATTATCTTCCAATCCGACTGCAATTTCCGCGAGAAGTTTCGGATTGGCGGTACATTGTTCTGCAACAAGCCTATTGGCAGTCTCTGTTTTGTCGCCTTTTTGAGACGATAATTGATTTAATATTTCCATTGAATTTATTGAACATAAAATAAAATCTGCCAAACCACACCAAACTTATCTTTTACCATGCCGTACAACTCACTAAAGAAAGTCTGTTGAAGATCCATAAGAATTTCCCCACCATCCTTCAACTCATTGAATATTCTTTTGACTTCTTCCTTATCGCCCATGCTAACAGTCGGATTAATGTTATTGCCCATAACAACAGGAGAGCATTCGGGCATATCGCAAAACATAACGGTCATATCGCCAATCACGACACCGGCATAACATACTTTATCCTTGTCCGATTCCGAAATTAGGCAATTCGGTTCGGACGGAGCTTGTCCATAAGTCATCAGATTGCTAACTTCCGACTTGAAAACCTTTGCGTAAAATTCCAATGCTTCGCGGCAGTTCCCATTAAAATTGATAAATAGTTCTAATTTCATATTAACTTGTTTTTAAAGTGTTTTATCTGCCGCGAAATTACAACAAATATTCGCAACATTTCTTTCTGTAACAAATTGTTTTTTGGATTGTACTATATTTGCCAAATTCAAACAAATACAAAAAACACTATGATTCAACCGGGCGACTGAACCTTGGCACTTGGCAGGGGATTTACTTGTGCGAGTTCCGGAATTGTGCTGCCGGAAGAAAAATTGTGGCAACCATAATAGGGTAGTCATAACGTGGACGGCAACACGACATTGAAAACTCGGAGATACGACTGCCACTACTCTTTCAACACCTTTCTTACCACTTCGCCGGATTCTGTATATATTTTTACAAAATAGACTCCCACAGGTAAATGTGTAATGTCTATTCTGATTTCAGCAGACAGATGATTCAACGTTCCAACGTTGTGTTTTCTGCCAAAAACATCACTAATCTCAATTTTCTCGACACGCAATTCTCCACATTCAACTACAAATTCTCCTTTGTTAGGATTTGGATATAACAAAACCTTGTCTTTTCCATTTTCAAGAACGCTATTAGGTGCGCAAGGACAACTTTGTATCATTCCGAGATTATTTCCAAACCAATTATAGAAATGACTCTCAATTTCGTATATATCGCTATAATGTAAAAGGCACCCAGCTGCATTGTTTTCTTCACAAATACAAACAATACCTATGGCATAAATATCTGTGGTAAGGTCAAAAAGTAAAGGATCAAGTAACCCTGTCATAGTTATCGCTCCCAATCCTTCAATCCATTGTATTGGATCAATCAACCAATACAGCCAATATGCAGAAGTTTCCAACTTCATTGTATTTCGGACATCACCATTGTGTAAAGAAATTGTTCCTTTTTCCTTAACCACAGCATAATGTTCCACGGGCTCACATGCTATTCCAATATTAACTCCCCAAGTAATTTTTAATCCAATATTATAAAAAATGGTATCTCCTATCTCAAGATTAAAATCATAAAGTAAATGTTCTCCATATTCAGGGAAATATGCATATACTTTTTTGTTTTCTTCTCTAACACCTGCTACCAATTCTCCATACCCAAAAACTTTTGTATAAGTTTTATCTTCAATAATAATATCTTCGCTACTGATACTAAAATTATTGGGGTGACTCATATAATTGAAACTTTCTCCATAAATATGCCAACTTAAATTTTTCGGGAACGGAATATAAGGCACTTGGGCAGCAAGCGATATAGCAAATAGCATAATGCTTAAAAGAAATACAGTTCTTATTTTCAGCATATTTATTTGACAATGTTTGATAAAGAATGATAATTTTTTCATAACGTAATAATTTTAAAATGTTTATAATTGAATACGATTTGTAAATAAATATTTCAGAAGTAAATATTTTTTTTGCGGCGCAATGCAAACGTGTTTCAATAAAGATTATTATTTAAAGAAGCAACTCACAAGTTTTTCTTGTTAGTTCGTCAGGAAGGCAGTCGGTCTGAAAACACTCATAATTTTATGCGCTTTTGAGCGTTAATAAACGTTAAATAACTTTAGATAAAAGCGCAGTGTGTTTTATTCCTTAAAATTACTACAATACTGCAAACTGTGTGTATAAATAGAACCTTACAATTACATTAAGGCTCTATTATCCCTTCGTCATTGATAAATTTTACTTATAACGTATTTTTTTTATTAATAATTTCATGAATTTATAAAAAAGTTATATTTTTGCGCCATAATATTATATATTAGTTTTATTTTGAAAACAATAATCTTTTTTCGAGTATTTACAAATAAAATATAATTATTATTATGATAACTGATTATTCCGAAAATTCAAAAAATATATTAAACATTGCTACTGCTTATGCTAAAGAATCCATGAGCGAAGAAGTAATGCCGGAACATTTGTTTAAAGCAGTGTTACACAAAGAAACTGGATTAATTAGTTTTTTGGAAAATATTGATAAAGACTACTATTATCTGTTAGATTGGGCAAATGCACGCACCAAATTGTTGCCTAAAGCTTCATCGCCGGTCTTCGATCTATCGTTTTCCGGCGCTTCTTCTGTTGTATTGGATGAAGCAGAGAACTATAGAGCCAAATATGGGGCTGCTCAATTAGAACCCGTTTTTATTTTAGCTGCCCTGGTAACTCCCGGTGTTGGTTTTTCTTTCGAACAATTGAAAACCTTGCCTTTATCTGCCGATGATCTGTTGGCAAATCTTGAAAATAAACCACAACCGGCTAAAGGGCAGGAAAAATCTTCTCTGCACACAGGCATAACAGGAAATAATCTGGCAAAATACACCCTTGATAAAAATATAGAGATTCAAAACGGAAAGCCGTCCATTATTATTGGTTTTGAAAAGGAAATGCAAGCCATTTTTGAAACATTGGGAAAGAAAACAAAATCTAATGTATTGATTGTTGGAGAGTCTGGCATTGGAAAAACCGCCCTGATTGATGCCTTTGTACAACGAATTTTAAATGGTGAAACACCCGATTTTTTGAAAGAGAACACCGTTTTTGAATTAGACTTGTCTGCCCTCTCTTCCGAAGCCAATTATAAAGGTGAAATTGAAGACCGCGCCAAAAAAGTGCTTAAAGAGTTGGAAGGATGTGAAAATGCGGTTTTAGTAATAGAGGGTATTGACAAAATCTTCGACAAACAGAGTATGATGTATGGCATTGCCACTTTGTTAAAAAAAGAATTGAATAAAAGCAACTTGCGATTAATTGCCACAACCTCGGTGGAAGGGTTTACCAAAAATATTGAAACCGACAAGGAATTTGTTCGCAAAATAGAGAAATTGACTATTGAAGAACCCTCCTTTGAAATGACTTTGCGCATTATTAAAGGCGCAAAAGTGCGCTATGAGGAGCATCACGGGTTGTTGGTTTCCGACGAGGTAGTTACCGAAGCCATTCGTTTGGCAAAACGTTATATGGGCGAAAGAAGTTTGCCTGATTCTGCTTTTGACTTGATTGATAAAACTTTATCGCATATTCATACGCTCAATGATATTTCAGAAAAAGAGATTGAACTGTTGCATCAAAAATTGAACGATATTAAATCTGCCAACAAGGAAAAAAATGAAGAAAAAAACGCTTTTGATTTACATTGGCTTCATCATGAAATATTTAATCGATTAAGTTTCTTGCTCACTTCGCAGTTGGATGACAAAATAGATTTTTTGGGCTTGAAAAGCAACGGCGAAAAAATAAAACATCTTGAAGTTGTTTTAAAAGAGTTGCGCCAATTGGTTCAACAAAAACGCACTCATGTGGAAGTAGCAGATCTTTCCCTGATCATTGCGCAACAAACCGGCGTTCCCATTGGGAAAGTGCAAACCAAAGAACGAGACAAGTTGGTAAATGCAGAAGCTATTATTAAAGAACGTGTTGTGGGGCAAGACCACGCTATTAAGACGGTGCTGGAGGCTATTTTTGAATCGCGTTCCGGTTTGAGCAAAAAAGGACAACCCATTGCGTCTGTGTTCTTCCTCGGACCCACCGGAACGGGAAAAACGGAATTGACTAAAGCATTGGCTGAATTTCTGTTTCAGGATGAATCTGCCATTATTCGTTTCGATATGTCGGAGTTTATGGAATCGCACTCCGTAGCTACCATGACCGGCGCGCCTGCCGGATACGTTGGCTACGAAGAAGGTGGACTGCTGGTGAATAAAATTCGACAAAAACCTTATTCCATAGTATTGTTTGACGAAATTGAAAAAGCACATCCCGATGTGTTTAATATCTTCCTGCAAATTATGGATGAGGGCAGAATTCACGACAAACTGAACCGGACCGGAGATTTTTCGAACGCCCTCATTGTTTTCACCTCAAATATTGGCAGTGATTATATTTTTAAATCGTTTGAAGAAGGCAAAATCCCCTCTTCCAACGATTTAAAGCAAATTATGATGGAACGGAAATTCAAACCGGAATTTCTTGGACGTTTAACGGAAATTATTCCGTTCTCGCCTATTACAGAAGAAATTGTATTGATGATCTTCAACATCCACCTGAAAAATCTTTTAAAAACACTAACGGATTTGAATATTAAGTTAACGATCTCCGACGAAACAAAAAAACAGTTGGCATTATCTGAATTTTCACCACATTTAGGCGCGCGTCCCGTTTTGGGCATTATCCGCAATCAGATTCGTCGCCCTCTCTCCAAAATGATCATCTCGGGAGAAATCAAAGCAGGAATGAAAGTGGAATTAAAATATAAAGATGAAAAATATGATTGGATTTATTGATGGATTTGATCATATCCGGCTAAAAATTATAACAATTTTAAAAAAAATAATAACACAAATTAAAAGTCAAAAAAGTATGAGCAAAGAAAATTATCTGTCCAGAATTGAAGATGAAGAATCTTCGGCAGGAATAGAGGGGTTATCGCAAAACAAAACCCTTTATGTTGACCAGTTTACTGCTGATGTAACGTTTGAAAACAGAGGGTTGGCAATGAAAGAAGTGGAAGAAAACGGTCAAAAAAGAGGGGTATATCCTCGATCCATGAAAGAAGTATTTTCCTATTTCAAACCCAAGGTGGAAGTTGATTTTACCGGTGAAGGCGGAGCAAGTAAAAAAGAAGTCTTGAATTTTAATGAAATGAAAGATTTTGAAATCAACAATGGTAAAGGCAACTTGATTAGTAACAGCGTTTTTTTGAACGATTTGAAAAACAAAAAAGAAAATTGCGAAACCGTTCAAAAGCAAATTGAAAAAAATGCCCGATTGCGAGACATCCTGAAAGATTCGGAAGCCAAGAATGAATTAAAAGCCCTTCTTGAATCTGTTTTATTAGAATTAAATGATGCTAAATAATTAACAGTAACCAATTTATATATAAAAATATGGCTGAAAGTAAACTACAACAACAAGAAAGTTCACAACAACAAGAGCAACAAATCAAACAACCGTTGAAACCGGTTGCCGAACTATTGTCAAAATTCGGCGGGTTTAAAACGCTTACCGCTTTTATGCCCGATGTTGCCGATATGGACCCCGAAAGCAGAGCGTCAAAAATGATGTTCTTAACAGAAAATCAGTTCAAAAGCAAACGCGAACGCTTGGCAAATGATATTAAAACATGGCTGGAAATATTAAACGAGGATAAAAAATCTGCTTCAGAATATATTGATTTGTGCGGACAAAAGAGAGACCAATATCAAAATATGCTGAAAGACAATCTTCAAATTACCGCTCACAAGATTAAAAAATTGGAAACAGCTTATCGTTCTTTAGATGCGTTTTTCAAAAATGCAGGTATGGAAAAAATTCCCAATCTTCGTTTGATGAATGTAGAAAAATACAACGACAATGGTGAAACCGACGAACTCAGTAACAGTGATGCCGAAAGTTTCAAAGAAATTAGAAGTATGCTCTATAATGCCTACGGACGTTTGAGTTTGAAAGATAACTACAGTTTAGTTACTTTACCCGGCAATGTATTCAAAGACAAACAAATTCGTGATATGTGGGCAAAAATAGCCTACGAATATAAAGTACTGGTAGTTACCGACTCGGCTGACTGCAGAGACTATGATATTTTGCACGAACAAACCGAACAATACAAAGATAGCGACAAAGAACTGCAAAATTTAGTAGTAACTGCCAACTGGTTGGTTGGCAGAAACTCTGAAATAATAGCCGGCGAAACAACTCCTTTGCATATTCCGCCTGCAGGTGCGCTCGCCGGAAAACTCTATAATGCCGACGTTCCAATGTCGCAAGGCGCTGCCGGTGAAAAATACGGAACCTTGAGCGAGATTAAAGGCGTTCATATTGATATGATGAAAGAAGAAATTACAGGCTTGTGGGACAATCAGGTGGTGCCCATGGTGTTTTCTGAAGGACGGGTGATGGCATACAATAACACCAACCTGTACACCGGAACAAATACCGCTATGAAAGAGTATCCTATTGTGAGAGTGTTCGATTGGGTAAAAAAGAATTTGATGCACTATGTACATAAAATTGCACTCGAAAATTGGGACCCCTACAACTCTCCCGACCAATTGAAAAAAACAATTCAAGATTTTTTGAATGACTACAAGGGACACGGAAAATTGTTCAAGGATTACACCGTTGGTGAACCTTTCCAAGACCCTAAAACCAAAGAAGTGAAAATTGATATTGACATTATCCCCTATTTTGCAGCTAAAAACTTTACAATTAAACTTTCGGCAGATAGAAACAGTAAAAAATGTGATACTACCGAATAATAATCATTTTAAATTATTTAACCCTTAACCCTTTTATTAACTTTTTAAATTTTAAAAACTTATGGCAACAACACCCGTAACTTTAAAAATTGACGGTTTTGCAGACCGCGAAGTAGCAGCTGTTACTTATTCATTCAATCAAACGATTGACAAAGAAAACCAACCCGCAGGCGTTCCCCGTGGCGGCAAAGTTGTAATTCGTGTAAAAGCGATGAACGATGGCAACGTGGACCTTCTAAAATGGATGACAAGCAAAAGCTTGGCTAAAAAAGGATCCATCGTTTTCATGATCTCTTCCGACACAGACAAGAAAATGAAATCTGTGGACTTTGAAGGAGCTTATTGTGTGGATTTTGTAGAACATTGGGAAGATGTACAAGCTGACCAAAAAGATTCTTCATTAGCACATTGGGAAGAAATTACCATTTCTTGCCAAAAACTTGTCAACGGACCAATTTCCTACGAAAACGAGTGGAAATAAGTCTATTCCGGCGTTTGTAGAGACGGGGCATGCCCCGTCTCTACCGACTAACGGAAAAAAATTTTACCTCCCAAGAAAATTGATATTAATAAATAATATTAACAATTATGGCACATCAAGCAAAACTAAAAATTGAAAGAAAAGAGTACAATGTTATTGAAAGTGAATACGAATTTGTACAACCCATTAAAGAAAATGGACAGCCTGCAGGAAGAACGGCAGGCGGACTCGTTCACCTCGTAGTAGTATCGCCCGACAACAACGATATGTTTCTCTACGACTGGATGCAAAGCCCCACAGAACGTAAAGACGGACAAGTAGTGTTTACAGTAGTGGAAATGGAAAACCAAACTACTAAAACACTGCACTTTAAACATGCTTACTGTGTTCGTTTATACGAATACTTTAACGCACAAAGCAACGCACAAATGCACACTAAAATTACCCTTAGCGCCGCAGAAATTTCTTTCGGCGAAATGGGAAGTGTTGTTTTTAAAAATGATCAAAAATAAAAAAACAGAAAGTTATTAATCACTAATCACTAAAACAATGGCAATACTTACGGAAAAAATTGAAATACGAATTGATGGAAAAACATTCGACCAGTATGTTTTTTCCGATATTTTTTTGGTGCAGGAAATTCAGAAACCCAATGAATTTCGATTTTTGATGCACAAAAAAGATTTGGTGGAAGATGAAAAAGATATCCGTTATTCATTGTCGGAAGAACTGCTGGGGAAAAATATAGAGTATTTTCTCAAAACAATTCGAGACGACGAAAACGGGAAAACCCATAATGATGTATTGGAGTTTTCCGGGATTATCTTTAATGTCAATATTCTACGAAAAAACTTGAAATCGGGCGCCGTAATAGAAATCATAGCATACAGTCCCGATTATTTGTTGTTTAACCATCCGCACTGTTATTCTTACGAGAATGAAACGTTGAAAAATATGATCTCCAAAACATTGGAGCCTTACAATATTTCCATACTGAACGATCCTCGCATGAAAAACGAAATACCATATATGGTGCAATACAACGAAACCGACTATGCTTTTATGAGCAGATTGGCATTTCGTTTCGGCGAGTGGCTCTACTACAACGGCAAAGAACTGATATTTGGAAACATTGAAAAACTCAATTGCAGTGAACCCTTGCACCTTGGATACGATATTCTTCAGTATCAGTATCGTTTAGATATGGAGCATCTGAACTTTTCACACGCACACCACAATTATTTGGATTATGGCAATACGAAAAAAGAGGGGTACGATTTCACCGAGGCGTCTCTGCACAACCTCACCGATATTGCTTACAACTATTCCAAAGACTTATATACCAAAGAGACCTTTCAGCATTTGAGGAGTTCTGCTGCGGAAGGAAGTTTCGACGAAACCGAAATTTCAGCCCAAGTGCAGGGATTAGGCAAAAAGGCGCAGATGATGATTTGCGAGGGAAGCAGCAACCGCGCCGACCTGCGCATTGGTAGCATCATCAAAATAAAGGAATATTATGAAAAAGAAAACAATGAAACGGCAACTTGCTATCACGATGAGCTGTTGATATGCAAAATTACCCATACGGCAAACAGCAACGGCATGTACGAAAACCAATTTACCGCTATTCCTGCCGGTTGCGAAGTTCCGCCTTACATCTTCAGCGAACACTACCCCAAAGCCGAACCTCAGCGGGCGGTAGTGATCGACAACCAAGACCCTGAAAAACTGGGACGCATCCGCGTGCAATTCCTGTGGCAAAAGGAGCAAGACAGCAGCATGATTACCCCATGGATACGCATTGCCCAGCCCCACGGCGGCGGAAACAAAGGCTTTTACTTCATTCCCGAAATTGACGAAGAAGTTATGGTGGGCTTTGAAAACGGAAACGCCGAAAAACCATACGTGATTGGCACTTTATACCACGGAAAACAGCATCCGGGCAGTAATTGGTATAATGACAGCAACGATATTAAAGCCATTCGTACCCGAAACGGACACACCGTTGAAATTCATGATGTGGCAAAAGGCGGTTTTATTCGCATTTATGATAATGAAAAAGAAAACTATATCCTTACTTTTTCAACAGATGAGAAGTTGATAAAGATGGAATCAACAGGAAATATTGAGTTGTACGCACAAAACGACATCATCATGGAAGCCGGCAACAACATAAATATGAAAGCCGGCGTGGACATGAACCGCGACGCCGGAGAAAATATTAATGAAACGGCAGGTACGGATATTACGACAAGCGCAGGAAAAAATATTTCAACCGATGCAGGGGAAAATATCGCTACTTCGGCGGGAGAAAATATGACTATCAGCGCTGGAAACGACATGGACACGAGCGTGGGCAACAACCAAACTTTAAGTGTAGGCAGCAACCAAACCATAGAAATTGGCGCCAACAAGGATGAAGCAATTTCCGAAAAATATCAACTCTCCGCCAAAAGCATTCGCACCGAAGCAGACGATAAAATGCAGATCTACTCAAAAACACACGAACAAAAAGCCGACAGCAGCATGAAATTAGACGGCGGCAAAGGCTTAGACCTGTACGCAAGCAATGTTAAAATAAATTAAAAGCAGAAAAAATTAACCACTAATCACTAAAAAATGCCCTACTATGTATGTAACAAAGCCAAGTTAAAATGTTCGATGGGCGACCAGCAATCGGATTTAGCTGTGATACATCCTGTGCAGCCTGTTTATTTACACGGTGAAAACATGGCAAACATCATGGATCACAAGCCGATGATGAACATAAAGCCTTTTGGGCAATGCAAGTCGATGGCAAACCCCACCGTAGCCGCCGCAACGGCAGCCAATTACGGAAAACTACAGCCCATGCCCTGCATTCCCAACACCACCACGCCATGGATGAACGGAAAAACAGATGTACTGGTAAAAAAACAACCGGCATTAATGAATAATTGTAAGTTGATGTGCATGTGGGCAGGAACTATTGAGGTGACGAATGAAGGACAAGCAAATTAACTGAATCAATAATGTAATAAAAAATCAAAAATATGTTAATCGGATTAATCATTGCCGTAGTAGTAGTTGTTGTAGTTGTTGTTGTTGTATGCGTTATAGTGGCGAAAAACAATAAAGGTACAGATACAGTTGGAGGTGGTGGGAAGTCAGGCGGATCAAGTGGATCAGGCGAATCAAGTGGATCTGGAGCAACAACAACAAAACCTACCGGCACAGGGTCTGCAAAGGTTGAAAAAGAAGAAGCATCTGCAAGTATAGTTTCTATTGGTATCTTGGATGAAAATAATAATTTGGTTTCCGGAACATCTAAACAATTTGTTAATTTACCGAAAGAGCAAAAGTATGTAGAGGGTACTGTTATTAAACATACCGGAGTGTTAAGCCAAAAGTTGAAATGCAAAGTAAAGTTTAATAGATCAGGCAGCCACAAATTTAAAGTCAAATTATTACCGGATACTAATAATACTGTATATACGGATAGCGAAAAAAGTCATAATGCTAATTTTAAATATCAGGAAGATACACTTGAGTTTACAACAGACAGTAACGGAGAAAAAATAATTGAAGATAATAATCTTTTTGTAAGTCCCGCTGGTGGAGATAAATTCAAATTATCGGCATGGGCAACAGACGATGTTAATAAGACAGTACAATCGGTAGAAATTCAAAATGAACGCATTATGTATTATGTGGAAGTCAAAATGACGGGACTTACAACTTGTGCCAATAGTTTGAATGTTTTTATAAATGAATACATAAAGCATGGTATAACTTTTCAAGGTTTACCGGAAGAATCAATGCCGTACATGGAAAACATCGGAGCAAATGACGGAAATACTTTCAAAAGCAATGTGCAATCAGCATATAATGCTTCACAAGGACCTGACAAAAATCCATATTGTATAGCTGTTGCATATACGGATCATTTGGCAGTAAAAGATGCAAATGAAGAAATTCCTTGTACTAATGTTCAAGGTGGGGCTTCTGCTCCGGTTAATATATCTATTCAAGATGGATCTGGTAAACAATACGCTCTTTGGCATAATATTGTTACAACAGAGGATTGGTTTGTGGAGTGTTACTTTGTAAAAAATGGAGGGACCGTCGCAACAGATAAAGTTGCAATACTAAAAGACAAATGTACTCCGGTACAAACTCCCGGATATCCAACAGGTTATTTTGGCAATGTCAATATTGATGTTAGTGGACTTCCTTCTGAAATAGGAACAATTACTTTAAAAATTAATAGAGTTAATCGTATGCGTGCCGGTTTGTCGTTTGGCGGTACCAATATTGTGGCAATTTGTACTAAAGCTTGGTGGCAAGTGATAACAACTCAAAATCAAAATGAAGTAATAGTCCATGAAGTAGGACATCAATTCAAAATGGTAGTAGATGGAAGCGGAATATTGCCTGAAAAAACCGCAAACTTTTACGATTCTACCAAAGGGCATGTTGGTAGTCATTGCCATACGGGTATTCCTGCAGGACAAGCCCGATATGATTCCCAAGCAGATTTGACACTTTCTCTGTGTGTAATGTATGGAGCGACTAATAATCATAGCGATTTCTGTTCGGATTGTGCTATAGCCGTAAAGAAAATAGATTTATCAAATGGAGTATAATTTTAACAGTAAAAAACTAGCATTAATAATCTTCTTTGTATCTTTATTAATGTCGGGAGTAACAATTTCTTGTCAAACAACAAAAACAACAAAAAATATGAAAGCGATAGAATTTATACCCCAAAAGTTTCATGATGTGAAATTAGGATATTATGAAACATCTAAAAATGAATGTTCTCCGGGTTACCCTCTTAATGCCTCAGATTTTCTATGGAGTGAAATAGCTATTAATGTTCCGGATAGAATTATTTGCAATGTTTTGGATTCTACTTTTGCGCCAATTATTCCGATATGTGGAGCCTATATCATTTCGCAAAAGCGAGGGTTAAAATATGCCCATTTATCGGACAAAGTACTACACATAAAAATAGACAATACATGGCATTCTAGTGTTATTGTTGACCCTGACTTACAGTATGAACACCCGGCTTTACCTCCTAATTATGAAGAAGAAGAAATAAAAAGACAACAAAGAATTAAAGAAGTACAAAAATATTCTGACGAAGAGATTGACAAAAAAGGAGGACAAGGTTTTGGTGGATTTTTTAATGTAAATCTTTTAGATTATATTAAATTTCCATTGGAGTCTGGTGTTTATGAAATATTTATGTCCACTTGTGGGTTAGAGTCTAATCGGGTAAAAGTAGAAATAGTGTTTAATGAATAAAAATAGAACATGGGAAATAGAGCAACAAGTTTTAATAAAGAAGAAAGAGAAGAATTTGTGAGTAAAGTTGCAAAGATTATTTCTGCTAAATGGCAAAGAAAAATTGATGCAGACTATAAAGAAGTAAATGCTGCCAAAGTGAAAGGAAGTGTAAGAATTTCACTGACTACAGAAAACATTGATAATAATACGGAAATAGTCATTTCTATTTTAGATGCAAAAGACAATTCGGAATTATCAACAGAAAAAACAAGGCCAAAAGTAAAAATCAACGATAATAAAGATGAACCCAAAGACATAACAATAGAGGATGAGTGGAACAATAAAGAACTTTTGATTTCTATAACAACTGCTAATAATCCTATTTTAGAAGAAACTTATAATGGTAATAAAAAACTCAAAATATGTTGTTGTGAAAATATTATTGTAGAAGGAGATAGTGGTGAATTCATTGAAGAATTAAACATTCGATTATGTGGATTTAGTGGAATCCAACCTCGAAAGGAAGTCCACAGTGATACAATAAAAGCGGTAAAGCAATTTCAAAAAGATTATATGAAAAAGGAAGAAACAGGCATAATATGTAAACATGTGTTGGAATCATTGGATGAATTTAAAGATAAATATGCTCTTCCTGTTATATCTAAACTTAAATGTAATTGTGATAGCAATGGAGTAGAAAAACTAAACCATATAACAGGGAACAATGAATCTGGCTCTTGTGAGGGTTTTGGAAATGCATCTGATAGAAAAAAAGGCATAAAATTAGTTAAAGTAGAGGTCGCTCCTGAAGAGGAAAAGATTGACGGTAAGACACAAAAAAAGGAAACAACCTACACGATTGAGCCAGAATACAGCAAGTATGTAAGAGCATATAACAAATCTGGAAACACAAAATCTGCTTACGAATGGCTTGAAAAAAATAATGAAAATAAAGTTACTACAAAAAAATATATTGAAAAAATAAAATATGTAAGTGATGCAAATAGCACATCTTGTTATGAATATCCAGGTATGCATCGTTCCTTGATGTGGGCATATAAAGCTTTGCTTTTTTACTTAGAAAAAGAATACGGAGATAAAACATCGGGAAAATATACAGTTAAACATATCGAATCAGGTTATAGATGCCGATATCAGCAAACTTTTCAGGATGCTAGTGATGGACTTTCTTTTAACCATATGGGAAATGCGATAGACATTCATTTCTATATTGATGGAGAGCGAGATACTGTAAATAAACTATCAGAAATAAAAACTTGTGTGGATAATATTCGAGAAGATGTTATCAGAAAGTATATGGGAGTAGGAGCAGGAAAAGGATGGGAGGCAGGCAAGATAGGGATTGAGCGTGCCAGCGATGGTGCAACAACATGGGTACATATGGATGTTAGAGAATTTATCAATTATAAAGCAGATAAATTTTATAAGCAAACATTGGATGATATTAACGGTTCTAAATTAATAGATTTAGTAAAAGATATGGATGATAAGAAGTTTAAAGAGGTTGCTAATTAATTGTATAATATTTTAATAAACAAAAAAGTGAAAAATTGTAATTATATTTTGTTTTTTATCTTATTTGCATCGGTTTATGGCAACGCTTTCCCGCAAGCAAGCGAGTGTCATAATCCGGCAGACCCTAAAAATTACGGCGAATTTAAATCGCTATTTCGAAACATAGAACTTGGAATAAATATGGATATTAATCCTTCATTTTGTTTGTCTAAAAAAAACAGATTTTATCCTTATTCCGAAGAATCATACGAAGTAATGTATCCTTTGGGTATCATTACCAATTACAGAGGAGTGGATATTTGTACGATAGACGTCAAAGCCGAATCTTCTGACGGTGCTGAATGGGGTGGAATTCAATTGTGGGTGTTTAAAGATGAAGTTTGTAAAGCGAAAATAGATTTAACACATTACTATAGTGAGTCGGAAGGAGGAAGTAGTGCCGTGGATTTTGTTTTTACGAAAGATACCTCGCTTTTGGTTCACTCAATCGAATCAATTTGGGGACAGAGTACCGAATTGTTGCTTGATATCACTTCAGAATCCACCACAAAATACAGGATTGTTTTTAATGATTCCATAAACTATCACTATAACGATGTAAGAATACTACATGCCATAAAATTTTCAGATTTACGCTATACTACGCCCTATTTTTTCCCAGAAAAAGCGATTTCTTGGGAACAAGATGATAAATATTCTTTATATCCAACAATACAAGCGCCATATAAGTTTTATCCTCCTGAATATAGTACATCTTCCGTGTCATGTTGGTTTTATATGGTAGAAGAAAATGGAAAATATACTACGGTTATTGTAAGTAAAGATAAACAAGGTAATGAAATTAGTAAAATGATCATATCATCCGAAAATGGGCAAGCATGTTCATACACAATCAAAAACTCAAAAGCGGCAGAAATTGAAGAGAATAATTATGATATAAAAAATCCTGCAATCATTGAAACAACGATAGGCAATGTCATTTTGAAATCTAATGGTAAATTAATAAAAGATGAATAAAAAAATATAAGTAAAATCATGAAAATAAATTATGTAGCTTTGGTCATTTTTTTAGCAGTAATTGGAAGCATAATTTACATTGTATATGATGTGCGTCATAGAGGTCCCAATGAATTGGGTGAACTATGGCTAACAACATCTAATAAACAACTTATTGTATATATTTTTATGATAATTATTGGTTCTTCAGGAATCAGTTTAATTTCTACCTATAAAAGAAATCTACAGCAAGATAGCAAAAACCTGTCTTCATTTCAAACTACGGAAGCGGTTTTTATTCGCAGTGTTGTTAGTAGAGACCATGATACTCCTACCGAACACATATACGAATACTATGTTAATGAAAAACGATATGAATGTGAAGGTGATTTTATTTTCTTTACGCCATGGTCAAAAATTCCAAAAAAAATAATCATCAAATATAATCCTGAAAATCCGCAGGAAATAATGATGAAAAAAGAAAATACTTTTGGTTTGGTAGCTGGTATTATTTGTATTTGCTTGACAATATTACTGTTTTATGGGTCAACGAAAATAGGATTTAAAGGCGACAAGTCTGTTAATGAAAAATATGAAATAAGGAAATAATGGTTTTCAAAAATAAATTTGAGTTTTTTAGAAGTAAGAATTATAATAAACCACAAGGAGGTTGGAGAAATTAACTTAGTCAATAATAATACGAATATAGAATATGTCAAATCGAGCCAGTAGTTTAACAAAAGAAGAATTGCCACCAACGCCAAGGTGTATAGTTCTCTTTCGCCCCCACACAAGCTATGAGGGAGAATATGGCTTTGATTGGATACGAAAGGCAAGTGAAAATGTTAAAACTATTAATGGAACAAAAGGTAATGATGTGGACAGTGTAGATCTGTTGGGGACACATATCAATACGGGATGTACAAAAGCATGGACATGCAGTCAGTTGAATAATTGTATAGATCAGACACAAAACCCTAATAATAAATGCTTAGATACAGCATTTTTGATTAGTAAAGTCAATTTTTCAGATAAACAGCCGGCTAATTCTCACTGCAAAAGCAGACCACAAATTGGAACGGATTGTTCACAATCGACGAATTGTTTTGATGCAACTGCTAATCCTCAGCAAAAATGTACAGACTACAGTAAATACCTTGCGCTTTTTGATAATATAAATAAATACTGTTCTCCTTGTGGAGCCGCTTGTTTTTCAGAAGTTCTAAATCCTACTAAAGTTTGTCAAGATCCCAATTCGTGGAGCCAATACAACTTCCAAAAAGACAAAGATGCTCCAGCTCCCAACAACGGTTTAATGCTCAGATCTTTGAAAAGAAATTTTAAACCTTCTACTGCGATTGTTGGATTTATTGACCATGATTATCAAGTGCCTATTTTAACTGTTATGCCGGATAGCAATAATAATAACCCCATAACAATTAAGATGATGGTTTTCATCAAAGATAAGGCACTTGAAACAGGATTATTTTGGAAATCCAGCACTGATATATTTACTCTTGCATTTCCTAACTCCATAAACAAGAACGACATTGACAAGTGGCAAGAGGTGGATTTTACATTGAAATGTGAAAAAACATTCTCAAGAGATGAAATGATAGAGGTGTTTTATGATAATCCTGCAAAAAATGATTCTGCTAAGCTATGCGGAAGATTGCGTGTCTTGGCAAACGACACTCCGCATCAAAAGAAAGAAAACGTAGTATTGGTAAGAGTTAGTGTTGATATAGGAAACGGAGGAACAACCGGTAGTTTTGCAAACGATGAAAAAGCTTTGGAAAATATCTTGAAACAAGGATATGTGTTTATTAAAAATAGCACTGGCAGTTTTATTTACGAAGACTTGAATTTGGCAACTTGGGTGAGTGATTTTATTAATTTATACGTTGATAGTTCCGTAACACCGAAAAAACTCAAATACGATGGGACTTTACTGGATTTCTTAAACAGCAAATTAGATTCTAAATACAATGATTATCTTAAAGTTTATTCGTTTGAAGAAAGGTGTGCAGGTTATGGTGGATTTGCACTTTCCAATAAAAAAGCATGTGTGATTTTTAAAGGTCGTACAAAAGAAACTGCACCACATGAATTGCTACATGTTTTTAAAATGCCTCACACATTTGTAGCAAAAGAGATTGTCAAAGAATCGGATGTTGCAAGTAAATTAAAAACATACGAAGCAAAGAAAACAGATAATGTAATGGATTATTCACATTTAAGTGGAATAAAAACCATAAATACATTTTATTGGCAATGGACAATTCTAAATCCAAATATTTCATAGATAATGAGCGTAGTGAGAAACATATTATTGGCGATTATTCTTTTTACATCATATATGAATGGACATAGTAAGGAAATATTATCAAAAAACGATACAATTATGGACAATAAATTAGACTTTGAATTATTAGATAAATATGCGGAAAAAACGCAAAAAAAAGATGCAAAAGGAATATATTTCCAATATTATTGGATGTTTACGGAAACAGATTACTTATCTGGAAATACAAGGAATGGATTTGTTGTATGGCAAACTCCGCCAAAACCTGCATTTTTCAAAATATATAAAGAATATCACCCTAACGGTTATTTGAGACTGAAAGGAAAACGTATGGGCGGCGGTGCTACCATGATTGAAGAATGGGAATATTACGATGAAAAAGGACAGTTGACTTCCAAAAAAAATGAAGATGATAAATTCGGAAAATTTAGTTATAACGAATTGCTTTTATTCCTGCAACACGAAGGGCATCTCAATCTTGTAACTGGAGAAAACCGTGAAAAAGTAGATTTTGGCTACAATGTAGAAATCAAACAATGGAACGTATATGCCATTGATGCCAACTTTTGGGTAACAGAATATGTGATTGACGGGGAAACAGGCGAAGTGATAAGTAAAAAGGAGTATCAAGGAGGGCAAATGTAATAAAATAAAAAAAATAAGTATATATCTAAAACAATTATAACATGCCAGTCCCCACTCCCACTTCAAGCGCCTTCATCTCCCTTTCAGGAACCTCCCCAACCGGATTCTCTCCTTCTTCCGGCACACCGCCTCTATCTTTCAAGCAGGCGCACTTTCCCAATTATTTTGCCGGCACTTTAGATTTGTTGCAAAACAAAAAACTATTCAACCCTGCCTTAGAGTTGGGGAACACCTTTAAAGAAACTCCCCCCAACCCCATACAACAAGGGCTGGGACCAAAACTTTCCACACAATCCATTATGGATGCTAAGCATATTAAACTGTGCTCGCAAGTAGCTGAAAAAAGAGCTTTTTTAGAACTTGGGTTCTCCTTGCATAATCTCCATCTATTCCGGCTACAACAGGCAAACCTTCTTGATTGGGGTAAAGGCTATTCGTTGGGAAATTTGGGTACGTGTCCACTTGTGTTTATGAAAAAGATGAAGATGGGAAAAAAAGAAGGATACAATATTGACAAAGCCGTTCAATATATCAATGATAATGCTTTGTCAAAATCCGGACATGTTTGTGCAAAGCATGTAAGAATGGCTATTGAAGCCGGAGGACTATCAACAAACGGAAGACCTGCAAGCGCAACTGATTATGATCTGTTCTTGCCTAAACTTGGTTTTACAACTGTTGTTAAAACAAATTATATTGCTCAAAAAGGCGATATTGTTGTTTTTAAATCTTTTGGAGACCATGTACATGGACATATTCAAATGTACAATGGCTCTCAATGGGTATCAGATTTTAAACAAAATGGATTTGGTGTGTGGAAAGATGGTTATAAAGAATATGTTATTTTTAGATGGGAATAAGTAATATAAAAAGTAAAAAATAAGAATATGAAGCCATTAAATTACACTGTATTAGTATTATCATGCGTATTGTTTGTATTTCATGCATGCGGACATAACAACAAATCACAATCCGTAGAGGTAGATACAACGATAGTGCATTGTGAAAGTGATATTTATAATGAAAATACTCTTGAAAATGTTGCTTTTGATGAAACGGATATCGTTTCTATGTTAAAAGAATTTTATACTCTTTATATTACAGAATGCGATAAAATGCCCTTGAATGAACAAAATATTATGGCTTTAAAAAACAAATATTTCACAAGTGAATTTTTAACAAAGTGGGATGATGCTGAATTAGATTACGACCCCGTTGTAAACGCACAAGACTATGATCAGAATTGGATAAAAACACTCGAAATTAATCCCGTTGCAGAAAGAAATAATACATATCGTATTTGTTATCATTATGATGCATTCGATGGAGAACGTACAAATTGTGTAATACTTGTTCTTGTTGAAAAAAATGAAAAATATTTAATTAACGACATCGAAAATGTTCCTTAATATAAAAAAATTATGAGACGTATATTATTTACAATATTAATAATAATGGTAGGGTTAAATACCGTAAGTTGCAGCAATTGCCCCAGCAACAGCGAACCCAAATCAATTTCTCAACAAGTGATTGATATTACTTGTGATTCGTGTGTCTTGTTTATAAGACCCTCTTTGGAACAGATTGAGCAATTAATATCAAAGTATGAGAATGAAGAAGATTTTTACATCATGGCTGATGATGCAAACTTTTATACTGCAAACGCTATAGAATATTTAGAAGATAAAAATATAGATATCTTTTATTTAGATTCTATAAAAATGGTTCGTTTTAATCAAGAAAATATATTAGATTTTAGCCATTTGGCATGGGATTTTGTTTTATATAAAAAAAATACTCCGAAAAAAATTGTCAAAGCTATTGATTTCAAATATGAGTTTGAACATTATTTTAATGTAAAACCGTAAGTGAATTTCTAAAACTATGAATATTAAAAATACGCTAAATTACTACATAAAAATGACTGAGAATCAAGAAATTAATATATGTAAATCGTATTCTACAGGAGAGGTTGTGAAAGGAGTAATAGAAATGAGTAATGAAAGACAAGCAAATTAAAAATTTGAGTTATGGGAAAAACAGGAACAGGAGCCGCAAGTGTTACAAAAGAAGAAGAAACAGTATATGAAAAAATAGTTAGTGTAAAATGGAGCAATAAAGATAGTAAAACTATTAAAGAATCTTTTTATAACGATGAGATTGTAATAAAAATAACTACAGAAAATCTAAACGGAAAAGAAATAACTGTTTTTATTTGGGAGGATAAAATAAATGACAAAGTTGCTGATTGGGATAAGGCGGCAGAGAATGATATTATTTTAAAGGCTACGGTAGATAAGAATGAAATAGATGTAAAGTTTACTCCTAAAGATGAATGGTTTTCTAAAAGAGCAAAAGAAAAACCAATAATAGCCTCCGTTTCCTATAGTGCAAAAGAAAAAAATGTATCAAGTTCTGTTTTCACTGTAAAAAAAATTAACTATAATAAAGACATGATAATCAGTGATAATGGTATTAGATTTACTGCACAGGAAGAAGCTTTGGCGATGATATGTCTTGACGGCAAAATTAGGGCATACAAAGATACAAAAGGCAATTGGACTATTGGCTATGGTGAAATGACTGATATTACGGCTGATACTGTACTTGATTCAAAAGAGGTAGCATTTGATAGGTATAAGAATAAAATTAAGGGTGAGTTTCAACGACATGCAAGAACACTTTTGTTTGCTCAAGGCATAAAACGCAAACTGGAACAATATGAATTTGATGCTATTGTGGATTTAGTTTATAATGCATGGAGTTGTGATTCAATTATCGGTCAAATAGCAGATGAAGAAGAAGTTACAGAGCAAATGTTTACGAGTTTTAAAACAAATAACGGAACTTTAACTGACCGTCGCAAAGCAGAGTATCTGTTATACACTAACCAAATAACCAGTATAAAAGGACCAAAAGAATTCTACAGGAAAGACAACACAAATGGGGGTTATGATGATATAATCAAAATTGTACAAGAAACAAAAAAGGTTATTAAAGATGGAAAAACAATTGAAGAACCAATTTTTGAAGATATAAATGGGAAAAAAACGCCAAAAATGAAAGAGATAAAAGAAAAAGGATGGTATGCAAAGAACAGTTCGGATACTTACCTAATACAGTATTGACTATGAAAAATTTAATAATTCTATTATGTATTATAAGTGTAGTTCATGTAACCTTTGCACAATCGGAAAAATTACAGGCAATGGAAGAAGAACTTGTATTTGTTCAAAACACAGCAAACGAGATGTGGCGATATATATATAATTCTAATTATAATAATGATGAGAACTATTTAATCCATTCTTATTATTCTGATATAATCAACCTGCTTTGTGTGCAATTTGAAAATATGTTAAATCAGATGTTTATTGAAGACAAAGATATGACCTGTTCATTTGCGAGTTTGCAAAGCAACGGATTACTTGGAACACATATAGTTTTGTCAACCGACAGTTTGTTGCGTGTATTTTCATGGATGCTTCCCGGTGGAACTCAGCATTTTTATGGAAATGCTATACAATATAAAAATGCAGACTTGACGGTTCATTCTATTTCTTTTGAGAATGAATACAATCAATCAAATGATGATTATGCAGGTGCGAGTTATGAATACGATACCGTTTATACATTAAAAGACAACAATAAAACTATTTATATCCTGTCTGGAAGCACACAGGCTTCTACTCGTATTGTTGCCTATCAGCTAATCGCATTCTGTATTCGGGATGAACTCATAGAATATAATATTTTTGAAGATGAAAATGGAAATATCACTAATAAAATAAATATAAGTTATGAAATTGGTTGTAGTAATATAAGTTATCCATTTCCCCGTCCGACAATTGATGTAAATAAAAAAAATATCTATTTACCAGAAATAACGGAGAACTGTTTTACAGGGAAATTCATTGAGTATAAAATAATAAAGTAAAAAAAAAATAATTCGTTGGCGAGGTTTTGCAAACCGTGCCATATAAAAATGACAATAAAACAACTGACAATAAAAAACGATAAATTATGGCAGGAAATAGAGCAAAAGAATTATCTTCTCCACCACCTCCACCGGAAAATCAAAATAAAACCGTAAAAGTTCATGTTGGTGTTTTCTTTGACGGTACTGGTGCAGGGGGTGCTCTTTCAAGGGGGAGAGACAAATCAAATGTAGAGTTGTTACATACCTATTACCCAACAACAAAAGAAAATTATGTTTGCGAACTGTATCTGAAAGGTATTGGGGTAGCGGATTCTGCAGGCGATGTTGTAAAAGGGGTACTAAAAGGAGGATTAAAAGGAGCAGCAGTAGGTGGAGCAGTAGGTGGAGTTGTAGGAGGAGTCATAGGAGGAATAACAGGAGCAATAGTAGAAACACAAGCAGGAGGATTGGCAGCAGGCACAGGTACTATGGGCATCGAAACAAAAGTCAAGAAAGCTATAAAAGATATTCCAGGAAAAGTTCTTGAAAAAAAGATACCTAAAGAAGCTAACATTGATTTACATTTTGAATTATTTGGTTTTAGTAGAGGCGCAGCAGCAGCAAGACATTTTGTACGGCAAATAACAAAGAAAAAAACATCTACAATGGACAGTCTTGTTAAAAAACTAAAATCAAAAAAATATAAAATTAATGATATTACTATCAGTTATGTTGGATTATTTGACACTGTGTCCTCGCACGGAATAAATCATAAAAATGATGTTAAAACCCTAGGATTAGATGCAATTAAAGAGGCTAAACACGTATTTCATATTTGTGCTGCTGACGAATTCAGGGCAAACTTTGCCCTCACAAATATTCAGTCGGCGGAAAAGAAAGGTACTGAGATTTTTATACCCGGTTCTCATACGGATGTTGGAGGAGGAATTGACCCTAAGTGGAAAAATAATGCATCAAAATACGGTGATGGCTGGACAGATTCATCCGAGAATGTAGAAAGCGGATATTCACATATAGCATTGAATATAATGGCAACAGAATCTAATAAAGAAAGAAAGAAATTCAACAACATAGAGTTTTATAAAGTTCCTGACGATTTAAAAGCAACTGAACAAACGATACAAAATAATATGTCAAGATTAAAATCAGCCGAAAATTGTTTTAACTTACAAGAGTTTAAATATAAAGATCTTCGTGCTAAATGGCTTCATTTTTCTGCAGCAGAGAGTGGTTTAAGCAGTGTGATTGATAGTCCTCGAATAGTAGAAGGAAAATTGAAACGTGAACTTATTCATGGATAAACAATGAAAAAAGTAATAGTAATTTTATTAATAATATTAACAGGATGTACAATGATTTTTGGAGATAAAAAATATGAATGGTATCCCAGTGGTAATGCACCAAAATTATATCCTACCCAACTGGTTTTCGGAGATTTCATGTTCTCTAATGAGGAAGGCATATATATTCCCGAATCAATTCCCTTTCAAGGCAGGTGGGGAGAAGCCGGTGGTACTCATATCTTGGATAATAATTTTTTCCCTGCACCGAGTTCAATCAATCTTGTTTGGTTTTCTTTGATAGAAAATCAATTTTATTCTTTAGAGGCGGATTTACCCAAAGAGAAAATAGCGGCGCTCCTGGCAGAAAAAGATGAAAAAACCAAAGAGCCAAAATACAAAGACATCATAGCAGGCATGGCTCCTTATGGTCGTTTGGCAATATGGGTTGGCGGAATTGATGTTATAACGGAGGTTGCTTGGTTGCAGGCAGAACCAACGGATGTAGAATGGAATGAATTTGCACCTTATGCCAATGCAAGTAAAAACGAATATGTGGAAGCCGTTTTAAATGATTGTGAAGAAGCCTACGAAAACCTCCAAAAAAACGGCTTACCCGATAAAATGCTTTTTGAGCGCTACATGCAAAAATTCAATTATCGCATTACTCCAAAGTTTGAAAACAAAGATGCCGTCTTTGAAGAAATAGAATTATACTACTACAATGGCGAACTCAATACAACCAACTCCGGCGAACATACCTTGAATGCTATGCGGGCAAAACCTTATAAAATTGTCCTGAATTGGAGTATCGGTAAAACCAAATATGGTGGCTATTTTTGGACAGATGAAAAGAAAATTATTGAAACTTTTGCCAATCTCTACAGCAATGATACTCAGAAAGAAGGAAATTTGATTATTGAGGTGGACAAAGATAATGACCAATTCAAATTTTTCTTGCAAAATGAAACTACGGTGGTTGAAATTCCTGTGGAAGAAATAGAAATAATGGTTTTCAAAAACAAATTTGAATTTTTTAGAAGTGATAACTATACCAAACCACAGGGTGGTTGGAGAAATTAACTTAGTAATAATAAAAACATAAAAATGATAACCGAAGGAAATTCAAATTCACAAATAAAACTCATGCCTCTATCTTTCAAGCAGGCGCGCTTTCCCAATTATTTTGCCGGCACTTTAGATTTGTTGCAAAACAAAAAACTATTCAACCCTGCCTTAGAGTTGGGAAAGCCATTAAAGATTTGGATTGTCCGTTTACTTCCATTGAAGTATTACAAAAAATAAAATAGCTATTGATTTCAAATATGAGTTAAAAAATTTGAGTTATGGGAAAAACAGGAACAGGAGCTGGAAATGTTACAAAAGAAGAAAGAGAAAAAACACCAATGATTGTCTCCGACAAATGGATACGTATTTCCGATGACAAGAAAGAAGTAAAAATAGATGAAGCTATGCCGAAAAGTACTGTAAAAATAATATTATCAGTACTGGATTTTGATGATGGAAATGAAATAAACATTACTATTTTTGATAATACGGATGAAGATAAAAAAGAATTAACCAAAGTTAAAGCAAAGGTAAGCGGTAAAACAGCCACAACAGAAGATATAACCATAGATAAAAAATGGGTTGCTAAAAAATTAAAAATAAAAGTAGAAGACCCTGAATACGCAGGTAAGTCGGAATTGGAAATTACCCCTATTGAATTTGCCGAATTAAAGATACAAGTTATTGACTGTCGTTCTAATCAGCCTGTAAGCAATGCAAAGGTTAAGGAGTTAATCATTAAAGAAGGGAATGTTGAGAAAATAAAAGAAACCTTTGATAGAACGAAAGACCGCAAAAATGCCACTCCTTTAATTAGAAACTCTATGGAAGTATTGCAATCATTAGGTTTTGGCGCCAATGAAACAATTCCTGCTGATGGAAATTATAATGCTGCTTGGAGAAAAAATTACAATGACCATTGGGATAAAAGCGCTCCTGACTGCATTACTGAACTTACAAGTGGCAATCCGCCCGATGATATGATGACATTGCTTATTAACCATTACAACAGTCACCGTGCTACGAATAATAATGGCATTCTTAAAATATATATTCCAAAACCCTTGTTGGAAAATAAAAAAGAGTTAACCATAGAAGTAGGATTTTTTGATTTTCCGATAGTATTGGAAAGAATAAATGGTGGTGCATCTAATAAAGTTCTGAGAAATAATCAAGAGAGTCAAGGAACGGGATTTAATATAACATGGAATGGAACACAAAGTACAGCATGGAATGGCAATTTTGGTTGGGTTATTGAGAATGGAACCGAAGAAAGCAGTGAACTTAAAGTTTCAGAAACCATTACTGTAAAAACTGATAAAGACAATGTTGATTTCGATTCTGATATTTTATCTACATTTCATGATAATAACAAACACTTTGTTTTGTTTGCCATGCAATGGTGCCAGCCGGTGTGGGATGGGATAGAGGATGATAGTACTAGAAGTCATGTACAAGATGCAAGGTATTCAAATTTGAATATGCATATTTGTACAACATATTTTGATGTCGCAGGTAGTGACCCCTATGGAGGAAAAGGATATGGGAAAGCAGAATCAAGAAATACAGGCACATATTTATGGAGAAGTGATGGACATAGAGGTATAGATTTACACGCAATACTTGGTGATAATGTGTTTGCTGTACATGGAGGAATAATTACAACATCAAATAGTACCCTTGGAGGAAATCAAAGTATATTACAATTGGTTGTAAACGATAATACTCTAAGTGTTGGTTATTTACATTTGAATGATTATGTATTAACAAACAATCAATATGCTATGTCAGGTCAAATTATAGCACATGCAGGGCGTACTGGAAATTTAGGAGCAATTTCACGTTGGCCTGGTCATGTACATCTAAATTTAAATGTACAACCAATTCATGTAATCGGAATTAGAAATTCGTTATCTCAATTATATGTAAATAATTTGAATGTAATACCATGTAATGAATATCCACTTTTATTTCCATGTAGTTGTGCTATTACAGATAATGATAACCCTGTCAATTGTAATTTTAATAATACTACTTTTGTAAGTCCATGCTGGGCAGTTGCAGAATTAAGATGTCCGCATATATGGAATGACAGGAATCGCCGTATTCAAGCACAATTGAGAAGCATAGGTCTATATTCTCTTTCAATTGACGGACAATGGGGAAATCTTCCAACTTCAGCTACTTCTACTATATCAAGAACAAGACAAGGGATATACCATTTCAAAGAGAATAATAACTTGCTTGAAACTTTGGCAGGACAAACGTTTAATCCAGCAAATTATGACATGGATCCAGATACTGATGATGATGTCCTCAATAATTTAGTTCCCATAAATGTTGATGCACCTGCCTTGTAATATATGATCAATATGAACGCAATAAAAATAACAAACAGTAAAAAATCGAACGGCACAAGTTGTAAACTTGCGCTAAGTGTGTTTATGTGCCTATTCTTTTTTTGTTGTATTTTCAATTTATTTTCTCAAAATTGCGGAATAGCAGAAAAAGAAATAATTAATGGCATGGAACTATATAAAGTTTATTCTCAAAACACGAAAGAAGGAATACGACTTACTGCTGATAATGTCGAAAATTTAGATGGCTCTACCTGCTATTATTTTGATAATGACGGAAATGTACGAAAATTTATATCATGGTTCGAATATCCGGAAAGTTCACATGTAATTATCGCATATTATAACGAAGAAGGAAAATTAATGTATATCCTGTTCAGTGAGTTTCAACCCGAAGGATATTCTTATCAAGGGGTTGCCCACAAAACCTATTGTGGTGAATTTAGAGATAGTATAGATTCTAAATATAAAGTGCAATACAATATGATGATAGATTTTGAGAGTAGTAACGTACAAGGAACTTCAAGTAAATATCCATCGGTTATTGGCGAGTGGAGGCTCTCAAATTACACTCATATTGACAGTTTGAAGTCGTATTTACAAATAGAAACATTGCAACTACCGCCAGACTGTAAAAAAGTGCAATTTAACAAACCTTCAAAAAGACAGACCACTTTTACAAACAATTACAATATTAACTTGAGAGAGGCGGCAAATCTTTCTTCAAAAGTGATAACAACAATAGATATTGGAGAAAGAATAACAGTACTTGATGTATTACAAGAAGAATCAATTAAAAATACAGGAAATTATAACTGGTATAAAATCAAGAAAAATGATATGGAAGGTTATGTTTTCGGAGCATTTTTAGAACCTGTTGAAAAAGAAATAAAATAAATTGATTATGGGGAAAAAAACATTATTAGCATAATTGTAGTATCTGATATTTACTAATTTTGCAATTGAAAAAAAATTAAATATCTTTTCAAGAGGAACGGGGAAAATTCCTTCTTCTTTGAAAAGAAAAAATGAAAAAAATTATTGTCTAACAAACCTTTACAAACTGTCCAAAGAAAAGGGGAACTGAACAAAAAATGTCTTTTAATACAAAAAAATAACTGAAATTTTTAATTAAACAATATAAAATATGAAAAAAATAACTTTTACTTTAATAATGATTTTGGGAGGAATGTGCGTGGCTATGGGGCAATGCGATCCTGTTGTTCAAGGGAATCCTTCTGATAGCACAATTTGCAACAATACCGCTGCAACCATTAATTTAGCCGCAGCTTCAGGGGGTAATGCTGGTAATACCTATTTGTGGCAAGAAAGTATGGATAGTTTGTTCTGGTCGTTGGCGCCTGTTCCTAATTCTAATCAAAATTACAATACTCAAACTTTATCATCAAATAAGTACTATCGACGCCGTGTTGTTAGCGGTTGCGATCAAACTGATACCATTTATAGTCTGGCTGCTTTGATAACGATAAATACTAATACAACTATAACGATAGCAACTCATCCTTCTACCACAGTTCCAACAGCCTTATGCCATAATACAAATAGTTTTCCGCAATTGGATATACTTGCAACTGGAGCAGGTACATTATCCTATCAGTGGTACGGAGACACAATTGCATCAACAACAGGAGGTATGCAAATGCCATGGGCTACAAATACAAGTTATATTCCAGTAAGTAGTTGGAGTCCAAGAGACTATTATTATTACTGCGAAGTAACGGGAGCTTGTAGTTCAATAAAAAGCAATATTTCCGGTGTGCATACCATTAAACCGTCTACTGCAATAAAGAATCAACCATCTACCGTTGCTCCAACAGCCTTGTGTTATAATACGGGCAATTTTCCGCAATTGATTGTAACTGCAATCGGAGAAGGATTAACCTATAAGTGGTTTAGAAACACAATAAATTCATCATCAAATGGTACAGAAATTACAGGCGCCACAAGTGCAAATTATATACCACCAAGTAATTTGTCCGCAGGAAACTATTATTATTACTGCACTGTAACAGGTAATTGTGGTTCGGCTACAAGCAATACTTCCGG
>JGI24696J40584_12961705_pt1 | contig 42529 bp, 35 predicted proteins | sample TergutCo191P4_FD_40584 | JGI IMG/M metagenome (IMG submission 40584)
ATCCAATTTCTTCTATATTTGCAGGCATTAAAATCAACCGGAATGTTAGCGGGTTATAGCAGTTTTCAACACCAAAAGGTCGTCAATGGCACGCCTTTTTTTTGCGCGTATGGCAAAGATTACGCATACACTGCAAAAGGATTGATGCCCTTCCGCGCCGTTACCTACAACTACTTTAACCAGCCCACCGAAATCACCGATGTCTCGGCTACGTTCGACAACTACCAGCTTGAGATTTTCTACGGCGCCGACCAGCAACACAGTAAAACCATAAGATACAAAAACGATTCTGTAGAAAATATTAGGTTGTATGCAGACTAATATTTAGAGTATGAAATAGACTATTCCACAGATTCTACAAAAGTGGTGAGTTACTACCATTACATTTTAACGGTTTAGCTCCATTTTAATGTCTTCCAAATTTCGTACAACGAAGTTTCGGCACAACAGTACATCTATATAAAATAAATATATTTTCGCCGTCATATTTCAAAAAGCACCTCTCATGAAGAAAATCACATTGATTACCTTATTCAGCGCATTATTCCTCTTTTCAGGAATAACCCTTGCAGGGCAAACAGGAAAAAAGCCGGAATTGTTGACCAAGGAAACTTTCAAACAAAAGATTTGGAATTACGAAGCAAGTCCCAATGAGTTTAAGTATCTTGGTGATAAACCTTGTTTAATTGATTTATATGCAGACTGGTGCGGATGGTGCAAAAAGATCGCCCCTTTTATAGAAGAGCTTGGAAATACTTATGCAAAAGAGATCTATGTTTACAAGATAAATACCGATAAACAAAAAGAGTTGCAGGCTCTGTTTCAGGCGCAAGGGCTTCCAACTGTGATTTTTATTCCCATGAAAGGGCAACCCACCGCCATCCGCGGTGCGCAATCGAAAGAGAAATATGATCAATTAATTCAGCAGTTATTATTGGAAAAATAAATAATCCCTGCATCATACCAGAGATAAACAAAAAATATGCTCCAATTCATTCTCCTTCTGCAAATTTCTTTCTTTGCAAACTATTCACCCCAAGAGAAACCGCAAAAGCCATTAGCACAACTTTTTAACGTTGAGATTAACACGCTGTTTCAGGAAGCCAACAAAAAGTTTAAATCGGATGCCATGGTGGCGGAGTTAGATCTGCTTTGCGAAAATTTGAACGGTAGTGTACTTCTGGCTTTCGGAAATCAGGTTTTTTATAAAAAAGAGGTCGGTATGAAACGCTTGGCAAAGCAAAACCCCGAAAATGCCATTGATAGTGAAACACTTTTTGAATTGGCATCCATTTCCAAACAGTTTACTGCCGCTGCCATTTTGAAATTGAATGAGGAAAAAAAATTGAATCTGAGTGATAATATTACTAAGTTCTTGCCGAGTTTTCCATATACTAACATCACGATCAAACACTTGCTAACACACACTTCAGGATTGCCTGAATATATGGATTTCCCCGAAAAACACTTTAATCAAAATGAACCACTTACTAATGCACAATTAGAGAGTTATTTAGAACGCAATAAACCCAAGATTTTATCACAACCCGGCACACGTTACAAATATATCAATACCAATTACGCTTTATTGGCATTGATTGTGGAAAAGGTTGCTAAAATCTCTTTCGAGCAATATGTCAGAACAGAGATTTTTATGCCCGCAGGGCTTGAACGTTCCTGTTTCGCTACGGAGCTAAAGAGCAAAACCAATTATACCATGGGGCATTTAGCCGACAGAAGCGAGCGCCCATTCCATTTCCAAAACGGCGTTATTGGAGATAAAGGAGTTTATGCAACAACAGCCGAAATTCACACTTGGATGTTAGCCTACTTAATAGATTATAAAGTACTTCCAAAAGAGGTGATCGCGCTGGCGGCACAACCTCAAAATAAACTCTTGAAGGGCGAACCTTCAGAATTTTATGGCTACGGGCTACGCATTGAAGATGGCATAAACGGATACTTAGTATATCACGGAGGACTGTGGCGAGGATTTCAAAACAACATGGTGTTTCGTCCCGCAGACCACTATATTTTTATTGTGTTGAGTAATTTCAGAAACAGAGCAATGGTTGGCGTGAATACAAAACTCTTGTGTATTATAGATGGAGCATAATTTAAAACAAAATCATATTATTATGAAAAAAAAGATATCCATTTTGCTTGTAAAGATGCAGGTCGCTGCGTCTTTTGTTCTTATCTCCTGGCTCCTCGCATCCTGCACGCCTGCTAAACAGCCCCCAATAACAGAGGAACCGGTGAAGTCAGTAACCTATCCCGTTGGATATATTGCTCAGCATTTGAAAGTTGATTTGTATGATACCTCAGAACGTTATCCTATGCAAGAAGAGTTCTTGGAGAATTTTTTAAAAATACACTCGCAGTATGAAGGCGCCCACCCCACTATGAATACCGAGTTTCCTAAAGAATGGGGCGTAGCGCTTGTAGAACGCTTACCCGAAGGACGTGAACTCTACCAAATTCAATCGCTAAATAAAGAGTGGATGTTTTTGGTAATCACTTCAGGTTATGGAACTCAACGTATTTTAGATGTGCTGCCCGTGGCTATTAACTTGGCAAATCAAACCCAAGAGGTTCTTGAAACCGAAATTTGGGAAACGGAAAGAGAAACTGATGGAACTTTTGCCGTTACAAAGAAATATGAGTGGAAACGTTCTCTCGAAAATGTTACCCAAAAAGAGTATGAAACCAATCCAAAAGATTATTTTCGTGCACAAACAATTACAGACAAGTATTTCATTAATGACTTTTGTCGTTTTGAAATAATTAAAACAGAAGATGTTCCTGATTATTCTGCCGTTATCTTTTATTATAAAGATGAGAAACCGGAAGATTATGAAGATATTGTACCCTTGCTGAATGCTTTTTGTGAAGACTATACCCTATTGTTTATGGAAGTGAATGAAAATTTTAACCAATTGGAACTTTACGACTATAAGCTCAACTTTATCACCGTGTTAGATATTACCCCTTATATGGATCTTCCGGAAGGTGTTATCTTTATGAAAAAAGGAGAAAACCCAAAAACAGTACATTACGGTAGTTACGAACGATTGAAAATAGAATTAAAACGTTATTATAAAATTGTGGAAGTATAGCTATTGTACCTGCATTCAAGATAAAATTCTATTTTTGCCGCCTAAACAGTTTAGAAATTTTATCCATTTATGAAAAAAACATTCTTATTATTAATTGCTATTAGCATTTTAACTTTTAGTTTCGCACAAGAAAAACCGAAAGCAACCCTTCCTTCTGTTGACGTAAAAACATTAGATGGAAAGGTTTTTAACACTAAAAACATTGAAAATGATGGAAAACCTATTTTGGTGAGTCTTTGGGCAACATGGTGCAAACCTTGCGTAGCCGAACTTATGGCAATTAACGATGTATATGAAGAATGGCAGGAAGAAACAGGAGTTGTACTCTACGCCATCTCGATTGACGATACAAAAACTGCCGCAAAAGTCGCCCCATTTGTGAATGGAAAAGGCTGGGACTTTATCGTTTTGCAAGATATTAACTGGGATTTTAAACGCGCCATGAATGTGGTGGACGTTCCTTTCCTGTGCCTGCTTAACGGCAACGGCGAAATCATTTGGTCGCACACCTCTTACGCGCCCGGATCTGAAAAGGAAGTGTTTGAATTAATAAAAAAAATAGAAAAATGAATACTCTAAAACTAAGCATCTCTTCGTGCCTTAGTGCCTTCGCGCTTTTGTGCCTTCTCCTTTTCTCATCCTCCGCTTTCGCCCAAATCAAAGTAGGATCCGGAACTATTAGTGGTGATTTTTCTTTTAACGGAATGTTCTACATCCCCGACTCTACCATTGGAGCCCGCGATGTGGACTCGAAAGTGAGAGCCAATGCGTGGCTCAACCTCAACTATACAAATGGCGGTTTCTCTGCCGGTGCAAGATATGAATTCTACCTCTTCCCATTAATTGATTTTCAAGACATTCACTATCAAGGACACGGAATTACCAACTTTTTTGCAGATTATAAAAATGACTTTATTCAAGTTACAGGCGGATATTTTTACGAACAGTTCGGGCAAGGCTTAACGTTGCGCTCCTACGAAGACCGCAATCTGGGCATTGACAACAGCTTGCTTGGCGGAAGAGTGAAAGTTACACCCTATAAGGGAATCCAACTCAAAGGGATATGGGGCATTGAACGCCATAATTTTAATTTCGACTACATCAAACGCAACGACTATGTACGAGGCTTAGACGCCGAAGTGGCGCTGGCGGATATGATCCCCAAACTTTCCGAAAAAGGCGTTACGCTCACAATAGGCGGTAGCTTTGTAAGTAAATTTGAAAAAGCGGAAGATAAAATGTTTGACATTTATATTGATACCGCGAAATATCATGCTTTCTATAACGGACATGCCATTACCGATTTTACTGCCACCGACATACCTGATGTAATTAAATGTCAAGGCTTAATATCATCCGATAAGATACCGCAAAATGTGGCTTCTTGGGCTACAAGGTTAAATTTTGGAATTAAAGGATTTCGTTTAGAGGGAGAATACGCTTCTAAAGTGAACGACCCTAACCTTTCTAATGACTATATCTATAAAAGAGGCGAAGCGCTGTTAATGTCAGCCTCCTACTCCATGAAAGGCTTGGGCGTGTCGGCTTCTTTCCTGCGCGCCGACAATATGGATTTTCGCTCGCAACGCGATGCCACGCCTGCCTACGCTGCGCTTACGCTAAACTACATTCCTGCTATAAATCGCCAATATTCTTATCAGTTGCTGGGCAATTACAGCTACGCCAGTCAGCCTAACGGACAGATCGGCGCGCAGGCGCAGGTGAATTATCAAATTCCTAAAAAAACAAAAATCGGCGGAAGATACGGCACAGATATTACAGTGAATTACGCCCGCTTCCATGACTTGCAAAAAACGCTCGTTCCGCTTTCCGATACCATTGGAACTATAACAGCTACTGAAGGTTACACCTCTAAATTCTTTGGATTTGGCAAAACCCTCTTGTATCAGGATATTGGTTTTGATATTACCCGCCGTTTTGATAAACATTGGAAACTAATGCTGATGTACAACTACATCAATTATAATATGGTACTGCAAGGAAAACCAGGAACGATCAACGGCAACCATGTTGGTTTTGAATTAACTTATAAAATTAATGATATTCATGCGCTTAGATTGGAAAACCAATATCTGTTCATTCCTAAGAAAAACAATCTGGAGGAGAAGGAGAAAGGGAGTTGGATCTACTTGCTGTTAGAGTATTCCATTTCGCCGAAGTGGTTTATTACAGTAAGCGACCAGTGGCATGCTGGAAACAAGAGCAAGCTACACTATCCCAATGCGGCAGTGGCATTTGTTCACAACACCACGCGCATTGCGCTCAACTTTGGCAAAACCCGCGCTGGGATCCTGTGTGTGGGAGGGGTTTGCCGCACTGTGCCTGCCTCCTTCGGCTTAGGGCTTTCTGTAACTACAACATTTTAATATTCATGAATAAGACTCTAAGCTCCCTCTGTGAAACTCTGTACCTCCTCTGTGGTTCTCTGTGTGAAAAAAATTAATTACACTTTTTAATATTCATGAAAAAGACTCTAAGCTCCCTCTGTGAAACTCTGCGCCTCCTCTGTGGTTCTCTGTGTGAAAAAAATTAATTACACTTTTTAATATTCATGAAAAAGACTCTAAGCTCCCTCTGTGAAACTCTGTGCCTCCTCTGTGGTTCTCTGTGTGAAAAAAATTAATTACACTTTTTAATATTCATGAAAAAGACTCTAAACTCCCTCTGTGAAACTCTGCGCCTCCTCTGTGGTTCTCTGTGTGAAAAAAAATAATTACACTGAGTTACACAGAGAAGTCACTGAGAAACACTGAGATTAACACCATAAATAATATGATAAATATTAATGAAATTACAGAAAAGATAATTGGTTGTGCCATTCAAGTTCACAAAGAGTTGGGACCAGGTTTACTTGAATCTGCTTACGAAGAATGTTTAATGTATGAATTAAAACAGGCTGGGTTAAGTGCTGAAAGGCAAGTACCTGTGCCTATTGTATATAAAGAAATAAAATTAGATTGTGGTTATAGAATAGATATTCTAGTTGAAAAAAAAATTATCATTGAATTAAAAGTTGTGGATGCATTAATTCCGGTTCACGAAGCTCAGATTTTAACCCAACTGAAATTTGCAAAAAAAGAAATAGGTTTACTCATAAATTTCAATGTTACTTTATTAAAAAATGGACTTAAACGTTATAAATTATAAAACCCCTCTGTGAAACTCTGCGCCTCCTCTGTGGTTCTCTGTGTGAAAAAAAATAATTACACTGAGTTACACAGAGAAGTCACTGAGAATTATCTTCAAATCAATAAAAAATATGAAAAAACTAACCCTCCTATTAACCACCTTATTGCTCCTCTCGCAAGCCTGCAATAAAATTGACACTACCCAAGAGCTTTTCAGGACTATTGGGGAGGTTGAAGTAACCCCGTATGATCCCGAATACGCGAAAACGGTGATTCAAAAAATCTATGTAGAAGAGTTTACCGGACATCGTTGCGTCTATTGTCCTGCAGGAGCCCGCGAACTTAAGGATATTATGGCGGAAGACCCTGCCATTATTCTTACCGCCATTCATTGCTCAAGCCTCGCAGACCCCTTATCAACCCCTCCTTTTGATAGAAACTATAAAACCCCAATGGGCAACATTATTGAATACGATTTTAACATCAAAGGGCTCCCTAAAGCCACCATTAACAGAATGGAAGTTAAAACAAATGAATGGGGTTTTGACCGAAACAAGTGGCGTAGTGTTATTGCAGGTATTGACCGTAAGAATGTCAAAGCCGGCATTCAATTGCAATGCCATGTGGATGAGGGCACACAAGAAATTGCGGCATCTGTGGCAGTAACCATAATCAAAGATTTGCCAAACCCTGTACAAATTTGTTTGGTTTTACAACAAGACGCTTTTATTTCAGGACAAGTGGATAATGGCGTACCGATTCCTGATTATGAGCATAACCATGTGCTACGCGCCGGTTTAAACGGCAACTACGGCACGAAACTCACTCCAAATGGCTTGGTAAATACACATTACAAATATGCTACTACCTGTAAAATAGCTTATGGCAATTCTTTCCCCTATTCCAACCTTCCAATAGAAATTTCGAATTGCAGCATTGTGGCTTATTTAATAGATATGGTAACAAAAGAGGTGGTTCAAGTGGAGCAGTTTGAGCTTTAATACTCATTTCTCATTTTTTCTTTCTTCATTACCTACTTTCTCCGTTTTTCCCCCACCCTCATCCTCCATTTTATACTTTCTTCGTTTCGCCTTTCTCCCATCCTCCTCCGTTTTCATAATAAAAAATCTTCATTCCTCCCATCCTATTAAAAAATATATATTTTTGCGCGTTATTTATGTAAATTAAAAACCAATAAAATATTATTAACCAAACTTTAAACTATTATGAAAAAAATTATGTTTTTTTTAATTGCAGCGCTTTTTATCTTTAGTGCAGCATTTGCGCAAGAAAGAACAGCGCCTGTTTCCGTGACCAACCCCATTGAAGCTATTCAAGATGGTGCAACGCTTCGCCGTGCGCTACCAAACATTGATAACCCACCGAGTCGCGCACCCGGTGATGTTGCTTTTAATGAAGAATTTACAGGAACAACTTTTCCACCTGCAGGATGGACGATTACAACAACCGGTAGTACTACAATACTGTGGACACGAAGTACTACGCAAGTTCACAGTGCCGGAGGTTCTGCATACCATAACTATAGCTCATCAAGTTCAGTCTCTTTAAACGGATGGCTGATTACACCTGCCATCACTGTTCCTTCAGCAGACTTTAATTTGTCTTTTTGGTCATATACTATTGATGGCTCTTATGCTCCTTCAAACGGCAGTACTATTTGTGTATCCACAACCGATAATCAAACTGGCTCATTTACTACTGTCAAAACTTTATCTTACTCAGGTGGTGAAATGAGTGCCGCATGGCAACAATTTACGATTTCATTAGCAGCTTATGCCGGACAGACTATTTATATTGCATTCCACTATCAAGGCGCGTATGCACATGCATGGTATCTTGACGATGTTAAAGTTTCTGAACCTGCTGAAAACGATATAGCCATTTCGGCAGTTCCATATCCCTACTCCCAAATCCCCCAATCTCAAAATTTGACCCAAACACTTAATGCTACCATAAAAAACAATGGTACACTCGCACAAAGCGATGTACAACTTGATGTTGCCCTTAACAATACACCAATAGGAACTTCTGCTGTACAAGCATCCTTAGCTCCAAGTGCATCTGCTAATTTTAGTGTTGCTGCCTCCGGTTTACCTATTCTGTTAGGAGATAATACATTGAAGTATGAGGCATCCCAAACTCAAACAGATCAAGTTCCGGGCGATAATATTGTTTTACGCAATTTTACAGGAACCAATTTTACATTTGCAAATGATGCCGGAGAAGAGGCTTATACTACAGTTTTCGGGTCAACTACGTCAACTGTTACTGCTGGTAACGTTTATACATTTACAAAACCAACAACAGTTTATCAAGCTCAATTCTTTAGTTACAGCGGCTATGCAGCTACTACACTCAACTTTGCCATATACAGCATGCCCACTGCAACAACCACAAGTTCTACTGCCGTTTATACTCAAAATTCAATAGCCAGACCGGCAGCAACTCAGTGGAACAATATTAATTTTACCACTCCACAAACATTAGCAGCTGGAAGTTATTATTTTGCGTTAACTCAAACTTCAAGTTCCGGACACATGTCAGTTCTTGGAGATGCCAACTCTGAAGGCAGATTGGCTTATACAAGAAGTGGCACAAACCTGACTGCTGCAACTGCCTCTATGATGCTTCGTATCAATGTGGACTTGGAAGACAATAATTTAGTTCTTACTGCAAACGGATTCCCCTATACAAAAATACCTGCAAGTCAGGCTGCCGCTTTGCCTTTCCCTTCACCCTCAGGAAAAGTATTCAATTTTGGGAAAACAGCACAAACCAATGTTACGCTTTCGGCTACATTAAACGGTACGCCAATAGGTACTGCTACTGTTGCATCGCTGGCATCGCTGGCTACTGCCGACATGTCCGTTACTCTAAATGCAGGCGCTGCTTTCTCCACAACAGTAGGAGTAACCCATAATGTGCATTATAAAGTTACTCAAGACCAAACCGATGCATTTCCTAATGAAAACAAAGAAGAAGACTATTCGTTTGAAATCACACAGGATGTATATGCTGTGGATGCTGTAACCGATCTTAACGCTTACGGGGTGGGATATTCAGCTGCAAATGCAATAATGGGAAATTATTTTACAATAACACAAACAACAGTTTTAAAGCAAGTTATGGTAGCTTTTGGATTGAGTAATCAAGGGCTGGCTTACAATATTCAACTTTACGCCAAAACCGGAGCAAACACAATTGCAGCTACCCCACTATTTTCTCAAGCGTCAACGATAGTTTCTGGCGCATGGGCAACTGTAAATGTACCTGCTACGGTGTTGTATCCAGGAGATTACTACTTGTGTATTCAACAATCTTCTACAACCAACCCCGGACTTCTATATGATGGCGTACAGGGCAGATACTGCTATGGAACTACCAGCGGTACTACTTTAACCCAACAGCTCAATTTTGGCTCTGTAGCACTCCGTATGGTAATTGAAGAACCCGTATATGTAAACATTACCACCAATGTTTCCCCTGCCGGCTCTGGTACAGTTACCGGTGGCGGACAATGTATATTAGGAACTTCGGCTACATTAACCGCAGTAGCTAATTTGGGATATTTATTCCAACAATGGAGTGATGGCGTAACGGCTAACCCACGCATCATTACCGTAACCGGTCCTGCTACTTATACCGCTGTATTTGAAACATTCCCAATGGATGCTTGTATGGATCCGAAAGTTGGAAGCGGCACAACTACCTCAACTTACCTCCCTGCCCAAAATTATTATAACCGCGGGTATGCACAACAAATCTATAGCGCCGCAGAACTTGGGCTTCCATTTACAGGTCCTGTACTCATCACTTCCATATCCTTCCAATATACTAATGCAACTGCGCTAACTTGGACCAACCAAACTATATATTTAGGAAATACCACAAAATCAACTTTTGATAGCAATACCGATTTTATTCCGGTAGGGCAATTAGAACAAGTATATTCAGGTTCAATTACTTACAATAATACCAATGCATGGTACACCATTCAATTGCAAACCCCATTTATTTATACAGGCGGTAATGTGGTGGTTGGCTATTTGAATAATCATGGCTCTTATAATACAAGTGGAACTTTCCTAGTTCATGCTGAAACTAATAAAGCCATATATTGTGGTTACGACACCCCCTCCACTACTATTTTAGATCCTGCAAATCCTACAGCAAACGGAACGCCAACCAGACCAACAAACCGCAGTAACTTCCAATTGCATGCGTGCGGACTACTACCCAATATGAAAGATATGAAAGCGGTAAGCATAACCGGAAGTACAACCCCTATGGCATTATATACTGAAAATTATGTGGTAACTGTTAGAAACAACGGCTCACTGCCTGCAAGCAATTATAAAGTAAGTATTGTAACTGATGGCGGTGAAGAATTAGCAACACAAACCGTTACAACTACTTTGGCGCCCTTGGCTGAATATGTTGTTACATTCCCCATTACTTTCCTCCAAACCATGGCTGGTCCATTAACAATAAATGGAGTGGTAACGTTTGCCGGAGATGAAGTACCGGGTAATAACGAAGTATCGCTTGCTATTAACGTAACCCCGCACCCTGGATTTGACTTGGACTGTAGCAATGAAGCTCCTATTACCACTGCAACATATACCACCGGCTATTATCTTCCTCTAAATAATTTATATAATCGTTCCTATACCCAGCAAATCTTTGATGCCGCTGAAATTGGCTTGGCTTCTGGAACAATTATTAATGCTGTTGCCTTCCTGCCCACTCATAGTACATCTAATGTTTATACTAAAACTGGACAATCCATTTATTTAGCAAATACTACTAAATCTACTTTTACCGGTGCAACCGACTATATTGCTGCGAGTGAGTTACAATTAGTATTTTCAGGCGACGTTACCTTTAATCATAATGCTAATCCAACTTGGCAAGCTCTTGAATTTAACGTAGCGCCATTTACCTATACCGGTGGCAATATCGCAGTAATTTATGTAAATAATCATCATGCTTATGCGAGCGTAAATACCTTTAGAACAGGTAGTTCTGGTTCAGTAACAGGCAAAACGACCACTCTTTATACCGATAATAATACTACGATTTCTCCTTCTGCTATTCCATCAGGTACAGGAGTAAATACCTCTACATATACCTATCGTGCACATACTAAATTTATTGCTTGCGAAAAACTTTACACATTACATCCGCTCAACATTCCGGATCCAAAAGTTACTTTAAATCCAGATCCCGTACCGGATGGTCAAACGGCTGTTGTTAATTTCTATCCGGAAGATGCTTGCCATTACATTACCGAAGTATTTATGGATGGAGTATCTATAGGAAATGTTACTTCTTATAACTTTGGCGGAGCGCCTATTACCAATGTGCTTCCCTATTTTGAAGTAGTTACTGCTGCTTATCAATATACCATTACCTCTTCTGTAAATTCTGCCGGAAATAATGGTACTATTTCCCCACTCGGAGTTAATTCTTTCGACTGCGGTGAAAACGTAATTTATTTGATGCTACCCGATCCGGGCTATAAAGTTGGTCAAATTTTTGTGGATGGAGTAGCTATTACTAATCCTATGAATAAATACACTTTCTTTGATCTTGATGCAAACCACACTATTGAAGTAACCTTTGTTGAATGTCCTTTCACAATCTATTTCGAGAAGATAGGCGAAGGCTCAATCTTCCAGCAATTCACTAATGGTGATAGTAATGAAATCATGGGAAGTTCCATAGGTGTAGATTATGGTATGAGTCATTTTACGTTCGTTCCCGCCCCACATTATATACTGCAAGCGGTGTATATTGATGGCATAAATAACTTGGGCGCCACTTTAACAGGCTCGTACATCTTCCCCAACGTTACGTCAAATCACACAGTTAAGGTAATATTCAAACTTGAAGAATTCAATATCCTCGCTACCGCAGGCACAAACGGAGCTATTACACCTTCGGGCAATCAAGCTGTTCCTTATGGTACAAACAAGCACTTCGACTTTGCTCCTAATACAGGTTATACTGTTGATCAAGTGTTTATTAACAATGTGGCTAATCCTGCCGCTGCGGCTGCCGGTTACTATGATTTTGTAAATGTAACAGAAAATCAAACCATTCATGTAACATTCAAGAAAGCCACTTTGGTAATCCATATCTCATGGAATGAAGGCGGCGCCATTGATCCTGTGGGCAATACCTATACCCCAACAGGCGCTAACAGCGGTGATGTTTATGTATTGTATAATGACATCCAAAAATTGACCTTTGTTCCGCAAACAGGCTACAAAGTATCTATGGTTTATGTTAATGGCGTTGAATATCCAAACGCTATCCTCACAGGCTCATACACTTTCTACTATATTACGCATGAAAACTGGTTCCATGTTGTATTCGAAAAATACACCTATCCCATCACTGCCCTCATCAACGGAAACGGTATGATCTCCGATTATGGCACTACTTATGTAGCGCATGGCGACAATAAGTCCTATACCTTCTATCCGATGACAGGTTATAAGATAGAACATGTATTTATTGACGGATATGATAACGAAGCCGCTATTGCGAATGGATCCCATACTTTTACCAACGTAACTGCTCCTCATACGATTGATGTGGTAACCGCTCCGTTAACTTACAAAATTACTGCCATGGCAGGAACCGGCGGATTTATTACCCCTGAAGGCGTATTTACCGTTAATTACGGAGATAACAAATTCTTCACTTTCGTAGCCGCATCAGGTTATGAAATTGAAAAAGTATTGGTTGACGGTTTGGAAAATACAGAAGCTCTTCAAAATGGAGCGTATGCCTTTGTTAATATTAAAGAAGACCATACCATCAATGTGTTCTGCAAATTATTGAAATTTAGCATTGCATCACTTGCCGGTCCTAATGGTTCTATTGAACCCGCAGGAATCACAGAACTAAACTTCGGTGAAGATATTACCTACACTATTTTCCCTAACGAAGGATATAAAATATCTTACGTATTAGTAAACGGCGACAACATGGGCGCTATTGACACTTACACCTTTGCAGCTATAGAAGCTGATGGAGACATTGAAGTTTTCTTTGCGCCGGTAGAAATTGTGGGAATTGATAATCCTACAATTGACGGTCTTAACATCTACAGCAACACCAACGTCGTTTATATCGTAAACGAAAAACATATTGCTATTAGCGATGTGTCTATTTTCGATATGTACGGTCGCGTAGTATGGCAAGGCAAACCTGTAGAATCGCGCATTGTGCTCAATGTTGCCAACGGCATCTACACTGTTCGTGTAGCTACTGAAGATAATTTCACAACCTCAAAAGTATCAATTCAAAGATAAGGTGTTGCACACAACACCCCGATCGCAAAGGCTCGTCAATTTGGCGAGCCTTTTTTTATTTGATCACATTAATATTTTTATATTTTTGCCCCCGCATTGGTTTCAGCAATTACCGCTGACTAAGAGGGAATCAGGTGAAAATCCTGAACAGACCCGCTACTGTAAATCCTATGCAACGTTTGGACGATTATAAGCCACTGAAAAGGCACGAAGGCGCGAAAAAACCTTATTTTATAAGGCGCCCTTAGTAGCAAATTTTTGGGAAGGCAGTTCAAAACGAGGATAAGTCAGGAGACCTGCCTATGCACAAATTAAGTTATCAACCTTTCGAGGAACAAAGAGTTGTGCATCATGAATTTAAAAAACGTTTTCAGATTATTTTGTAGATTTTTCTCTGTGTTCCTCTGTGCGTTCTGCACGCTCTGCGTTTTAAATGCTCAAACTCTTGACACCACAAAAGTTTACCAAATTCCTCCCATCGAAATCACCACGACGCATCTTGAAGTCATTCCCGCCCAAAAACTCTCCGGCGAAGAGTTGCAACGCCTCAGCAGCCACTCCGTTGCCGATGCTATTCGGCATTTCTCCGGCATCCAAATCAAAGATTTTGGCGGCATCGGCGGTATTAAAACGGTGGACATCCGCAGCATGGGCAGTAACTACGTAGGCGTGTTTTACGACGGCATCCAACTCGGAAACGCCCAAAACGGACAAATTGACCTCGGCAAGTTTTCTTTAGACAACATTGAAGAAATATCATTATATAACGGACAGAAAAGTAACATCTTCCAATCTGCAAAAGATTTTGGTTCTGCCGGCAACATCTACCTGCGCACACGCGCCCCAAAGTTTGAAAAAGAAAAGAAATTTAATATTAAGGCGCAGTTCCGCACAGGTTCTTTTGGCTTGGCAAATCCTTCCGTGCTTTGGGAACAGAAAATCACAAACTCGTTATCTTCCTCTGTTAATGCAGAATATATTTATGCAACCGGCAAATATAAATTCCGCTACTACAAAAAATATTCCGATGGAACTGTAGCTTGGGACACCACCGCCGTTCGACAAAATGGAGATATACAAGCCTTTAGAGTAGAAGGTGGGTTGTTCGGTTCAGCAAAAAAACTAAAGTGGAACAGCAAACTCTATTTCTACAACGCCGAAAGAGGCATTCCCGGAGCCATCGTGAACAATGTATGGCGTAATGCACAACGCCAATGGGACAGAAACCTCTTTGCCCAAGCCTCTTTAACCGCGCCGATTCACTACAGATACGCACTGTTGGCGCATTTCAAATATGCCAATGACTACCTGCGCTACCTCAATCCCGATACCACATTGATGTATATTGATAATCACTTTTCGCAACAAGAAATTTACACTTCCTTTGCCAACAAAGTATCCCTCCTGCCCAAATGGCACCTCTCTTTGGCAACAGATTTTCAATGGAACAGTTTGAATGCCAACCTGACCAATTTTGCTACGCCACAACGCTTTAACACGTTGATAGCACTTGCTACTGCTTTCGATATTTGGCGCATCAAAACACAGGCAAGTCTTTTAAGCGTTTTTGTGAAAGACAAAGTAGAAAATGGAACTTCTCCTGAGAATGTTCATAAATTTACGCCGGCGGTTTTTATTTCATACCAACCCATCAAAAAAGAGGAGTTTCTTATTAGGGCTTTTTATAAACGTGTATTTAGAATGCCCACTTTCAATGAGTTATATTATACTGATATTGGAAATGTTGCCCTTCACCCCGAATATGCCACACAGTATAATGTGGGTTTACAATACACCAAGCCTTTTAAAAAAGGAATTATAGAAACATTAACTCTCAAAACAGATGCTTACTACAACGAGGTTACCGACAAGATTATAGCCGTTCCCAAAGGCAACGGGCAATTTCGTTGGATGATGATGAACATCGGCTTCGTGAAAATTCGCGGTATAGATGCTACGGCGCAACTCAATTGGAAGTTCCCGCACGACATCCGCTTGCAAACGCAACTCAACTATACCTATCAAAAAGCGCAGGATTTTTCAGACCCCACTGATACTCATCCCATTTCAGGAACTTACGGCGGGCAAATTGCTTACATTCCATGGCACAACGGCTCATTCACGCTGCAATTCACCTGCAAAACCTACGAATTGAACTATGCTTTTATCTATGTAGGTGAACGTTACGATGCCTCAGCCAACATCCTTGCCAACTACGTGCCTGCGTGGTACACCCACGACCTGTCGCTCGGCAAAAGGTTTCGCTTTAAAAAATGGAATTTTAAAATCTCGGCAGAAATCAACAACATATTAAACCAACAGTATGAAGTGATTGTGAACTACCCCATGCCGGGTACAAACTTTAAGATAATATTACAATTTGAAATATGAAAAAAAATATTACCCTTTGTTCGAGATTCCTCGCTACGCTCAAAATGACTTTTTTGCTCCTTTGTCTTGTTTCCTGCAGAAAAGAGCCTGAAATTTTTCCTCCCGAAGTGGAAAAACCGTCAGAGCCGGAATTTACCTCCATTCAAGGTTTCTATTTGCTGAACGAGGGGAATATGGGGAGCAACAAATCAACGCTTGATTATTATGATTATGAAACAGGAACATATCAGCGCAATATTTATGTTAGTGCCAATCCCAACGTTCCTAAAGAGTTAGGAGATGTGGGAAATGACCTCCTCATTTATGGAAGTAAGATGTATGCTGTGATTAATTGTTCCAATAAAATTGAGGTTATGAATGCCAAAACAGCCCAACGCATTGCTAAAATTGATATTCCAAACTGCCGTTATATTACTTGCCATAATGGTTATATTTATGTTACTTCTTACGCCGGTCCAGTGATAATTGATCCTGAATATCAACAAATTGGCTATGTTGCTAAGATTGATACAGGTTCATTACAGGTTGTAGCTCGCTGCATGGTAGGCTTTCAGCCCGACGGATTGGATATTGCTCATGGTAAAATCTATGTTGCCAATTCGGGTGGCTATCTTACACCAAATTACGAAAATAGCGTATCTGTTATTGACATTACCACTTTCAAAGAAACAAAACGGATTCAAGTTGCACTCAACTTGCATCGCGTTTGTGCTGATAAACAGGGAAATGTGTGGGTGAGTTCCCGTGGCGATTATTATAACTCAACTTCAAAATTATATTGTATTGACGGGAATACCGACCAACTCACCGATTCTATCCCTATTGCAGTTTCCAATTTTCACTTGGATGATGATAAATTATTCATCATCAGCGTAACATGGAATTATGTCACCATGAGCAATCTATTTGGTTACGGCATTGTGGATGTGGTTTCTAAACAGGTGGTTTCCAATAAATTTATTACCGACGGCACCATTAATGATATTAGAATGCCCTATAGTGTTGCTGTAAATCCCATAACAAAAGATATTTATGTTACCGATGCAAAAAACTACGTCTCCCCCGGAATGTTATATTGTTTTGACAAAGAAGGAAAGAAAAAGTGGAGCGTTGCTACAGGAGATATTCCGGCGCACTTTGCTTTTCTCGGAAAACCAAGCAGAATTAAGAATTAAGAATTACGAATTGCTATTTACACCTATCCACCTTTACACCTATCCACCTTTAAACATAAAATTTATGAAAAAAACCATTTTATTTATTTTCCATATCAGTATGAGTGCCTTAGTCTATGCGCAGTCGCCTTACATTCACAAGGTTTTTGATTATCGTCCTGCGCCTGGACAATTTGTAAACAAACTCCCCCAATATGAAGCTGGAGACACGCAGGAAACCATGATTCAAAAAGTGGAAGAAGCCATTGTTGGAGATGCCAAAGGGCTTATTACGCTTGGCGCCTACGGCGGATATGTGGTATTTGGGTTCGACCATTTGGTGGAAAACAGACTTGGAAAGTACGATTTTAAAATATTGGGGAATGCTTTCTATTCCAATGCCAATCCTGAACCGGGAGAACTTCCAACCGGCTCTTCTGAACCTGGCATCGTGATGGTTTCTTACGATCTCAATGGCAACGGCATTCCCGACGACCCATGGTATGAGTTGGCAGGCAGCGAATATCAAAAACCAGAAACCATTAAAAATTACGAGATTACCTACTTTAAACCTGATCCCGATAAAACGCCAACACCCCATCCTACCTTATCTTTCCTGAGCGATACAAGCTATATTAAGTGGACAGACAATCAAGATAATTTGGGATATGTGACGCACAATACTTTTCACGCTCAACCCTATTATCCCCAGTGGATAAGTGAAGAAACGCTGGTTTACGAAGGCACAAAGTTGGTAAATAACGGAGTAGATCAAAGTGGCACAGGACAATCTTACGTGCAATACATTTATCCGTGGGGATACGCCGACAACCACCCAAACAATAATGTCCGCTCCAATTTCGATATTGGTTGGGCAATAGATGAACAGGGAAATAAGGTGGAACTGCCCGGCATCCATTTCGTAAAAGTTTATACCGGCGTGAACCAATATTGCGGCAGGCTCGGCGAAACCTCCACCGAAATTATGGGCGCCGAGGACTTTCACATCCAAGGAATTGATATTGACATATTGGCAGTAAAAACAGAACTGCCGCCCAATGCCCGCGTTTGGTATGCAGAAGGAAAATTGTACTTGGAAAACCTAAACGATTGTGATTGCAGTGTTTATAATATTAATGGACAGCTCATGAATAACTTTAAAGTTGTCAATTCCAGTGAAATTTATGAACTAAATTTATTATCAGGAGTTTATTTTATTAAAGCTCAAAAACAAAATATCATTAAAATTTTTAAAATCATTATTTATTAATAGTTGGCTAAAACCAACGGCAATAATATTAAACATTAACTTAAATTTATTCAGATGAAAAAAATTACCTTAATCAGTCTGTCCTTGCTGTTATTATCAGGACAATTGTTTGCACAACAACGCAATACAACAACATTAAATTTATTAAACCCCACGAATCCCACTTCGTTTGTTTTTACGGAAGCGGGGTACTGGGAGCAAACCTTCAACGATGAAGATTACACTTTTTTTACATCGCAGGTTTACTCTTTTTCGCACCTCATTGAAGGGGCAGGCTCTTCTTATGGTGGTTACGCTTGGAACGGTTTCACGGTGTGCAACAGCGGAGACAACAGCAATCACAGCGGTCAATGGGCTAATTACCAATGGGGTAATATGGCTGGTGGCGGCATTATGACCGATGCACAGGGCAACATTTTGAAAGACGAGCACGGAGATGTTTTGGTGCAAGAAAAAATCCCCTATTTGGTGGGCTATTGGAACTACGCCATAGAACCCGAATGGTGGGAGTTGTATGGCGAGTGGGGTTTTCTGGATGAGCCCACCCGATCTCTACAAATTCTTTTAGACGATAAAGATGAATATGAGGCAGTTGGTGTGTATGTTAACATTCACCCATGGACATACCACGCACTGGTGTATGGAGATGCGCTATCCAACCCGTTCACCCATGAAGGCGATGTTTTCAAACTCATCATCCACGGATTAAATGCTGATGGTACGGAAAGCGGCAAGTGTGTGGAGCATATTTTTGCCAAGTTTGAAGCGGGACATCTCACCTATAACGCGAAGTGGGAATGGGTGGATTTGTCCACTCTGGGCGTCATTGGCGGCTTTTATTGCACCTTGGCAAGTAGTGATGCAAACGATTGGGGACCCTTATCTCCCATGTATTTCTGCATGGATAAACTGCAGGTGCGTACGAAAAGTGAGAGCATTGCCAAAAACGAGTTAGATAACGTGCAGATTTACAGTAATCAAAACTCTATTTACATCAAATCCTCCGAGACTTCTTTGCGTTCAGTAGAAATATTTGATCTGACGGGGCGTTTGCTAAATCAAACGGCAATAAATAATACGGAAACAATGATCAATCTACAAGCTGCCCCTGGTATTTATTTTGTTAAAATCATTTCAGAAAACAACACAACAATAACGCGGAAAATAACGTTAATGGCAAGGTAGAGGAAAACTAACAATTAACAATTAAGAGATTAGATTACACCTTTACACCTATCCACCTTTACACCTATCCACCTTTACACCTATCCACCTTTACACCTATCCACCTTTACACCTTAAACATTAAATGAAAACCCAAAAAATCTCTGTCATCGGCGCTACCGGCTTGGTAGGCTCAATCATGCTTAAAGTTTTAGAAGAAAGAAAACTAACGAATCATGAAATCATAGTAGCAGCATCGGAAAAATCGGTGGGAAAAAAGCTCTTCATCGCAGGAAAGGAGCATACTGTTGTGTCTGTGGAAGATGCCATAGCTGCGGCGCCCGATTTTGCGTTGTTTTCTGCCGGAAGCGCAGCATCATTCAAATATGCCCCCCTCTTTGCTCAAAAAGGAACGGTGGTGATTGACAACTCCTCTGCATGGCGCAACTTTGACGAGATTCCCTTGGTGGTTCCGCAAATTAACGGCGATGTGATAAAGCCCACCGACAAGATTATTGCCAATCCCAACTGCTCCACCATTCAAATGGTGATGGCTTTGGCTCCGTTGCACCAAAAATATGGACTGAAACGGGTGGTAGTCTCTACTTACCAATCGGTTACGGGCACCGGCGTTAATGCCGTAAACCAACTCATGCAAGAGCGTGCCGGCGCCCCGTGCGAAAAAGCCTATCCACATCAAATAGACATGAATCTTTTTCCGCATGGCGGCACTTTTGAACCCAACGGATACACATCTGAGGAGATGAAGTTAGTGCATGAAACGCGCAAGATTTTCCGTGCCCCACAAGTGCAAATTACGGCAACCGTAGTGCGTGTCCCTGTGGTGGGCGGGCACTCGGAAGCCATAAACGCAGAATTTGAACAAGAGTTCGATTTGAATGAAGTGATTAGATTACTACAAGATTTTCAAGGTATTAAAGTTCTTGACAACCCAGCTTTGAACGAATACCCCATGCCTTTAACCGCCCACGAAAAAGATGAGGTCTTTGTGGGTCGCATCCGCCGCGACGAATCGCAGCCTAAAACGCTGAATTTATGGTGTGTAGCAGATAACCTCCGCAAGGGGGCGGCTACGAATGCGGTTGAGATTATGGAGAGGATATTGGTATAGTAAAGATGAAAGCTAAAATGAGACATGTTATTTATTATTCCTTGTGGTGTGTGCTCAGTTTGTTATGTTTTACTAATTGTAACAACACCTCAAAAACGCTGCCCAAAGATGAGACGAAAATTGAAATTGACAATGATTCTATTTTTTATATTCCATTTGTCAAGTTAAAAGATGAAATAAGAATAGTTATTACAGTAAGGATTAATAATAAAGTTGATGCCAAATTGATTGTTGACAACGGAATATATTCACTACATCTGAGTGAAAGTTTTGCACAAAAGCATGCGCGAGATTTAGAGATGACATTATATCCGAATATCCAGTCAATAGGTAGTTTTCATGGTTCGGAAACTAAATCTTATATTGCCAAAGGCAGTTTTTATTTTCATGTAAAAGATTCTGTTTTTAAAACGGTATGTAACGCAGGTTATGGAATTGATGATGAATTTATTTTCGAATATGCTGATATTGTTCCCGATAATCAACTTCAATATTTATGGGATAATGAATTGATAGATGGGGTTTTACCTTTGGAAGCGCTTGCAAAACAAGGGATTGTGTTGATTAATAATGAAAAAAAGAGAATAGAATTTCCTAAAAAAGTGGATTCCATAGCCATTCCATATCCATATAAAAAATTACAAGACGGAAGACAAATTGTTTCATTTCCATTACTTTTTGAAAAAGAAAATAAAAAAGAAAAATTTATTTTTGAAACGTCGCTGGATTTAGGATCAAGTTCACGTCTTTTTACCTTGTTCCAAAACTCAAAGATAAAAACGATTGTATCACAACTAAAACTTTATACAATAACAAATTTTATCAATAACGATGCTGCAAAAGAGATGTTATTTTTTAATCATCTTTATGCAGGAGGTGAATATGTCATTGTTAAAGATGTTGCTTTTCTCCAAAGCCCAAAAGATATTATTGATTTATGGTTAGGTATTTCATTTCTTTCCCATTATAACATTTATTTCGACTACTCAAAACAAATCATTTATTTAAAATCTATCCAACCCTCATTTTCTATGGCAGATACTAATTCAATTTTATATGGTAGTCTCGGCATAAGAAAAGTTTCGGCAGAAGGGTTTTTTCTATATGAAATTATGGCTATAAACCCAAATAATATTAAAATAAATCTCCAAGTAGGAGATCAAATCTTAAGGATTAACGATCGAGATATTAGCAAATGCAGTACAATATTATCAGATCAAAGTGATACTTTTGTTACTGTCGTTCGCAATAAAGACACTTTAACATTATTTAAGAAATGAAATTTTTTTTCTATTGCACCAACCAATCCACCAGAATCCCTTGCGTATGCACATTCTCCATGGGGATTTCGCCTGTTTCCACTAATTCTTCTACCTCAGCAATTACAGTATCACAAGCCATAGCCATGAGCGGGTTGAAGTTCTGCGTTGTGCCTTTGTAGTGCAGGTTTCCTGAGCCGTCGGCGATGCTGGCGCCAATAAGGGCGATATCACCGCGCAAGGCTTTTTCTAACAAATATTCTTTGCCGTCGAGGGTAATCACTTGTTTTCCGTTGGCAACTACTGTGCCCAAACCTGTGGGGGTGAGCACGCCGCCCAAACCTGAACCACCACAACGAACTTGCTCTGCCAATGTGCCTTGCGGAACAAAAACCACTTCGGTCTCTTTGTTGTTAAACTGCTCAATAGTTAAGGGATTGGTGCCAATATGGGAAGCTATTACCTTTTTAACCTTTTTAGCCGCTATAAGCAAACCGATGCCTTTGTCGGGGAAAGCGGTGTCGTTACAAATAATCGTTAAATCGCAGATGTCGCTCTCCGACAACAGTTTTAATATCTTGTGAGGGGAGCCGGCAGCGAGGAAACCGCCAACCATTAAAGTCATTCCGCTTTTTATCTTTGCTACGGCTTGTGCAGGGGTAATAACAGGTTTTTGCATATTTTTTTTCTTAAAAACAAGTTGGCAAAAATAAGATTTTTTGTTATTATTGCACACCCTAATTTTTAGTCATGAAAAAAATCCTAAAACTCTTTTTGTTCCTCATTTTTGGAATTATTTTAATCGGTACATTTGTTTTTTTATGGAATAAGTCCCGGGTAAAAGAGACTAAATATGAAACCGTAATACCTGAGGTTAAAACCATTGAAAAAAAGACTATTATAACAGGAACTGTAGAGCCGAGAAACGAAGTGGCAATCAAGCCGCAAATTTCAGGAATCGTTATAGAATTGTATAAAGAAGCGGGGCAACTGATCAAAGCCGGCGATGTGATTGCTAAAGTAAAGGTAGTGCCGGATATTGCCCAACTCAACAGTGCCGAATCGCGGTTGAAAACTTCCGAAATCAACTTGGAACAGGCGCAGAATAATTTCGAAAGGACGGAAACGCTTTTCAAATCGGGCGTTTCCACCAAAGAGTCTTATGAGCAGGCTCAAACCGCCTTGCTAACAGCTAAGGAAGAGGTGAACAACGCTCAAGAAAACCTGCAAATTATTAAAGAAGGTATTTCAAAAAGCACGGAACAATACAGCAATACATTGGTTAAATCCACCATTTCGGGTATGATTTTAGATGTTCCAATAAAAGTGGGAAATTCTGTTATTCAAGCCAATACATTTAACGACGGCACTACCATCGCCACTGTTGCCAACATGAACGACCTGATTTTTGTGGGAAAAGTGGATGAAACCGAAGTGGGCAGAATCGGCGTTGGAAACCATGTAAAGCTGATTATTGGCGCCATACAGGATCGGAATTTTGAAGCTGAATTGGAATACATCGCCCCCAAGGGCACCATGGAAAACGGCGCGACCCTCTTTCAGGTGAAAGCGGCTGTGCATAAAACAAGCGACGGCACGTTCATTCGTTCAGGATATAGTGCTAATGGAGAAATTGTTACTGAAAAATCCGAAGATGTTTTAGCAGTTCCCGAATATGCTTTAGAGTTTGCTGCCGATTCGGCTTTTGTTTATGTAGAAAATCCGGAAAAAGAAGGAAAGGAGAAATATGCAAAAACTCCTGTAGTGATAGGGCTTTCCGATGGTTTTTATGTAGAAATTAAAGAGGGCGTTGCGGCAGATATGGCGTTGCGGGGAAAGGTTATTGACGATAAGATTAAACCTGTGCCGCCTAAACCGTAGTTTTTCTCCTTGAATAAAACCACCGTTGCATCCTGTTTTCACTCCACGATTGTGTTATTTTAACAAAAAAATACATAATAAGCAAAGTGAACAGAAACCTGAAAATGAACACCCCAGAAACTTTTGCCCCAATAGAAATCATGAGAATAGAATCTTCCACAACACTGTGAAACAAAGACATCAACAGTAAAGCATAGCAAACATTTCTGCGTTCTAACTTTGTTTGCTGCACTTCATTAATAATGAGCCCGCCGCCGTACGCCAACCCCAGCGTCATCCCAATAACGGTGATGGGAATTACCTCTTTTCCAATGCCTAAGAATTTTAACACAGGATAAAACCATTGGTTTATCTTTTCAATGATGCCCACACGTTTTAAAATATCCATAATAATAATCAAACCCGTGATATAGCAAAAGACAATGGCGTAATTTTTCAATTCACTGAGCGCCCAGGCGCCCAAAGTGGCGTTTTCGGAAATTGCTACAATTTTCTCTATTCCTGTAGGAATATTTTGATATACATTAAAAATGTTATATATCTGATATAGAACAATTCCTGCAAAAAACCCCAACAGAAACCGGAACAAAAACGCGGCGCCGGCTTTCACTCCTGCTTTTTGCGTAATGGCTAATTCAACAGGCAGTGTGTGCGCAATTAGGATGATGGTGGACAAAACCGTTATCTGCGCAGAGGTTAAACTCACTCCGATAGAAAAATAAGTAATAATACCGGCGTAAATGTTGCCCAACATGGCGGAAGCCCAAACCAACCCCATTTCTCCGGGCAGCCCCATCACGCTCATGAGGGGCGCCAAGGCTTTACCGATATACACAATCAACCCTGTTTCCTGCAAGATCTTCACCAAAATAGAAACGGGTATCATAATCTTAAAAATTTTGATACTCGTGGTAATGCTTTGGCGAAACCAAGATTGTACGATTGCGGTAAGGTTCATAAATTAAAGGGGGCGAAAATAGTGTTTTTGTAGTATGGTTAACAAAATATGCAGTTACCCTCCAGTCATAAACATTGAACCTTGAATTTAAAGCACTTAATATCTAATCTATAAACTCTACTCATACACCACCAAATATACATCCTCCCCTTCTCGTTGCAAATTCAACTGTTCTCTGGCATATTGTTCCAATTTCCCAGCCGTATCATTCTCCAACTGTTCAAAAGTATATGTATTGTTAATTTGGTTTTTTGTTTTTGCAATATTTGCGTCCAATTGTTCAATCTTCAAATTTAACTCTCTGTGTTTATAGATGTTATTTTCAGAAAAAAAGAATAAATACACAAAAAAAACAACTGCGGTTACGGCGCTGATTATGACAACATGTTTACGATTCATCACACTATTTTTTAAAAAAATTGGAGGACAAAAATAAAAAAAATCAAATAAAAAGCGTTTCTTTGCCGACTTAATCCGATAATGAGCGATTATGTTATTTATATAGTTATATAATAGTGTGAGATATGGAAAAAAAAGTGAATCAGTTTGATGATAAAGATTTTTCGCAGGGCGAAAATTTAGAACAATATTTAGATTTAGATATCCGAATTCCGATAACAGAGGAAGCAAAAAAGATTTCTGCCAATACATTTCATAGCCGCGGGCTCACCGAAGCGCCCGAAATAGATGAACATCATTGCAATAAATATCTTTTAAGTTGCTGTAAATTAGCAACACACGATTGGATTGAGGAGTTAGAGATTGCACCCTCATTTAAAGAGTTTCCCATTTGTGAAGTGCGCTTTAAAAATAGTCATAAAGATTTTTTCATTTTGCCGGAGGAGGGTGAATTTAAAGTGGGCGACATTGTTGCCGTGGAAGCGCAAACAGGACACGATATCGGCATCATCTCCCTGTTGGGATTAACCGTAAAAAAACAGCTCACCAAAAAGCGTGTAAAACAGGAAGATGTAACAAAAAAACTGTATCGCCATGCACGCGTAGCCGATATTGACAAATGGATTAGTACCGTGGATTTAGAGAATACAACGATGCTCTCTTCCCGTTATATTGCATGGGATTTGAATTTGAATATGAAAGTTAATGACGTTGAATATCAAGGAGATGGAACTAAGGCGGTTTTTTACTATTCGGCAGAAGATCGCGTAGATTTTCGTGAGTTGATTAAGATATTGGCAGAGCAGTTTAAGATTCGTATTGAGATGCGACAAATTGGTGTGCGACAGGAAGCAGCGCGTTTGGGCGGATTAGGCACTTGCGGACGAGAGCTATGCTGTTCTTCATGGCTCACCGGATTTCAATCTGTATCTACCACAACCGCCCGCACACAGCAACTTACGCTCAACCCTCAAAAACTGGCGGGCATGTGCGGAAAACTGAAATGCTGCCTCAACTTTGAACAGGAAACGTATCTTCAAGAACTGAAAGCATTCCCGCAACCCAATGTGCATCTGTTAACAAAAAAAGGAAAATGCTTCTATAATAAAATTGATATCATGAAAAAAGTAGTATGGTATCATTATGCAGATGACAATTCCACCATTTTTGCCATTCCTTTAGAGCAAGTGAATCAAATTATTGAGATGAACAAAAACGGGAAACGCCCAGAAACTCTTGAAGAATTTGCTGTAGTGAACCAAAAGAAAATTGATGAAGGGGTTCACTATAGTTTGGATGAACTAAAAAATATTGAAGACAAGTAGAGAAATATTATCAGTCATCAAGGTTTTGAAAATAATTATACACTATCTCACGGTCTCGGTGTAATTGCTCTATTAACTGCTCCGTGCCTGAAAATTTGATTTCATCGCGAGTTTTATGCAAAATCTGGAAATCTATCTGTGCATCATAAATGTTTTGGTCAAAATCTAAAATATGAATTTCTATACTTACCTCCTGCAAATCAAAGGTAGGGCGTGTGCCCACATACAGCATACCTTTAAACACTTGGTTATCAACAGTAACAAACACGGCATAAACGCCCTTTTCAAGATTTGAATCGTTGTTATTCAATTCTATATTAACTGTTGGGAAACCCAAATCCTTACCTTTTCCTAATCCGTGTACTACAGTTCCTAAAAATTTTTTATACATGAAAAACGAGTATTTTAGTAGCAAAAATATAATTTATTTGCAATGAAGAGGTTTAATCAATATTTTTTTTAAATCTTCGTAAAACGTGATTTTACTATATACAAAGTTTTTTAATAATCGTACATAAAATCATTTTTTTCTTAACTTTTTTTTGTTGATATTTGGCACATCTAAGAAAGGATAAAAATAATTTGTTAATTGTTTCACTATAAAAAATTTAGAAAAATTATATGGCGACAGAGGTGTCAAAAATCACAAAAGATTACCAACAAGTATGGACTAACTGTTTGAGTATCATACGTGATAATATTGATGAACAAAATTTTCAGACATGGTTCACTCCTATCAAACCTATCGGGATTGAAAAAACGACCTTAACTTTGCAAGTTCCCTCCCACATGTTTTACGAATGGTTGGAAGAACACTATATTAACCTACTCAAAAAGGTAATCAAGAAAGAATTGGGAGAGCTTGGCAAGTTGCAATATCGCGTTGTGATGGAGAAGAAAAGCAGCAATTCCGAATCGCAAACCATTAATTTGCCCTCCAATCCACGCCAAGCTACCTCCAATCCGCCCATCAATGTTCCTATTGAATATTATAAGTCCGGAAACAAAGATATCCCTGCGCCTTTTGTAGTTCCCGGTATAAAAAAACATAAAATTCCCTCTAATTTGGTTGAATCCTACAATTTCGACAATTATGTGGAAGGCGAGTGCAACAGGCTGGCGCGCACTGCTGGCTATGCCATTGCACAAGATCCGGGCGGCACATCCTTCAACCCCTTCTTTATCTATTCTGAAGTAGGACTTGGAAAAACGCACTTAGCACATGCTATTGGACTGCAAACGAAAGTGAATTTCCCAAACAAAACAGTTTCTTATATCAATGCCGATACTTTCTACCAGCAATTTTTAGAAGCCGTTAAAACAGGAAATCGGAACGACTTTATTTTATACTACCAATCTATTGATGTACTGATTATTGACGATATTGAGCACCTTGGAACAGGTAATAAAACCGCAACACAAGAGGCGTTTTTTCACATTTTCAATCATTTACATTTAAAGAAGAAGCAGATTATCATTACTTCAGATAAATCGCCCGTTGATATCTCCGGTTTTGAGGCGCGACTACTTTCCCGTTTTAAATGGGGATTAACAGTGGAATTAACCGTACCTGATTTCGACACACGCACTAAAATTTTGCTGAAGAAGTTGGAAAACAACGGTATTAACTTTCCTGAAGAGGTGATCACCTACTTGGCATTGCGCATCACTTCCAACACTCGTGAGTTGGAGGGCGCCATGATTGCCATTTTAGCGCAAGCTTCGCTGAACCACCGCCCTGTAACCATTGATTTGGCAAAAGAGATGGTGGATAAATATGTAAAAAGCACCGCCAAAGAGATCTCCATTGAATATATTCAAAAGATTATAGGAGAATATTTTAATGTTTCTGTTGAAAAAATAAACAGCAATAAAAGAGACAGGGAGGTAGTTCAGCCTCGCCAAATCTGCATGTTTTTTTCCAAAAAATACACCAAACTTCCATTAGCCACCATTGGCGCCCACTGCGGTGGAAAAGACCACGCCACGGTGCTTCACGCCTGCCGCACCATCTCAAATCTTTATGAAACAGATAAAAAAATGAAGATTTATATTGATGAGATTGATAAAAAGATGAAGATTTGAGTGGATAGAGGGGGACAGAGATGATGATATCTTTAGGAAGGAATTGGAAATTAGGATTTTGTTTGTAGTGTTTTACCGTGAACCTTCTCTTTTGCCACCTTCTGCTCAGGGATTACCTCTTTTCTTACCTCAAACGCATCATTCATAATGAGTAATGCAGACTTTTCCAAAAGTAAATCCTTGTCAACTTTTTTGCTTTTTAAGGCATATCTCCAAATAATGGATTGGTTAGGCGCCAAATTTGCCGTTAGAAATTCTACGCGATCCTCTTTCTCTGCCTGCATACCGGAGGTTTCTATCCATTGAATTTGAGAGTAAAAGAGTTCCTGTCGTAAAGTGATGGCGGTTTGGTTTATGCCGTTTGTGAACACAAAGGTAACCCATAGTGTATCTGAATTTTCGTTGGGTTGTGTTAGGGTTTGGCTGTATTGCCAGAGCAACTGCCCGTTTTCGTTGGTTAATCTGTTGTTCTGTCCGTAAGTTGTTGTAAAGGAAAAGAGGAAGGTAATGAGCCAAAAAATACACAGAGGACACAGATTGTTCTGATTCTTATAAATTTTTATCATAATATTTTATCCTTTAACCGTTGGCTGAAGCCAACGGCAATTAAATTTTAATTCTTAATTCCTAATTTATTCCCCACAGGATTAGCATAAATTTCAAGCAAATAGCTCATCATTTTCTCTTGTGGCACATCAGGAATAAGGGATTGCATGTTTAAATAATCAGTAAAGGCTAATTTTTCTTCTTTTGTGTAATGTGTAGCAAATTGTTCAGAATTTTTTTGCATATCCCATGCGATGAAGTTTTGGGGATGAAGCACATAATGTTCATAAATTTGGCGGTCAATTTGCTCGCATATCACTCCAAGTTGTTCGTTTAAAGAAAGGTTGGAAGGGATTTTTTCAAACTCTTTTTGAAGTGGTGTTCCAATGACTAAATTCACTGCACCCTTATATCCGGTAATGCCGTTGATGATACTGTGGGCATCTTCGCCGGGTTGTTTGATGTAGGGAGCATCTTCAGAAAGCGCCAACTCGCGTGCTTTGAGTTGCGCACAGGGTTCATATTGATAGGAAACGGTAATGGGCGTAATCTGCATTTGCTGCAAGGTTTGCAGGGCGTTCTTCGGCGTAGCCAGGGTTAACATTTTCAAGAGCCCTTGCTGCGTTTTGTCGTCTCCGTTTTTGGTTCTGCCGTTTCCTTGTGCAATCCACACAGATTCTTGCTCTTTAAAAATGGAATGATGTATGTATGAGGAAAGCAGGCGCGTGTTGAGGATGCTTTCTTTTAATGTGCCGGAGCGGAGTACCAAAAACATTTTATGCAAGCGCGACAGCTCTAAAAAAAGCGGTGTTGAAACAAGATTATCGCCAATGGCTGAGCGACTTGCAGGATATCCATTTTCAAAACGATAGATTTGCAACAATGTAGAATCCCACACTATATCTCTATGGTTACTAATAAATAAGTACTGCTTTTTGGGGTCAATATTTTCAATTCCGGAAAAATGGATTTGAGTGCAGGTTTTTTTTGTAAAATATTGAAACACCTTGTAGGCTAAAGCCAGATGAAAGTCAAACTGGGTTTTGCATGCCAATATCTCTTTTACCCAATCGTTTATATTTATTTTATCTTCAAAAATTTTTAGTTTTTGAATCATCTTGGGGTCGATAAACAATTGTTTTATCGCCGCTATCGTTTCTTCTTCAGAGTAAGGACGAATGCTGTTGAATAGATTTTTCATGATTCTTTTTTAAGCACAACGATTTCAAAGATGGAGTAAGAGAAATAGATCAAAAGGAATGCTCCTGCAAAATTCCATCGATCTTCTTTGTTTAAAATGATATATAAGACTAAAAAAAGTATGATAGATAACATTTTTACGATGCGGGAGACCATGTAGCCGGCAATAAATTTATTTCCGGTAACCTGATGTTGTTTTCTTAAAACCACAAAGAGTGTAAATTGTGTAATCAGAAAGAAGAAAATGACGATGAACGGAATAGCTGGTGAAGCATATTGCGGAAAAATCCACTGGAATACAACGCCAAGCGCTGCCATAATAACTGAAAAAACAATCAGCCGGAAAGCAAATTTGCGAATAGGGATTTTACTCATCAAATTATACAATTATTCATTGTCAATACCGGGGATTGGGGTAGGGGAAGGGTTTTGCATCACACAATTGCCCACGAAGTTAGCGCCGGGTTCAATGGCAATTTTGCTAACACGGATATTTCCGGTTAGTATTGCAGAGGCTTTTAAGGAGAGTATCTCTTTTGCCGTAATGTCTGCTTTTGCTTCTCCTTCAATCTCTACGGAATGACATTGGATTTTTCCTTCAATTAATCCTGTTTTTCCGATAAAAATCTTTGAATTGGAAGTAATGTTGCCTTTTAAGATACCGTCGATTCTGCAATCGCCTGAAGAAATCAAATCTCCTGTAAGCGTAGTTCCGGCGGCTATAATATTGATTCCACCGATCTCTTCTTGTTCTAAATTTTTTGCCATATTGAGTTGTTTTTGAATGAATTTTTTTTTTTTGTAATTTGCGCGAAAATATGAAATATTTGAAAATTATAATTATTTCGCCAAAAATTACGATTATGAATCAAAAGTTTTCATTTATTACATTTATTTTCTGCGTAGTAGTTTGTGCAAATTGTCTTGCGCAGCAAGATTCTTTATTCAGAACTGAAAAAGAAAAAAAGATATTAGGGGGCACAATTATCAAAGTTTCCGATACGCTTTGGTACCGTATTTACAATCCGGAACGAGGCTATTTTCAAAAAGCCAATTTCGACAAAAGTGATCCGAGATTTATGGTAGCCAATGAAAATCAAACTTTTAAATTTGGTATTGGAGGAACAGTTAATTTGGTCGCTTTTACCGATTTTGCTGGAACTATTCCCAGTAATGATTTTGTTACTTCTTTAATCCCCATTCCTACAGATAATTATGGGCAATTTGACCTTTATGCAAATTATTCACGCCTGAATGTCAAAGTGATAGGAAGAATCAAACAACATACTATTGTTTCTTTTATTGAAGGAGGCTTTTCTGGAGCGGGCAATGCTTTTAAACTACGGCACGCATACGTCTCTTTTCTTGGCTTAACGGTGGGGCAAACGTGGAGTACGTTCATGGACTTGAAGGCGTCGCCTCCTACTATCGACGGCGAAGGTCCCAACAACCAAATAGCCTTGCGACACCCGATGATACGCTATACCTATTATTATAAGAATAAGCTTCAGGTTGCTTTTGCCGTGGAGATGTCGCAACTCTTAATGAATGCTGATGCGGTGAGTCGGTTTGGGGTTTATCCTCAGAAGCAGCGCATTCCGGATTTTATTGCCCATATTAAATATCAAGACAAGTTTGGGCATATTCAGTTGGGCGCGCTGCTGAGTATGATCAATTATGGCGATTCTACGCAAAACAAAAAGTCGCTTTATATTACCGGCGGTGGAGTATCGCTCAGCGGCACTTTTAATTTGTGGAAGGAAGCGAAACTCTACTATCAGGTTGATGGCGGCAGGGGAATTGCTACTTATATTCAAGACTTGTCGTTGTTTAATTATGAGTTGCTTCCGGATTTTAAGAGTAAAAAAATAAATACGGTGTGGATGTATGGCGGATATTTAGCGTTGCAACAATATTGGACAAAGAAGATTCACTCCAATGTGATTTACGGGATTACAAAATTGGAAACACCGAAAGGCAATGAGGCTTTTTATGAGCAATATGTACCCTGGTATTACAAATATGGGCAATATTTTGCCGTGAATACTTTTTGGAATTTTTATGATTTTGCCAACGTGGGCATTGAGTTTCTATGGGGCGAACGGTGTAATTTAAGCCATGTTAAAGGGCATGCGCATCGGGTGAATTTGCTGCTTCAGTATGACTTTTAGCTTCCTTGCGAATAATTGGGCGCCTCGCTCGTAATGGTGATGTCGTGCGGGTGGCTTTCGGCAACACCGGCGTTTGTGATTCGGCAAAAGTGGGCTTGGTGCAGATTGCTGATTTTTTGGGCGCCGCAGTATCCCATGCCGGCGCGCAAACCACCTGCCATTTGGTAAATCACTTCAAACAGGTCGCCTTTGTAAGGCACTCTACCTGAGATTCCTTCGGGGACGAGTTTTTTTACGTCGTCCACATCGCCTTGCATGTAGCGGTCTTTCGAGCCTCTTTGCATGGCTTCCAAGGAGCCCATGCCGCGATAGCTCTTAAACTTACGACCGTTAAAGAGGATGGTTTCGCCCGGCGATTCTTCCACACCGGCTAACAGGCTGCCCAGCATCACCGAGTCGGCGCCGGCAGCCAGCGCTTTCACAATATCTCCTGAATATCTTATGCCGCCGTCGGCAATGATGGGGATGCCGCAATCTTTAATGGCGCTAAACACTTCGTAGATGGCGCTCACTTGCGGTACGCCCACGCCTGCCACCACGCGGGTGGTGCAGATACTGCCGGGTCCAATGCCCACTTTTACGGCATCGGCGCCCGCAGCCACCAATGCTTTGGCGGCTTCAGCCGTGGCAATATTACCTACCACAACATCCAAATTGGGATATTTGGCTTTGATGGTTTTCAGAGTTTCAATCACACCTTTCGAGTGTCCGTGGGCAGAATCCAAAACAATAGCATCCACACCTGCCTTTACTAATGCTTCAATGCGGGCTGCCGTATCGGAAGAGATTCCTACGCCGGCGGCTACACGCAAACGCCCTTGCAGGTCTTTGCAGGCAAACGGTTTGTCTTTGGCTTTGGTAATATCTTTATAGGTGATGAGTCCCAATAGTTTACCATCGTTATCCACCACCGGCAACTTTTCAATCTTATGCTTTTGCAAAATATCGCCTGCTTGGTCAAGATTGATGTCTCGCTTGGTAACTATTAGATTGTCTTTGGTCATTACCAAATGAATAGCTTTGTTAAAATCCTTTTCGAAACGGAGGTCGCGGTTGGTAACAATACCTACTAACTTGTAATTTTCGTCCACCACGGGAATTCCGCCAATTTTATATTCTGCCATCAATTTCAGTGCATCGCCAACCGTTTTGTTAGGCAGAATGGTAACGGGCGTGTTAATCATTCCATTTTCAGCACGTTTCACAGATTTTACCTGTTTTGCCTGTTCTTCAATCGTCATATTCTTATGAATCACGCCGATGCCGCCTTCGCGTGCAATAGAGATCGCCATTTTGGCTTCCGTCACGGTATCCATAGCTGCCGAAATAAAGGGCAGGTTCAATGCTATATTTCTTGAAAATTGGGTCGTTAAGACCACCTCTTTTGGAAGCACTTCCGAATAGGCTGGAATTAACAACAAATCGTCGAAAGTAACACCTTCGAGAGTAATTCTATCGGTTTGAAAGGAAGACATATATTATTTAGTTTATTTTTCATTAAGAATGGTAATCGCCCCCGTATAGGTTTTACCTTTAGGAATTGCCGCATATTTAAAAGCATAGTGGTAAATTCCGTCCGGAAGTTTTTGCCCGCTTCTTGATTTCCCGTCAAAAGCATCTTCAATGTTTAGATATTGATTTCCTTTGAAAATACATTTGTAATTTTTCTGGTGGAAAACCGTTTTTCCCCAGCGGTCGTAAATGGTTAATTCATTTTCTCTTGCAGGATTTAGTTTTTTAATACCCAGTACATCATTTTTGCCGTCATTGCCCGGCGTAATAACATTGGGAATCACTAAGTCGCAATCTGTCACCAAAGTATCTGCCATGAGGAAGCAGTTTACAATGCGTAAATTTTTAAGGGTATCATACAAACTTGTATCCATATATGCCCGCACGATGTATGTCCCCGGATATTCGATCGGGTAATTTTTTTCAAAAACGGTGGAGGAACTGTCTGTATCTACGTGTGTCCAGTAAAAAGCTGTAAAGTTGGTTTCCAAATTAAGCTCTCCTCCCATATCCGGTCCATCGCAAAATGCCTTCTGGTCGAATCTAATAGATAGACTATCCTTATTCGTGTCAATAATGATAACGGTTAATATTTTCAATGTGTCGCAACTGCTATTGGGGTCGTTGGCAAAATAAATGCGCTCTACAGTCGTCTTATAATCGCCATCAAAATGGTCAGGGCGTTTTATAATAATATCCTCCCAAACTACCGAATCGCACGAACTTATTTCGTGTTTTTTTTCAACATAAGGATCCATTATGACATGCCAGTGCACCAAACTGTCGCACCCTGTTGCAGACTGCAAGGTATCGGGTGGAATGTCCAATATGTTGTTTTGTACATTGGTAATTGTAAAATCGCCGTGCGTATTGGTAGTTATCGTAATATCTCTGCCCTGACAAACGTTAGTTTCCATAATAGTACGGATAAAGTCAACAGTAATTTCTGTAGTTAAAGTTAAAGTATCCTTAAGAACAGTGGTATCTTTAGGCATAAATGTAATAGAAATCTTAAATGTACTAAGCGACGGATAATCCGTAGTAATAGGAAATGCTATTTTAATAGGCGTAGAATCGCAAATGTTGATGTGGTGAAAAGGTTCACTCCAACAGTAAGTAAAATCTTTAATATTATGATCCAAAACCGCAAAGTCAAAAAGGATCGAATCGCCAGGACAATAGCTGTACGCCGGCGTTTCTTCTCCGTTAATTAACATGACAAAATAGTTGTTTTTTGGGTTTTTTTGAGATGATTTCCGTTTAGATTTTTGTGCAAATCCGGAGACTGCAATGCAGCCAATTAATAGTAAGAGTATGACTTTTTTCAACATAATGGGATGTAAATTTTGCGGTCGCAAATGTACACCATTTTATAAAATGTGCTACCATTTTTTTATTTTGCATAAAAAAGTAGCAAACAACACTAAATAAACATATCCGGGAAACATGACCGTATAAGCCCATTGCGTTCCGAAACTGTCGGATACTGCACCGTAAATGACCGGTAAAACGGCACCGCCGGCAATACCCATAATTAAAAATGCGGAAGCTAATTTGGTATGTTTTCCCAAGTTATGGATAGAGAGTGGCCATATTGCGGGCCACATTATGGCGTGCGCAAAACTTAAACCTATAATGGCATAAATCGAAATTTTTCCGGTAGCGCATAGGGCAATAACAAGAAGTGTAAGGGCAAGTATGCTGTTAATAACTAATGAAATGCGCTGCGAAAGCACTTTAGGTACCAATGCAATGCCAATCAGATATCCTACTACCAGCGCCGATAGCGCCGCCACAGGGTAATATTTGGAAACCTCCGTAGGGATTTGCAAGTCGTTGGCATAGATGATCAAATAATCAATTGCAACCACTTCAACGCCCACATAGAAGAAAATTGCCGCAATGCCGAACCACAAATAGGGATAGGCGAAAATGGAATGGTGTGATGATTGCGATTCCTCCTGTTCTTCTTCAAAAATTTCAGGAAGTTTGGCTACTTTAATAAATAACACCAGTCCCACCAATACGGCAGTCATAATTAAATAGGGAAAAATAACGCTAATAGAAAGTTGTTGCAAAACCTGTTCGCGCAATGCCGCATTGGTAATGGAATCGAAGTTTGCCATGAGATGTTCTGTTCCTGAGAAGAGTGCGGAAACGAGCGCCAGCACACCAATCATGCCGGCAACTTTATTGCAGATGCCCATGATGCTGATGCGCCGCGCGGCAGATTCAATAGGACCGAGAATTGTAACGTATGGATTGGTAGCTGTTTGCAATAATGCTAATCCGGTGCCTTGCGTAAACAATCCGAATAGAAATAGCAGGTAGTTTCGTTGCAGCGCCGCAGGAATGAACAACAATGAACCAATTGCCATGATGATGAGCCCTAACGCCATCCCGTTGGTAAACCCTGTTCTTTTTAATATGGCAGATGAAGGTATTGCCATCACAAAATAGGAAATATAAAAAGCAAACGGTACTAACGAAGCTTCCGTAGCGCTCAGTTCACAAGCAGTTTTTAGAAACGGTATCAGCACGCTGTTTAACCATGTTACAAACCCAAATACAAAAAATAATGCGCCAATAATAAAGATGCTGAAAGAGGGGGATTTTTTCATAATTCCTAATTCTTAATTCCTAATTCCTAATTCCTAATTCTTAATTCTTAATTACTCAACCCTCTCGAATCCCGTATAGCTTTGTAATGCTTTGGGGATCAAAATTCCTGAGTCGGTTTGGTTGTTTTCTAACAAGGCAGCCATGATGCGTGGGAGGGCTAAGGCGCTACCGTTTAAGGTGTGTGCCAATCGGGTCTTTCCGTTTTCGTCTTTGAAGCGCAACTTCATGCGGTTTGCCTGAAATGCTTCGAAGTTAGAAACAGAACTTACTTCCAACCAACGCTGTTGGGCTTTGGAAAACACTTCCATATCGTAGGTCAAAGCGGAGGTGAAACTCATATCGCCACCGCAAAGTTTAACTACGCGGAAAGGCAGTTCCAACTGTTGCAGGAGCGACATGACGTAGTTTTTCATCTCTTCCAGCGCCTGATACGAATTGTCGGGATGTTGAATTTGAACGATTTCCACTTTATCAAATTGGTGCAAACGGTTTAGTCCGCGTACATCTTTTCCGTAAGAGCCGGCTTCACGGCGAAAACAAGCGGAATAGGCGCACAGTTTCACAGGGAAATCGGATTCTTTTAAAATCACATCTCTGTAAATATTGGTTACGGGCACTTCCGCCGTGGGAATCAAGTAAAAATCGTCTAAGCCAACATGATACATTTGCGCATCCTTATCGGGCAGTTGTCCGGTGGCATACGCCGAATCTTTGTTCACCACGTAGGGCGGTTGAATTTCGGTGTAGCGGTTTTTTACGGCGGAATCTAAAAAAAAGTTAATGAGGGCGCGCTGCAGGCGTGCTCCTTTTCCTTTATATACGGGGAAACCGGCGCCGGTGATCTTTGTGCCCAAATCGAAATCAATGATATCGAACTTTTTCACCAAATCCCAGTGAGGTAAAGCATTTTCAAGGGGGGTGGGGTCTCCTTCTGCATACACTATTTCGTTATCCTCTGCGCATTTTCCGGCGGGGACGCTTGCGTGCGGAAGATTCGGCATAAGCACCATCAACTCCTGAATGGCTTGTTCTTTGGCGTCTAAAAGTTCTTGCGCCTCTTTTTCTTCTATTTTTAAACGTGCAATCTCTTCTTTTGCCGAATTGGCTTCTGCTGTTTTACCGGTCTTAAAAAAGATGCCAATCTCTTTCGACAGTTTGTTTTGCACCATGAGATTGTCATCCAATGATTTTTTCAGGTTTCTAATTTCAGCATCTAAAGCCAGCACATTGGTAACTATTTGCTGTGCTTCGAAGTTTTTAACTTTCAGTCTTTCAATGATAAAATCGGGATTTTCCCGCAGGGTTTGAATGTGTAGCATAATAGGGTAAAAATTTGAAGCAGCGAAAATATAGAAATTCTTATTCCTGCAGTTTCGGTCCAAACGCCAAATCACCTGCATCCCCCAAGCCCGGAACGATGTAAGATTGCGCCGTAAGCTCTTGGTCAATAGCGCCTAACCAAATAGATGTTTTTGAAGGGGGAAAATATTTTTGAATATACTCTATTCCATCAGCAGAAGCAATTGTTGAAACGATATGGATATGTTTCGGCGCTCCCATAGTGAGCAGCGCTTTGTACGCCAACACCATCGATTTTCCGGTAGCCAACATCGGATCAATAATAATCAACGTTCTGCCTTTGAGCATTGGAGAAGACATATAGTCAATCTGAATATCGAAATTTCCCTCCATATCATGTTTTCTGAAAGCTGAGATAAAGGCGTTTTCAGCTTTGTCGAAGTAATTGAGCAATCCTTGGTGCAGGGGCAATCCGGCGCGCAGAATGGTCGCCAGCACCGGCTGTTGTTTCACGAGATTCATCTCCACTTCGCCCAGCGGCGTGGTAACCGTCTGTTTTTCATAAGACAACGTTTTACTGATTTCGTAGGCTAAAATCTCGCCGATACGTTCCAAATTTCTTCTGAAACGCATAGCATCGTTCTGAATATCAACATTTCTTATTTCTGAAATAAATTGGTTGAAGAGGGAGTTTGCTGCTCCAAGATTGTAAATTTTTATCATAGCAATAAATTATGTAAATCTGCAAAGTACATGTTATTCATCTCTTAATGCGTCAATGGCTTTAATTCTCAAAGCGTTTTTGGCAGGAATAATCCCTGCAATTAATCCTGATAAAACCAAAATAATAGTGCCCACAATAGCCATAGTAAACGAGATGGTAGGGTTGGTGAACATACTGTCAGAATTCTGCGTAGCTTGTTCTGTAAGTACTAAAACTAAGATACCGAAGAACATACCGAGAAATCCGGCGATGAAAGTAAGCAACAGGCTCTCCATCATAATTTGGCGTGTAATCACTTTGGGTTTTGCGCCAAGAGCGCGTTTAATCCCAATCTCGTTGGTTCTTTCTTTAACTGTTACCAGCATAATGTTGCTAATTCCTACCACACCGGCAAACAGTGTCCCCATCCCCACAATCCAAATCAAGATGGCAATACCGATAAATAAATAGTTGAACATCAAAAACATTTCCTGAAGGTTCATGGTCATTACGGCATTGTTATCCAAAGGAGAAATGAGATGTTTAGTGCGTAGAATGGTTTTCACTTTATCTTCAATGTTTTTAATTTTCACATCATCAGGTACAGCAATAGCCATAATATCCAAGGCATTGCCTCTTCCTTCAAGTTGTTGCGCCGTTGAAGTAGGGATATACACCGTAGTGCCGGGGTCGCCTCCGAAATTAATATTTCCGCGTGGTTTTACAACCCCTATGATCTTGAAATAGACAGCACCCACCTGTATCATCTTTCCAATAGGATCTTCTCCTAAAGCGAACAATTGGTCTGCTGCATCATTGCCCAGCACACACACTTTCCTCCTTTCAGCCATGTCTAAATACCCAATTCCTCTTCCAGAAGTAATGTTTTGATTGTCAATTTCATAAAACAGATGATCAATTCCTTGAACGAAAACGTCGCTATTTTTCTCATTAAAAGCCGCTTTAAAATTTCCAAACATAACCATGCCGGATATAGTTTTTATTTCTGGGATCTGTTTATTAAGCAGTATAACATCATCTTGAGTCATATTCCACCAGCGCCCAGCATTAAAGCCTTTGTATTCTACCGTAGTAGTTCGTGCCATTACAAACATGGAGTTGGTAGCCACATTACTCACCTGTTTTTTCATGCCATTCTCGAATCCTTGCCCAATACCAAGCATCCCAATGAACATAAACATTCCCCAAAACACACCAAATGCAGTAAGGAAACTGCGCACTTTGTTGCGTGTTATGGTTTGCCAAATTTCTTGGAATTTATCAGAATCAAACATGATTAATTCTTTTTCAATTTTTCTAAATACTGATTGCTGAAATCTATCTTCAACTCCACCCAAAGAGGCAGATGATCCGACATTTGGAATGTGCGCCAATAGGTTAAATAGTATTTCAATATCTCGTCCTGTGTTTTTCCTTTCACTTTATTGTTCGGGAAATATGCTTTGTATATGTCCACATCCTTTTCAGAATAAACTGTTTTTGTAAAATTAAAAGCACCTGCTTTCTGTTCTTTTTCTGAAAAGAGAGTCATATTTTTATCTAATTTCAAGTTAAAAGCAATCTGGTCGTAGTGTTTTGTTGTACCCAAATCCGACGGATGTTCCTTAATAGCAGCAGGAACGAAAAAGTCATTACTTTCCAATGCTTCCATTGTTTTGTCTTTCACTTTGGGAATATTAAAATCGCCCAATAACACATAACTTGTGTCTTCTTTCCTTGCCCTTGCTGCCAAAAAAGATGTTATGGCATTAATTTCATTTACACGTTTTGTCATATCGGCACCGGAAGTTGATCCATAATAGATATGCACTGTTGTTAGCACAAATTTAAACCAATTTGCTTGAAAAGCAATGCAATAAGGAGTACGTGCAAATTGCAGTCCTTCGTTAATAAGTTTGTTTTTAGGCAAAACAATTTCGCCTGCCATCTTTTTGAAGGAGATTTTGCTTTTGTCGTAAATAAAAGCCATCCTTTCGTTGCCTCCCGCGCTGCCATCGGTAGAATCGGTAACGAAATAGTCCCAATTTAGATTAAGCAAAGAAACAAGATCTTGCAAGCCCTGTAGGTTAGCAGCCACTTCTTGAACCGCGATTAAATCAAAACGGCTAACGATCTCCGCAATATAATGTAAGCTCTCTGGATTGCGGTTATTTCCAAATTCACGAATATTCCAGGTTGCAAGCAGGAGGTTGTCTGTCGCTGTCTTTTGCGGAACATCTTTGTCTAATTGCTCGCGTAATTTTAAGAGATTGTTAGTCGTCCTCAATCTCTCAATTGTATTCAGTTTTTTTAAAGGATAATAGTGGGGCATTGCATTTTAAATTTATGCCACAAAAGAAGCATTTTTTTTAATATTAACCATCTCTTCTCATTATCACCGCATCTGCCACCACCTCCGCCAGCGTTTTAATTTGCACGCCCATTTTAAAGTAGGCATTGAGTTGCATTAGTTGGTCAACGCAGTTGTGGCAAGGTGTAATCACCACTTGTGCGCCGGTAGCTTTAATTTGGTCGGCTTTTATCTTTCCTGTTTTCAGTCTTCGTTCATTATATTCACCCATAGCGAGTTGTCCGCCGCCGCCGCCGCAACAGAACGAGTCTGCGCCACACGGGTTCATTTCCACCACATTGTCAACACATTGGTTCACCACAAAACGCAATTCGTTCACGAGTCCGCCGTTTCGTGAGATATTACAAGGGTCATGAATGGTGAAGAGTTTATTATTCAACGATTTGTTCACTTTTATGCGTCCTTCTCTTAAATAGTTTCCTATTAATTCTATCAAAGTCAATGTTTTAAAGTTGAACTTGATATCTAACCAGTTGGGGGCTTCCCAGCGTGTTGCCCGCGCCCCATGCCCGCACTCGCCTAATACCAAAGTTTCACAGCCCATTTTACTCATTTCGTCTTTCAAACGTTGCGCAATGATTGCAGCTTTTTCGTTGTTGCCGGAGAAAAAGGCGTAATTGGTGATGTCGTACATGGCGGTAGAAATGGTCCAACTCTCTTTCGCAGCATAAAAGATCTTGGCTACAGCGCTGATTGACAGCGGGAAGAACTTCGGTTCACGCGGATTGAGGGTATAAAGCAGTTTCTTATTCGGCGCATCCAACGGGATTTTTGCTTCCGGATCGTTCAGTTCATCTTGCAGCTCTTCTTCCATCCATTGAATGGTGTCCACAAATTCGGGGGTAGGAATTGCCATGTTGTTTCCTGTTTCAATTGCCGCATTCACAGTAGCTTGCAGCGATTCCGGCACACAATCCAAAGCGGCGAGCATCATGCGTCCAATGCGCACAACGTAGGGGATGTCCACGCCTATAGAACAGTGCTTTACGCAACGCCCGCACATAGTGCATGAGCCAAAGAGGGCATCCACCATTTCCTCTATTGTGTATTCGTTAATCTCACGCGCTTTCACCCATGAGGGCAGCAGTTTTCCAAATCTCGTGCAATAGCGCCGGTAGATAGAAGCCACAATATCCACTTTATAAGCCGGCATCATTTTAGGGTCGTTCGTAGCTATATAATACATGCAACTTGTGCCGCACAGTCCGCAGTGCACGCACGAGTTCAAGTGTGTAATCAACTTACTGTCTTTAGGTTGTTTTAGAATTGAAAGGGCTTTTTCGAGTTGTTGGGGGCTGGGTTCTTTCATAAGGTGTTTTGTTTTTGATAAGGAGGTGGATAGGTGTATGGGTGGATAGGTGTAAGGGTGGATAGGTGTATGGGTGGATAGGTGTAAGGGTGGATAGGTGTAAGGGTGGATAGGTGTAAGGGTGGATAGGTGTAAGGGTGGATAGGTGTAAGGGTGGATAGGTG
>JGI24696J40584_12961704_pt1 | contig 41151 bp, 32 predicted proteins | sample TergutCo191P4_FD_40584 | JGI IMG/M metagenome (IMG submission 40584)
TTATAAATCGGGGGAATCGAAAAACCGCTATAATAATCTGATATCCAATAATTTCAAAGAACTTAATTTATAAACAACGCAACACTACTGATTCCTAATTCCTAATTCCTAATTCTTAATTCCTAATTGGATTTGGGGTTACCGGTTGTTTTTGTAAGGTAACACTCTTATTTTTCTGAATTTCTATGCTCGGTAACAGTATTCCGTTAGGTACAATAAAGCTGGCAGGAGCGTTAACTCCGGCTTGCGACAGCAACCCACTGATTCCGCTTTTATTAGCAATAGGAAGATTCAACGCTTGTCTTTGGTTGGAAACAGCTATGACTTCTTTAAAAGAATCAATAGTAATACCTGAAAAGGAGGCTGTTCGCACCAAAGTTTCTGTACCATCTTTTACAGAGATACGATAAATACAGACCGGTTTCTCCTTAGGCGTTTTTCCAGACATCATTGCCATTACGCTTGCTGTTATTGATTCTATATCATCGCCAATAGGGGTAGCGTTTCCTATTTTTCGCACAATATAGGCATATTCAGATCCATTTTTCTTTGCCATATCAATCAGTTGCTTCTTGATTTTATCGGCAGCTACGGTTTTTTTCGCAGTTACTTCAATCACTCCGGGCATTAATTTTGAGGTTAAACCATCTAAGAAAACCAAACGTTTGTGCCCGTTAGATTGCGCAACGCCGTGTGTAGGAATGCGATCGGACAAGAGTGTTAATAATATGCCATCGGTAATTAGTGAAATTCTTTCTTTCACACTCACGCCTTCTGCATCCACTTCATAAGCGCCTAATAACGAAACGCCTTCAAAAGATTCTGTGCGATCTATTGCATTTATAGACAGTTTTTTATCAATAACAGATTTCCCAATAAGCGCATCGTATTTATTCTCTTTTGAACCTCCGTTCATAAATGCAAGAAGCGGAATAGATGAGGAGGAGTTGTCTTCAATCGGTTTCCTGCTTGCCATGAGCCCATGGGAAGATCCAAAGAATGCCTGAGAGAAAATCTCTCCAACTGCTTCTCCTTCAAATAATACTGGACCATTAAAAATGTCTTCCACTATCGGAGCCGTACGTAATTGATTTAATAAGGAAGCCATTTCTCTAATTTGTTTTTTGAGCTCTATTTTAGAAGGTAATTGTTCTAATCTGTTTACAAATAATAAATATTCATCTTGCAAAGGCTCGCCATTAACAGCCAATGTTTTTGCAGATGCTTTCAATGTGATTAATGTGTAAGGCTGTTTGTACTTCACCCCTTCCGAATTGAGATAATATACCTCCGCTTGAAAAACAGAGAAAATAACTTTTGATTGCGTAAAATCAGGAAAGTCAAGAAACAAATTTGAAAGTTCTTTAGATAAATCTTCTAATTTTTTCAGATCTATCTCTTCCTGTTTTGAGTCTATTAATATGGTTTGTACAGGAATTGCTGAGAAATCGGGTAAGTTCAACTCTTTTTCCGATAAATTCTGTTGTTTAATGGCTGCATTTTTAGCATTATATGTTCGGGCTGCGTCCTTGTAGGCTTCATCGGTGGCAGCCCACAACGCTCTGCAAAGTGCATTATAATCATTTTCTATTGGCATATTGCTCTTTTCCGCGCCGCCTAAGATCATTCTAATAGAAGCGCCATCATTTCCTTCTTGAAAATTTAAGTTGTTCCACTGATGGGTTCCCACTAAAACTTCTGTTTGTAAACTTCTGACAGGTGCTGTTTTAGATGAAACAATTCCTCCCAAAGCGCTCTCAATAGTTGCCGTTTGTGCATCTGCAACTAAATAACTGATATAATAGGGTTTTTCCAAATCATCAATGGCAAGTTTGTTGAGATTGCGTTGCATTTCATTTTCCATAGCTTTAAAAGCAACCGTTTCAAAGTTAGATGCCATAGCGGTATGTTCTTGATATGGTTTTTCCAATACCGGCGCAATATTCTGATTTTTGTCTTTTCTTTGTGTTTCAATCATTTTAATAAACAAGGCAGGAGTGCAGCAGCTAACAGGCACGAGACCAGAGTAGGCGCCACAGGTTCCGGCGAAACTACCGGGCGTATCACCAATTCCTTCAATTTGTGAAAACATGGCTAATGGCGTCCCTACCAAATCAACACCACGAACCAATTCATCGGGGCGCCCGTCCACATAAATACGATAAACGTCCAATGGTGTTACATTAAATGAATTAGGGTAAAAACGTCCGGTTATCGTAAAACCTCCCCTTACAGTTCCAAATAAGTAGCCAAATTCTTTGCCCTGTTTTTTTGCTTCGGCAATCAACATTTCACGCAATTGTGCATCGGAGTAAGGATGAGAAGTTTTAACAATTAAATTGGATTGACGAGATTCAGGTTGGTAACCAGCAGCAGCGCGTGCGTGTCCGTTCGATCTTGCAAAGCCTTCAATCGGTTTACGAGTAGTTAAAAAATCTTTCAGCACGCCGTTCTCAATAGCCACCACCCTTTCTCCTCTTACTCCCTCATCATCAAATACATAACTTCCATTAAGACAATTTCCTTCATATTCTTTAAGGGTGGGATCAAAAATGACTGAGATATCAGGATGTAAAACAAGTTCATTTACTTTTTTCTTAAAAGTTTGCGCATCTGCTTCATCTTTCATTCGATAACTTTCTACTCTATGTCCAAAAATTTCGTGAAACAATACGCCGGCAGCATCTTTCGACAAAATGGCAGGTCCTGTAAATGCGTCTGCCACAGGTGCATTTTTCATTGCCAAAAGTGTGGTTTTGATGCGATCAACATCCGCCATTATGATATTATCATTGGGCAGTTGTTCAGGAATAAAAGCGAAATAACTTTTAGTGAGTGGCATTTGCATGCCATCATCTGCTTGTGTTTCAGCATCTATATACAAACGAGTGCGGGTTGTATTTTCTACAATAGCGCTACCCTCACTGGAAACAAAATATTTTCGAATGCTCGTAAAAGACATACGGGCAGAACCATCAATAATATCTTTTTCTTTAGCAAATTGTTGTGTGTATTTTTTTAATTTCTGTTCCCATTGCGGAACATTAAAATTGAAATCGGAAAAAAATAACGGTTTTTCATAGTATTGTTCCGGCGTAATATCTGAGTAATCATCGCTTTTATCTTCAGCTTCCACGGCTAAAGATTTGCTGGTTTTTACTTTAGTATATTTTTTTACTGCATCTTTATAGGCGCGTTCGGTTTCTCTCCATAAAGTTTGCGCAATTGCTTTAGAATCATTATCTAACGATAACGGTACGGATATAAGAAATGAGATACCGAAATCCATCTCTTTTTCGCCACGAATTTCGCGCGTGTTATCCATACGTTTGTCGCCAACACGCACTTGAATAGTCAATTCACGCTCTTTGTTCTTGTTAGAACTCTTAATAACTCCCGAAGAAGCAGAGATATCATATTTTTCTGTTTCTTCGATACGATAACTTAATAAGTAAACCGGTGTGGGCTGTGCTTTCAAGTTGTTCATGTTTCTGTTCAATTCCGTTTGGAGGGTTTGAAGCAGTTTGTCATCAGATGCGCTATTCTGACTCATAGCGCCAAGTGTCAAAAATAGACACAAAATGGTTAATAGTTTTTTCATCATAATTGATTTTTTAAAGGGTTAATTTATGTTTAAGGTGTAATGGTGTAAAGGTGTAAAGGTGTAATGGTGTAATGGTGTAATGGTGTAAAGGTGTAAAGGTGTAATGGTGTAATGGTGTAAAGGTGTAATGGTGTAAAGGTGTAAAGGTGTAATGGTGTAAAGGTGTAATGGTGTAAAGGTGTAATGGTGTAAAGGTGTAATTTTTAATTCCTAATTCGTAATTCGTAATTCCTAATTCGTAATTCGTAATTCCTAATTCGTAATTATCGCGTAGTAGTGTATTAGTGTAATAAGACGCCGCGAAGAAAACATTTTTTTTGATACTTCGGCGTTTTTTATAAAAAAAAATGAAAAAAAAATTTTCAATCCTATAAACTTTCCTATATTTTTGCCGTCTGTAAGCCGATAATTAAAATTCTAACAACATATAAATTATTAAATTATGAAGAAACTTTTTTGTTTTGTAATGTTTATCAGCGCATTATCTCTTTTCGCGCAGCCAGCCATTAAATTTGAAAACACAACCATTGATTTTGGTAATATAAAAGAAGAGGATGGAAAAGTTTCCGGAAAGTTTGAATTTATCAACACCGGAAATCAAGATTTATTACTCACCAGTGTAAAACCCGGTTGTGGTTGTACGGCGGCAGATTATACTAAAACGCCTGTTGCACCGGGTGAAAAAGGATTTATTATGGCAACTTACAACCCCTATAATCGTCCGGGTGGATTCAATAAACATATTAAAGTAACCACCAATGAACCTAAGTTTGATGGATCTGAAAATACACCCTATACTATATATATTAAAGGGAATGTAGAAAAACGACCTCCAACAAAATATGAACTTGCGGGTTATAAAAATGGCAATGGAGAGATCAGGGTTAAAGAAAATCAGATAAAATTAGAAATGTTAAGCACAGGAAGTAAAACATTTACAATTATGGTTACTAATTTCTCAGACAAAGAGTCAACATTTGAGCCCACAAATCTTCCTTCTTTTATTACAATGGAAAAAAGTGTTCCGGTTCTTCGATTAAATGCGGAAGAAGAAAGGGAGATCACTTTCAAGTATGATGCAGCAAAAAGAGCTGAAATAGGCAACTATAACGATATTATAAACATTCAAACTCAAGACCCAGTTGAATATAGAATTACTCTTAATGTAGAATCAACCATTACGGAAGATTTTTCAAATTTAACCCCTAAGCAATTGTTAGATGCCCCAAAAGCGGTTTTGGATTCATTAACTCTACATTTTGGAAAAATAGAGAAAAACACAAATCCAACAATGCAAGTGAATCTTTATAATAAAGGAAAAAATCCATTAATTATAAGACAATTAAGGTCTCCCAATTCAGTCTTCACTATTGTTTCAGATAAGACTGAGATATCTAAAGGCGCATCTGCCACATTAACGGTAACCCTTAATTCAAAAAATCGCAGGGGTGCACAAGATGTTATTGTAGAGATTATTACTAACGATCCGGCAAATTCTCATATACTGCTCAACTGCAAGGGAGAGATTTTACAATAGTTGTCAATTCGCTCATTTCAGGAACAAAAAAGCACAACACATATTTGAGGTTAAGGTTACTTTTTTAAGAAAATTTCTAAAAATTTTGGTCAAATATTTTTTTTAATTGAGTTGTTATTTTGATTTACCAGCATGGTTTGGTTAATGTTTCGCTAATCCTGTCTCATTTTTCATCTTAGTTTAGCTTTTACTGCTTGAAGACCACAGGAATATGATCCGATATTTGTTGTAACCTCGCATTTTGATGAAACACCTCAAAACTATTATCCGAATAGAAAAACACAATCTTGATAAGAGTTGTTGTAGCAGGATGGGACGAAAGAAGCTCATTTAGAGGTTGTTTTGTAACTATGGCAGGCTCTTCTTTCTCTACTTCGCGAGAATTGGTTATTTGCGTACTAACATCTTGTTCGTTTCTTCTATGCGATTCTCCGTGAGATGAAATTACGGAGGGTAGGGGAGTAGAAAACAAGTCCGGTTCACTGCTTGTAGGTTCTGGTTGCTGTTTTCCTATTTGTATTTTCTTAATCAATTCTTTTTCTTCAACATTACGTATCATTTCGCCAACTCCCATGATGAGCCATTCGGTTTTAATATCAGGATAACAATGTAATATCTTCTTGGCAATTTCTAAACTTGGCTGGTTTCGCCCCGAAAAAATATGCGCTAAACTGGAACGATTAATCCCAATTTGTTCAGATAAGGAAGCAGGTGTTAATTGATAAAGTTCCATAATTTGTTTAATTCTGTCAACCATAATATTTAATTGTTTATATTTGTAAAAAATTAATAATGTTACAATTGTGCAAAAATACATTTTTATCATTTTACTTTTGTAAATGTTCATAAAATTATCATTTTAAATATCAAATTAATCTAATAATATATTGATAATAATGTATTTATATAATTTTTTGTCTCATAGAATCTATTGTTGAAATCTCAATACTATTTATATTATACTAATTGTTAATAGATCAATATAATTATTCTAATAATCAATAGATTATGAATATTTATTAAACATAAATCATAGAAAGAGTCAATATTAATGAGTTTTATTAAATATTATAAATGTAAAATATTAATAATGTTTATAAATGTAAACACAATTAGTTTGGGTTTAATAATGTAAACAAAATATTATTCATGTTTAACAAAATAAATATTGATTTTAATAAAATATTTTTAATAATCTTCGTTTGATATGTACTTTAAAAAAATACATATGGACATTACCATTTTATGGGCAGACGATGAAATAGAATTATTGAAGCCCCACATTATCTTTCTACAAAACAAAGGATATAAAGTAATTCCGGTTGTGAGTGGAAATGAAGCGATTGAGATATTGGAAACTCAAATTGTAGATATTGTTTTTCTGGATGAAAATATGCCCGGACTTTCCGGCATCGACACCCTGAAACGCATGAAAGCTATTAACCAACATATTCCTATTGTGATGATTACTAAAAGTGAAGAGGAAAATATTATGGAAGATGCTATTGGCGGCAATATTGCCGATTATTTGATAAAACCGGTAAAAGCGAACCAAATTTTGTTGTGCCTGAAAAAGAATATCGAAAATAGAAAGTTGATTAATGAAAAGAGCACCATTGCCTACCAACAGGCTTTTCGCGAGATTGCTATGAAAATTTCTGATAGGCTTTCTTTAGAAGAATGGGAAAAACTGTATAAAGAATTGGTTTATTGGGAATTGGAATTGGAGAAAATTGAAGATGCAGGCGTTGCAGACATTCTAGCCGACCAGAAAATTGAAGCTAATACCTGTTTTGGTAAATATGTTACGCGCAATTATCAAAATTGGCTGTTAGGCAATGGTGTAGAAAAACCTTTGCTTTCTCATACTATTCTGAAAGAGAGACTTTTTCCCTCTATTAAAGAAAATACCCCTGTTTTTTTATTCCTGATTGATAATTTGCGTTACGACCAGTGGAAAACAATACAACCGCTTATTAATGAGTATTATCGCACAGATACTGAAGATATGTATTACAGTATTCTTCCCACGGCAACTCACTATTCGCGGAATGCGCTTTTTGCGGGATTGATGCCCGGAGAAATTGCAAAAAAATACCCCAATATGTGGTTGAATGAAAACGACGAAGGTGGCAAAAATCAATACGAACAACCTTTATTGGGCGAATATTTAAAACGGTATGGAAAAAATATAAAATATTCATTTTCAAAGATCTTAAATGTTGATTTTGGAAAAAAAGTGTTTGATAATATACACCAGTTAATGCAAAATCAGCTGAATGTTATTGTATTCAATTTTGTTGATATGCTTTCGCATGCACGCATTGAAGTGGATTTGATTCGCGAACTTGCCGATGACGAAAAATCTTACCGCAGTGTTACGAAATCTTGGTTTGAAAATTCCACGCTGATGGATATGATTAAATATCTGTCTGCTAATAAAATACCTATTTTTATTACCACCGATCATGGTACGATACAGATCACCAAACCTATTAAAGTGGTAGGCGATAAATTTATTAACCCAAATTTGCGCTATAAAGTAGGCAGAACTATGGATTATCCAGTCAATCAAGTATATGAAATAAAGAATCCTGAAGATATTTTTCTTCCTAAAGAGGGTGTAACCCATCGCTTTATTTTTGCTACTGGCTCCGATTTCTTTGCTTATCCGAACAATTATAATCAATATGTAAACTACTACAAGAATACCTTCCAACATGGAGGTATCTCGTTGGAGGAAATGTTGTTACCATTTGTAAAGCTAATGCCGAAATAATCAGACAAACGAAAAGTTAAACACGCTATTCGGTTCAATTTCAAACGCTTTCTGTTCGTGACGCATTACTAATAATGGACGTTCTCCGCGTAAAGTAATCTTATCATTTTCAACCCAAAGCGCAGTGCCTTCGCGCAAACCGGCTACTGTTACTTGAGGATTTACTGCCAAAAACTCGTTGATTCTGTCTTGACGCGTTTCTCCGCCATGACGGATGGCATCGTTTATGGCTTCCGGATGTGGATCAATGTAGTGCGGATTGATTTGAAAGGGAACAAAATCAAAACATTGAAAACTTTTGGGCATGATAATAGGCATATCATTTGTGGTGCGCAAAGTGGGGCAAGCCACGTTAGAGCCAGCGCTCCAGCCTAAAAACGGAATTCCTTCCAGCACTTTTCGGCGCACAGGTTCAATGAGCCTATGCGCATGAATTTCGTGCACCAAATGGAACGTATTGCCACCGCCCACCATAAGCACATCTGCTTGGTTTACTGCTTCTATCGGGCATTTTGCTTGGTGAATGGATTGCACATTAAAGCCATGTTGTGAAAATATTCCGGCTACTCGGTCTGCGTAGGCATTATAGCTCTCAGGATAGTTCTTTCCTGCGACTTTTACACCGGCATAAGGGAAAAACAGAATATTTTTCTTTTCGTTTTTCAGAAATTCAAGGATTAAAGGCATGCACCAACCCAAGTAAGACTCTTTGTAATTAGTTGAGTTGCTTAATAATAATAATTTCATAATAAAAAATTTTAGAATGTGCGCGAAGATAGAGAAAAAAGTTTATTTTTGCTGCCTCAAAATGAGAAACGTTCTTTGAAACAAGCCTTGGTGGTGGAATTGGTAGACACGCAGGACTTAAAATCCTGTGACCATTGCGGTCGTGCGGGTTCAAGTCCCGCCCGAGGTACGAAACTTACATCAAGGTGTAAATAACATGCGGAAGTAGCTCAGTTGGTAGAGCACGACCTTGCCAAGGTCGGGGTCGCGAGTTCGAGTCTCGTTTTCCGCTCCAAAAAGAGAGTCATTTTGGCTCTCTTTTTTGTTTTAAATCAATGAGTTATCCCTGTATGCTAAAACCGTGCAGGGATTTTTGATTTTGAGGGTAGGGGAGGAGAAATGGCAAATTTTTGGGGGAAATGGGGTGGTTTTTGGCATTTTGTTACACATAATGTTACACATAAAATTATGTAAAAACTGTCTGCACAATTCATTTAAAGTTATGAATGTTAAAGCAGTACAGAAAAAAGAAATCGTTTACAAAAACGGTCATTCACCATTGTTTCTCCGATTTACACATGAAAGGCGAAACAAATTTATTACTTTGGGAGTATCCGTTCTCCCCGAGCATTGGGACAATGAGAGCCAAACAGCAAAGCCCAATTGCCCCGACTACAGCGTAATTAACAAACTAATTAAGGACAAGCAGAACGTTTATTGGTGAGGAAAAGCAGCCGCGAAAGGGAGTAAAGAAGCGATTATGGCACTTGCAGAAGCAAAGAAATACAAGTAAGTGCTAAGACACAAAAGAATAAATAGGTAATGTTAATATTTAATAACTTTTGGCGAGGACGTAAAATTAGTAGCATTTTGTCCGTTTGGCAGGAAAGGGGAGCGGTAGGCTTCTCTTTCTTGTTCAAAAAAATATTTGTTTTATTTTTGCCGCAACTTAAATAAAATAGGCTATGTATATACAACCCTACACAGTAAGTATTCCCCCAATGGATTATGAATTATTAAAAAATCTATCGGAATTTTTACTTTACCAACTCCTTTAATTGTGTTTCAAGTTTCGGTAACCCATTGTGTACAATTTGCCATACTTCTTCGGCATCAACTCCGAAATAATTGTGTGCCAAAATATTTCTGAAGCCTTTTATTTTAAACCAATTTATTTCATTTTCAGTAGCTTCTATCAATTCGCTAGATAGTTTTTCTACCATTTCGCCTATGATTATAAAGTTCATTAAACTTGCATCAAACGCTTGTGAATCATTATATAAATCATCGGCAGAATTAAAAGGCGTACAATATTGCTTAATTTTTGCAATAGCATCAAGCATATTTAATAGACAAAAATAATCCGTTCTGCTTAGATTATACATATATGGCATCTGTTAAAATGTGTTGAAGAAAAATAGGCTTAATGTATTTTTCTCTGCAAACATCAACTTGTAAATTAAAAGCCGAGCCTATCTCTGCTTTCAAAAAATCCTTTTTATCCGATAGGTTAGGCGTATTGTCTTCAAATTCAACTATCAAATCTAAATCACTTTTCGTTGTTTGTTCATTACGAGCATACGAGCCAAAAATACCTAACTTGGTCAGATTATATTTTTGACTGATAACTTGCTTATTTGAAGCCAAATAGTTTAAGATTTGAGTTTGGTCTATCATTGTATTATACGCTTTCAAATTCAAGGGCGAAAATATATTTTTTTCATCTAAGACATATTATTATAAATCAACAAATTAAATTATTTATTAACCGCAGACAGTTTGAACATAAATGTTACACATAGTGTGTTACCTAATTCCAAAATCTGCATTTTTCTTCAAATTAACAATTCGTAAAAGGAAGTAGCTCAGTTGGTAAGAGCCGAAAGGCGCAGCCTTTTGGCGGATGGGGCGCGAACCTTGCCAAGGTCGGGGTCGCGAGTTCGAGTCTCGTTTTCCGCTCCAAAAAGAGAGTCATTTTGGCTCTCTTTTTTGTTTTAACTCAATGAGTTATCCCTGTATGCTAAAACCGTGCAGGGATTTTTGGTTTTAGGGGTAGGGGAGTATTTTAAATGATTCTTGGAGTAATGAAAAAAATGTGAAATACTTTTTCTAATTCCAAATTAAAAACTCATGCCGCCTCTCCCCACAGCACCCCACTTGCAACAACGCGATCATTTCCAAGAAAATATCTTGATAATGCTGAGAGGTTTTCACCCCAAAGGCTCGCATTAGTTCTGTATAGAATTGATAATCATTCCATTCGAATGGGCACGGGCGCACCGCATCGAAAGGTTGTGCTACTTTAAAGGAGGAGGTAAAGCTGCCTCCCAATTCTAAGGCGAAATTCATCGGCAGGATCAAATCAGCCAATGCGGTGGTTTCGTTTTCAAAAATAGATTGCACGCAAACAAAATCGGCTTCTTTAATATACTCTTTTGTAAATGGGTTGTTTTCAACAATGTTCTCTCCAAAAATGAAGACATTTTTTGCAGTTTTGTTTTTCAGCAGAGTTCCGGGGCAAACAGGTTCAATGGGCAAATCTTCCACCTTCCAAGTTTGCTTAACGAGCTCTAAATAATCGCTTTCCCATTTTCTAAATCCAGGACCATATTCATGGTGAATGCCCATGTCGTATAGCCCTTGCGTATTACAATCGGGTTTGAGCAACATTAAGCCGCAGAATGTTTTACCCTGTTTTTCAGTTAACAGCATCAAGTTTTTTAGCTCGCAAAAAGTTTTTTCATCGCCGCTTTTTTCCGAAAAAATAAATATGGATTCTGGTGTTTCTAAAATTTCATTCACAAACTGCGCCACCGTTTCATCGGAAATATGGGCATGCTGCAGTAAATCATCATATTGCAAGGATAAGATATGATTTTTGTAGGCATCGAAAAATTGCGCTAATCCCTCCACAAAAATCCCTTTTTCTAAATTGTTTTTTAAAATATAATGATTAACAGCCGTAACAAAAGCGTGATAATCATTAATTTGTAGCAAATTATCTACACGATGCGATAAAGAAGAGCTTGTTGCTGTAGTAATCAAAGTAACAGGAGTATGCTGCTCTGTTCGTGAGTTTTGTACCAAATGACTGATCACAGGATGTTCTTTTGCCAAATCTGTGCCCACAATATAAATACGTTTAGCGCCATACAACTCTCCAAGCGGCAAATTATCATTCTTATTTACATTGAAAACCATGCTTTTATGTTGCATAAAATAGGATGAACCAATGGCGTTGGTTTTCAAACACGTTCGCGCAAGTTTCTGAATCAAATACATGGATTCGTTGGTGAGCTGCGGGGAGACGAGGATGGAGGTGAGGGGTGAGGAATGAGAGGTGTTATTTTGGATGATTTCTATGGCTTGCTTTGTGGTAATGGGCTTTAGCTCTCCATTCCTTTCCCTTAGAAGCGGGTGGGTGATTCGGTCTTTTCTGTTAAAAATTTCGTATTCGAATTTTATCTCTCTGTTGATTATTCCAAATTGATTTACAAAGCCGTAGCGAGATTTTGCACCGTAAATATTTCCTTTGTATTCCAATAAATCAACTTCAAAGCCCTCTGATCCGAATGGGTCAATGGCGGGGAGTTTCTGATAGGGGAGTGGCAAAATTTTGTGGTTGAAGTTCTCGTACAACGCGCCCGTGGGGCAAGTATCCACGCATAGTCCGCAGGCGTCGCAGCGGCTCTCCTCCAAATTGCCCTCCAAGTTGGGCGCAATGTAGGTTTGTGAGCCTCTTTTAAAAAATGCCCATGCTTTGTTGCCGGAGTACTCATGGCAAACGCGCACACATCTGCCGCACAAAATACATTTGTTATTATCTAATTCTATTTTAGAATGTTGAAAGTTAACTTCGAACTTCTGAAATTTACCTTTGAATCTGCTTTGGTCAACGCCGTAGTCAGCGCAATATTTTTGCAATAAGCAATCGTAAAATGCTGAACATCCGCACTCTAAGCAGCGGTTAGCTTCCTGTTTTGCCAAATGGTCTTCTTGATATCCCAATTCTACTTCTTTGAAGTTATGACGTTCATTTTCAGGTAATACAGGCATTTCATAGCGGGCACAGGCTGCAAAGCGATTTTCGTAGTTTTCTGCAATCTGTTTTTCAAAATTATCTTTGGTGGAAACAAACACTTTTTGCGGTTCTTCTATTTTATTATATATAAATAATTCAATATGTTTAGCGGCAGCTTTTCCTCCGGCAATGGCTTCAATGATGTTGGTGGGACCCGTAACGGCATCTCCCGCAGCAAATATTTTAGGGATATTCATCTGCATGGTGGTTTCGTTGGCATCCAGCGTTTTCCACTTATTGAGCTGTAGTTCTTGGGGTTGGAAGTATTGGTTGATATGATTAAGTACATCATACTGAATTTTCTGTCCTGTTGCCGGCAGCACCAAATCGCAAGGCAGATCAAACTCGCTGCCCTCAATGGGAACGATGTTGGAGCGGCGCGATCCGGGCGTTTTCTCGGCTTTCATTTTAATGCACTTTAAGCCTGTAAGTATTCCATTTTCATTGTAATACACATCTACAGGAGCAGCCAGGAAGATGTATTCCACACCCTCCACTTTCGATTCATGAATTTCGATGGGGTTGGCGGGCATATCGGCTTCGGTTCTGCGATACAGCACAATTACCTCCTCGCTGCCGCAGCGGCGTGCAGAACGGCAGCAGTCCATAGCGGTGTTGCCGCCACCCACTACCACCACGCGTTTGCCTGTCAGATTGGTATCGTTGTTGGTTTCGGCGTTGCGTTTCAAAAAATCGATACCGGAAACCAGATTTGGTGCAGGTTTTTCACCAACGCCCAACAAATCACCGTTTTGTGCACCAATGGCAAGAAATAGAGCATCATAGTTTATGTCCAAATCGGCAATTTGCACATTTTCGCCGATAGATTTATGGGTGAAAATGTTGACGCCCAAGTTAGTAATGTTCTCAATTTCTTGATCCAGCACGGCATTTGGCAAGCGATATTCGGGGATTCCGTAGCGAAGCCATCCACCGGCACTTGTTGCGCGTTCGTAAATATCTGCTTGAAATCCTTCTATTTGCAAATAGTAGGCGGCGGTTAATCCTGCGGGACCACCTCCAATAATGGCAACTTTCTTCCCGTTCAGCGGTTTTGTTGGGGGTATAAATTTAGAGAAATCGGCTCGTTTTGCATCAGGAAGATGTGAAAGAAGGTCAAAATCAGAAACATAGCGTTTCAGATAATCAATTCCAACGGGTGTTTTATCTTCGGTGAGTTGTCGGCGACATTTGGCTTCGCAGGGGCGCACGCACACTCGCCCGCAAATAGCAGGCAAAGGGTTGGTTTCCTTGATTAAAGCTACTGCTTGTTCATACAATCCTTTCTCAATCAGCGACAGGTAGCCTTGCACGTCCACGCCTGCGGGGCAAGTAAGTTTACAGGGCGCCACACAGTCGGCGTAGTGGTTGCTCATTAACAACTCCAGCGCCGTTTTTCGCGCCTCAAAAATGGTGATTGTGTCGGTTTCAATTTCCATTCCCTCCTGCACTATTGTGGAGCATGCAGGCTGGTGCGTTTTATAACCTTTAATGGCAACCACGCATAAAAAGCAGGAAGAAAACGGTTTTAATTTGGGGTCGTGGCACAAATGCGGAATCTCTACGCCGATAGATTTACAAACGTTAAGAATGGTTTCTCCGGCGTTTGCAGTAACTTTTTGTCCGTTAATATGAAGCGTAATTTTTTCGTTCATTGATAATTATGATTCTAATGTGTAAAATTTTTAAAAAGTTTGCGAATATATTGTTTTTTTAAGGCATAAATATCTTCTGTAAATATCAAAAAAAGGACTGCTGCTAACAATCCTTTTTATTGACTTTTAGTCAGAATTTCAAAACTATCCCTGACAAGCTGCTCCCCAGCATAGCCTGCATCCGTTTTGATTTGACTCTGTAAAAATAACTCCTGACTCTCTGTATAGAAAACAGTAGCTAAAAATTAGCATCAAAATTGTTCATCATACTAAAATTTCCTATCTTAATAATTACAAAATAAGAAAATCAACGATTTATAGGTTTCTTTTGAACGTTATTGTGCCCTGCTATTCATAAAGCCGCCGGGGGGTGGAGCAACTTGAAGAAAAGATGTTTTTTAAAAAATGTTTAAATAGACCTAAACTACCAACGTTTGTTGTTGCCTCTGTCGCTATATCCTCTACCACCGCCATCACGACGTCTGTCTCCACCACTGTGCCCGCTTCTTGGGGGTCTGCTTTCGCGTGGGCGAGCTTCGTTAACAGTAAGTACCTTACCTTCGTGTTCAAATTGATTTAATTCTTCAATAGCCTTTTGTGCTGCTGCATCATCGGGCATTTCTACAAAGCCAAAGCCTCTGGAACGACCTGTGTAACGGTCTGTTACCACGTTGGCTGAAGAAACTTCGCCATATTCTTCGAATAATTGTCTTAAGCCTCCGTCTTCAACTTTAAAGTTCAAATTGGAAATAAAAATGTTCATAAATAAAATAATATAATAAGTTAATTAATTTTTTTTGGTTGAAAACAGCGAAAAAACATATCCTTACACGATTCTCAAATCAATCGGCAAAAATAAAAAAAAAGCAACACCTTCATATTTTCTTATTGTTGTTTATATACTTTTGCAACTCTATAAGAAAGAAAAGAAAGATTCATGACAATAATGAGATTCCTCCCCCATGTAAATCCGCAATCAAAGATTGTAATTTTAGCAAATGGTGAGAAACCAACCCATCCTCTACCTTTGCAAATTTTAAAAGATGCCGGAAAAATAGTTTGTTGCGACGGCGCCATTTCGTTTTTAGAGGAGTTAAACATTATTCCTAATGTCATAATTGGAGATTGTGATTCTATTTCTTCGGAACAAAAAGAAAAATACCAATCGCTCATTCATGCCGACTACAGTGTGGATTATAATGATTTGCAAAAAGCCATAAAATACTGTGTAGCAAATGAATGGGATGATATCGTTATTTTAGGCGCTACAGGCTGGCGCGATGATCACTTTTTAGCCAACATCGGAATTTTAATGCATTATGCAAACAGCATCTCTTTAAGCATGATGAGTAACTATGGCACTTTTATTCCTATTAGGCAAACCACAACTTTTGAGAGCTATCCAGGGCAGCAAATCTCAATTTTTAGTTTCTCATCCAAAACAGCTATTACCTATCGTGGATTAAAATACTCAGTTTGTAAGCAGAAGTTCAAAGAATTATGGGAGGGCTCTTTAAACGAAGCCGTCGGAGAAATTTTTACTATTGAAATTAAAAAAAATGATACAGCGTTAGTTTACATAGCATTTTAAAGATTTGAACTTTCATGTTTATTAATATAAAATATTGTGTAGTTTTGCAGCCACTTTCTACAAGAAAAACCAACTTCTAAAAACCCAAAAAATATTTATTATGAAAAAAGAAACTATTCTTTCATTTTTTTTATTGGCGTTATTTTTTGTAATAACTCCTTCATTTGCACAAATTAGTGTAGGCGGCACTCCTCCAAGTTTTATTTTTGAAACGGAAAATGTAAGGCTTTCCTCAACGGTAGATTTGCTGGTTGATTTTAATGTAGTAGCGTTGCGTGAAGAGGATGCTGTACGTAAACTCGATAATTTACCACCTCGCGTAGGTAGAATTATTCCGGTAAATTTCACTACGGAAAACTCTGGTGAATGGACTATACTCCCCAGTGGACAGGAAATTTGGAGGCTTTGCATTACGGCAGAAGATGCCATTGGCATCATGCTCCTTTACGACAAGTTTGATATCCCTGCCGGCGGAAAGTTATTTATTTACAACGATACCCGTTCGCAAGTGTTGGGCGCATTTACCCAAGAGAGCAACCCAACCAAAGTTGAATTTGCAACAGAATTTATTCAGGGCGAAATTCTTACCATGGAATATTTAGCGCCCATGTCAGGCAATGCCTACTCGCCCTTTATTATCTCTGGCGTGGTTTATGGGTATAACAATTTATTTTTTGATACTCCAAATGGAGTAGAACAATTAGGAGTAGATAGAGCTTCACAACCTTGTGAAGTGAATATAAATTGCCCTGAAGGCGCCAATTGGCAAGACCAAAAAAAAGGGGTTGTACGGTTAACGATACCGATCCCGCCATACAGCTATTTTTGCAGCGCCTCAGTAATAAACAATACTTCCGGCAATCTTGATCCTCTTGTATTATCAGCATTTCACTGTTTTGACGGTGCCAGCGCCACTAACGTAAATCAAACTGTCTTTTATTTTAACTACGAATACACCACCTGCACAGGTACTGCTGCTTCATCAAAAACAATGACAGGAGGTCAAATTTTAGTGAACATTCCAACGCATCAAGGCTCTGACGGTACTTTATTGCGTCTCAACCAAAATATTCCAGAGTCTTACGATGCGTATTATAACGGTTGGGACAGACGAAATACTGCGGCTACCAGTGGCGTTAGTATTCACCATCCTGATGGAGATAGAAAGAAAATTTCAACTTTTACCAGCTCGCTCGTTTCAACCGGCAATATTAACATTGATGGCAATATTATGGCGGCAAACTCTGTGTGGCGTGTTACTTGGGCTCAAACCCAAACCAATTGGGGGGTTACCGAAGGTGGATCGTCCGGCTCCCCTATCTTTAATCAAGATAGACGTATTGTAGGAACACTCACAGGAGGTAATTCATTCTGTACTTCACCTTCTTCACCCGACTTTTATGGAAAACTTTGGTACCATTGGGATAGAATGAGTAATGCCTCTCTTCACATGAAACCTTACTTAGACCCTATTAATTCAGACGCTGAATATATTGATGGTACTTATACAGTCGCTCCCAACGACTGTGACCCTGTAACAAACTTTAAAGTTAACTATTCATCAGATTGTAGTAAGGCTAACTTAACATGGAATCCTCCGGCAACAACCAACCCTGTTTACAACGTATATCGCGATAATGTCCGTATCGCATCCAGTATTACTACACCCTCATACACGGATAACAGTTTTAATATAGCAGTCGGTCATACATGGTCAGTAAAAGTAGCTTGCCAAAGCCTTGAATCTATTGCTGAAAGTGTAACTATGCCGAAATGCGTTTCTGTTTATACAATTACGGCAAGTGCAGGCTCACACGGTACAATTAATCCTTCAGGCGCCGTAGAAGTAACTCAAGGAACAAGTCAAACATTTACCTTTACACCTGATGAAGGATATAGGGTCAATAAAGTATTTATTGATGGAACGGAAAATCCTACCGCAGCAACAAACGGTTCATACACCTTTACCAATGTCAAAGAAAACCACCTCATTTCTGTTAGTTTCAAAGTTTATGTTGGTATAGACGAAAATGAACAATCAACGGGAATTCTCATTTATCCGAATCCAACCACAGGAGAATTAACAGTTTACAGCGAACAATTAGGAACAAATAATGATGATATTGAATATACCATTTATAATCTCTATGGACAAATACTCACGCAAGGGAAATTATCTCTTTCTCACGTAATCAATGTTTCCTCTTTGGCAAATGGTATTTATTATTTAAAGATTTTAGAGAAAACCGTGAAGTTTGTTAAAGAATAGGGTTTAGAAATCATGACCTAATTAACTATATAAACTCAAAGTAAATTACCCTTATGAATTTTATTGAAGAAATTATTGAAGAAGACCTGAAAAAAAGAAAAAACGATTCGCGCGTACATACACGCTTCCCGCCGGAGCCGAATGGTTATTTGCATATTGGTCATGCCAAATCCATTTGCCTGAACTTTGGATTGGCAAAAAAATATAACGGCTTGTGTAACTTGCGTTTCGATGACACGAACCCCACCAAAGAAGATGTGGAATACGTGGATTCCATTAAAGAAGACATTCAATGGTTGGGATTCCAATGGGCGGGAGAATATTATGCTTCCGACTATTTCGACCAACTTTATGCGTGGGCGGAATTGATGATTGTGCGCGGGCTTGCCTACGTGGACGACTCTACCCAAGAGGAGATTAGCCGCGAGCGCGGCGTGCCCACCAAACCCGGAACGGAAAACAAATACCGCAACAGAACAATTGAAGAGAATATGGAATTGTTCCACGGCATGCGCGCAGGCGAATTCCCCGAAGGTAGCCACGTGCTGCGTGCCAAAGCTGACATGGCTTCGCCCAATATGCATTTGCGCGATCCCATTCTCTACCGCATTCTCTTTGCCGAACACCACCGTACAGGAAACAAATGGTGCATCTACCCCATGTATGACTACGCACACGGACAAAGCGATTCTATAGAAAATATTACTCACTCTATCTGCACATTAGAGTTTGAGGTGCACCGACCGCTCTACGATTGGTTCTGCAAGGTATTGGAAATTCATCATCCGCAACAAATTGAGTTTGCACGGTTGAACCTGAATTATACCATCATGAGTAAACGTAAACTGTTACAGTTGGTTACGGAAAAACACGTGATGGGTTGGGACGACCCGCGTATGCCTACCATTTCGGGATTGCGCCGCAGAGGCTATTCTCCTGAAGCCATTCGCAATTTTGCAGAAACAGTGGGCGTAGCAAAAAGAGAAAATGTGATTGACGTTAGTTTGCTGGAATTTTGTGCCCGCGAACACCTCAACAAAGCTGCAATCAGAACTATGGCTCTTTTAGATCCCGTGAAGCTGATTATTGATAACTATCCCGAAAACGAAACAGAACTGTTACAAGCCGTTAACAATCCCGAAGACCCTGAAGCAGGCGTGAGAGAGATTCCTTTTGGCAAAGTATTGTATATTGAACGTGCTGATTTTAAAGAAGATGCTGATAAAAACTTCTTCCGATTAACGATTGATAGTGAAGTGCGCTTGAAGTACGCCTACATTGTAAAATGTACACATGTTGTAAAAGATGCTACAAGTAACATCATTGAGATTCATTGCACGTACGATTCTGAAACGAAGAGTGGTATGCACACTACACGCAAAGTGAAAGCCACGATTCATTGGATTGCGGAAACTTTTGCCAAACCGGCTGAGTTTCGCCTTTTTGAACGTCTGTTTACCGTTCCCGAACCCGACAACGCCGATGAGGGCAAAACTTTTTTGGACTACCTGAACCCCAACTCATTAACAGTGGTAAACGGTTTGGTTGAACAAAATATTACCAAAGAAAACGCTGCCCAATATTATCAATTTGAACGCATTGGCTATTTCTGCGTGGACAAAGAAAGTATGGATGAAAAATTGGTATTTAATAAGACGGTGGGATTGAAACAGTGATCGATGAGCCGATGGGTGTTTCATTGCGAACAGTACTGTTCTTTTTTAGTCAAGGGAATTCTTGTTTATATTCCATATTTTAAAAGATTTAGGTTAAACTTGATTTACCTATTTCGGGAAGATGTAATGAAGAAAAATCTCATTTTTAAAAACTTTGTGTTATTTCGCGAGTTCATTAAAATAAACTGAATTATATGAAAACCTTTACCTTAGGCGGGGTGCACCCTGAAGAAAATAAATTTGCCGACCACGAACCTGTAGAAACGTTTCCCATTCCCAAAACGGCTACCGTTTTTATTCACCAGAATTTGGGCGCACCTCCTGTGTGCCAAGTAAATAAAGGGGATACCGTGAAGGTAGGCGCTTTGCTGGCAAAAGCGGAATCGTTCATCTGCGCCAACGTCCATTCGCCCGTATCGGGAAAAGTAACGCAAGTGGAGGAGGTTGCCGACTGTTCTCACTTCAAGAAAACCGCTGTGGTAATTGAGGTGGAGGGCGACGAATGGGAACCCGCCATTGACCGCTCTCCCGAAGTGGTGAAAGAGATAAAACTGAACAAACAGGAGATTGTGCAACGTATTAAAGATTGCGGCGTGGTGGGACTGGGTGGCGCCTGCTTCCCAACACATGTAAAATATATGCTCCCAGAAGGAAAAACCGCTGAATATTTGCTGATTAACGCCGCAGAATGTGAACCTTATATCACCGTTGACCATAGAATTATGTTGGAAAGAGCAGAAGAATGTATGGTGGGAATCAACGCATTGATGATGGCTTCGGGCGCTAAAAAAGCGAAAATAGGTATCGAAAATAATAAAAAAGATGCCATAAAACATTTGACGGAAATTGCCAAACCCTATCCCAATATTGAAGTGGTGGCATTAACCGTAAAATATCCTCAAGGTGCAGAAAAACAGCTTATCAAATCGCTCATCAACCGCGAAGTCCCAAATGGAAAACTGCCCATTGAAGTGGGCGCCATTGTTGACAACATCACCACGTGTTATGCCGTTTACCAAGCTGTTCAAAAAAACAAACCGCTTATTGACACATACTTAACGGTTACCGGAAAAAAAGTTATCAAATCGAAGAACTTTCAAGTACGCATTGGTACACCCATTATGGATATTTTAAATGCTGTGGGGATTCCCGAACATACAGGAAAACTGATCGCCGGCGGTCCCATGATGGGAAAGGCGGTTTCTAACCTGAACTTCTTCGCCATGAAAGGATTAACAAGTTTGTTGTTGATGGATGAAAAAGAGAGTAAACGCGGCGAAGTGGAAAACTGTATCCGCTGTGGAAAATGCAACTATGGCTGTCCGCAAGGGTTAGAACCCTATCTGCTGTCGGCGCTGTCTATCAATAACCGTTTTGTGGAATGTGAAGTCGGTGGCGTTTTAAACTGCTGTGAATGTGGGTCATGTTCGTTCAGTTGCCCCGCAAACCGTCCCTTGTTAGACTATATCCGGTTGGCGAAAAATAAAGTAATGGCTTCAAAACGTAAATAAAATGAGAAACAGTAATTTTGTTGCCATAGCGAAACAGGTGCTTCAAACAGAGGCGCAGGCTATTTTACGTTTGCAAGCGTTTATCAATGATGACTTTGTAAAAGCATTACATTTGATTAAAGACGCTCCCGGACGGCTCGTAGTAACCGGCATTGGCAAGAGCGCCATCATTGGGCAGAAGATTGTAGCAACCCTCAATTCCACAGGGACGCCCGCCATTTTTATGCACGCAGCGGAGGCAATACATGGCGACTTGGGCATCATTCAGCCAGAGGATGTGGTGTTGTGTATTTCAAAAAGCGGCAACACACCTGAAATCTCGGTGTTAGTGCCTTTTTTTAAACAGCAAGGCAATAAATTTATCGCGTTGGTGGGCAATATCAACTCTTTTTTGGCAAAAGAGGCTGATGTGGTGCTCAACTGTTCGGTAGAGCGCGAGGCGTGTCCCAACAATTTGGCGCCCACGTGCAGTTCCACCGCACAGTTGGCAATGGGCGATGCTTTGGCAAGCTGTCTTATTGAGTTGCGAGGCTTCACCCCTGAAGATTTTGCCAAATATCATCCGGGTGGAATTATTGGTAAACGTTTGTATATTAAAGTGAAAGACCTCTATAAATTCAACGAAATTCCGATGGTTTCTCCAAACGCGCCCATGCCGGAAGTGATTTTAGAAATTTCGGGAAAACGACTTGGCGTTACGGCAGTTATGGAAAACGGGAAAATAATTGGCGCCATCACAGATGGCGACTTGCGCAGAATGCTCCAAAAAAATCCCGATTACACCCACCTTTACGCCAAAGACGTGATGACCCTGCAACCCAAAACCATTACCGAAGAGATCTTAGCCGTTGAAGCATTGGAAATTATGAAATCGAAAAACATCACCAACCTCTTTGTTGTGGACAGTTTGGGAAGATATTTGGGGGTGCTGCATATTCATGATGTGGTGAAGGAGGGGATTGTGTAAAATAACCTAGCCCCCATTGACAATCTCAGTATTTTCTTTACCACTTTTTTTTCTTTCCTAATTCTAAAAGAACTACTTACCCGAAACAGTAATCATCGGTGCTTTGCTCATTTTCGCAGGAGGTTTGGTGATGATTTGGAAATAAATGGCAGCCGATTTTTTTTGTCGGTGTATTCCAAAAAATCGTGTTTCTTTGCAGGGTTTTTAATAAGATAATTATATGCCTAAGAAGGAGACAATAAATGTAAAAGGAACAGAGATCGTATTGTTCACAAAAAAAAACGAAGAATATATTTCACTTACAGATATTGCAAAACACCGAGACCCAAGTAATCCTTCACAGATAATCAGCTTGTGGCTAAGAACTTATAGCACGATTGAGTATTTAGGACTTTGGGAAATGCTAAACAATACGAATTTTATACCCCACATATATGAGGGGTTTAAAAATGAGTCTGCGAAGCCACACTTTTGGATGTCACCTCAAAAATGGATTAACGAAACAGATGCCATTGGCATGATTTCTAAATCTGGACGTTATGGAGGAGGAACTTTTGCTCATTCTGACATAGCCTTTAAATTTGCAGCATGGATTTCTGCAGAATTTGAGCTCTATCTCGTTACAGAATTTAAGCGATTGAAACAAGACGAGCAACGCCGCCTATCCCTCGAATGGAATTTGCAGCGCACACTATCAAAAATTAATTACCATATTCATACAGATGCTATTAAAGAGCATATTATTCCAAATATCGTTACCAAAGAACAAATTACCTATACATACGCCGAAGAAGCAGATCTGTTGAATGTTGCTCTTTTTGGCATGACAGCAAAACAATGGCGAGACGCAAACCCCGATTTAAAAGGCAACATTCGCGATTATGCCACTTTAGAACAGTTAGTGGTGCTTTCGAATATGGAAAGCATTAACGCTTTGCTTATTCAGCAGCAACTCACGCAGGGCGAACGGCTTGTGCAACTCAATAATGTTGCGATTACGCAAATGCGGTCGCTGCATGCAAACCGGCGAAATGTGTCGGTAAAAGATGTGAAAACTACAGAACAATGTAAATTATAGTTTCTTATTATCAACAAAAAATACATTTATGAAAAAATCCATCCTTTTCCTCATCGTAGCCTTTTTTGCTACATTTTCAACGCTTAACGCGCAAAAACAATTCAAATACGAAACGGTTCCCAACGATCCATTGAATGCCCGTATTTACAAATTAGACAACGGGTTAACCGTGTTTCTAACGCAATATAAAGAAGCCCCGCGCATTCAAACCTATATCGCGGTGAAAGTGGGGAGCAAGAATGACCCTGCAGAAACCACCGGCTTGGCGCATTACTTTGAACACATGATGTTTAAAGGCACGCCCGACTTTGGTACCACCGACTGGGAAACAGAACGAGCCTATCTTGAAACCATCGAAGAGTTGTTTGAAAAATATAGAACACTGACAGATGAAGAGGAACGCGCCTCTTTGTACAAAATTATTGATAATCTTTCGTTTGAAGCCAGCAAGCTGGCAATTCCAAATGAATACGACAAGGCGATGAAGTTTATTGGTTCGCAAGGTACTAACGCCGCTACTTCAAACGATTATACTATTTATCTTGAAAATATCCCTTCCAATCAGTTGGAAAACTGGGCAATGATTCAGGCAAACCGTTTCGATAATCCTGTTTTGCGCTTGTTTCATACTGAATTAGAGACTGTTTATGAAGAAAAAAACATGTCGCTTACAAACGATAACCGCAAAGCCACCGAAGCCATTCTGTTCGGCTTGTTTCCCAATCACCCTTATGGACAGCAAACCACGCTGGGCGAATCGGAACATTTGAAAAACCCTTCCATGAAAAATATTCGCGAGTTTTATGGAAAATATTATGTAGCAAATAATATGGCAATTGCCATGTCCGGCGATTTTGAATTTGATGCCGCCATCGCTACTATCGACAAGTATTTCAGTAAGTTAAAAAGCGGGAAAATACCTGAATTGGCTTACAAGGGAGAAACAACTATTAACCAACCTGTTATAAAAGAAATTATGGGTTTGGAAGCCGATTTTCTCAATATGGCATTTCGCGTAGATTTGCCTGCAAACGATCCTAAAGTATATGTTTTAAATATGTTAACCCGTGTTTTAGCTAACGGAAAAGCCGGCTTAATTGATTTGAACCTGAATCAAAAACAAGCTGTAATGGGCGCCGGTGCAGGCGCTTTCGTGTTGTGCGACAATTCCGCATTGTTCTTAACCGGAAAACCCAAAGAAGGACAAACGTTGGAAGAAGTACGCGACCTGTTGTTAGAACAGATTGATTTACTGAAACAAGGAAAATTCAGCGATGCCCTTTTAACCGCTGTCATCAACAATATGCGCTTATCGGAAATGCGCCAGTTGGAGAGCAATGCCTCACGCGGCAGGATGATGTACAACGCTTTTTTAAACAATATTTCATGGGCAGTTGCCTCGCAATCAATTGCCAATTATTCAAAAATTACCAAAAAAGATATTGTTGATTTTGCGAATAAGTATTTCAAAAACAACTATATTATTGTGTATAAACGACAAGGAACACCTGCAGAAGTAACCAAAGTGAATAAACCCCCAATTACCCCCATTCACATTAACCGCGATGCTGAATCTGATTTTATGTTAAAAATGAAGAAAAATAAAGTTGCCGGCATTGAACCCGTTTTTATTGATTTTAAGAAAGATATGACCATCATTCCTCATAAGGATTGCGACATTTATTACATTAAAAATAATGAAAATGAAACTTTTAATTTGCAATTCCGCTATAAAATAGGTGAATTGAACGACTTGCGCCTGCCCTTTGCCACCGATTATATTGAATATTTGGGAACTTCAAAAATGAACGCAGATAAAATTCAAGAGGAGTTCTACAAATTGGCCTGTACTATGAACTTAGCTTGCAGTGACGAATACACAACGCTTACATTGAGCGGTTTGAGCGATAATTTTGAAGCTGCTCTACAACTTACCATTTCGGTAATGAAAGATGCACAACCCAATGCAGAAGCCCTGCAAAATTTGATTTCCGATGCGTTGAAAGCACGAAAAGATGCCAAAAGTAACCAAAATGCCGTTCAAAACGCACTGCGCAGCTACGGCGAATTTGGTCCTGCCTTGGCAAAACAGATTCTTTCGGAGGAACAGCTTAAACAACTTTCTCCCAATGAATTAATTGGTCTTATAAAAGATTTGTTAAATGAAAAACCTGAAATCTATTTCTACGGCAATCTCTCGGCAGAAGATTTTAACAAAGTTTTATTAAAAGATTATAAAATGCCAAAGCACTTTAATGAGCCGGCGCATGGTTGTATTTTTGAACGCCTTGCGGTAGCCGATAACAAAGTTTATTTTGTGCATTACGACGCCAAACAAGCACGCTTATATACCTATTCCGACGGCTTGCAATTTAATATCAATGAATTACCTACCATAAACATGTACAATCAATATTTTGGCGGAAGCATGAATGCCATTGTATTTCAGGAAATGCGTGAAAAACGCTCTTTGGCATATACTGCGCGATCAAGCTATATGCCTGCCAATGAGGTAGAAAAGAACAATTATAATATGTCGTACATTGCTACGCAAAACGATAAAGTGATTGACGCATTTGAGGCTTTTAACGAGTTGTTTAATGAAATGCCCCAATCGGAAGCGGCTTTCAATTTGGCAAAAGAGGGCATCATGCAAGCCATTGAAACAAACAGGACACAGAAAACTGCCATTTTCAATGCGTGGCGCAATGCGCAAAAAATGGAAATTGACTATGATATCAACAAAGTTTTATACAATGCATACAAAAAATTTACATTAGCCGATGTGGTGAACTTTAACCATAAGTATGTGAAAAACAAAAAGAAAATCTATATGATCGCGGCTAAGGAAAGCGATATGGATTTTAATGAATTGCAAGAAAAATTTGGCACTGTAACAAAATTAACTTTAGAAGATATCTTTGGATATTAATGACTTATTCAGAAATTTTAGACTATATTTTCCAATCTTTCCCGATGTATCACCGCATTGGAAGCGCGGCATACAAGGAAGGATTGGAGAATATTGAATTACTTGCCGAAATGGCAGGTCATCCCGAAAAGAAAATCAAAACCATTCACATTGCCGGCACGAATGGAAAAGGGTCTGTTGCACATCTCTTGGCTTCTTATTTTCAAGAACTTGGCTGGAAAACAGGTTTGTTTACCTCGCCGCATTTAATAGATTATCGTGAGCGCATAAAAATCAACGGTAAAGAGATTTCCGAGCAAACAGTGATTGACTTTTTTGCAAAATATCAAGACAGAATGGCAGAAATAGCGCCCTCTTTTTTTGAAATGACTACCATTTTAGCATTTGACACTTTTGCAGCTGAAAATGTGGATATTGCAATTATTGAAACTGGCTTGGGCGGACGATTGGACGCCACCAACATTCTCTCCCCTATTCTATCTGTCATCACCAATATCTCGTTGGAACACACTAAGATGCTGGGTAACACATTAGCCGAAATTGCCCGCGAAAAAGCCGGCATCATCAAAGAAAACAGACCCGTTGTCATCGGAGAGTACCACCCTGAAACCTTTCCTGTATTTGAAGAAACAGCAAAAGCCAAAAACGCCCCGCTTTTCTTAGCCGAAGCGTATCAGGGAGTGCTGGAGTTTGGAGGAATTTACCAGCGGAAAAACTTAGGGACCGCCATAAAGTGTGTGAAAGTACTTGAAGCAGAAAGCAGAAAGCAGAAAGCAGACCTCACCTCTCATTCCTCACCTCTCATTCCTCTCTCCTCACCTCTCACCTCTATTAACCCTGAAGAAATCCTGAAAAACCTTCCCCAAACCACCGGCTTCATGGGCAGGTGGCAGATCATTTCACAATTGCCGCTTACCATTTGCGATGTAGCGCACAACCCCGCAGGAATTGAGTTGGTAATGAAACAATTACAACAATTACCTCACAACGGCTTGCATATCATTTTAGGCTTCGTAAATGATAAGGATATTGAAGGCATCCTCTCTTTATTGCCCAAAAATGCACAGTATTACGCCTGTCAAGCCCAAATAGAGCGCGCCCTGCCTGCGGAAGAATTACACAACAAATTGTCTTCAGTTAATCTTAAGGTCATCAAAATCCATAATGTCCTTAAAGCCTACGAAGAAGCCCTGAAGAACGCCAAAAAAGATGATGTTATTTTTATTGGCGGAAGTTTTTTTGTGGTCGGGGAGTTTTTGAAAAACAGCAGGTAGAATATTTTTGGACTGTAAAATGGCAAAAATGATGCAAAATTGTACGGTTTTCCTTTACACCAAAATCATGTAAATGCAAAAAGGTTCAACACTTTATTAAATTTGTTGAACCTTCCAAGTGTTCAAGCTGGGATTCGAACCCAGGACCCCATCCTTAAAAGGGATGTGCTCTACCTGCTGAGCTACTTAAACAGTAGTTGTTTTTGAGGGCGCAAAAATATAATTTTTTCAATGCAATTCGTCAAATATTCAGTATTTTTTTAAAATTTAATCATTATTCTGATTATCAATTCTTTATATTTAAAAAGATAAATAATAATTTTCTTTAATATTTTATTAAGAAAAAGAATATATTTGCTTGAATATTAGAATACTGTTTTAAAAAAAAGCCCATAGTTGTGAATGCAGAAAAAATTCTTATAAGTGCAGAAAAAAGTAGTAATAATGTTTTTTTTTACCATTTGTGCAAATTTTTTCCGCATTTCGGAATGATGAAAACGCGATGAAAAAGATAATTTTACTCCCAAAAACAGATACTGTGATCCTTTGTTTACCCAAAGAATGGATAGGCGTTCCTATTATATGCAAATTAGCTCCTATGTCTAATTGTTTGGTCAATGTTAATGAACTTGAATTGGAAGCAGAGAAAATTCTTTTTTTTCGCAATAAACGCAGAAAGAAAAAGAATTAATAAAGTCAATCTGTTATTATTACCAAAAAAAAACGTTTATTTGCCAACTCAAAAAATGTAGTATTAATAATAACTTAAATCATTTAAAAACAATGAAAAAATCATCCCTTTTTGTAATCTTATTTTTTTTGGCAGGACATTTTTTAATGGCGCAACCTGCTTGTGTTAAAGATGTTATCTATTCATTAGTGAGTCTAAAAGAAATTCCGAGAGCGAGGAAAATGATGGAAGAGCAATGTTTTCCAGGCAATGAAACCAGTGCAGATGTATGGTTGGTACGCGCCAATGTATTTATTCAATTATACGATTATGAACGTGAGAGAAAAAATAAAGACGCAAAATACATGATCCGTTGGCCTGATGCCATAATTATTGCAAATGAATCATTCTATAAAGCTGTAGAGCTTAATAAAGACGTTAAACCTTCCCCTGGATTATTGGATTCTAAAGAAGGGCAAATTCTTTCTGCCGCCCCAATTCATGACTTAGCTGCATCAGCTATGGAAAAAAAGGATTACGAAGAAGCCATCCGTTTACTCAATATGGTGATTCGTAGCTATAAAGCAGATCTAAAAGAATATGCAAAATATTTGGTATATCCCTATTTCGATTTGTCAAATTGTTATAAAGCTATGGGAGATGAAGTTAACCGTAAAAAAATATTAATTGATGCTGCAAAGTTGAATACCCCTGAACCGGTAATATACTTGAATTTATACGAGATATACAAAATAGATAAAGATACTGTAAAGTGCGGTGAAATATTAACTCAAGCGCGTAAAGCTGTTCCAGATTCTTCAGCCATTCATATCAAAGAATGTGAATTAGAATATTTAGCCATGATTGGAGATAGTGCTAAATTGGTTAACGCAGCATTAAAAATGTTTGAAGAAAGTAAAAACGATTCTGAGCTAATCAATATTGTCGCAGGATATTTATTGGAGAGTAAACTATATGAACTTGCTAAAGAAATCATTGAAGCAGGTTTAGCGATTGATCCGAATAATTTTGATTTAAATCAACAAATGACCTATCGTTATTTTTATGAAGCTATTGATTATTATAATCTTATAGAGAATATAAAACAGCAAAAGAGATTTAATGATATTAAAGTGGCTCAAGATAAATTTAAAGAGGTATTAGAAACTGCAAAGACTTGGGCAGAAAAGGCATACAATATTTCAAAAGAGGATGAAAAACATAATAAAATGTATGGTCAAATATTGGTGCGTTTAGCATTGCCTGTTCCTGAAGAACTTCAAAAGAAATTAGATTCTTATCGTAAAAATTAAAGATTAAGAATTATATGAATGTGAAATGGGGTGAAAAATACGCACAATTTGGTGCAAAGTTGTTTTTTTATCTTTTATTTTTTTTCTTGTGTCTTCTACCTGATATTTTGTTGGCACAACAAAATGGAACTAAAGTTTATTGTTTCACCATAGACGAAGCCATCGCTAAACCGGCGCAACGCAAAACAGAATTGGCAGTGAAAGAAGCTGAAAAACAACAAGCTGACATCTTGTTTTTGCATTTGAATACTTTTGGTGGCGAATTGGAAGCTGCCGAAAGTATCCGCACGGCGTTATTAGATGCTCCCATGCCTGTGTTTGTGTTTATTGATAAAAACGCAGCCTCTGCAGGTGCGCTCATATCTATTGCCTGCGACAGTATTTATATGTCTCAGGGCGCCTCTATTGGCGCTGCCTCTGTAGTGAATCAAACAGGGGAGGTGATGCCGGATAAATATCAGTCTTACATGCGCTCTATGATGCGCGCCACCGCCATCACAAACGGCAGAGACCCCGATATGGCACAAGCTATGGTTGACCCCGATATTGAGGTGAAAGACGTGAGCGAAAAAGGTAAAGTGCTCACTTTTACCACAACAGAAGCTATTCAATTCGGCTTTTGTGAAGGCGAAGCACATTCGAAAGAGGAGGTGATGGAATTAGCTGGCGTGGAAGATTATTATTTCGTGGAGCAAGAAACCAGTTGGATAGAAAAAATTATCCTTTTCCTGATTCACCCTATGGTGAGCGGCATATTAATCATGATCATCGTGGGCGGAATATACTTTGAACTGCAAACACCGGGCATTGGTTTTCCATCGCTTGCAGCGCTGGTGGCTGCCGCACTCTATTTTGCTCCCCACTATTTGCATGGTTTAGCTGAACATTGGGAAATAATACTCTTTGTGGTTGGCATTGGGCTCATCATTTTGGAGATATTTGCTTTTCCAGGTTTCGGAGTCGCGGGAATATCGGGTATTATCCTGATTATTGCAGCTTTAGCACTCTCCATGACGCTGAATTTTGGATTCGATTTCACTTTTGCGCCGCCCACTACTATTATCAAAAAGATTGCCATTGCATTAGGATTTTCCACAGCCGGATTTCTATCCTCTATTTGGCTGGGAATGAGAATTATCAATACAAACACCCGATTAGGCGCTATTGCCCTGAAAATCGAGATGAGCAAAGAAACCGGCTTTATTTCGCAGGACCTGACCATGAATGACTTAGTTGGCAAAATCGGGCGCGCCACTACCTTTCTGCGTCCCGCAGGAAAAGTGGAAATTGATAATGAAATCTACGATGCCGTTTCCGAATTTGGTGTCATTGAAAAAGATACCGAAATTAAGGTGGTGCGGTTTGAAAATTCGCAGTTGGTGGTGGTGATAGCTAAACTCTATACCGCAAAATAACTATTCAACTCCTCCAAGGTATCCTCATTGGTTTGAAGATCCTTCACAATATTGCCTTTTTCCAATATCACAATACGGTTGCAAACTTCTGTAATATGATTCAAATCATGGCTTGAAATCAACATGGTGATATTGAATTTAGATTGTAATTCGTTGAGAAAGCGTTTTAAACGAATTTGAGAAGAAGGATCAAGTGCTGTAAATGGTTCATCCAAAATTAAATAGCTGGGATTGCCAATTAAAGCGGCTGCGATGCCGATTTTCTTTTGGTTGCCTTTAGAAAAGTCGCGGATTAACTTGTTGGTTCCCAAAACTTCTCCATTAAAAAAATCTTCCATAGAATGTAAGAAAAGGCTTAGATCATCTTTGGAAATATTGTGCAATTTGGCTACAAAATTAAAGTATTCTTCTGCCGTAAGAAAATCTATTAGAAAGCCTTCATCTAAAAAAGAGCCTACTTTTGATTTCCATTCATCGTTTCTCACTACAGGTTGCCCATTTAATAGCACTTCGCCATAAGAAGTTTCTACCAAATCAAGAATCAGCCGAAAAAAAGTGGTCTTTCCGGCACCGTTATTGCCCACTAAACCAAAACTTTGTCTGTCTTGAATGGTGAGGTTGGGAATATTCAACACGCCTATTCCGTTGTAAACTTTTTGAAGTTGGTTAACAGTAATCATTTTCTATTTTTTTATTAATTATTATTCAATTATTCCGTTTGGCGAAATCCTTCGCACAAAGCATATTTTCTTCTATTAAATTGGTTAACACACAAGGTAATCAATTGTTTCTGGAACAAAAGCCCAATGACTCCCATTACCGACAGGATGATTAATGCAGTATTGATTGCTGAAAACAGTGAGAATATTCCTACAAATATCATCGGGAAAAACATTATTGGAAAAACAATTAAGAAGTTTTTATAAGTGGTTCCCTGATAATTCAAAGCTGACTTTGCAGCTAAATCAATGCGTTTGGTATTATAGGTGGCAAAAAAGGTCAACAATACCGTATTGACGCCCGAATTAAAGAGAAAAGCAGAAATGTGTAGCATGGCAATGTGGGTTCCGAACAAAAAATAGGGTAAAGTCAATATAAAGCACAAAATATTGCCGGCTAACATCAGGTAAAAATGGGCAATTAAATAGGAGCGTATCGGAAAGTTTATAGTCATTAAGGAGTCAAAATGTGAACTGTTCCAACCTATTAACCATTGTCCGAAAAGCAATGTAACAGCTCCCGTCATGATCATAGCACAAAAAAACAGAAATCCATATCTGTTTGCATAATCAGCATTCGTGTAAAATATTAAACCATAAAGTAAAAACAGCACGAGAAGATACAGCAAATTCTTTGTGCGTTTATGCCTCCATACTAACCTCATTTCCAAAGCCATAATTTCTCCTATCACCCCAAAACGATTTAAAAAGGAAAGGTTGGAGCGATTTTGATGGGTTTCTGTTTTCGCTTTTTTTCCAAAACTTTCAGCATAATATTTTTGCGCAAAAAACCAGCGATTTAACAAATATGCCAAAACAATAGCTATAAAAGGGATAGCTAAGCCCGTGGGATTCAAAATAATATAATCAAAAATAACTCCTGAGACATTAAAAAGTGAAAAAATCTTAAAATATTCCAAAGCGATGATGATGCCGAAGAACGCAAGCACCGCGAAAAAACCCCAAAAGTTTGAGCCGAATTTCCGTTTAATAAAAGAAGTAATTAAAGAGTTGAAACAAACAATAAAGAAAAAGTTGAGAATAAAACCAAAGGCGGTGAGTGCATTATAATCTACTGATACAGAGCGAACCGCAAAAGGGATGATTGTAAAAAACAGAATATAATTGATGGGACTCAGCAGTGGTGTAAAGAGTAGATAATTAATTATTGAAGTGCGCTTTATCGGCAATATTTGATAAATCTGAATGTTGATGGTAGCCAATTGTTGCATCATATAACGTACCGCCAATCCTGCTAAAAGAATGTAGAGCGTAATGCCGTTAAAAACTTGCAAAGGCGTTTTATCCGTAATAGCCGTGTCTTTTAGAAACTCTTGTAAGAACAAGCCCAATGCAAAGAAAATGGCAATGAAGTACAGAACTACAAATCCCAACAAAATATTGACGGCTAAATTTTTATAAAATCCTCTTGCACGGAAGGTTTTTAACCAATCATGTCTTAAAAGTGTAAATAAAATCATTTTTTATATCAATTATGTGCAGTTAGTCGCAAAAAGGTGAAAAAAATTACAAGTCAAAAAAAAAACCCAATCCAACAATTTCTAACTGATAATGAGTATTGCACACAATGCATAAACTTTATCTTTACAGTAGTTGCCAGTCCGCAAGTTTCATATCATCTGCTTCCAATATGGCGAGGTAGTTTAAATAACGGGAATAAGGTATTTTGCCTTCTTCTACTGCTTTTTTTACAGCGCAATTCGGTTCGTTTATATGGCAGCAGTTGTTGAAACGGCACAAATTGTTGTAGGTGCGAATCTCAGGAAAATAATCCCGTATCTCATCTTTGCTGTATTGAATCAGACCAAACTCTTTTATGCCAGGAGTATCAATGATAAAACCACCCTTAGATAGCGAAAACATTTGTGCAAAAGTAGTTGTATGTTTTCCTTTACTGTGAAACTTGGAAATCTCCCCCACTTTTAGGTTCAAATTGGGGTCAATGGCGTTTATTATGGCAGACTTTCCCACGCCGGAGTGCCCGCTGAATAAAGAAACTTTGTTGAGCATCATTTCTTTAATGATTTGCAACCCCTCATTTTTCTCTACAGAAGTTTTAATAACATCATAACCAATAGATTGATACAATTGAGAGATTTCATCTATTTTATCTATCTCTTTCTGTGAGTAGATATCCATTTTGTTAAAGACAACGCAAACAGGGATTCTAAAACCCTCACACGCAACTAAAAACCGGTCTATAAAGCCCAGAGAAGTGCGCGGTTCTTTTAAAGTAATCACCAAAAACGCTTGATCAATATTAGCAGCAATTAAATGGTTGATTTTAGAAAGTTTGGTTGACTTTCTGTCAAGATAGTTTTTTCGTTTTTTAATGTTGGTAATATATCCTGTGTTGTCTTTCTCTAAGTCAAAAATAACGTGGTCTCCTACAACAACAGGGCTGGTGTTTTTGTTGCCATCAATTCTAAATTTCCCCCGAAGTCGGCAAGGAATAAATTCGCCTGTTTCAGTACGAATTTCGTACCAAAGTCCTGTTGATTTTGTGATGATGCCGTTCATTTTTTCCCTTTTTACACATTCTTAGTGCATATAACGCATAAAACACCGGATTATTTATTTTTGCCCGCCTAAATATTAATATCAATGTATAAAAATCATGTTTTCTCCCGTGAATTTCTTATTTGCGGTTATGATGTAGATCACAATTGCAGGATTACCATTTATAAATTATTGAGTATGATGCATGAAACTGCATGGTCCCATGTGAGCTATTTAAAAAAAGGGTGGCAAGAATTGCAAGAAGAGGGTTTGTTCTGGGCGCTGGCAAAGTTGCAGTTGAAAATTCACAAATTGCCGAAATGGAATGATAAAATCCGCATTGAAACTTGGGCAAAAGAACGTGAATCAATCATTTTTCTCAGAGATTATGAAGTTTTTAGCGAAACAGGCGAGTTGCTTTGTCTCGCCATCTCCGAATGGATGCTGGTGGATTATCGTCTCAACAAAATTGTTCGCATGGAAAACCTGAATACCCATTTGGAATTTCCCAAAGACCGCGCGGCATTTGAAGGACGCGTAAGGAGATTGAACCGCGTAGATTGCTCGAAAAATCCTCATTTTCATAACGTTGTTGTATCCGATTTGGATATGAACCAGCATGTAAATAACGCAAGTTATGTTCGCTGGGTGATAGACCAACTCCCATATGATTTCTACAATCAACACACTATAAAAGAGGTTATTATCAATTATATTTGCCAATTAAAACAACAAGAAAAATATAGCATTGCCCTGCAGGAAATCACTCCGCAAAGTTTTAATGCTACGCTTTACGGAGAAGAAGGAAGGGAAGTTTGTAAGGTATTGGTAAGTGGATAATAATGCATTGCAGTTGACTTCAGGCAAAGTATATTGTCTCCCACATTGTTCTTAACAAAATAATCCTGACAGTATTTCATATCAAAAAAATATTATTTTTGCACCCCCAAAAAAACGGGATAGGTTTTATTAAATATATTAAATAAAAATGGCAAATCACAAATCGGCAAAGAAAAGAATTAGAGCCAATAACAGTAAACGATTAGCGAATCGCTACTTCGCAAGGACAATGCGTAATGCATTAAAAGACATTAGATTAACATCTGAGAAAAACACTGCGGCAGAGAAACTTCCCAAAGTAACTTCTTTGATTGACAAATTGGTAAAAAGAGGAATTATCCATAAGAACAAAGCCGCTAATTTAAAGTCTGGTTTGGCGATAAAAATTAACAATTTATAGTTTTTTGCAACCTCTAAAACAAGGTTTTTCGCATAAAAAACAACTATTATATTTTTTGTAAGCATTAACGGAAAACAAGAGTTTTTCCGTGCTTTTATCGTTTCTGCGCTATTTTCGGCAGAAATGGCAAGAATTTTCACTGCAGGATATTTTTTTTATAATTTTAAGAGGCTGTTTAATAAGTAGAACAGCCTCTTTTTTACTTGAAGCTAAAATTTTAATGCGTTTAGTTTGCTCTCACCCCCTTTCATTTAAAAAAATCATGTTTATTTGCATCTTGTCCAAAAAAATAATCATTAGATGAATAGATTCTTTATTTTACTATTAGCTATCTGCATTAGTTTTAATGCGTTAGGTCAAAAAAAAATTGCGGCGGGAGATAATGCTTTTGCCGGAAAACAGTTCGAAAAAGCGCTTACTGCCTATAAAAAAGGAATGAAAAAGTTGGGAAAAAACCCGATAGAATCAAAACGGGTACGCTATCAAATTGCCGAATGCTACCGAATTATGGGAGATTTGAACAGAGCAGAGAAACAATATCTTGGATTAGAAAAGAAAAACTATCAAAAAGATGAACCCCTCCTCTTCTTCCATTTAGGCAGTATCTACCATTTGAAAGGTGAATATGAAAAAGCGCTGAATTATTATCTGAAATATAAGGAAAAAGAACCCAAAGATGTTAGAATTGAAGCACGTATTGATGGTGTGCAAAAATCGAAAGGATGGTTAGAGAACCCCACAGGCTACGAAGTGGAAAACTTTAAAAAGATAAACACCAAACAAGATGAATGGGCGCCCCGCTGGAGTAACCTCGAAAAACAAAACCAAGTGATCTTTACTTCCAATCGCGAAGGATCTACTGGAAAAGGAATCGATCAATGGACTGGACAGGCTTTTAGCGATATTTATAGAATAGACAGACCCAAAGGAAAAAGCAATGAGTGGATCGGCGAGTGGTCAAACGCCGAACTGTTAGACGATGAAGGAATTTTAAACTCTGAAGTGAACGAAGGGGAAGCCACTGGAAATAGAAAAGGATCAGAACTGTTTCTTACCAAATGTCCTGTGGATAAAAAATCTTTGAAAGCATGCTACATCTACGTTTCGAGCAAAAAAGGACAATCTTTTTCTGAACCGGAATTGGTTCAACTTTGCGCCGATTCGACGGTAAATTGTGTTCATCCTTCATTGTCATTCGATGAACTTGCGCTCTATTTTTCTTCCGATATGAAAGGCGGCTTCGGCGGCTTTGACCTGTATAAAGCCACCCGTACCTCTAAAGGCGGAAAATTTGGAAATGTAGAAAACTTGGGTGAGTTGGTTAACAGTTCCGGAAATGAGATCTTTCCTGCTGTAAGAGGGGATTCCCTGCTCTATTTCTCTTCTGACGGTCACCCCGGTATGGGTGGGCTCGACATTTTCTACTCCGTACTGAAAAATGATATGTTTCAAGCTCCTCAAAATATGATGTCTCCCATCAATTCTTGCTGGGATGAAATTGGCATTATCTTTGATGATGAAGAAATTATTGACCCAAAATCGAAAGCGCCCTATTTAGAAAAAGGATTTTTCTCCTCCAATAGAACCGGAGGAAAAGGCGGAGACGACATCTATTTCTTCCAACTGCGCCCCACCGTTTTTACACTTGCGGGTATCGTGCGTGATGATGCGAACAGGCAGGCTATTGACGGTGTTGAAATTGAAATTATTGGCTCTAACGGAACCTCATACAAAGCATTCACCGACGTAAAAGGAAATTACGCTTTCGACAGAACCAAAATATTGATGAACACTACTTATACGATTAAAGTTAAAAAAACCGGATACTGGGAAGTCCCTGATGCCCTGCAAACAACCATCGGTTTTAACGAAGATACAGACCTGCGTCAGGATTTCATGCTCACCCGAATCCCGAAAGACCCGATTGTAATGCCCGATATCTATTACGATTTGGATAAATGGGATTTAAAACCCGTATATGAAGATTCGTTAATGTATCTTTATTTCGTTTTGGTACAAAATCCTAATTTGGTGGTAGAGTTGCGCTCACACACCGACAGCCGAGCCTCTGACGAACATAACGACCTGTTGTCGCAACGCCGCGCCCAATCGTGTGTGGATTTCCTTGTAAAAGAGATGAAAATAGATGCCGACAGAATAATCCCCAAAGGATATGGAAAACGAAATCCACGTAAATTAGACAAAGATGTTTTGGTGCCCTATAACGGAAAAATGTATCAGTTTAAACGAGGCATAATCTTGGATGACAAGTACATCTATGCACTGCCGAAAGATCAACAAGAACCTGCCCATCAGTTAAATAGAAGAACCGAGTTTTTTGTGGTACGGGATGATTATGTGCCTAAAAGCGACAGCATTGCACCGGTGAAGACTCCAAAACCAATTACGGTAGTTAAAAGCCACGTCATCCCTGTGCAAATCAACGGCGACGTGGTTGCCGGAACTTGCAGAGCCAATGGAAAAAACCTGAATTTTGTGCTGAGCGGTAAAAAAACAGAAGACATTTTTATTGACTATCAAACCGCCACGAATCTTTTGAACGACATAATCATTGATATTGATGATTTTGAGTTGGGCGAAAAAGCGCTCAAACCGGATGATGGATCCATTATTGAAAATTCCGTACTTTATCTTCGCGAGTTGGCAATGGGCGACGATTACGCCGAAAACGTTAAAGTGATTGTTAAAAAAGGACTCCCTGCTGCTTTTGTGATAGGTACAGAATTTATTACAGAAGAATGGGGACCCTATACCATTGATAAACAGACCAAGGAAATTGTGTTTGAAAAATAAGAACCCTTAAATATTTATTTTTTGTAATATGAGACACAAACTTTTTTTCTTATGCGTAACTATTTTGTTCACCTTGAGCAGTTGCACCGAAAAACTGACCTGTAACATTACCTCCCCAAAAGCAGATGCAGGCAAAGATTATCCCGAATTTTTTGAAAATGAATTCATTTATGTAACTGTTGAAGCCTCAACAAACAAAGGTTCTATTCTTCAGGTGCAAATGTTTGCTGATAATAATCCCGGAAAATCTTGTACAGAGACTCCATATCGGGATACCATACTGCCGAGAACTTTTACGGCAGGAATACACAGTATCTCTGCTGTTGCATACAGTTCACAGGGGAACACGGAAATAGATGCAATTTATGTGAAGATTAAAGAAGCAAAGTAATGAAGTATTATAAAATCCACAAAGAAGGAACCCTCTTCATTATCATTGCTTTTTTGATAGCAATGGCATTGCTTGCAACTGTCTTATATTTTTCAGCAATGTCACTACCACTAAAAATATTGTTGATTGTATGCGGTTTTTCTTTATGGTGCTTTGTAACCTTTTTCTTTCGTGTGCCGTCTCGAACAACTCTGCATAACGATAACGCCATTGTTGCTCCCGCCGATGGCACTATTATCCAAATTTTGGAAGAAGTAGAAACAGAATATTTTAATGAAAAACGGATGCAAATCTCCATTTTTATGTCCCCGCTCAATGTGCACGTGAATACATATCCTATTGATGGAAAGGTTACCTATGTAAAATATCACAAAGGAAAACATTTCGTTGCCCGTTTACCCAAAGCGTCAAAAGATAATGAACATAATACTGTGGTTCAAAAACATGAATGTGGAGAAGAGGTGCTGTTTCGCCAAATTGCCGGAACTGTGGCGCGCAGAATTGTGAGCTACACCAAGAGGGGTGAACTTGCCCAACAGGGCGCGGAAATGGGCATCATTAAATTTGGATCACGAGTGGATCTGTTCCTCCCTCTATCGGCAAAAATCAATGTAAAATTGGAAGAAAAAGTAAAATCTAAAATAACCCATTTAGCCTATTTCTCTTAGCCCTTCAATATGCAACTCAGTATCGTCATTGTAAACTACAACGTTAAACACTTTCTGATGCAATGTTTGCAATCGGTAAAAAAAGCTATTGCCGGCATGGATGCTGAAGTGTTTGTGGTGGACAATGCCTCGGCAGACGACTCCGTAAAGATGGTGAAAGAGAAATTTCCAAATGTTCATCTCATTGAAAACAAGGAAAACAAAGGGTTCTCATTTGCTAACAACCAAGCCATTACATTGGCGCAGGGCGAGTTTGTGTTGCTGCTCAACCCCGACACTTTGGTGGAAGAGGATACTTTTACAAAATGTATTGATTTTATGAGTAAAACGCCTGATGCCGGAGCGCTGGGCGTGAAGATGATTAACGGAAACGGCGAATTTCTTCCCGAATCAAAACGTGCACTGCCTATTCCGTCAGTGGCATTCTACAAAATATTCGGGCTGTCGAAACTATTTCCGCATTCTAAAAAGTTCGGCTCCTACCATCTCACATATTTAGATAACGATAAAACTCAATCGGTGGAAGTGCTTTCAGGCGCTTTTATGTTTATCCGGAAAAAAGTATTGGATGAAATTGGTTTTTTGGATGAAACATTCTTCATGTATGGGGAAGATATTGACTTGTCGTACCGCATCCAACAAGCCGGATACAAAAACTACTATCTGCCCGAAACGCGCATTATTCATTACAAAGGAGAAAGCACAAAAAAGGGAAGCATAAATTATGTGATTGTGTTTTATAAAGCAATGCAAATATTTGCCAAAAAGCATTTTACAAACAACAAATCGTTTCTTTTAACATGGATGCTCAATTTTGCAATAGGGTTGCGCGCCTCTTTGGCTATAGGAAAACGGGTAGCAGCCTCTTTACTTTTACCATTTCTTGACATGCTTTTTATTTACGGTGGCATTTTCTTATTGGCATTTTATTGGCAAGACGCCGTGTTACAGTATAGGCAGAGCCATTTCCCCAATTTCTACTTTTATTTTGTAATTCCATGTTATATAGCTATTTGGATTATTTCCGTAGCCCTCAATAAAGGTTACAGAAAACCTTATTCCACTTTCAAGACAAATAGAGGTATTATTTTCGGTACTATTGTTATTTTGTTCATTTACGCATTACTTCCTGAAACTTACAGATTTTCCCGCGCTGTTACTGTTTTTGGCGCAGTGTGGACTGCCATTGAGATGAATGTATTGCGGTACCTGTTTCATCTGTTCAAATTGAAAGGTTACCAATACGCCAATACCCAAAAGCGGCGCATTCTAATCATGGGCACCCGCTCAGAAGCCGAGCGGGTGGCAATTATTGCACAAATTGGAAATCAAGAACCTGAAATTATATATTCTATAGAAGATCAACCTTCATCTATTGTTAAAGATTTTATTACAACCCATAAAGTTAACGAATTGGTTTTATGTGCAAAAGATCTTTCCGTGAAAACGATTATTTCACATTTAATAGAACTAAAACCGGCGGTTGTATCCTGTAAAATTGCGCCTGAAGATGAACAGGTTATTATTGGAAGCCGTAATATTCAATCTTCTACAATGGTTGTTTTCGTTCTGGGTCTTGGCACAGGCGGGGCGCACACCACTCTGCCAGCGGAAGTGTGATTTTTTTCCTTGATTAATACCTTACATTCTTAATCTTTGCCCAAAAAACCCGTACGTTTAATGTGCTTTCTATTGTAACTGTTTCATTGTTTGCAAAAAGC
>JGI24696J40584_12961703_pt1 | contig 41126 bp, 32 predicted proteins | sample TergutCo191P4_FD_40584 | JGI IMG/M metagenome (IMG submission 40584)
GGCGACAGCCCAACAACGTTTATATTTTCCAGGCAAGTTATGCCGCCGCTTGAGAATCCGTATTCAAAAGCAAACGCGGCAGGCTACATTGTGCAATACGCTGAAAAGCCAGATTTAACATTTGCCGCCAACGGCTCCGATGTTTACTTGTGCTGCCAAGCTGCGGAAATTCTGCGCAAAGAAGGGCTTTCCGTTCGCATAGTAAGCGTTATGAGCCCAAGGCTTTTTATGGATTTGCCGCAAAAAGAGCGTGAGGCTTTGATTCCCCGCTGGTCTCCTGCTTTTGCGGTTTCCAGCGGCTTGCCTTCTGTGTTTGCGCCTGTTGTTGGCCCTCTAGGTTGTTCTTGGGGGCTTTCCGAATTTGGAAAATCTGCGCCTTTCGCCGTTTTGGAAAAGGAATTCGGCTACACGCCCGGAGCCGTTGCTGAAAAAGCCAAGGCTTATTTGGCAAGTTACAAAGAGATGCGGAGAGAGTTATGCTCATAAGTTTTTTAAAAGGGGAAGATGAAGAAGGCGGAGGCAAACAAAAGTTCGCAAGCAAAGGCGATGTGATTTTTTTGCTGGTGTTGGCCATTGCCATTGGCGGCATATGGTATTCTTGCGAGTCTTCCAAAGAAAAAACCTATAGCCACTATGCGCAGTGCGAGTCCTTGTTTTTAGCAGAGAACTTGAATGAGGCAAAGGATTGTTATGAAAAGGCTTTAGAGTTGAATTACCGCTTGGATAGCTTGGACTCGGTTGGCTACAACAGAATTGACAAAATAGAATCACTTTTGCAGGGGAACACCGAAAAGCCTGATTAGCCAGGCTCGGTTAAGGAAGAAGAGGGATTCGAACCCTCGGTTCTTGCGAACAGCGGTTTTCGAGACCGCCCCGATCGACCACTCCGGCATTCTTCCGAGAAAGGAAATATAGAAATTTCTACATTCCCATTAGATGCGTAAGTCTCACAAACAAGAAATGCTTGCCCTTATTGCGACAATGGGCAAAATGGCAGACATATTGCCGAATATGCAAGACCCTGCCGAGCAAATCCAAGACATTTTAGCAGCCTGCCAGTGCCTTAGGGACAATTTAGAAGGCGAAAACGCACCGGAATGCATATCCCTATTGCAATCTATTGATGCAACTGTAGAGACGGATAATTATCCGTCTCTACAATTGCACATAAAAAATCTGGCATCCGCATTTGCAGAAATAAAAATAAAAAAGGAAATTCTTTTTTTGCCGTATAAGGCTTCAATGTGGGACAGCCTGGAAAGCATTTACCTTGCCGCCAAAGAAGATCCGGACTGCGATGCTTTTGTTATGCCCATTCCGTATTATGACAAAAAAGACGGAAGGTTTACGGAAATGCACTGGGAAACTGAATACCCCAAAAACATATCTTTGATCGACTATCGCAAGTACAATATTGAAGAGCGGCGCCCGGATATGATTTTTATACATAATCCTTATGACGATTTAAATATAGTTACAAGCGTGCATCCGGATTTTTTCAGTTCCAGGCTCAGAAATTTAACAGACTGTTTGGTATATGTGCCGTATTTTGTTGGGGATGGAAAAAGCATACAAGAGCATTTTTGCACATTGCCGGCATGTATTTTTGCGCACAAAGTGATTGTTTACACCGAACAGGAAAGAGAAATTTATGTGAGGGAGTACAACAAAGCCACAAGGGAAAGCGGCAGCAAATTCCTGGCGTTAGGCAGCCCAAAATTGGACAAGGCGATTAACGCAAAACGCGAAGATTACGAATACCCAGATGAATGGAAAAAATTGATAAATAATAAAAAAGTTGTATTCTACAACACAAGCATAGGTTCATTGCTTGAAAAATCTGTAGAAAATAACAGACCATCGAATAAATATTTGCAAAAAATCAAAAAAGTATTTGAATTTTTCAAAAATCAAAAAGACGCTGTTTTGCTATGGCGTCCGCACCCGCTTTTGGAAGGCACCATTAAGAGCATGCGCCCGTGGCTCGAGCAAGAATACGCAGAAATTGTGAATGAATACAAAGCTGAAGGTTATGGAATTTACGATGACAGCCAGGATTTGAACAGAGCCATAGCCATAAGCGATTTGTATTATGGTGATGGAAGCAGTGTTACAAAGTTGTTTGATGAGGCGAAAAAGCCGGTTTTGGGGCAGGTGATTGGAACTTCTGCAGTTTGCGGGCTTTGTGATAGCAATGATTTTATTTGGTTTACAGATATTTTCAATGCACTTTACAGGTACAACAAGCAGAGCAAAAAAACGGAGTATATGGGAACAATTTCCTTACAAAGAAATGGAGCTTTTAGGGGAATAGCCGAAAGCAATGGAAAATTGTATTTAGCTTCTAGGTTTGGGGATAGAATATATGCTTTTGATATGGATAAAAAAGTTTTTGAGCGAAAAATTCAGTGTGATTATGAAATAAAAGATGCAATAAGTTTCAAAAATTATATTTATTTTATTTCGCAGGAGTTTCCAGCTATTTTAAAATATACCCCGAATTCAAATGAGATGGTGAAATTTTCGCCGTGGGAAAAAGATATTTATTTTGGTAATTATTGCGTCACAGGCGATGAAATTGCCTTGGTTATAGCAGGCAAAAATTCCGTGATGTTTTTCAATATGGAAACCGGCGAGCATGCAATGGAGATAGTTGGAGAAGTGCCCGAGCAGTATAGCGATATATGTTTTGACGGGCAAAATTACTATCTCAGTTCGTTCAGCAAAAATTACATTGTAAAGTGGAACAGGCAAACTAGTAAAAGCGCAAAAATTATGCTTCCGAATTCCTTTTCAAGAAGCGAAGACAACCAAAACGCAAGTTTTTCAATTCGGTATTCCAATAAGCACATATGGCTTATCCCTTTTGCGGCAAATAATGCGTATAAAATAAACTTGCAAACAGAAAAATTCATAGAATTGCCAAGTCTTGTAAGTCATTTTGAGAGCAAGGGTTTTGGCTGGTATTATAATTTAACTGTGGCGAACGAAAACCTCATATACGCTTCTACGCCTAACAAGGGTATTGTTGAATTTGACATAAGCACTTCCAAGCTGAGTTTCTTTGAACCATCTGCAGTGGAAAATTTCATAGAACCGAGTTTGCGTTATTATACAACAAAATATAAAGCACCGGCAGAGTGGAAAGATAAAAAAGTTGTGTTTTACAACAGCAAAAATCCGCAAGAGAGCGTATTTGAGTTTTTCAAAAAGCGAGATGACGCAGTTTTGCTAAGTCGTGCGATGTTTGATGAAACATGGAATTTAGACAGAGCCATTGCTGTGAGCGACGTGTATTACGGTGATGCTGGAAATGTTATGGCGTTGTTTAACTGGGAGAAGAAAAAGGTTGCGCAACAGGTACTTGCAGTGTCAATTAATGGTATTTTTGATGACGGAGTTTATATTTGGTTTATAATTAATTGCAGCGTGCTTTATAAATATGATAAGCAGAGCAAAGAAACTGAGTGCATGGGAATAATTCCTGCGTCCCCTCAAAATAACTGGGCAAATGTGTGGGTTGCAGAAAATAATAAAAAGCTATATTTTGCGCCATTCTTTAAAAATGATAAAATATCTGTTTTTAATATGGAGAAAAAGAGTTTTGAGCGCATAGAATTTAAGGATGATTGCAAATATGATAGAAAGTTTAAAGCAGTTATCAGTTTTAAAAATTTTGTTTATTTTATCCCTTATGATTTTCCTGCCATAATGAAGTTGAACGTAGATACCAATGAAATAGAATATTTTTCAGAATGGGTTGAAAAAATCTCTAAATTGCAAACTTCCAAATTGCCACATGAAATTTGGAAAAATTCGAAGCTTTGGGGATTTTGTGTTGTTGATACGGAAATTGCAATAATGATACATGGAGCAAATGCTGTTATGTTTTTCAATATGGAAACCTGCGATTATGAAATTAAGAGTGTTGGCGAGAAATCAGAGCAATATAACCATATATGTTTTGATGGACAAAATTATTATATAACTACGTTTTATAAAGACTATATTGTTAAATGGAACCGGCAAACAAATGAGGTTTTCAAAATTAAAATTCCTTCCTTTTCTAAAAAAGATGGAATAGGCGCAAATTTTTCAACTCGATATTTAAATGGGTATGTTTGGCTGATTCCATCTCTTGCAAATAGTACCTATAAAATAGATATAAATACGAATGAAGTTACGGAGTTGCCGGAGTTTGTGGAATATTTGGATAATAAAAATTTAAGTGGGCATTATGGAGTTTATTGTAAAAATGAAGATTCTTTTATAATGAGTACGCTGAAGAAAGGTATTGTTGAGTATAATACGAAAACTTCAGAATTGAAATTCATTAAAACAGCAGGCGCAGTATCGCAACTAGTTCAGTTGTTTAATGATTGTGAAAAAACAGAAGAAAATTCTGGTAAAAGAATTTGGGGGTATTTAAAGGAGGCGTTGCCATGAATACAGCGTTAATATTTGCCGGGGGAACCGGAATAAGAATGAATTCCAACGCAAAGCCAAAGCAATTTTTGAGCATTCGCCAAAAACCAGTGCTTATATATACTTTGGAACACTTTGAAAACCATGAAGAGATAGACAATATTTGCATTGTATGCCTCGCAAGTTGGATTAACGAATTGAAAAGAATGTTAAAATTATATGAAATAACAAAAGTAAAGTGGATTGTAAAAGGAGGGAACACGGCCCAGGAATCCATATTTAACGGACTTTCCGCAATATATGCGGATGATTCAAATCCAAAAGAAACCGTTGTTTTAATCCACGATGGAGTTAGACCTTTAATAGATGGTGAATTAATTGCAAAATGCATAGATAGTGTTAAAAAACACGGTTCTGCCATAACGGTGGCTCCAATAGCCGAAACCATTGTAAATATAAATCAGGGCAGCGCAATAGAAACAATAGAAAATATAAAGGAACGCTCAATACATAAATTTGCTCGCGCTCCGCAATGCTTCTTTTTAGAAGATATTTTCGCAGTTCATAAAAAAAGCAGAGAAAATGGAATAAATTGCATTTTAGACTCAGCGACTTTAATGCATCAAAACGGACATCCGTTATTTATAGTTGACGGCCCGGAAAAAAACATCAAAATCACAACTTCAATAGATTATTATATATTCAAAGCGTTGCTGAATGCGGAAGAGGATGCGCAGGTATTTGGAATATGACAGATTTTGAAAATAAAACTTTTTTCATAACCGGCGCAACAGGCTTGCTTGGTTCAGCTTTAATTAAGCATTTACAAGAAAAGAATCGCATAATTGCATGGACACGGGAAAAGGGTGACATTCGTGAAAAAATATCTATTGACGAACCTATTGATTACATTGTACATGGCGCAAATCCAACCGCATCAAAATATTTTGTGGACTATCCCGTTGAAACAATAAGAATAATTTACGAAGGCACATTAAATACATTGGAGCTTGCAAGAGAAAAGAATGTCAAAGGTTACCTTTATCTTTCTTCGTTGGAAGTTTATACGAATATAACCGGTGTGAGAAATTGTTATCCGGAAGGCAAACGGCTTGCCGAGTGTTTATGCACAAGTTATTTTCATGAATACGGAGTTAATGCTAAAATAGCTAGGCTGGCACAGGTTTTTGGACCTGGGATTGACTTGGAAAATGACAACCGAGTGATTGCGCAGTTTATGCGCTGCGCAAGAGACAAGAAAGACATTGTTCTGCGAACAAAAGGCGATACTGTGCGAAATTATTGCCATATAACGGATGCTGTAAGCGCAATGCTGTGCATTCTTGCCAAAGGGAAAGGCGGTGAGTTTTACGATATCGCAAGCAAAAACACCGAGATTTCAGTTTGTGATTTGGCCAAGCAGTTCGGGAATGTTGTTTTTGACATAGCGGAAGATACTGAAAAGTTAGGATATTTGCCAACGGTCAGAATTGTTTTAGATACGGCTAAATTGGAGAGTTTGGGATGGAAGCCTGGCGCAAATCTGAAATGGTAGCCAAGTTAAATACTCTTAACTTTGCAGGCAAAACGGTGTTCGTCTTTGGGCATTGCAACGCTACCGGAGAAATGATAGATTATCTTGCACAGATTTCCGTTCATGTAACGGCCATTTTGGATAACAATGAAGCTAAAATAGGAAACGCATATAAAGAAGTTCCTATAGTTGAACCTGCGCATATTCTGAAATTTTCAAACTGCATGGTTCTTATAGCCAACAGATTCTGTGAACAAATGACTGAGCAGCTTCACAATCTAGGTTACAAGGGCGAAATCGTGAAAGTTTTAGAATACAATTTCTTTGCAGAATGTACGCCTGAGCGAATACGCAAAGGGACGGACATTCTGAAAAAAATAAGAGTTCTGTATCCGGAACGACACTTGGTCATTTGCCCGCACAATTCGCTTGGCGATGTGTACTGGGCCATGTCTTTTTTGCCATCTTACACCGCAAAACCATGCGTTGTGGCAGTGAATAGCGAAGGATGCCATCAAGTTGCAGAGATGTTCGGGCAGAAAAGCATAACCGTGTCAAATGAAGAGATGGATGAATTAACACAGGCTGTAATTTCCAATAAAGAACAAAATTGCATAGTGGCTCATCACGATAAAGTACACACGGACAGTGCCATAGAATATTTGAATAGCCATTTCATTTCGTTTATAGATTTTTACAAATACAGAGTGTTTGGTTTAGATGAATCTGCCGAACCTGTTTTGCCAAGCTGCAATTTGCCTTTTGAAAATACAGTTGGCATTTTGCAGGGCAAAACTCTTATAATTTCACCTTATGCCAAAAGCGTTATTTTATTGCCGAATGAATTTTGGCTGAATGTGATAAGTGAATACAAAAGCAAAGAATTTATGGTATGCACAAGTGTAATTGGCAGCGAGGAACCGCTTGAAGGCACAATTCCCGTTTCTTTTCCGTTGAATCAAGCTGTTAAAGCGGTTGAATATGCAGGTTATTTTATAGGTATTCGCAGCGGCTTGTGCGATGTAATCAACTCTGCTGTGTGCAATAAAACCGTTGTTTTCCCTGATTGCATCTATAGCACAACAAAGATGAAAGTTGCTGATTTTTTCGCATTGCCGGGATGGAATTTTCTAAATTTAAAGCCTATATGAATATAAACCATATAATAGTTCAAGCGGGCGGCAAAGGCTCTAGGCTGGAATATCTCACTGCGAATAAACCTAAGGCTTTGGTTCCAGTTGAGAATTTGCCTATGTTATTCCATTTGTTTAAAAAATTTCCTGATAAAAAGTTTGTCGTTATAGCAGATCATAAAAAAGAGGTTTTAAGGGAATATCTTGAATGTTTTGCTAATGTAAAATATCAGGTTGTTGAAGCTATTGGAACGGGAACTTGTTCCGGCGTTAAGCAGTCTTTGGAGCTTTTGCCAAACAATGAGCCTTTTATTCTTATATGGTCAGATTTGATTTTGACTGCAAACTTTGAATTGCCTGCCGATGATAGCGATTATGTGGGAGTGTCACAAACTTTTCCTTGCAGATGGAGTTTTAAGGATGGAATTTTTGAGGAAAAGCGTTCCGAAGAGTTTGGCGTAGCAGGTTTGTTTGTTTTTAAAGACAAGTCCTGCATTGAGAAAGTTCCTGAGAGTGGTGAGCTTGTGAGGTGGTTCAGGGATAATAATCTGAAATTCAAAGAGCTTGGGCTTGCAGGGACAAGGGAATTCGGAACTCTTGAAGAATATAAGAAACTCGGTGTTGAAAAATGCAGACCATTCAATAGAATAACGGTTGAAGGCAATGTTGTGATAAAAGAAGCTGTGGATGAACAGGGTAAGAGCCTTGCGAAACTTGAAAAAAAATGGTATGAGTTTGCCATGCAGAGCGGCATAAGCGCAATACCGAAAATTTATCAAACCGAGCCTTTGAAAATGGAACGAATAATTGGCAAAAATATTTATGAATGCGATTTGGCTTCTAAGAGCGAAATTTTGAAAAAGATAGTTGAGGCACTTAAAAATTTACATAAAATGAAGCAAATGCCGCCAGATACATTCAGCGTAAAAGAGGCGTATTACGGCAAAACCATGAATAGACTTTGCAATGTACGGGATTTGATTCCATTTGCGGATAATAAAAGTATAGTTGTAAATGGGCGCAAGTGCCGCAATGTATTTTTTTACAAGCGGGAATTGGAAAAGGCTTTGGACTTGCTTAAATGCAACAATTTCTCCTTTATTCACGGCGACTGCACTTTTTCAAATATAATGCTAAAAGACAATGGCGAGCCTGTATTTATTGACCCTAGAGGTTATTTTGGCAGCACAGAGTTGTTTGGCGATCCTAATTATGATTGGGCAAAATTGTATTACTCCATTGCCGGAAATTACGATAGATTTAATTTGAAGGATTTTAGTTTAAGAATAGGTGAAAATTCCGTTGATCTGAAAATTGAGTCCAATAATTGGGAAAGTTTGGAGAAAGAATTTTTTGAATTTTCCGGCACTGATGAAAAAACTATAAAGTTGCTCCACGCTGTTATTTGGCTTTCGCTAACAACTTATGCATGGCAGGATTATGATTCTATTTGCGGTGCTTTTTACAACGGACTTTATTATTTGGAAGAGGTGTTGCCATGAAAAAATATTTTGCAAGCATAATAGAAAGCATTGAACAGTCCTTTGCTGGTTTAGACGAAGCTGTATTCACGGCTTTGCTTGTCGATTGCGAAAGCGTGATTAGAGGTGGAGGTAAAATAGTTGCTTCTGGACTTGGCAAGAATGTTCCTATTTGCGAGAAGTTTGTTGGAATGATGAATTCGCTTGGGCTTGAGAGCGCGTTTTTGCATACGAATACTGCTATGCACGGCGATTTGGGACTTATAAAAGAAAATGATATTGTGCTTATTTTGAGCAAGAGTGGCAGCACTGCGGAGAGTGTTTTGTTTGCCGAATATATAAAAGGACATAAGGCGAAAAAATGGCTGCTTTCGTTTAATGATGGTGGCGTACTTGCGAAAACTCTTGATAACAAGTTGCTTTTGCCACTTAAGCATGAGGGCGATTCGTGGGATATTGTGCCGAATAATTCTTCTTCTTGTTATTTGATTTTACTGCAGGGCTTGGCTTTGTATTTGGCGGAGAAGCTGGGCGTGGAGCTTTCTGATTTTAAGAAAAACCACCCAGGTGGTGCGATTGGAGTACGGCTTGGCGGTGGTTTATGATTTTCTCCACGGTGGTTAAGGCTCTGCGTGGACGTAGACGTTGGTTAAAAATGAAACGCAAATATGGTGTTGACAAAAATAACATCTATGTAATTATGATGCCGGATTCAGACCGTGAATTTAACGAAATTGCTCTGCGTCATATTGACGATTTTTTGAATTACCGCAAAGGCAGTTCTGTTGTTGTGCTTACAACAGATGAATGGGTAGCTAGTAATGCAAGCATGTTTTCTGAGCGTATTGTGGCAACGGAATTTATAACAATGCAAGATTATTACTATTATCGTTGCTATTACTGTTATTATTATCATGGTTTCTCCGAACAATTTATAATTATGTCTTTGCAGGGTTATTATGGCAAACGGCTTATGCTAACGGAAAATGTAAATGGAATAACCAAAGAAGATATGGCTTGTTTGGGATTGTATATAATAAGAGATTGGAAGGAAACAAAAACGTATGTATAATTATAAGGCAAGGATTCAGAAGCGTGTCAGTAAACTTGTAAAATATGGCAAGTTTGCTAACAAACGAATAGTATTGTTCGGAGCATCGGTTTTTTCCAAAGACATATTGACTTGCTTACAGGAATTCGGATATTCTGCTAATGCCATAGTTGATAACGATAGTCGTAAAATAGGAACTTATTGTCTTGATATGATTGTTCAAAAGCCGGAAGATGTGCTTATACCGTTTGATGATAATATAGCGATATTGTTTTACTCTGTATATTTTTACAGGGAAATAACTGTGCAGTTGAAACGAATGGGCTACAAAGATAGGCATCATATATTTGTTATGAATCTGAAAACAGATGATTCGCTGCTTATCTTTGCATATATGACTGTTGCAAAAATCAGAGGATGGTATTGGCGCAAAAAAATAACAAAGGGACATTCGCAAAACTGCAAGGTATTCATTGCTCCGTACACCGGAACAGGTGATATATATCTCGCTGGATTATTTTTTAATGAATATGTTAGAATCAATAATATTACGGACTATGTGTTCGCTGTTATCAGCAATGCTTGCAAGAAAATTGCAGATATGTTTTGCATTAAAAATGTAGTTCTTATACCACATCAGATCAGCGATGACATTATATCGTTAGAACATGCGACAGATAAAAACTTGAACATCATAACTCTCAACGATGGTTGGCTTAACGATCCGCTTCAATGGCTAAGAGGATACAAAGGTTTGAACTTTGAGAAAATGTTTCGCTATTTTGTGTTTGGATTTGATGATAGTGTGCCTCACGAGTTGCCTCCGCAAAAAGATTATAATAAGGAAATCAATGCCTTGTTTGAAAAATACAGCTTGATTAAAGGTAAAACAGTTGTACTTTCGCCATACTCCAACACTCTGTTTGATTTGCCAAGCGATGTACTTCAAATAATCGTTGCTTATTGCAAAGAACATGGTTTTACCGTTTGCACTAATTGTGCGGGAACGGAAAAGCCTGTTGAAAATACTATTGCGGTGTTCTTTCCGCTGAATCAGGCAATTGCGTTTATGGAAGCTGCCGGATATTTTATCGGTGTTCGGAGCGGCTTGTGCGATGTTATAAGCTCAGCGAAATGTAAAAAGGTAGTTCTGTATGAAAAGAATGGTTTATTTTACAAATCATCACAGTATGAGTATTTTAGCCTTGCAAGAATGGGGTTATGCAATGATGCGGTAGAATTGGAGTATAGCGATAACGAGCATGAGAAGGTTATAAAGCAGATATTAAAAGTGTTTCCGTAAAATAATTAACTATATTAGCAGTATGAATTCAATGAGAAACTCAAGCCGGGCTAAAATACACCTATTTAATGATTTGCCTCATTTGTATGAGCTTGAAGAGATGATGGCTTTTTGCACGAAATATGAACATCTCTATATTTGCGGCGCGGAAGAAAATCAGGAATATTTGCTTAAATTCTTTGATAATTGTGGTATTAATATAGATGGTTATGCGGTTACATGCCCTGAAGGGCTGGCTCTTAGCCATTACCGTAAGGTACCAATACTTGCAATTGATGAAGTAATTCAGAAACCTGATACAGGGGTTATTCTGGCTTTGCCGGATAGATATTACAGGTATTTTATTCCAAAATTTCGTAAAGCTGGGTATAGTAGCTATTTTGTGATGACGGAATACAATAAGCGTACCATTGCGGAGCAATTGAAGCCGAGACCTATCGAGGAAATGACGTTTGAAATTAATTTGGCAGATCATTGCAATTTAAGCTGTCAAATGTGCGATCATTATTCGCAGTTATCGGAAGAGAATTTTGTGAATATGGAAACCTTTGAAAAAGATTTGCTGCAAATGGGCAAGCTTTACAATCATAGGGCTGGTGCTATAACATTGCTTGGCGGCGAGCCGCTTTTGCATAAGGAAATAATCAAATGTTTGAAAATTGTACGTCGTGAATTTCCTGAGGCTGAGTTGATAATATTGACAAATGGCTTGCTTTTGCTAAAGTGGGAGAATTCGCCCAATGGGAATCTTTGGCAGGCATGCAAAGAGCTTGATGTGCATATTACAGTGACTCTTTATCCGGTTAAATTTGATTACGCTCCTCTTAAAAATAAAGCTGAGGAGTATGGTATTCCGCTTGCAATGTCGTCTAATATACATGCTGACGAATTGACAAAAGTTGTTAAAATTTCAGATAAGCATGTTTTTAATCTTTCTTGCGATGCTCCGAAATATGGCTTTATTTCCTGTTTGTACTTTAATAAATTCAATGTGCTGAGAGAAGGTCGCTATTATGCATGTCCTGTATCCGCCTGCATTGGCATATTCAATAAAAAGTTTAATCAGAATTTACAACTTACAGAAAAAGATTCTGTGGATATTTACAGCACTGAAAGTTGGGAAGATTTCGCTGCTTTTAGTGCCGGTAGAGTTCCGTTTTGCGGTTATTGCGATGTGCTGAATTGGCGAAGACATTCGGAGTGGAAGGCTAGCAGTAAGAAGATTGAGGAGTATGTGTGAATAATAATGAGTTATTATCAACTACGTTAAAAGATATTTATGCTCATCTTGCAGATGAAGAAAGCAGGGATATATTCATACCACGTTTTGAGCATATCTTCCATGCCGGTGAACATGAAGAGGCTCTTATATCAATGATGCACAAAGCTATACTATGGGATGTTAATCGTACTCCGTATAAAAGATGGAATATAGGAGATAGCATTACAATCGGAGAATATCTTAAACACAAGAATGCATTTGACAGTATTTGTATTTGGGGTGCTGGACGTTGTGGCAAGTTGACATTGCGAATTTTAAATCAGTTTGGTTTGTCAGTTGAATGTTTTTTGGATAATGATAAAGCAAAAGTTGGAACTCGTTATCTTGATAAACCGGTTTATTCATCTGAAAAAATTTTTTCTGATTATCATAACGCTTATATTTTTATAGGTATGTTCTACCCATATGCATGGCAAGTTATACAGCAGCTTCGTGATTCCAGATTTCCAAGCGAGCGAATAATTTTGATGTATTCAGTTGAGGAGCAATATTTTGGCACCGGACTTATAGAACCTCGTGAGGACGAAGTTTATTACGATGTTGGGGTATTTGACGGAGCTACAATTGATGCGTTTATACGTTTCAGCAATAACCGTTATAAACAAATAATAGGAATTGAAGCCGATAAAAAAAACTATGATTATTTGCTTGATAAATACAAGAATAAAGATATACTTCGCTTGATTAATAAGGGAGCGTGGAATGAGTCAGGAACTTTCAAATTTAATTCTTGTTTAGACAGTGCCATATCAAAAATTGATGATATTGGTGAAACTTTGCTTGAAACTACAACAATTGACAAAATAACAGAGGAATTACAACTCACACCTACATTTATTAAAATGGATATTGAAGGAGCTGAACTAAAAGCTCTTGAAGGCGCAGAGAAAACAATTAAGCATTGCCATCCGCGTTTAGCGATAAGCGTTTATCATAAAGCGGAGGATATTGCAGATATTTTGCATTATATTTTACGGCTTGTACCTGAATATAAATTTTATTTGCGACAACATACGTACCATTTTGCCGAAACGGTTTTGTATTGCATGGTTTAGAGGAGTATGTATGAATATTATGGAAACATCGGCTTTGCTAAAAGAGTATGTTGATTATGTTGAGAAAAGCCAGACTAGAAAGGTTGTGCTTTTCGGTGCGGGAGCGAATGCCGCATCGTTAATCGTTAATCATTTTATCTTTAATGCCGTAGAGTTTATTTGTGACAACGATGAGAAAAAGCATGGGAAAAAAATGCTAGGAGTCTCAATATGTTCGCCGGAGAAACTTCTGGATAATCCTGAAAATTTCGTTGTTATTATAACGCCAAAGGCTCCGCTTTTGTTTAAGCAGATACAAGAGCAATGTATTGCAATGAAGCTCCCTTATGTATATGATAATTATATTTTATCACTTATAACTAGAGTAGAAACTTATGATAGCCCATGGTGCAATAGCTTTCATAGTATAAATTTTTATCAAGAAATATGTAAAAACAACGATAAAATACAATCTGTACGCTCCATATTATGTGATGAAAAGTCATCACAAATATATGATGCTTTTATTTTCAAAATGAAATATAGCTTAGGTGACTATAGTGATATTTGCGATAGTGGAGAGGAATACTTCCTTGATGATATATTCTCATATACAGATAAAGAAATTTTTGTAGATGGAGGTTCATATAACGGAGATGATACGATTCGCTATTTCAAAAAGTTAGGTTCAAAATTTAAAAGAGCCTATTGTTTTGAGCCAGATGATAGTAACTATAGCAATACTCGCGATGCTTTAGCCACTACTTTTGGTGACGGAAAAACTGTTAAATTATTTAAATCCGGATTGTCAAATAAAGCCGGGAGTATGAATTTTTTAGCACTTGGCACAGATGGTTCAAGATATGTGGATGAGCCTGGAGAAACGAAAATTGTGAAATTAGATGATATTGTTGACAAAGAGGATACTATTACATTTATAAAATTGGATATTGAAGGAGCTGAACTTTCTGCTTTGGAAGGAATGAAGAACATAATACAGAGAGATAAACCGAAATTGGCAATTTGTATTTATCATAAATTGGCAGATTTGTGGGAGATACCTCTATACATAAAAGAATTGGTGCCTGAGTATAAAATTTTTGTAAGGCATCATTGGCATGGAATTTTCGGGAAAATTTTGTATGCGACAACCTAACACTTGGAGGAGCTAAATGTGAAAAATGTAATTTTGTATGGCGCAGGGCATAATATGCGTTTTGCATTGAATTATCTTGCTAGTGTAGATATTATTCCCGTTTGCATATGTGATGGATGTCAAGATAAGTGGCATTCCACGGTAACATATAAAAATAATTACAGAGGGGAACCGATAGAGCTAAAAATTCTTCCCTTTTCAGAGGCAATCGCTCTTTACCCTGATTATTCACTTTATATATCTACGAGTTTTAGTTTGAAATGTCAAATAATTGAAGAATTAATAGAATATCGATTACTTGATGATACAAGCAGGATTATTAATTATGAGGAATACCAAAAAGGGTGTCATTGGCTATCATGGCTTGATATCGTTTTGAGTAGCACAACACCGGATATCAAAAGTAGAGTTTGTTGCGTAATAGACTACGATTTGCTACAGCTTGCTTCTAATGACGAGGAAGTTACGGACGATCGAGTAAAAGATAGTATTAAAACTTATTATGAGCGAAGAAGTAAATTTGCTAAACTTATAGCAAACGGCGAACTTAAAGAATGTAAACATTGCGGTAACTTTGGTTTCATGAGAAAATCAAATTTAATAGAAAAGATACATTTTGCCGGATTTGGGGTATGTCAATTAAAATGCACGTATTGTTGCAATGAACTTTTCAAGCAAACCGAAATCAGCAACACAATTAAAGCCTTAGTCAAATATTATAACGAATTGAAAGCGCAAGACTTATTGGTTCCAGATTTTGCTTTTATTATTTCCTTTGGAGAAATGACTATAAATCCTCATGGAAATGAAGTGTTGGACTTTGTAATAGAGAATACAAAAAATGCGCCAAATGCATCAATGATATTTTCAAACTGCGTTGTTTACAGCGAGAAAATAGCGTTGATTCTCCGCAACGGCGGAAGTTTAGTGACTTCTATTGATTCAGGGACAAATGAAACTTTTAAACAAATAAAGGGATTCGATTTATTTGAAAAGACTTTAAGCAATGTAAAAAAATATGTTGCGGATGGAATAGTGTGGGTTAAATATATTTTCACTATAGATGGTAGTAACGCAAACGAAAAAGATATTGATGGGTTTATAAAATTTATTGCTGAGTGTCGTCCTGCATTAGCGGTGATATCTTATGAGTATAATATGCGTCACCGTGAAGTAGAATCAAGAGATGTAATATCACAACACATATTAAATAATATGGGTGAGCTTGTTAGAAAGCTGAAAAAAATCAAGCAACCCTATGCTTATTATGGCGATTATTTATCATCATGGGTAAAAGGTAAAATTGAGGAAATTGCATCAAATTGTTGTGAGGAGTCCCATGCAACTATCTAACGGCATCAAAATCCCTTCAATCGGCTTCGGGACCGCTCTTGCAAACAAAGAGCCAGCCATAACTTCTGTAAAAAAAGCCATATCACTCGGCTATCGCCTGATTGACACAGCAGCAGCATATAACAACGAAGAATGTGTAGGAACAGCGATAAAAGAATGCAGCATTGACCGCAAAGATTTACTCATAACAAGCAAGCTTTGGAACGACGATCACGGTTACGATTCAACTTTAAAAGCTTTGGAACTAACATTAAAGAAATTAGATTTTGATTATTTGGACATATATTTAATTCACTGGCCCAATCCATTGAAATTCCGTGCCGAAGGCTATGAAAAGCGTAATGCAGAGTCTTGGAAGGCGATGGAAGAGCTTTATGCTGCAAAGAAGATAAGAGCAATAGGCGTTAGCAATTTTATGCCTCATCATTTGGATGCTTTATTGAAAACAGCGACTGTGCAACCTATGATAAACCAAATTCGCATGCACCCCGGGCATGCACAAAAAGAAACCGTTGCATATTGCAAAGAGAGGAATATACTTATAGAGGCGTACAGCCCGTTGGGTGGCACAGGCGGAGACTTGCTCACAAAACCACTTATTCAGGAACTCTCAAAAAAATATCAGGTTTCCGTTTCGCAGTTGTGTATACGCTGGTGTTTGCAAATGGGCATTGTTCCTTTGCCAAAATCTGTTAATCCGATTAGAATAGAAGAAAACTTTAATGTTTTTGGCTTTGAAATTAACGAAGAAGATATGAATGCGCTCGCCAATATGCCAGATGACGCAAAAGGATTGCCGCATCCTGATGAGGCGAGGTTTTGATAAATGATTCTAGTTGGTAATTTTCTACTTTACTATAATGCAGTTACTTCCAACAGGCAGGCAGGTTTTTGAAAACATACGCAAAGAGAAACTTCTCTATGTAGATAAAACCGCTTTTATTTACAACTTAATAACTCAAGGAAAAACACAGTATTTTCTCTCTCGTCCACGCAGATTTGGCAAAACACTTTTATGTTATACGTTATGTGCGCTTTTTGAGGGAAAGAAGGAATTGTTCAAAGGCTTGGCGATTTCAAAGAGCAAATGGAAATGGGAAAAGCACCCGGTAATTAGATTTGATATGAGCGCAGGAGCTTACAGTGAAGGCTTAAGTGGTTGCAAAAGCGCAATAAATGAACAATTGAAATACAATGCAGAAAAATTATCCGTAAAACTGAGCGGAAAATCTTTAGTTGACAAATTTAAAAATTTGATAATAGATTCGGCAAAAAAACATGGCAAGCCCGCCGTTGTGGTAATAGATGAATATGATAATCCGCTTTTGAGCGTTATAGACAATAAAAAGGCTTTTGAAAAAGTTCGTATTTTCTTGCGTGATTTTTATAAAATTGTGAAAGCAAACGAACAATATTTGCGTTTCACATTCATAACCGGCATAACAAAATTTTCACAAGTGAGTGTTTTTTCTGCATTGAACAATCTTACGGATATAACCTTAGATCCTGACTATGCAGCTTTGCTTGGCATAACGCAAGAAGAGCTGGAAAAAGATTTTGCAAAGTATATAGACAAATGGGCGAAAGAAAATGATGGCAAAAAGAAATACTTGGAAAAATTAAAAGAATCTTATAATGGCTATAGATTCACTAAAAGCCTTCAAAGGGTGTATAATCCGTTCTGCTTGTTGAAACATTTTGATTGCGGAGATTTCCAAAAATTTTGGTTTGAAACGGCAACGCCAAGCTATCTAATCAACTTGCTGGACCGTCAAAAAATTGACATTTTAAATATAGAAGATTTTTCAGTTAGAACTGATGAGTTTAAGAAATACGATTCTGACAATATGGGGGCAGTTCCTGTTTTATACCAAAGCGGTTACTTGACGGTTAAAGATTATGACAAGGAATCCGACACTTATATGCTTGGTTACCCGAACAAAGAAGTTGAATCTGCTTTTGCAGGTGAACTTGCCACGAAGTATTTGAATGTGCCGGGAAGCGAAAAAAGCAGTTTTGCTGCTAATGTTATAAGATGGTTATACGCAGGCGAGCCGGAAAAAATAATAGCAGAGGGTTTTATCCCATTCATGGCTTCAATACCCTATTCCATAACAATAGCAAAGGAAAAATATTTCCAAACCATATTTCACATTATTCTCAATATGTTTGGATTTCAGTGCAGAAGCGAGGTGCAAATAGCCACTGGCAGGATTGATTCTATTTTAGAAACGCCCAAGTTTGTTTATTGCTTTGAGTTCAAGCTAGATGGGACTGCGGCTGCGGCATTGAAGCAGATAGATAGCAAGGAATATTTGACGCCTTGGAAGGGCAAAGGAAAAATATTATTTAAGATTGGAATTAGCTTTGACCATAAGAAGAGGCGGATTAAGGAGTGGAAGGTAAAGAGATGATTTATACATTTTTTTTGGATTGTTCAGGAGTATTTTATGGCTAATAATGAGTTACTATCAACGGCGTTAAAGGATATTTACGCTAGACTTGCAGATGAAGAAAGTAGAGATATTTTCATACCAAGATTTGAACATATCTTTCACGCAGGTGAGCATGGCGAAGCTCTTATTTCAATGATGCATAAAGCTATTCTATGGGATGTTAATCGTACTCCGTATCTAAAATTCAACGTATGGAATTGTATCACAATTGGAGAATATCTTAAACATAGAAGTGCTTTTGACAGAATTTGTATTTGGGGCGCTGGATATTTCGGCTGGTTGACATTGCGCATTTTGAATAAGTTGGGTTTGGATGTTGAGTGTTTTGTGGATAATGACAAAGCAAAAATTGGAACTCGTTATCTTCATAAACCAGTCATTTCCCCGGAAAAAGTATTATCCGATTATCCTGGCATTTATATTCTTATTGGTGTGTGGTTTAGCGGACATGAAGTTAGACAACAGCTTAAAGATGCCAAATTTCCGAATGAACAAATAATTAGGATGTGCTCAAAGGAATGGCAATATTTTGGTACTGGTCTTATAAAACCTTGCGAGGACGAGGTTTATTACGATATTGGAGTATTTGACGGAGATTCGATTGATGTTTTTATGAATTTCAGCAATAACCGTTATAAATCAATTGTTGGGCTTGAAGCCGACAAAAAAAACTATGATTATTTACTTGGCAAATACAAGAATAACAGTAAAGTTAATTTGATTAATAAGGGTGCATGGAACGAATTCGGAACACTCAGATTTGATTCAAATTCAATTAGTTCTATCTCAAAAATTGATGATATTGGCGAAACTATACTTGAAACTACAACAATTGACAATGTTGCGGAAGAGTTGAAACTTGCGCCTACATTTATTAAGATGGATATTGAAGGAGCCGAATTAAAGGCTCTTGAAGGCGCTGAGAAAACAATTAGATATTGTTGTCCTCGTTTGGCGATAAGCGTTTACCATAAACCTGAGGATATTGCGGATATTTTACATTATATTTTACGACTCGTACCTGAATATAAGTTTTATTTACGGCAACATCATTATTTTTTTGCAGAGACAGTATTATACGCAACTATTTAACGGAATTAAAAATAACGATAATTCAGAGTTTTAAAAGGAGAAATTTGAAATGAAAATAAATGTAGATAGCTTGGATTTGATTGACAATGCAGGCTTTTTATTTGAGAATAAAGTGATTTTGTATGGAGCCGGACTTTGCGGAAGAGACGCTTGCAGAATACTTAAAAGAGCCGGAGTATCAGTATCTTATTTTTGCGACAATGATAGCAATAAATGGGGGCATCATGTTGGTGATGTTGAAGTAATATCTCCAAATAAGTTAAAAGAATTGGACAAAGAGGAAAAAATTTTAATAATAATCAGTAGTTATAATGTTTCCTTTATTGATCAAATAATTGAAGTTATTGAAGGTTTGAACATGAGAGTGAATAAAATATATACAAAAACAGTTTTAGATATTTCCTTGAAACGTAATATTAAAGATGGCAGATTTAGCGAGTTGCATAGAAATGCTTACCTTCTTACAAACAAATTGAAAGGAAATATTGCGGCTTCAGGCATATCTTCAACTTTGGTTTCAATGGCTATTTCGGCAATGGAGGAAGCGCACAATGTATTAGTGTATCAACCGGGCAAAGTAGGCAGTTTAACGGTTTGTAATAGCATAAGGAAAATTGGAATTCCTTGTGCTCATATACATTTATTTAACCTTAGTAATAATGAGGATTTAAATGTATACAGAAACATATTTAAAAAATACGATACAATAAAAATAGTTACTTTAGTGAGAGAGCCGGTAAGCAATTTGTATTCGCGTTTATTTTATGTTCTTTATGCCATTTCTGATAGTAATTTTTCTTATCAATTTTTTGAATCGAGAAATTCATTAGAGGATGCAATTATTGAAGGCTTAAAGAGCATGAATCCTATTAATTTTATGTTTGATTGGTTTGACAGCGAATTAAAAGCGGTTTTTGACGTTGATATATATGCCCATCCTTTTGATAGAGAAAAAGGTTACTCCATAATAAAACAGGGCAATGTGGAAGTTCTTGCAATGAAGCTTGAAAAGTTAAATTCATTGGAATCTGTGATAGGGGAATTTATAGGCGCACCGGAGTTCAAATTGATAAATACCAACGAAGCAGACTGCAGACTAGATAAATACCTGTACAATAATATAAAAAAAACTATAAAAATTCCTCAAGAAATATTTGACCAATATTACAAAAACAATCCAAAAATGGACCATTTTTACAGCGAAGAAGAAAAAGTCCAGTTTTTGAAAAAGTGGGAGAGATAAAGTGCGATTTTATATATTTCCATTTGAAAGCGTTCCGAAAGACAGTCGGATAGTTTTATATGGCGCAGGCAATGTTGGAAGGCAACTTTACCTTCAAATGAAAAAAATAAAGTATTGCGAAGTGGTGCTTTGGGTTGATGATAGTATAGAATATGCTGCAAATGCTTGTGTAGAAAAAGCAGATACTATCGCAAATTTAAATGATAACTGTTACGATATGGTTATTATAGCTATTGAGGGCGAAGATATAACTGCTATAAATAATTCAAAAGAGTTTCTTTTAAATTGCGGAGTGCCGGAAAATAAAATATTGCATAGTGCTAATGAGTATGATTTTTTTAGTCTCTATGAAGCTGATAATGCAAGCGATTGTTTCGAAAAATTAGGTTCTCCTTTTGTGGAAACTTTTATATTTCCGTTTGAAAGCGTTCCGAAAAACAGCCGCATAATTTTATATGGCGCAGGCAATGTGGGGAAGCTATATTACTCTCAAATAAAAAAAACAGGCTATTGCGAAATTGTGCATTGGGTTGACAAGGGTATGCAAATAACAAGTAGAGATTATTGCATAGAAAATCCAGAGCTAATCACAAATTTAAATAGCGACAATTACGATATGGTTGTTATAGCTGTAAAGAAAATAAATATGATACATGAGATAAAAAGCCTTCTTTTGAGCTATGGTGTACCGGAGAATAAAATATTGCGTAATATTCATGAATATATGACTTTTCAACCGAAAGGTAAAGAATTGATTGCAATAAACCAATCAAATATAGACATGCAAATGTTTTTATATGAGCAGAGAGCTATTGAAAAAGCTATAGTAGAATATTTTTACGTAGCAGAGCCTTATTTACCTGAGTATTTTCAAAAACTAATTATTGCAATTACAGAACAAATATCTTCTGAAAATTCTATTGAAAATAATAAATGGAAAAAACTTTTTGAAGAAAAAACTCTTGATGTTATTTCAAAGCAAGACTTATCTATTGAGGTGAAATTAGTATTATTATATATAATGCTTCTGGCAAAGAGTTTCTCTCCTAAGTTAATGAAAATGCTTTTGACGTTGGTGGCAGAAATAAAAGAAAGCTCCGATCTGAAATATTGGTTGCTAATAGATATGAATTTAATGTATATGTACAGTGTTGACCATAATGATATATTATACGCAGATTTTTTTGTTGAAAGAAAACGGCTTATGCAGGATTATGTAAGCCAATTGCAATTAAACTGCTCGGCTATCCAGCATGCGCCAACGGAAAAAATGAAAGATATATGCGTGTTAATTCCTTGCTTTTTTGAAGGAGTAAGGTCTTTCATTCAACCAATAGTACGTTTATTAAAAGATAAAGGATATAAAATTCATGTTATAGCATTGAATATGAGTTTTTATTGCGGACGAGTGCATTTTGTGCCTATACAGCATGTTATTTATAATATGTTTCCAGAAAGAAAATTGCATTTATATTTCCCCGAAGCGGACGAAGTGCATCAAATATTCAATGCTACGATAAAAGACAGGCAACAAGATATTTTGAACCTGATAGGTAAAATAAATCCGATTTGTATTTTAGATGCCTCAGACGATTTTGCGGCCGTTTCCTATTATTATAGCCAATATTATCCCACAATTTACATACCTATTAGAGCAGTTCCGGCATCTTCATTTTTTCATAAAATAATTTTTATGAACGGAACGAATATAACCAATAAGGGTTATTCTCTTCCGTTTTGTGAAGAAGATATTTTATGGCTGCCGCATTTCAAAGAATATGTAAAGCCAAAGCAGGTATTTAACAGAGAGCATTATGGCATTAATCCGGATGATATAGTTGCAATAACTATAGGCAAGCGTTTATTAGGAGAAATATCCGATGATCTTGCGGAACAAATGTGCTCTTTGTTGCGCATGGAGAAAACAATAAAGTGGTTGCTTGTTGGTTGCGACGGTTTACCGTATATTGAAGCCAAGCATAAAGATTTGGTTGGCAAAAGCATTATTTTTATAGAATATGAAAAAGACATACCTGGTTTATACGGGATATGTGATATTTATCTTAACCCGAAACGAGTTGGCGGGGGAACATCAATAGCTTGGGCTATGCAGCAGGGCTTGGCGATTGTATCTCCATTAGGCGCGGTTGATTGCCTAACGCATATAGGCGAAGAAAACGGTTTGCCGGCAGAAGCCGATATTGCGCCACATATTGAATTGTTGTCAAAAAACAGGGAATTATTGCGCCAAAAAAAGGAAATGTTCAAATCTATGGCGGCTAAATGGGATGGGAATGCTTACATAGACGAATTTATCAGAGGCATGAATAATTTAATTGCTATATTTAGTAAATGAGGATAATGAAATGGCTATTGCTAAAATGAATTTGGTTTCAAAATTGCATCAACCGTGCGAAGTTAATTATATAGAATCGCTGAACCTTGATGATTATAGCTCAAATCCGCACGTTGTTGAATTGGATACAACCGAAATATGCAATTTGGCTTGCCGCGGTTGCATAAGCGAAGATATGCTGCATACGCGCAATTCATTTTCAGAAGACCGTTTGCTCAGGCTTGGCGAGGAATTGTTTGAGGCAGAAGTAAAAGCAGTTATATTAATAGGGGGTGGCGAACCGCTTTGCAACCATGCTGTTGGAAGTTTTATGACATATTTGGGAGAGAGAGATGTTCAAATTGGCCTTACGACAAATGGAACCTTAATTGACAGATATATGGAAATAATAGCGCAATATGTTTCATGGACAAGAGTTTCCATGGATGCCGCAACAGAAGGCACTTTCGGAATGTTGCGACCGGCAAAAAACGGCAAATCTCTATTTAATAAAATTATTGACAACATGTCTAATCTTGCAAAAATAAAAAAAGGCAAGCTTGGATATTCTTTTTTAATACGCACAAAGGCAGATGGGTTTTCCATAGATACGAATATTGACGAAATCTATGCGGCTGCAAAGCTGGCAAAAGAAATAGGCTGTGATTACTTTGAACTTAAACCGAGTTATAAATTTACGGATAATAGCGACCATTATTTAATAAAACATGAGCAAGCCGATATGGACAGGGCAAAGGCAGAGCTAATGAAATGCCAGGAATTGTCAAACGATAAATTTAAAGTGATTACTTCTGTGAATTTGGAGCATTCTCTAAATGGCTTGCAAAGCCTTCAGCCAAAAGAATATCACTTATGCCCCAGTGCATACATGCGAACTTTAATATGTTCTTCGGGCGTATATGTGTGCCCTTATTTTCGCGGTAAAAAGCACATGATTGTTGGCGATGTTTCAACAAGAAGCTTTAAAGAAGTGTGGAACAGCGAGCAAAGGAAAAAAGTTATGCAAATGCTAGATCCGGCTCTCCATTGCAAAATGCACTGTATTAGGCACGATACCAATTTGGAAGTTCTTAGGATGAAAAAAGAACAGGATTTTAGAATTTTAGCAGAAAAAGGTGACAGGTTTATATGAAATCATTTGCTATGGAAACAAGGGCGTTTATAGGCGGTAACTTTGTTACGGCAGCCTCCGGAGAAACTATAAAAAAAGAGTGCCCGGCAGATGGCTCTGCTATAGAGGGAGTTCCTTCATGCGGAGAAGCAGAGGTTGAGCTTGCAGTAAAGTCTGCTCGAGCCGCTTATAAGGCGGGCGTATGGAGAAATAAATCATTAAAAGAGAGAAAAGAAGTTTTGTTAAAGCTGGCATCGCTTATGGAAGAGCAACGCGAGCAGTTGGCATCACTGGATACTTACGAGACCGGCAGGGCATACAGGAATTATTATGAAGATTCTATTCCAAAGGCTATAGAGGTGGTTAAATATTTTGCGGAGAGCATTGATAAAATATACGATAATTGTGTTTTGCCTTCTTCAAGTGAATTTGCAGCTATTATTCGAGAACCCTTAGGCGTTGTTGCTTGCATTACTCCATGGAACGATCCGCTTGTTCCTGCCAATTGGAAAATAATCCCCGCTCTTTTAATGGGCAATTCGGTTATTGTGAAGCCGGCCGAGCAATCTTCCTTATCAATTATATTAGAAGCCACGCTTGCCAAGAATGCCGGAATCCCGGATGGAGTTTTGAATATTGTAACCGGCTATGGAGATATTGCGGGAAAAGCATTGGCATTGCATAACGATGTTGACGGAGTGTTTTTTACCGGTTCATCTGAGGTTGGAAAATTAATTCTTCAATATTCCGGCATGTCTAATATGAAAAAGGTCGGGCTTGAGTGCGGAGGAAAAAGCGCATTTATAGTTAGTGCTTCCTGCAAACGTTTAAAAGAAGCTGCAGGTGTATTGGCTGCAAGCATGTTTTATAATCAGGGACAAATATGCTCTGCGCCTTCGCGAGCAATTATTGATAACAAAATAAAAGCCGAATTTATGGAATATTTAAAGATAGAAGCACAGAAGTATGTGCCGCAAGATCCGTTTTCTCCGGAAAGCATTGTTGGTGGCGTAGTATCCAAAGAGCAACAGCTTAAAATTGAACAGTATATTTCGCTTGGAAAAGAATCCGGTTATGCAGTTTTTCAATTTAGTGGAAAAAATACTCCCAGAAATGGCGTGTTTCCGACAATTTTTGAGAATGTTGAGCCTGGCTCGCGGCTTTTTAAGGAAGAAATTTTTGGCCCTGTTCTTATAGTGCTTGGCTTTGATTCATTAGATGAAGCCATTAACATTGCGAATGATTCTATTTTTGGGCTTGCCGGAGCTATTTGGACGGACGATTTGCGCGAAGTTAATTATGCTGCCCGCAATATAGAAGCCGGAATTATCCATGTAAATTCGTATGGAAACGATGATAACAGCGTTCCTTTTGGCGGATACAAGCAATCCGGAATAGGCAAAGACAAGTCTGTGTATGCATTTGATGAGTATTCTCAAATTAAAACTGTGTGGGTGAGTGTATGAAGAAAAAACTATTGATAACGAATTGCGGTTTTTCCGAAATTCCGTTAATTATGGCAGCCAAGCGTCTTGGTTTTTATGTTATTTCAGTTGGAAATAACCCCTTGTCTTTCGGAAGAAAATATGTGGATGAATACCATGCGATTGATTTTTCAAATATTAAAGATACTTTAGAAATTGCACGCCATTTGAAAATAGATGCAGTTTGCTCATCAGCAAATGATTTCGGAATTCTCACTGCTTCGTACATTGCCGAAAAAATGTGCCTTGGAGGGCATGATCCTTATGAAACAACGGTTATGCTGCATCATAAACACAAGTTTAAGGAGCTTATAAAGCATTGCAACATTCATACGGTTCCTGCATATAATTACGATTCGGTAGCCACTGCTATGCATGATGTGAACAAGTTTGAGTTTCCTGTTATCATAAAACCAATAGATTTGACCGGAGGCAAGGGCGTGGCAGTTGTGCAGTCGAAAATGGAATTGGAAGCAATGTTGTTGCGGGCTTTTTCAGTGTCTAAATCGAAAAAAATTATTATTGAGAGTTTTTTTTCCGGTACACAGCACAGCATGACCGCTTTCTTGCTGAATAAAAAAATAGTGTTCACCTATTCGGATAATGAGTATTCATATTTGAATCCGTTTTTGGTATCGACTTCTGCCGGGCCGGCTTTGGGTTTTGAAAATGTTAAGCAAAGGCTTATTGAAGATTCAGAAAAACTGGCTGAATATCTCAATCTTGTTGATGGAGTTTTCCACATTCAATATTTGCAAAATGGAAATGATTTCTCCATTATAGAAATAACCAGGCGCTGTTCTGGAGATTTGTACCCTTACCCTGTTAACCACGCAGCCGGAATTACGTGGGAAGATTGGATTGTAAAAGCAGAAACCGGCATGGACTGCTCTGATTTCCCTGCTGTTCAACAAAAAGGTTTTTGCGGGCGTCATTGTCTTATGGCATCTAAAAATGGAATTTTGGATGATGTAGTTATTTCTCCTGAAATAAAGGGAAATATTTTTGATGAATTGACATGGTGGAATAAAGATGATGTTGTTTCGGATTATATGCAGCAGAAATTCGGCATTTATATGTTGCAATACGGTTCGGAAGCGGAAATGCTGGAAAAAACAAAAAGAATCACGGATTTATTCAAGGTGAATGTAAGCTAAGGAAATGTATGTCTGTAAGTTTTAATAAACCGCCTTTATTGCCCAAAACGGAAGAATATATTAAACAGGCGCTTGTGCAGAAAGTCAGTGGCGATGGCGAGTTTACAAGAAAATGCTCGCAATGGATTGAAATGCGAACCGGCACACCAAAAGCTTTATTGACAACATCCGCTTCACATGCTTTGGAAATGGCGGCTTATTTGTGCAATATTAAAGAGGGCGATGAAGTTATAATGGCATCTTATACATTTTCGTCCACTGCCAATGCTTTTATTGGGCGTGGGGCGAAAATAGTTTTTGTGGATATTCGCCCAGACACAATGAATATAGACGAAACATTGATAGAGGCTGCAATAACCGATAAAACACGCGTTATTGTTCCAATGCATTATGCCGGGGTTTCATGCGATATGGATGCAATAAATGCTATTGCAAAAAAGCATAACCTGTTTGTTGTAGAAGATGCTGCGCAGGGCGTAATGTCTGAGTATAAGGGCAAGGCTTTGGGAGCCCTTTCCGATTTTGGCGTTTTCAGTTTTCATGAAACAAAAAATTACAGCATGGGCGAAGGCGGGGCTTTGCTTATACGTGATGCAAAAAATATTTTAGATGCTGAGATAATTCGTGAAAAGGGCACTAATAGAAGCCGTTTTTTTCGCGGAGAAGTGGACAAATATTCCTGGGTAAACTGGGGTTCGTCTTATTTGCCCAGTGAATTGAACGCTGCGTGTTTGTGGCCTCAGTTGGAAGTGGCAGAAGAAATAAATAGAGCAAGGCTTGGCATTTGGAATCGTTACTATGAAATGTTAAGTCCATTGGCCGAAATGGGAAAGATTGAATTGCCTCATATACCAAAGGAATGCAGCCACAACGGCCATTTATTTTACATTAAGGCTGCAAGCGCCGATGTTCAAAGAGATTTGTTAAGCCGTTTGAAAGAGCGTGGCATTGGAGCTATTTTTCATTATGTTCCTTTGCACAGTTCCGAAGCTGGAAAAAAATTTACTAAATTTAATGGCAAGGATGTATTTACCACAACAGAAAGTTCTCGTTTAATAAGGTTGCCTTTGTATTATGGGTTGCCGAAAGAAGATGTTGACGAAGTTGTGAAAGCGATAAAGGAAGTGTATGCGTAAATTTAACGTAACTGGGCAATGTATGCCAAACCAAGACTATATGGTTGATATTTCAAACAAGATCAGCCAGATTATGGTTATGGTGGAAAGAGGGGATTACTTCACCATAAACAGAGCAAGGCAATATGGCAAAACCACAACGCTATGGCGGCTTGATGATGAACTTGTCAGGCAAGGTTATACCGTAGCCCATATAAGTTTTGAAGGAATAGGAGACACTCCATTTGAAAATGAGAAAAAATTTTGCAAAAGCCTGCTTAGGCAAATTACCGGAGAATTAAAGAGCAGGAAAATAAAAGGAGCTGCAGCCTGGGAGAAATGCTCTGCCAAGACATTTGAAGAATTGGATGTTTTTTTGAATGTTGCCTGCAAAGACAAAAAAATTGTTTTAATGATAGATGAAACAGATAAAACGTCCAACAATCTTGTATTTTTGCGTTTTATAGGCATGCTTAGGAATAAATATCTTCTCCGCAAAAATGGTAAGGTATTTACTTTCCAATCTGTAATTTTATGCGGAGTTTATGACATCAAAAATCTAAAAGTTAAATTGATAAAAAGCGGGCAATATCAATTGCAAGATGGCGAAAAAAGGATAAATAGCCCTTGGAATATAGCGGCAGATTTTGAGGTAGATATGTCTTTTTCTACAACTGAAATTGCAGGCATGTTAAATGAATATGAAAAAGACCATAAAACCGGAATGGATATAGAAACTATATCCGAGGAAATTAGAGTTTATACCAACGGCTACCCATACTTGGTTTCCAGGCTTTGCAAAACCATAGATGAAAAATTGAATAAAGATTGGACTTTAAATGGTTTGCAGCAAGCTATAAAATTAATTTTAATTGAGCAAAGCACTTTATTTGACGATTTAATTAAAAATATAGAAGCCGATGACGAGTTGAATTCTTTGCTTAAAGAAAATATTCTTAATGGAGAAAGGATTCCTTACAATGCTGATAACTATGCGATTAGAACCGGTTTGATTTTTGGCATTTTCTTGCACAAAGGCGAGAGTGCTGCTATTCACAATAGAATTTTTGAGATCCGCCTTTATAATTATTACATATCGCAAAAAGCAGCAGAACGTAGAGAAATACCAAAGGGGTTCGCTTCGGATGTAATAGAAAACGGAAAGTTCAATATGCCGTTGGCTATAAAAAAATTTATGGCTCATTACTACGAGCTTTATAATAAATCTAAGGCTAATTTTTTGGAAGGCGAATGCCGCCTTTTGTTTTTGACTTATATAAGGCCGCTTATAAACGGCAATGGCTTTTATCATATTGAGAGCGAGACCCGAGATTCAAGGCGGATGGATGTGATAATAGATTTTGGCAGCGAGCAATTTATTATTGAACTGAAAATCTGGAAAGGCGAGCAAAAGCACGAGAAGGCTCACGAACAGTTAATTGAATACTTGAATTCCAAAAACAAGAGTGAAGGTTATCTGCTCACTTTTGATTTTCGTAAAAAGAAAGCAAAGAAGCCTAGTGCAAAGTGGGTGAGGAAGAGCAAGAAAAAATTTCTAGATTGCTTGTGTATATAAGGGAGTAATTTTATGTCATCAATAATTTTCTACGGCGCAGGCCGTAACGCAGCAGAAAAGCTAAAGCTTTGGGAAGAGCAAGGTCTTGTTTTACGGGCGGAGGCTTTATGTCGGTAAATTTCTTTCAGAGGCTTGGGCTAGATGAAATTTCAATGATAAATATAAATGATGACATTGGCAGTGTAGGTCTCATTTTTGCACACAATCATTACCAAACAATTTTTGTTACTGATTCGCAATTACATTTTCATGGGATTATAACAATGGGAGATTACTTTAGAAAAGCCACAACATCAAAGAATATTAGCCAATTACTGAATAAAAATTACAAAAGCATTGAAGTAGAAACTTATGAAGAAGCTTATTATTCTTACATGGATATTGAAGATATTGCAAATGAAATTTTTGTTAACGCATTAAACATAAGAAGAATACCTATTCTAAATAACGGTAAGCTTTTATATGTAATTGATCGCATAAAAGTACCTATTTTGCCGATTTCTATTTTGTTTAGCGGATGGCAGAAAAAAACTGTGCATGAGCTGGTAGAAATGACAAAAAACTCTCTTTCCTCCATTATGCAAAAAAAAGTGGTGAATACAGTTCTTAGTGCATATAATGCTTTGCAAGATGATGAATCTAGGCTATTATTCACATATATATATATGCTTCGCTATGTTAATATGGAACAATTGACTGATGGTTTTTACCTGAAAGAAAAAATAATTCTTGAAACATTGAAATTTAGATTTATAGAAAAAAGAAAAAACTTAAGTAGTTATGACGTTTATAATGTAGATTTTTTCTTTGGAGAACAGTATTATTGTCTGCAAGATGATGAGTGGCGGTTTACCAGCAATGAAGTATATATTGATTGTGGAGCATATGATGGTTTTACAATTAAAAAATTTTGCAAACAGGCTGGGGAGTACCATAAAATATACGGTTTTGAGCCTATACCTGATTTGCATAAAATGGCGTTGCAGAATTTAGAAAAATGGGGGATTGAAAATGTAGAGATAATACAAAAAGGGTTATGGAGCAGTAAGGCTTCTTTTAATTTTTCAGTACGTAATGACAGTGGCTGTCCAAGAATAGATTGCAAAGGGAATATTTCGATAGAGGTTGTTTCTATTGATGAGGTCATTCCAGAAAGTGAAAAGGTTACATTTATAACGATGGATATAGAAGGAGCGGAGCTTGAGGCATTAAAAGGTGCTGAAAAAACAATTCGTAGATGCAAGCCGAAGCTTGCGATTAGTATATATCATAAATCACAGGATATCATTGAAATTCCAAGTTTAATAATATCAATGGTTCCTGATTATAGGTTTTACATAAGGCATCATGGCTCATTGATAAGTGAGACAATTTTATATGCTTTGCCTCCGAAAGAATTTTCTATCTTATGATAAAGTTTTGCTTAAAGGAGTACTATGTATAAACAGTTGAATGATTTACCAGATTTGCCGGAAAAAATTGACTGCGAAATGTTCAATGCCATTACTCCGGATACTTATGAATTTATGGAAATGCACGCTTCGGAAAAAAGATTTCTCTTCGGATTAATTCGCCATTTTAAGCCTAAAAATATATTGGAAGTTGGGGTGTCTTCAGGTGGCGGAGCTGGGCTTATGCTCAATGCCATAAAAGACATGAAAGAATCTACGCTTACCTCCATAGATTTTTTGAAACAGGCATATCGCTATCCTGATAAACCCGTTGGTTTTGTTGCGTTGAGGGAAAATGCAAGCAATCCGCAATGGACTTTGGTTTCAGGCAAGGATCCATCGGAAGTAATTGAATGTTTTGATAAGAAATTTGATTTCGCTTTAATTGATACGCAGCATATTCATCCTATTGAAACTATGAATTTTCTATCTGTCCTGCCATTTTTGGAAGATGGAGCAATTGTCGTGCTGCATGATTTGTCTCTTTATATGCATGCAAGTTATTTTAGTGACTTGTCAAATTTTCCTAGAATAAGTCTTGCCACAAGATACCTTTTTAATTCGGTTGTTGGTGAAAAAATAACAGTTTCTTCAAATGACAAAGAATACATTTCTACCTGGAAATTGCCTAACATCGGTGCTTTTCAAGTAACAGGTGATACTCGCAAATATATAGATGGAGTATTCTATTCCCTTGCGTTGCCATGGGGGTTCACTCCTGAGGATAATATTCTCGATAGCGTTCATAATATTATTGAAAACCATTATGACAAAACAAAATTGGCTTTGTTTGATGATGCAGTTAGAGCGAATTATTATCTTAATGCAAAAAAGATGAAATCAACTACTGATTTACCTGGAGTGTTGCAGCGATATAAAGGGAAATACATACTTTTTGGGCAAAAAGCCGCTGGAAATTATATTAAAATGATAAGAGGCATGGGTTTTGATTTGCCATTAGAAATATGGGATAATAAAATGTATGACCAGGAAATGTTTAGCGTACCAGTAGTAAAGCCCCATGAAAAACTTGATAATGAAGTAGCAATTATAATTACGGTCAAAACGCAACTTGTTTGTGAGAAAATATTATCCGGATTTTCTAGTAAGCTAAGGAGGCAGGCTTATTGGTTCAATTTTGTATATTAACGCAATGGAACAATTTAAAAAAATGAAAGAAAGAGCGGCTTCCTATATCTGGGGTGCCGGGTATTATGGCGTTTTAACCGCCTTAGACCTTGAGCGCAAAGGGGTTAAGGTTAAAGGCTTTATAGACCAGAATGCGGGCGAAATTAAAACAAGATTGAATTTGCCTGTGCTTGCTCCGAATAAAATACCATTTACTAAAGGCGTGAAAATAATAATTGCTGTTTATAACAAGGAAACTATAAAAGAAATAACAAAAACCTTGCAGTTAGCCGGGCTGAAAAAGAATGAAGATTTTGAAACTTCTTCTTTAATAACATTTCCTGTTATAAAGAAACCTATAACGCACTTGCCTCTGAACATAAATGCTCTTACATCTTACGATAATGATGATAAAAAAGAAATCAAAAAGCCGTTTGTAAGAGTTTTTGTGCCAACATATAACAATGCGGAATTTGCGAGATATAATTTAAATGGGATTTTAATGCAGAAAACAGATTTCCCATTTGAAATATATATTTACGATGACTGCTCTACAGATGGAACTTCAGATATAATACGTGAATATGCAAAAAAATATTCAAATATAATTGCAGATATTCAGTCTGAGAATTATTGGAGTAAAAATGCTTCTTTGCATAAAAAGAAGCTGAATTCAGGTATGAAAAATCATAAGTGCAAATACGTTGCCATTGCAGATGGTGATGATTACTGGACAGACCCCTATAAATTACAGCTTCAGGTGAATTTTTTGGAAAATAATAGCGATTTTAGCATGTGTTCAGGAGGGTGCATATTAAATGATAATTTAAATGCAGCGCAATACATACGTGCGGAGAATACGATGGGTGTATATGGATTTGAGTATGACTTTTATAAAGCTTGCGCAACTGATTGCAGGCCCACTTTCACCGTGCTAATTAGAACTAGCGCTGTTCCTGAATGTAAAATTGTCCAAAAATATAAGAATTGGCTTGATTTCAATATTGTTTACTATGTATTAAGAAAAGGAAAAGGATATTATTTCAATAGACTATTTGGCGTTTACAATGTGCACCACGGTGGAATTTTTAGTGTACTTCCGGTTGATCAAAAAATTGAATGGCTACGCGGATTATTCAAAGAATTGTATAGTAAAACAAAAGATGAAATTGTAAAAAAAGCCTTTTATGGATACTTAACTGCCGTATTAAAATCGAAAGAATTTCGCACAGAGGCTGTTACAAGCATTTATTTGAAAGCGTTGAAAGAATTAAAGGTGTTTCCGGATGAGTGAAACTTAATTTTCTATCTTATATCTATGCAGATGAACATAACCGTAACAAAACCATCGATGCCTCCGTTTGAGGAATTTATCCCTTATTTAGAAGATATTTGGGAGCGCAAAATATTAACTAATAATGGGTTTTACCATCAGGAATTTGAAAAAGAATTGTGTAAATATCTTAAAATAAAACATTTAAGCATTTTCACAAACGGGACTCTGCCACTTACTACGGCATTGCAATCAATGAGAATTACAGGTGAAGTTATAACATCTCCGTATTCGTTTCCTGCAACAACGCACTCAATTCAATGGGTTGGCGCAACACCGGTATTTGTTGATGTTGATAATTTCGGAAATATTTTGCCGGAAAAAATTGAACAGGCTATTACACCGAAAACATCCGCAATAATGCCGGTTCATTGCTATGGCAACCCATGCAAAGTGAATGAGATTCAAGAAATAGCAGATAGATATGGCTTGAAGGTTATTTATGATGCTGCACATTGTTTTGGCGTAGAAATAAACGGCAAAAGCATTTTGGAACACGGCGATATGGCAACGCTCAGTTTTCACGCTACAAAATCGTTCAATACTTTGGAAGGCGGCGCGCTAATTTGCAGAGACAAAGCTACAAAGGCAAGAATAGACTATCTCAAGAATTTTGGATTTGCCGGAGAAACCAAGATAATTATGCCTGGGATTAACGGGAAAATGGACGAAATTCGAGCGGCTTATGGTTTACTTTTGCTTAAATACATTGATAAAGAAATAGAAAAACGCAAGAAAATTGCCAATATTTACAGAGATATGCTTGCAGGAATTAAGGGAGTGCGATTTTTGGATGATATTGAAAATGTTAAGCATAACTACATTTATTTCCCAATATTCGTTGATGAAAAAGAGTATGGAATGAGCAGAGATTTACTTTATGAAAAACTGAAAGAAAGCGGGTTTTACGCTCGCAGATATTTTTACCCATTGATAAGCGAGTTTTTGCCGTATAAGGATTTGCCGAGCAGCAATGCGAAAAATTTGCCTAATGCGATGAAAATGGCGAAAGAGGTTATTTGCCTGCCGATGTATGCGGATTTAGCAGCAGAGGATGTGGAGAGGATTTGCGGGGTATTATGAAAAAAGTAATTATTATATCGGATAATCAATATATATATGACTTTCTGCTGTCAATTAAAGATGAAATAAAAACTCTTGCATCTTTTGCTTTTAGATACTCTTCGATTAATGAAAGTTTTAAGGAAAAGTATTCGGGATGTTCGGATTTTTTGCCGATAGATGTAGCAAAAGAAATGGAGAATTTAATAAAAGAGTATGCGCTTATAATTTCGTGGCATTGTAAACAATTATTTCCTAAAGAATTGGTTAAACAGGTTAGATGCGTTAATATCCATCCCGGTTTTAACCCATATAATAGAGGATGGTTTCCGCAAGTATTTAGTATTATCAATAAATTGCCTTGTGGCGTAACCATACATGAAATGGACGAATGGCTTGATCACGGACCGATTATATATCAGCAAATTGTAGATATTGAAGAATATGACACTTCTTATACGGCGTATTGTAGGATTCTCAATACAGAAATTGATCTTTTTAGAAGGCATATATTGACACTAATAAATGGGAATTATCAAGCATTCGCTCCGAAAGAAACGGGCAATCTTAATAGTAAAAAAGATTTTAATAGATTATTGGAAATTGATCTTGAAAAAAGAGGGACTTTTGGAGAGTTTATTGATATTCTACGAGCATTAACCCACGATGAATACAAAAACGCATATTTTATGGATAAAAGGAACAATAAAATCTGCATCTCCATAAGTATTACACCCCCCACCCCCACCTCCTCCCCTTAATTAAATAATGGCGAATTTTAGCGAACATGGCGACACTCGCATATCGAGGAGTCTCATATGGGAGAGCCACATTTTGAGAGCAAGCGTGAACGCCGCATTTGGTGCCGTGCCAGACGACAGAAGTATTTGAATTACCTCGAGGAAGGTTACAATTCCACACAGGCCGCCAAGCTTGTCGTATGGGCTATGCTTATAGCGATGATTTGGAAAATTGGGTTTGAATTGGCGGAGTTGGTTTAAATTTATGATCTGATTTGCTCAAGCTGATAGTCAACAGGCAGGAGGTACCCTTGACTGTAGGCTTAGAATTTCTATATTGCAGAAGATATGACAAATTACATCTGGGGTGCTGGGCACTTTGGCGCATTGGCGGCGTTAGATATGGAACGCCGGGGTTATTCTATTGCCGGTTTTATAGATAGCAATAAAGAATTACATGGCAAGAAAAGACTTGGATATGAGGTATTTGCCCCTGAGAAAATCCTTCAAAAAAATGAGGGAGATGGTAACCCATATATAATTGTGGCTGCTTGGGCTGCCGTAAATGAGATTGCGGAAGAATTAGAGAAAAATACTTATGTGTACGGTAAAGATTTTGAGATTTTTGACGGGGTAAAGAAGAATTATAAAGGTTTGCGAAAAAATAAAAGTAACTCATTTAATATAAATGATCTTGAAATTGTAGAAAATATAGGAATTTTGTTTGAAAATGAAATTGTGTTATATGGAGCTGGAAAATGCGGAAGAGAAGTTTTTTGTACTCTTAAAGCTGCCGGGATACCAGTGCTTTGTTTTTGCGACGGAGATAGTAATAAGCAGGGACAATGTATTAACGATATTGAAATAATTTCTCCAAGCAAGTTAAAACAGTTAGATTTATGCAAAAGCATTGCAATAATTATTGCAATAGATGAAGTTTTTACTGTGCAGGAAATAATTGAGGATATTTCTGCTTTACAATTAAAAACAATGCGAGTTTATACTAAATTTGCTCTAAATATTTCACTATTGCACAATATCAAAGATTGTAGAATAAATGATGTGTATAGAAAAGTTATATTTTCAATTAGTAGGTTATATTTTTCAACACTAGAAAGTGCCCGTGATAATGAATCAGCCAGCTACTTAATGCGAATAATAAATGAAACTAGTAATAATAATATATTACTAATATATCAACCTGGTAAAGTTGGCAGTTCAACGATTCGTCATAGCGTAGAAAAAATCGGTTTTACCTGCATTCATACACATCGTTTAAATGTAGTAACTAAAAATAGAGATATATTTAAATATTTTGATAAAATTAGAATAATAACTCTTGTAAGAGAGCCTATAGGTCGAGGTATTTCGGGAACATTTGAAAGGTTAAATGAAGTTTTTTTACTTAGAGCCGCCATGTTATCGGAGAATTCACTTATAAATATCTGTATAGAGCATCTAAAACATAATGTTTTTGAATATCCTTTTAATTATGATTTTAAATATACATCGCTTAATTTATTTGATTGGTTTGACAGAGAACTTAAAGTTGTTTTTGGCATTGATATATATGCCCATCCTTTTGATAGAGAAAATGGTTACACAATAATAAAACAAGGCAATATAGAAGTATTGGCAATGAAGCTTGAGAAATTGAATGACTTAGGGCAAGTGATAGGCGAATTTATAGGAGCCCCACAATTCAAATTGAGTAAATTTAACGAAAGTGATAAAAGAGCACATAAATATCTTTACAAAAATGTAAAAGATACCATAAAAATCCCCAGAGAAATATTTGATCTGCATTACAATAACCCAAAAATGGACCACTTCTACAGCGAAGAGGAAAAAGCCGCGTTTCTGAAAAAGTGGGAGAAGAATATAGCTGACTAAGAAGCGCAAAATTACTATATTAACAATATGAAAATCATAATTTTTGGCGCAGGTCACTATGGCAATCTTGCTTTGGAATACTATGGATATGATGCTGTTGCATTTTTTTGCGACAATAATTCTAAAAAGATAGGTCAAATGTATTGCGGAAAGAGAATAATCTCTTTTAAACAATTAAAAAAAATTCATATTGATTATAAAATTATTGTTGCGATTGAAAGCTTAGAGATATACTTTCAAATAGCAAAACAACTTGCGCAGAACGGAGTTGAAAATTATGAAGCTTTTACATACGAAAACATTTTTTATAATAAATTTAAAGAAAAAACAGAACTTAAATATATTGAAATCAAAGAGAATAAGATGTTAGCCAATTACGATAAAAATAAAAACTTACTGCGTAATTATCCTTATTTATTCGGAGAAATTCCAGAATTCAAATATTATCAAAATGCGATTTTAGATTTAGATGAAGAAATTCCTTGTTTTTTCAAAGACCTGTCCAAACCTCTTTTCATTCGCAATTTAAGCCACCCTGTTCATATAAAATTTCTATTTGACAATGTTCGTGCAAGTGAAGATGTTACTATGGAGAATCATATTTATTTATACTATGAAAATGAGCGGAAATTTTTGGAAATGTTATGCAAATGCAGCTTGAAGCCTTTGTTGAAAGGACGGAAATTTGTGTTTTTGGTCGGAAAGCAGAATAAAAATGTTTATCCAATAGATTTTAAAAATAAATATAATATTGATTATGATTCAATGGAGTTTAAGCCATTGAGAGCTAATGAATTTAAAAGAATTGTCATGCTTCAAAATTTTTCTTCACATGGCCAAGACTTTCTTTTTCAAATTTCGGCAGTAAATAGAAATATTTTACCTGTTTTTGTAAATAGGCCATTTGACTATTTACCAAAATTGAAAAAAGAAATATTAAAATTTAAATTTGATATAAATGATTTATTTTGTTTTCGTTGGTATTCTATGGATATGAATTATTATTCATTGCAAAAGCCAGAAATATTTCGTTTTATATCTATGGTTTTGTACAATAACAGGGAACAAGACAGAAGAGAAAGAATTTCCCCAACGATATTGCTTGATCCGCATAATAAATCGCATTATTTATTTGCTGATGTGTATAAATCATTTCAGTATCGGAAAAGTATTCGTTTGATTCGTAATCCGATAGCTGCATATGCTTCAGTTGTAAATTATAATTTTTTTTCAAAGGCATTTAATGGCATTCCTAATTGTAAGGCTTATCTTGCTCCACACTATAACTCAACATCGGTTTTTGGAAAATTCGATAAATTAAATTGTTTCAAATTAGAGTCGTTAAAGGCAAACCCCGAGATATGTATAAAAGTGTTGTGTGATTTTTTTCAAGTTCCATTTGATAAAAATATGTTGCATCCCGAAAAACTTCCGTACATAGAAGTATGCAGAAGTTCAACAGGAAAAAATGTTATGGGTTTTGAATCTACGCCCCCAAGAGATATTTCCGAATTTCTATCTGAGTGGGATTTGCAGCGTCTAATGCCTATTTATGAGCCGATTTTACGACATTACGGCTATGAGTGCAAGAAACATGCTCCGCTAAAAGAAAATAATTTGAGAAAAATTTATTCGGAGCCTTTTAAGTTTGAAAAGAACTTGAAAATCTCAGATAGAGATTTATATACGGAAGTTTTGCTGTATCTTTATAAGCTTGCCAAGAGCGGAGAGTATTATTTGGCTCCGTTTATTGATATAGAGCAATAAATCTTCGCATAAGATTTTTCTATATTCCAATCAATGAAAGCTTTACCCAAAAAAGAAGGCCAAATAATGGAGTTCAAAGCCTCTTTTGACAACGATGCAATTGAAACTCTTGTAGCATTTTCCAATGCGAAGGGTGGAACTATATATCTTGGCGCTACCGATAAAGGCAAAGTGCAGGGAATAACCCTTGCCAAAGAATCAATTCAAAAATGGGTAAACGAGATAAAAACCAAAACAAATCCGCAAATAATTCCAGACACGGAAGTGCTTACAATCGGAGGGAAAACCATATTGGCACTATCTGTTCCCGAATACCCTATAAAACCAGTTTCAACAAGAGGAAAGTATTTTAAGCGAGTAGTCAATTCAAATCATTTACTGAGCATAGAGGAAATTGCAAACGAACATTTGAAAACCATAAATTCGAGTTGGGATTTTTATGTCGATCCAAATCATTCCGAATCCGATTTGTCGAAGAGAAAAATTACGAAATTCGTAAATAAAATAAAACAAAACAATGGCATTAAGCAAGCTGAATTATCCAATGAGAAAATTCTGAATAAAATGGAATTTTTTCGTAACGGAAAGATAACTTTCGGTGCATACCTTTTATTTGTAAAGGATTATTGCGCAATTAGTGATGTGCAAGTTGGGCGTTTTAAAAGCGACATTACAATTATTGATTCTATTTCGCTCAACTCGGATTTGTTTCAGGAAGTAGATGACATAATTGCATTTATTAGAAAACATTTGAAAATAGAGTATATTATTACAGGCGAACCGCAACGCACGGAGCGTTTCGATTATCCATTGGATGCCATTCGAGAAGTTGTTATAAATATGATTGTTCACCGTGATTACCGTGATAGTTCTGCAAGCATTATTAAAATTTTTGATAACAGGATTGAATTTTATAATCCTGGAAAGTTGTATGGTGGGATAACCGTGCAAGATTTATTATCCGGAAATTATGTTTCAAAATCACGTAATAAATTGATAGCCAGAGCATTTAAAGAAGCTGGCGTTATAGAACGCTATGGTTCCGGCATAATGCGGATTTGTAAAATTTGCAAGGAATATGGCGTAAGAAAGCCTGACTTTTATGAAATATCTAATGGCTTTCAGGTGATTTTGTATAATGAGAAAGTAGATCAGAAAGGTGGCATGGCAACTAGAGAGAAAAGTTTGGTGAAAAACAACGTAGAAAATGTTACAGAAAATGTTACAGAAAATGTTACAGAAAATGTTACAGAAAATAGAGAAAAAAAGATACTTAGTTTAATAGTTAGGAATAAAAATATTTCAACAACGCAGATAGCTGAAAAAATGTCGGTAACAAGAATGACTATACATAGAGATTTAGAGAAACTCAAATCCAAAGGCTTAATTGAACGCATTGGCCCGGCAAAAGGTGGGTATTGGAGGTTGTTGTGAAGTGCTTACACCCTAAGCCTGAAAATTACTAAATTTCTCTTTTAAGGAGACTGCAAAATGAATATCAAACAAAGAAAGGACTACTATGGCTGTGATGATATTGAATCGCTCAGCTACCTTGAATTTGGTTCGGTTGATTTGCGTAACGCAAAGAAAACTATTTGGGCATACTGGCAAGATCAGGAAGCATATGATATGTATATGTTTTCTAGGTATGTACGAGATCTTTTTGCATTTCGCGATTTTGTTGACAAGAAAGAGTATAATGTTGAAGCTCTAAATGCAATCGTGCTGAAATCTGCGCACAATAAACTTATGGACTATTTATTTAAATATGCCGGTATCATAACGGCTGTACAATTTAATGCGATGGACTATATATGTGAAAGCGGCAGTTCGCTTTATGGTTGGATTGATGAAGCAATCGCATGTGACAATGTATTTAATAACGGAGAGCACATCAAAGGCTTCAAGTCATTAAAATATCTTGGCAGTGATATTTCAGATTTTATGAATAAAGGTGCTAAGGTTTTTTATAATGAATATCAAATGGATTTTTCACTGGCTCCTACTATAGCTGATTTAATGCATGAGATTAAGAAATTTTCGTTGTTTTATGGATTGGGCGTAAGCATGAGATATGCCTTACGTAATGCCGATGATATGCAAGCCATTGCTGAAAAATCAGAGCTTGCAATTTTTAATAGGTTAAGCGTTACAATGGAAAATGAAACTCTTAGGACTATTTATGGAAGCGGCAAGAGTGCATATATTATATCATTGCCTAAATTGATAGAAAGTCTAAATCAAAATGGAATCTCGGCGAAATATTGTACTTCAAATATGCAATGGAAAAAAGATGGACCAAATACGTTACGAGCTTCTGTAGTTATTTCTAAAGATATAGAGAAAATAGAAAAATTTATTCTAAATCATGATAATTGCATTGATAAATGCAATGATAAAATGGGGGGGG
>JGI24696J40584_12961702_pt1 | contig 40828 bp, 37 predicted proteins | sample TergutCo191P4_FD_40584 | JGI IMG/M metagenome (IMG submission 40584)
ACCTCGGAAGTGGAAAAACTCATGGTTTTTCTAAACACTTCTTCGCGGACGTCGCGAGCCAAACCCGACCCGACGCGCGAGGCAAAGAAGCCTGCCACTAACATACCCGCACCGCCGGCCAAAGCCACGACCAGCATCAATAACCCTTGGCTCATAATGAAGTTTTGTTCACCACCAACAATACCGCGATTGACGATTTGACTCATCATGTCTGGCAATTGCAGAGCACTCCAAACCTGCAGACTCAGGCCCGCAAACAAAATAATCACTTGCCACCAATAGTGGCCTAGATGTCTTAGATACTTAATCATCAAGCATTTTCTTTGTTCTTAGTTTTTGGCTGTTTAAGATCCTACCCATTGATTCATAATGATTCTGTATGTGCTTGAGGTGTTTATCAAAGGTTTTTTCGTTCATGACAATGACCGATTGTTCGCCCGGCACGCCCATCACCATGACTTTGTCGCCCGGCCTAAAGCCCAATTCTTCCCTAGCTTCGGCCGGAATGACCACCTGACCTTTGGGACCAACTTTTCCTACTCCATAGAACTCAAATTTGCGCATTATGTATAACATTTTATACAAGTTATACGTGTGTGTCAAGGGTTTTAAGGTCGGATAGCACTACGCCGAACTGCTTTTGCTTCGCAAAAGCTCTGGTTCGATTTCGCTCTGCGAAAATTAAAATTAAAAATACAACCACGAGAGTTGTATTTCTAATTTTGGCTCCGGAGGCCGGATTCGAACCGGCGACCAATTGGTTAACAGCCAACTGCGCTACCGCTGCGCTACTCCGGATTAGTCTGGCTTTCGCACTCCATATATTGTATAGCAAGAAATCTAAAAATACAAATCATCTCGCTACCGGATTAGCGTTAATATTTTGCATCACATAATCTATAATATCGGAGTAATTATATAGTCCTTTGGTCGGCATGACGATGCTGATGTCGCCTAACATACCAGTCGTTACTAGATTTTGGCCGTCGTCTTCGCGATTAACCAACGGTAGCGATATCATGTCGTTGGATTTGATATTTTTCGCCAGATCTATCAAGGTTTGGACTTCCGAGGTTTTGAAACTGGTGCGTAAATTGTCGCCTAGTGCATCGAGCAACGAGTTTACCGCTACTGGATTAGCCAAAGTACCCGCACTGAGTGCTTTTTGCTGCAGAGCGGCAAGGACTTTCTGTTGATGTATTTCGCGATTAAAGTTACCGCCCGGCAGGCCGTAACCGCCTGCAGAACCGCGCGCCCTGGTAAACGCTAGCGCCTGTTCACCATTTAAATGCACTGGTCCATTAGGTAATTTGAGTTTTGTTTCATAATCGTAAATGCCTCGGCTGTCAGAACTTTCTACTACAACATCGACACCGCCGACTGCATCTACAGCTTGAGCTAACGCTGACCAATTAGCATGAACGTAGTATTGTATATCGAGCCCTAAAATTTCGCCAGCAGTTGCACGCAATGCTGCCGCTGCTTTTTCTTCATTTCCACTGTTATCAAGGAGAGCACAATAATAAGTTTCGTTGAGTTTGCCAGCCGAAGTACCAAGTAGTTTTCTGCAAACATGTTTGACGTAAAGGTCGCGCGGCAAGCTTATCATATAGGCATCATGTTTGTCCTGGTCGACGCTCACCACCATGATTGAGTCGGTCAGAAATGCGCCTTCCCAAGCGTTTTCTTCCATGCTGTAACCACTAGTACCGAATATCAGAATATTGGTACGGCCATTTTTGTCTTCAGCCAGGCGAGTTTTGCTGGTGAAGATATCCAGAATGCTACCTTGGAAGATCTTGCCACCGGTAATAATGGCTTTGAATGCCAACCAACCAATCAACACCAATATTAGCGTGATCAGCGTGATGAAAACCCATTTGATAATACGACGAATTGGGTGGCGTTTTTTGCGGTTGGCACGTTTATTATCGCGGTTTTTAAGTAATTTCATTTTCTTGTCATGTCGCGATTTTTCGCCAAGCTCAGGTAGTTGGTCGGGTTCGGTTTCTAGCCCTTGCAATGATGCTTCGATATCGGACGTCAGGGTGTTTTGAATGGGATTAACTTCAGCCCTTTGTAGTCCGACTCCTTGTTGAATAGGTTCTGGTGTTGATTGTAAAGAATCCAAGAAAACATGCCGGCCAACATCACCAGATGGTAAATCGTCGCGACGTTTTAAAGTAAATCCATCAACAGATTGTGTTTTCTTTATCATATTTGGCTATTATACCAAAATAGGCATTTTTGAGCAAATGTGTTACGATATGTATGATGAAAAATCGTGCTTCGTTAACATTTACATTACTACTGGTGGTTGGCGATGCTATGGCAGTTTTGGCGGCTTATATTATAGCTTATATTTTGCGCGTCAAAGTGTCCGACGTTCCAGTTTACCAAACCGTGCCCGTTGGTGAATTTTTGATATTTCTCTTGTTGCTGGTGCCGTTCATTATCATAATGTTTAGTCTAATCGGTACATATCGCGCTGCACCTCAAGGCAAGCTGGCAATACTTGGTCGAATCTTTTTTGGCGCAAGTGGCGCAATGCTGTTCATGATTATGATTCATTATTTCATGGCACAACCGCTGTTTCCCAGCAAATTAGTGCCGATTTATGGCTTTATTTTTAGCATTATTTTCTTGAGCCTAGAACGTGGCACGTTATATTTAGCGCGTTATATTCGGCGTCGGCGATTGATTGGTTTGGTTGATGTAGTGTTAGTCGGTGATAACAAAGTGGCTTTGGATTTGGCTGAAAATATTCGTCGTGATCAAAACTACAAAATTCAAGCGATCGTTGGCAGCTCCAAATCCGCTACTCATAAAACCTGGCGCGGGGCGATACGGAATTTTAATCCCGATTTGATTATCCAGGTTGCGACGCGCGAGCAGCCGGCAATCGATGAGGCGGTGCTGGACTTTGCCAGACGAAATTACGTCGATTTCAAATTTGTCCCGCGCGAGGTTAATGAGCTACCTGACCGGGTTGAACTGGAGCTGTTTATGGGCGATCTGCCGATGATGAGCGTGCAACCGACGGCACTGGTCGGTTGGGGACGTGTGGCCAAACGGATATTGGATGTTGTGGTGTCTGGGTTGTTTTTGGTTATCTTTTCGTGGCTGTATGTGATTATTGCCGCAATAAATAAAATTGTTTTTGGTCAAGTTTTTTATCATCATGCGCGGTTGACACGCGGCGATAACAAATTCGAGATGTTTAAATTCCAGACCGTTTGTAACGAGCTAAATTGGCTGACGCCCGAGGAAGCTTTTACGAAAATCGGTCGACCGGAATTGATTAAAAAATATCGCGATAATGGCGATTTTCTGGTTGGCGATCCGCGTTACAATAAATGGGCCCGGTTTCTGCGAAAAACCTCATTGGACGAATTACCACAAATTTGGAACGTGTTCAAGGGCGACATTTCCTTGGTCGGGCCACGTGCCTTGATCCCGGAGGAATTAAACCAGTTCGAACAAAAACATACTGTTTTGAACGTCAAATCTGGCATCACAGGGCTGGCGCAAATCGCCGGCCGTCGGGATTTGTCGTGGGAGCAGCGTCGCAAACTTGATGTTTATTATGTGCAAAATTGGTCGTTCGGTCTAGACATCCAGATTTTATTCAAGACCGCTTGGCAGGTTTTGACTGGGCGCGGGGCGAAATAGAGTTTGCAAAAAGTATTATTAGAACTAAATAGATGTGTAGCGCATTTGGCAACCCACTAAAAAAGATCCATTGCACCATGAAAGCTGCTGCAATAGCCCATGCCCATTTTTGTTGTTGTGTAATAATAAAAAATCCGATTATAACAGCTACAAAAATCAATGCGCCGATCAGTCCGCGCTCTAGCAAGATTTCAACATATTCATTCTGAACGATTTCGCGTGCGCTATTGTCATTAGAAAAATCAGCCATAGCTACCCCTGCGCCACCCAGACCAACACCAAATATTATTCTTGCTGGGTCTTGCGCCCAGGTTTCAAATGCTAATTTCGTAAGACCCAGACGCACATCTGTCGATTCGGCAACATAGCCGTCAAATTGTGGTTCAGCAATAGTTGGTGGTATTGTGCCAGATATAGTTTTATCACGAAAGTCCACTAGCCCCATTGATAGCTGGTTGATACTCTTTGCGATAGTCGTGAAAAACTTTTCATGAAAATTGGGATTGAGAACAGCCACGCTGCCCTGTAACGTCAGTGCCGCTACAAAACTTATCATCATTAAGGCGACGCCGAGTGCGATTGCTCTGATTTTACGAAAATTTATAATTGCTAAAATTATCACGCCTGTGCCGAATGCGAAGATCGCACCACGGCTAAGTGTCAATATTAACACCATGACCAGAAAAGCAAACGCGAGATCATGACTAATTTTTGATTTTTTGGTTAAGATAAAATGCATCAGGATTAACGTTGGCACTAGTAGTAAACTGCCGAAAAACTGCGGCTCGATGGTAAAAACATTGGGGCGCGCAAAACCAAATTGTGCCGCTACGCAACCAGCACAAAGTAATGTCTCATTCCGCGACAAATAAATACCCACGAACATTTGAATAATCGCTAGAATGCCCATTACGACTGCAGAAATAATCAAAATTTTTGTAAGTGCTGGTAAAATCTTTTTAACAGTTTCAATCTGAGCAATAATAGCACAAAAACTTATAAATATCAGGGCGAAAACACCAAAAGTTAATATACCGCGCACTAAATTGACAGTCCAAAACAACGTCAAAAATTGCCAAAAAAATAACGTGCCGACTAGCCAAACAGCCCGACTTCTTAATAAAGTTTGTTTCGACTTGACGATGATCGGTAACGCAAAAATTGCTAAGACTGTAAGATAAATCAGCGAGAATGACAATTCAAAATTCATCGTTGTACTTTGAGCCAGGCGAATCAGTGGCTGATAGGAAAACCAGACAAAAATTGGTGCTAATAGAAGAAATTTCTCAAATAAACCAAGGCGTAAATTGTCTAATTTTAAAAATTTTTTAATATGAAAACTATTTTCTTGTCGTACGTTTCGTGAATTATCGGTCATGCCTTGCCGCCAATTTTTGTACTAAAATATTATTCAGATTTCGTTTGAAATTACTTTTGGAGAATTTTTGTGCTGAGCTTTGAATTGTCCTGCCACTAAATTTCATTTTACTAACCTTTTGCAATGCCGTCATCAAATTGTCGACATTTTGTTCTTTAAAGAACAAGCCGTTTTTGCCTTCACTAACAAAATCCAATGCACCGCCACGAGCCAATGCTACGACCGGTACGCCAGCAGCCAGTGCTTCGACTGGTGTGATGCCGAATGGTTCAAAACTTGGGAAGATGAAGGTTTGCGCAATTGTAAAATATGGCACTATTTCGCGGGTACCATCGTAACACGGCAAGAATTTGATACGTGGATTTTGACCAGCCAAATCAACCAATTTTTGATGCTCAGCGCCATAGCCAGCTACTAGCAAATTAGCGTCTAACCTTATACAAGCTTCAATGGCCAAATCGACACGTTTCCAGTTGGTTTGGCGACCAGCGATAATAAAAAATCCTTCATCATTAAATAGCTCTTTGCGCAAAGTTGTGCAACTCTTCTTGGAAACTCCCGTGACCAGCTTCACAATAGTTTCGGTATCTACATTAGGGTGCAAAACAGTTGCATCGCGTTGATAGTATTTTTTAATTTCGTCCGCAACATATGTTGAATTAGCCAACAAATAATTGGGTTTTTGTGCAGCTTTAAAGTCGGTTCTGCGTAATGGTTTAACCAAAATTTTTAGCCCCCAACGCGCTAAGAAATTCAACTTGCCAAAACCGGGATTTTTGATATATTCGTCATATTGCCCCCAGTAATACTGCGTTGGTGGACCCTGCAAATATGCTATGTGCATCGCTGTACCGGTTTTGATATTCTTGGCTTCAGCATTACAAACCGAAATAACTAAATCATAGTTATTAAGATTGAGATGGGAAAAATAAAAGTAGCGCAGTGGCGATATGAATTTACGAAGCGCGCGTGGAAAAATATTCAGCCAACCAATGCGAACATCAGCGCCTGTGAACTCACTTGGTGCAGATTTCGCACGAAATTGTGAGGTATAAATCGGCGCGTTCGGGAACATTTCGTGAATCGCTAGTAGAACTTTTTCAGCACCGCCAACCTCAGTCAACCAATCGCAAACCAGGGCGATTTTGAGATTGGATAAATCTGGTAGCGTAACTGATTTCATATTATTTTACTTCTCGTATCCGCTGGGATTTTTCTGGTTCCAAGTCCAGGCTGTTTTAATAATTTCATGAATGTCATCATACCTTGGTCGCCAACCGAGGACTTCCCGGGCTTTGGTGGCATCAGCAACTAAAATATCTGGGTCGCCAGGTCGCCTAGGACTAATTTTTGCTTTGATATCGATGCCTGTGACCTCACGTGCTGCTTCGATAATTTGATTAACTGAAAATCCAGTTGCTGAGCCAAGATTAAAGACGTTTGATTCGTTGCCTTCTTTTAGATAATCAATCGCCAGAACATGTGCATCGACTAGATCCAACACATGTATATAGTCACGCACATTAAAACCATCCGGTGTGTCATAGTCGTCACCGAACATCTCAACCAGTTCGCGCTGGCCTGAGGCTGCCTGGAGTACGATTGGGATAAGGTGAGTCTCGGGATGATGATCTTCACCAATAGAGCCATCCACTTTTGCGCCAGCCACATTAAAGTACCTAAACGCCACTCCCTTGATATCATGCGCCGCATCCGTCCAGCGCAACTGTTGCTCCATCTGGAGTTTTGATTGGCCATAAGGATTAATTGGAATCGTGGTGTCTTTTTCCTTAATCGGGATTCGTTCTGGCGCACCGTAAACGGCTGCTGAAGAAGAGAAAACGATTTTTTTGACATCGTGATCGCGCATCACTTCTAGCAAAGTTATCATACCAACTGTGTTATTATCAAAATATTTCAATGGATCAGACATCGATTCGGGCACGATCGAAAATGCTGCGAAGTGCACCACGGCGTCGATGTCATTTTCGGTGAAAACTTGTGATAATGCAGTTTTATCGCGAATGTCGATTTCATAAAATTTAACCGTCCCAGGTACAGCAGCACGGTGTCCAGTAGACAGATTGTCGGCCACGATGACATCGTGCCCGTCGACAATTAACCGGTCGACCATGTGTGATCCGATATAACCTGCGCCGCCTAAAACTAAAACTCGTGACATCTTCCTCCTTTGTCCGTAACTATTGTAACATGTCATTGGTTTATGCTATAATCGTTATTGGAAAGGATTCGATATGAAAATTCAAAAGGAAAGAAAAACACCAAAAGTAATGCTGATTGTAATATTAGTTGTGGCTTTTATTTTGGCCGGGGGTGCAGCCTATTGGTATATGGACACCAATGGCTTCTTCAAACAATCCGGTAACGGGATTGATAAACAAGATGGAAATGACACCCAGATAGATAAAAATAACGACGGCACGACTGACGGAGATGATGAGAAAGGCACGGATGAAAAGCCATCCGTAGAGATTGATGACAGTGGTAAGAAAATTGCTCAGGTTGTTGTCGTAGATGCTGGAGAATACGATACAGGCATATTAGAGGTGCGTGCCGGTGTGACTAACCTAACTGAAGAGAATGGTAAGTGTGAATTCACTTTTACCCACAATAAGCTATCAGTAGTTCGTTCTAGCAATGCTATATTTACTGGTACGGGCGTTGACTGCCAAACTCTCGAAATCCCCTTCAAAGACTTTCCTGTCAAGGGTGAATGGCAAATGGTTGTAAAATATACATCAAATACAGCTGTAGGGTCTTCACAAACTAAAATGGTTATGATAAAATGAGAACATGAGAATCCACCACAAATCTCGTCATCTGTTAAACACCGTCTTGGTTGGTGCGGTGGTTTCGGTGATAGTGGCGGTGATGTTCGTCAGCTATCAATCTTTTGTCCCAGAGTCTGTAGCATTGAGCAGTTCAGAGTTCAAACCTGGGCATATTATTGATGATATCGTCTTTTACAACAAGGACGCGATGAGCGCAGCTCAAATCCAGACCTTTTTGAATCAAAAAGTGCCTACCTGCGATACTTTGGGTGCCAAAATTTACAGTGGTACTAAAACTCGTGCACAGAGTGGTACTGAGCGTGGTTATCCCCCGCCCTATATTTGTTTGAAAGATTATCGCCAGGATATTCCAGAAAGGACCGCCAGCAGTTACTGTGATTATCTGCCGGCTACTGCTGATCAAACCGCCGCTCAGATAATTTATGCCGTGTCTCAGGCTTGCGGCGTCAACCCGCAGGTATTGTTGGTTTTGTTGCAAAAGGAGCAGAGTTTAGTTACGGATGAATGGCCATTCAGCATTCAATATCGCAGTGCCACTGGTTATGGCTGCCCCGACACAGCACCGTGTGACGCACAATATTATGGCTTCTTCAACCAGATTTACCGCGCCGCCTGGCAATATAAAGTCTACCGAGGCAATCCGAATAACTACAATTATCGCGCTGGACGAAATAATTATATTCAATATAATCCAACTGCATCGTGCGGTGGTCAAAATGTTTTCATCGATAACCAGGCGACGGCTGGATTATACATTTACACGCCGTATGTGCCAAATCAAAAGGCATTGGACAATCTATATGGCACCGGCGATAGTTGCTCAGCGTACGGCAATCGTAATTTCTGGAGAATGTTTACAGAGTGGTTCGGATCAACATTAATGCCTTCTGTATGTAACTCAAAAGTAAGTGACGTAGTGTGTGTTTGGGAAACAAAAAACCAAGATGGCAAACAATTCTTTACCACAAGCATCGCAGAGAGAGACTCAGCTGTGAATAATTATGGTCACACTCATCAGGGCGTAGCGTTTTATGCATACGATAAGCAAGTTTCTGGATCTGTGCCGGTGCACCGTATTAATAGAGGGATAAATGGTTATTTCTACACGATTAATTCAACTGAAAAAGATATCGTCCTAGGTATGCCTGGCGCCACTTATGAAGGCATAGTATTTTATGTTTTTCCAACTACTGTATCGAGCGATTCATCTTATGTCGTGTTTAGATTAAACAATAGTGGATCATATTTCTTTACTAGTGATTCAAAATCAATACAAACTCTGGTTAACAGTGGTTACACGTTAGAGAACAATGCTTTTAATACTCCGAGCAGCATTGCGCCAACACCATTACCCTCCAGTAATCGCAAAAATATTTATCGCCTTAATGGTTCTGAGCATTTCTATACAACCAGCATTTTTGAACGAGATGGTCTGTTGAAAAACGGATGGATTTATGAAGGAGTTTTAGCTGAAGCGCCTATTAGTGAAACCTCTTCTCCTGTTTATCGTCTCAACGGGCCTGAGCATTTATATACCATCAACAAGACTGAGCAGATTGCACTGCTAAAAAGTGGATGGGTCGATGAGGGTATCGCGTGGTATGCTGATAGTCAAATCCCCGCTATTTATCGATTAAACAAGGGTGAGCACTTTTACACCACGAACCTCAACGAAGCTATACTTGCAGTTAGGTCAGGTTGGGCTTATGAAGGCATTGCGTTTGGAGCATTGCCACCAACAGAAACTACTCCTGTTTATAGACTGAACAATGGTAATGGCAAGCATTTCTATACTGCTTCGATAAACGAACTCTTCAGCGCACTAAAGAGTGGTTGGACATACGAGGGTATTGGCTGGTACACGGACAATAGCAGTTCTAACTTGCCTGTTTATCGCTTTAACATCTCAGGTGACCACTTCTATACAGCAAGTACCGTTGAGAGGGATGCTTTATTAAAACAAAATGTTAGGTACGAAGGTATAGCATTCTACGCAAGCAAGTCAACGGATAAAACGGTTATTTATCGCTTTGCCTTACCTGGTAACCACTTCTATACAGCAAGTACCGTTGAGAGGGATGCTTTATTAAAACAAAATGTTAGGTACGAAGGTATAGCATGGTAAAATAGTACGCACCATGTTTGACATTTCTGTTGTTATCCCATTCAAGGACAAATCTGATCTAACGATAGCTGCCGTCAAGTCGTTTTTGAAGTATGGCCCGGCTGTTAAAGAATTTTTATTAATAAGCAACAATTCATCACCAGATGAGTTAGAAAAAATAAGACGAGCCTTGGACGAAATAAAAAATTTAAGAATACTAGAATATAACAAGCCTTTTAATTATCAAAAAATTAACAATTGGGCCATCAAGCAAACAAGTGGGAAGTTTATCCTTATGATGAACAATGATATTGAATTTGTTAAAAATAGTATTGACGTAACTGAGAGAATGTTTAAAAAGGCTTCTCAAGAAGATGTCGGCGTCTGCGGCTGCACACTTTTATATGACAATAGAAAGGATATCCAGCATGCTGGCGTTTACCTTCTTCCAACAGGCATGGCTGATCATATGTATATACACAAATCCTACAATAAGGCCTTGAGAAACGTTGGCTCTAGCGAATTTCCATATGATATTAGAAGCGACATGAAAATGACTGCTGTAACTGGAGCTTGCCAGTTAGTTGAGAAAGCAAAATTTGACGCTGTTAATGGCATGGATGAGAATTTTATTATAGGTGGAGGTGATGTCGATCTATGCATACGCATGAACAAAAAGGGTTACCAGACTTGGTTTGTGGGTGATGGATATTTATTGCATAAGGAAAGTGTATCTAGGCGGCACATCCCACTTCCCTTGTCAGATTTTCATAATTCATACTTAAGTTACATAGAGGGTTATGACATCAAAGTCGGTGACCCATTCTTGCCTAAAATCACACAAGGTATGGGAGAATAATATGAACGCTAATGAATTTATGCTAAAATCAATTCGAAAACTAGTTTTTTTTACTAATCGGGCATCAATAAGAGTATCTAATTTTTCACAAAAAGTTGATGGTAAGACCACCAGAATGCTAAGTGAGACAAATTCTTCTATTAGATTGAGTGCTGTGCTCCCATGGGAGAAAATATATTACAATGGGCTGCCCGGGGCAAGACCGGTCTACCCAGCCCTACCGGCAATTGGCGCAAAGCCTAATGTTACATTATTTGTCCCATCACTTGATAATGGGTCTTTTTTTGGGGGAGCAGCCACTGCACTGATAGTCGCAATAAAAACAGCAATAAAAACTAAACGCCCCCTACATATCGTGCAAACTTCACGTACCGGGAAAGTGCACAGTTTAAATGATTTTTTTGCGTCGGAAAATATTGAATCTTCTAATGTTAATATTGAAATAACCAGTATCGCCGACCGAAAATATAACACCCCCTTACATATCCCAATGCATCCAAAAGACATTTTTATTGCATCTTTTTCTTGGGATGCACAAATTATTAATCAACTACCTATTGAGAAATTTATTTATTTAGTGCAAGATTTCGAACCAATTTTTTATAATAATAGTGATTCTTATATTTTGGCAGAAGAAACTTATAATAGCAAAAAGATTATTCCTTTATGTAACACAAAATTAATGTTCGATTTTATGCTAGATCGTGGCTACCCCATGTTTCAAAAAAATACTGCCTTCTTTTTTGAGCCAGCCGTTTCGAGAATTAATAGTGGTAAGTTAATCGAAAAATCTGCTAACGAAAAAAAGCGAATTTTTCTTTACGGTCGTCCGGGCGTTTCTCGCAATCTTTTCTATACATCACTAGAAGCTATCAATTTGGCCATTGAGAATAATTCCATAAGCAGCAACGATTATGACTTATTTATGGCTGGACAAGACGATATTCCTAATATAGCGCTGTCTTCTGGCCTAGTTATAAAAAATCTTGGGAAAATGGGCATGTCTGAATATGTCCAATTTAGCAAAACAGTAGATATTGCAATAGCGCCGATGATGGCTCCCCACCCCAACTACCCAACGCTAGAATTTGCTTCTATAGGGTCCGCAGTGGTAACGACAAAATATGCCAACAAGCAATCACTCGAAAATTATTCAAAAAATATTTTCATGTCAGAACTTAACGCCGAATCTATGGCAAAAGCAATCAATGCCGCTACGAAAAAAACTTATTTTAATAAAATCACCGACATTGCCACCAACAACATTAATGACAACTGGGATAACAGTCTAGATTTAGTCATTAGTAATGTGCTAAAACTTCTTTAATAAGTTTTGAACTAGACTCTTACTTTTTACCGCTTTGTTGTACAAAAAGGCCTTCGTCTTTTTAGTTACTGATATGGGTTTATAAATTTCTAAATTAATATTCTTCAGATAGCTTTCTATTAAATCAACCGGATAATCCGAATGTTTCTTTATAAAACCTAAGATATTACTCTTCAACGTGTAGGTAAATGATTTTATTTTTAGAAAGGGCACACCCTTCTCGATGGCCAATAGTGGCCTGAACACTGAGAAATCATAGACGCCAGGCACATTGTGTTTCTTCGCGTCAAAAATAACTTCGTATTTAAAATTATTATTTTTCAGTAGACTAGTCAGCTGTGTTTCGTACTGTTGAATAACTGACTCAACCTTATCGTAATTTTTAATATTATCCCAAAAATTCCTAAAAACACGTGACCTTACCACTTTTTTATCAAAAACCATAAAATAGCTTTGCATGTGTTCTGGTATCGGACCGTTTGTCTTTGGCATACCACTCGTAGTTTTGATATGATTCGTCATACCCCAAAAATCAATCTTTTTGGCATCCATTTTTTCGTAAATTGGTTCTAGCGGATAAATTGGGCCAAAACAGGTATCGTTCATGAGTGTAACCAAGTCATAATTTTTTAATTCTTCCCAACCGATTTTTAACAACCCATCGTGCCAAGCTGCAAAATCAAATCCTCTATTTTCGCGCTGGATGAATTGGTTATGTAGGCCGTTTAATCGCTTCTTGTCGACTGCGCTAATTTTGCTATTAGATATAAATACAATTTTACTAAATATAGATTTCATTTGCTGAAGTTGATACATCACATGATCGTCCAATCTGTCATTTTTGTTATAGTGAACGTAAAGCAAGATTCGGGCCGTGGTTTTTTTGCCAGTCATTTAATAACCCTTTTGAACGAACGGCCTGGTGTAGTAACTACTCGACCAATTTTGTAACTTTTAGAACTAATAATCTGATTTAGCTTTTGTTCTTTTTCATATATTAATCTGTCTTTTTCGGCGATTGTTTTGTCTTTTTCGGCGATAATCTTATTGCTGCTAACCACTATTTCTATAATATAACGTAAATATTGATTATATGAATTGCTGTCAAAAACACCTTGTTGCCATTGCATATCAACTAGATTTTTGACCATTTGCGTAATAACACTATGGGCGCGCTCTTCATCAATATTAAACTTTTTAATGAAATATTCTTGAATTTCAAGTATCCCAATGATTCTCTGGATAGCTCGCTCTCCTTTTGCCTGAGAAACGCCGCTGTCACTAATCCTATAAACGGCCGTCGTTTTGGGAATATAATGTATTGTGCCCTTTTTAAATAATTCAAGGGCAATCACAAAGGTCGTATCAATCCAATTTTTCATACTTATCAGTGGTAAATTTAACGCCGATTTTCGAAATAGCCATGTGCATGGAGCGATGTAGCCACCATGCAAATGCTCTTCTAGGCTCTTCGGCCTGGAAATAATGTTGTTTTCATAGACTGATTGTTTTACCTCGCCAGTTTCACTATATAAGAAATTGAGATCTGTGTAGACCAAATCGCACTTTGGATGATTCTCCATATAATCAATTTGCAGTTGCAATTTATTTGGATCAATCCAATAATCGTCTCCTTCACAAAAAGCAATGTACTTACCGGATGCCTCTTTGAGCATTGCGACAAAATTCTTATTGACGCCAAGGTTTTTGGGGCGAAGGATTGGCTTGATAATATCTGGATATTTGTCAGCGTATTTCAGAATAATTTTTGGTGTATTGTCAGTTGACTTATCGTCTCCGATAATTATTTCAAAAGGAAAATCTGTTTTTTGAACCGCTAAACCATCGAGTGCATCCTTGATGAAATTCTCCTGGTTGTAGGTTATGCAAACAACTGACACGAGTGGTTTAACCACTGACCTTCTCCGATAATTCTTTGACCTTTCTAGAACGCTGTTTGACCATCTTTGCTGGCACGCCAACAGAAATTGACCAGTCATCCAGATTATCCTTTACTAATGAATGCGCACCGAGTACCGCTCCCTCGCCAATTATCACACCTGGCATTATTGATGAATTCGTGCCAAGCTGTGAATAATCTTTCATCACAATCTTTCGTGCATCAACTTTCGTCAGTTCTTCTGGCACCATCGGTGATATCATATGTTCGCCCGAGAAATCGTCACTAGCCGAGAACAGCGTACACCGCGGTGAAACACCACAGAAATTGCCTATTTCAATCCCGCCAAGGCCATACAGCGCTGAATAGGCAGATATATGAACATAATTGCCAATCTTTATGTTGCCACTGAGAATACAGAAATCATCTACCCTCACATTATTACCTATGCTAATGTTTTGCGCACCATAGATTGAGCATTTTCTGGAAATCAAAACGTTTTTGCCGAACGATTTCAGTCCCAACTTAGCCAGCTCACCATCAGAATAAAAACTATTACTCATAACCCATATATTATACCATGTTTCCGTAAATTACGCCGCGTCTTCACCGAGGTCTTTGCGTATTTTTGTCGTTGATGTTCCTTCTGTCCGCTGTAAGTAAATAATGTCGCAATATGGTCGGAGGATCTCAAACTTTTCGCTTCCTTCCCAGTCATTGCCCATCACAACAACATCTATTTCGTATTTCTTCACATCATTTATCTTTTGCCCCCAGCTTTCCTCGGGGATCACTAGATCAACATACCTGATTGCCTCGAGCATTTTTTTTCGGGTTTCGTAGTCGTGATATGATTGGTTTTTACCTGCTTTTAGTTTATTGAATTCGTCCGTAGATAGCGCAACTACCAAATAATCACCCTTAGCTTTTGCTCGTTGCAATAAACGAATATGCCCCCAGTGTAATAAATCAAAGGTTCCATACGTCAATACTCGCTTCATTTTTCCTCCTCTAGCATTACTTCTGTAAGCATGCGATAATTATATCACAAATACGATCGACATCTTTCAGAGACAAATCTGCATACATGGGTAATGTTAACACTTGTAACGCCACCTCTTTAGCAACCGGCGTAGGAATCTGCGCCCTGATATCCCCAGTGTATGAACGACGAGCAGCAATATTTTTACCCATACTTTTACGTTCATTAACGCCGTCCGACGAAAAGCACCCCTCATAAGTTTGAGCGTCGCTAGTTAACGGGTAGAAGTATTTACGTGCAAAGATGTTGTTCTTCGCGAGCGCACTATCTATATCGTCGCGACTAACATTTAATACTTTCTTGTCAAAAAGTACTGGCAAGTAAGCATAATTACGAGTTAAATTTTTGTCTGAATAGTTTAGTTTGATGCCATTAATATTTCCCAACAATTCGCAGTATCGTTCATAGACTTTTTTGCGTTTAGCAATTTCTCCTGACAAATGGCGCAGGTTGACTAGACCCATCGCCGCAGCAAACTCATTCATTTTAGCATTGGCGCCAACGGCCTCAATATAATCTGGGGTATTGTATCTAATACCAAAATTTTTTAGATTATAAAATTTAAGTTCTAAACTGGAGTCAGAAAAACAAACTGCCCCACCCTCTATTGAATTAAACACCTTAGTGGCATGAAAACTAAAGCACGAAACGTCGCCAAATGTTGCAATATTTCGCTCATTCCCATCGCTTAGTTTAATTTTTTCGCCAAAAGCGTGGGCAGCATCATAGATAACTTTCAGTTTGTACTTTTTGGCGATACTGTCGATTTTTTCTACATCACAAATATTCCCATAGACGTGTACAGGCATTATGGCTACAGTTTTGTCAGTAGTTAAATCTTCGATTTTGTTGGCATCAATACAGTATGTATCAGGATCAATATCACAGAATACTGGTGTTAGCCCATTACGCACAATTGCGTGAGTTGTCGAGATAAAAGTGAAGGGCGTAGTTATAACCTCGCCGCCTTTGGGAAACTCGAAGGCTTGGAGTGACAACTCGATAGACATATGCCCATTAACCATCAACGAGATATGATCAATATTAAGATACTTTTTTAACTCTTTTTCGAGTTGTTGGTGTTTTTCGCCCATATTTGTCAGCCATTTAGTTTCAAAAACTGATCTAATTTCATCAACATACTCTTCTAGTTCTGGCATTGAACTTTGTGTGACATAGATTTTTTTCTTCATAGAATTATTTTAACACCCTTCTCGCTATTGTGCGCAGAGAGTGCACACCTTTATTGTAAATCCTTCTCTTGATAGTCGGTTTTACACTACAAATAATCGGGTGTTGCAGGCACTCATCTAGTATTTTCAGGCGTGATTTTATCTGGCTATCATATGAGTATATCCTACTAACAGCTCGTTGGCCGTTTTGCCCAAGTGTTTTTAATCTTTCTGGGTTGTCGTGCAAGTATTGAGCTTTCTTAACCACATCATCTACATCATGCTGGATGATAATAATTTCCTCGTCCTCGCGAAAATTACCGTTATTCATCTTCAACGGATCCGTTGCCAACATCGCAACACCGTTTAACCCCGCGTCCGTTGTGGAAGCTGTCGGAAATCCATCAAAAACGCCTGTCTCCTTGGTCTCTCGATCAGTAGGAGAAATAATTATGTCAATATTTTTATAGAAATCACGAAACCAGCCGATATCCTTGGTGCCATAGAATTTGATACTTTTTATTCCCTTTATATCCATGTCTCCTTTTTCGTATCCGCCAACAACATGAAAAGTAATGTCATTAAATAGAGCGCTTAATTTTTTAGCCGTCTCGATGAAAATATCGTAACCTTTCCAGGAGGGGTTTTTGTATTTATGCGAGACAAACACAATATCTAACGTTTTTTTATTTTTTCCATCAAAATACCTTTTGTTTGGAGCTGGTTTTTGCCGTGGTGTGACAACACCAAAGATGAATTCTATGTCTTTTTCCTTGCATAACTTCTTCTTTAACAAGTAGTCAACAACGGGCTGCTGAGTGCAGATTACTTTTTGAAAGTACGGTGATGAGAATATTTCCCTAAGCTTCTTATCTACTTCTCGATCATAAAATTTCATTCCCCCATCAGGATATAAAGTAAATACAAACGGTATTTGTCTTGTGTTTGCTACAGGCAGTATATAATCATATGTTTCGCTAAGAAAAATTCCATAGAGAAGTTTTGCACGTATTGGCGTAAAATCATAATATCTCCTGATATTATTGGCGTGTATTTTGTATTTATTTTTATAATCAGTCAGCGCTTGCTCAATAGACTCATTTATTAGTGGTAAATGTTTACCAGTAGCATAAACTACGGCCTTGCTAAACTTATTTAATATTTCTGTAAATTCTATATATGAAAAACCCGAAGATTTAGCGGGGAATATTCCAGAGATAATCGCTATATCATCAATTGGCAAGCTCTCATAGCTACACGCAGCATTGCTAATATTCTTAGTATGTTGGAGCGACCAACTGTACTTATAGCCAAAAAAATCATCGTACGTGTCAATAAGCCTTTGTATATTTTTATTTTTATCTTCTTTAGATTTAGGGCTCCAAAATGATTCTTCATGAAGACGATATACGGATAGTGGTTGCTCAATTGACATCACTTCTCCAAATTGTGATAAATATATATGCAAAAACCAATCATAGACTTCATTTTTCCAAAAGTTATCATCAAGATATTGAAAAATATTCTTGCTATAAAATGCTGCACCAAGATTGCCGATATGATTACATTCGGCGAGTTCACTTGTAGTAATGGTTTCTTGAACAAAGTCTGGGGCAAATATATCGAAACTACCTGTTTCTTGATTTAATCGTAATAATTTATTATACGTAAACAAAGTTTCTGGATATTGAACGTAACAATCTAGATGTTTTTGAATTCGATTATTCGAAAAATAATAGTCGTCGCCCTCGATGATAGTAACGTAATCGCATTTTGTCTTTTCTAATTCTGCCAATAATTTTCTGAGATTTTTTTGAATACCCAAGTTTTTCTGATTTCTGATATATTTTACATTACTTTGATTTCTTATCTTCTCCCTAACAATTTGCTCTGTTTTATCAGTTGAACAATCATCTAAAACAATAGCCTCTGCGGAAAAATTACCCGTTTGTGCCAGAACAGAATCTACACACTCAGCAATGTATTTTTCGTGATTATACGTCAGAATCCCAATAGCAACAGTAGAAACATTTTTATTTTTCATTCAATTCCTTGACTCTGTTGAAAATACGCTCGCTATTTTTATCGTCGATGTATTTAAAGAACTTGTTTTTAATATCATTATATTTTTCGGATTTAGTTTGAACCGGTTTGGTTAATTCAGCATCGATTTTATTAATTAACGCATTAAATGTACTGCAAATATCGCCCGGAAAAACTTCGTTTAGTGGATACAGAAATCCGGGATCACCGGACTGGTTTGAATACTCGTTCTGATCGTAAGCAAAAGAAAAAACTGGCCTGCTCAAATACATGGCATCAAAATATATACTAGAGTAATCCGTGATGAGTACGGAACTTTCGCGTACAACATGTTCGGGGTCATAGAATTTTTCGTGGCTCAAATCAATTATGTTTTTCCCATCAATGATTTTATTTAATTCTTTGACCTGGTTTGGTTTGGCCGAGGAATGCGGCCGAATAGCCAAAACAGCGTTGTGTTTTTTTAGAAGTTTCTCTAATTTTTCTATGTCGCTTTTAGAAAACTTATACACAGGCTTCCCCTTGTCCAACATGCGTGTAGTCGGTGCGTAAAGTATCATCTTCCTATCATTTAATATCTGCCTGATATCGTCAATTTGTTTTTTGTGATAGGTAGATAGTTTTTTGTAGTCATTAATTAGTACGTCACTGCGTGGCGATCCAGTCACCCAAACATTTTTGTAGTTTATTGGGCTGAAACTTGCGCACATCGCAAAAGAATCAGTGTCGGACGAAGCAACTAAGCCTTTATAATAAATTGCTTCTTTGATATGTGGCGGGGTTTCCCAGCCTTCGACCGTGCTCAAGATTCGTTTTATCGGTATACCATGCCAATAATTAACAACGTTGTGTTTCTTCATATTGATCGGTAAAGGAGTATCTCCGATTCTTCTAACTGCATCGAACATGATTGTGTTGGTTGTGAAAATATTTTTACACTTGGCCAACCGAATAAGTCCTTTAATTGAAAATAATTTTACAACCGACATTTTTGCAAAACCATAATCTGGTTCTTTATCATGACCAGTTTTGAACCAATAAATTTTCGTTCTCGGCTGGCTGTTAACAAAATCTGCCATTGCCAAGCTATTATGGACCAAATTATCTACACCAAAAAATCCGTACGTCTCATTATGTTTCGGTAAAATAAAATCGATCATCGAAAAAAATATTCTTTCGAGCGTTCGGAGTGTTAAAGATGTTGTTTCACTTTTCATAATTATTTTAGTTCAACAAACTTCCCGCCATCTATTAGCATCCCTAGCCTATTAGTTTTTTTGTCGTCAATCTTGAATAATAACTCATTGTTATAGCCAAAATCTTGTAATATTGTGCCTGTTGCATCGTCCAATACAAAAGCCAGCACTCTATATTCACCTCGATTCAAATTATTGAGTGGCATCTCAAAATGAAATTGGTGTCTCTCGGTATCGGCAGTAACCATTTTTTGCTGCTTTGAATTACAGACAACAATTGTCGTTCCAAAAAACTGTATAGCTACTCCGCAATATGCTGGTGTATCGCTGTCCATTTTATAGGCAACCTCCAATTCGAGTTTGTCGTTCGTTATCACGGAATCGCCAATTAATTTCACGTCTAGTTTGATTTTTTGTTCAGCCTTTTCCTTATGGCTTTTGTTACCTGCGTTCAGGTTTTCAATTGAATATTGGTTTGCTACCTTATCTGGATTTCCATACCTGGTGATAACACCATCGTTAATTAATACTGCTTTGTCACAGTATTGTTTGACAGCATCCATAGAATGAGTGACCAAGACAATCGTCTGGTTCTTGTCTTGGCTTATTTTCTCGAAGTAATTATTGCACTTGCGTTGAAATGCTTCGTCACCAACCGCCAAGACTTCGTCTAAGATCAAAATGTCACCTTGAGCCTTGATAGCAATTGAAAACGCCAATCGTACCTGCATACCAGATGAATAGTTTTTCAATTTCTGGGCCATAAATTCATGTAGTTCCGCAAAATCAACAATGTCGTCATACATTTTGTCGATTTCTTCGTTAGAAAAACCTAGCAGCGCACCATTTAGGTAAATATTTTCACGACCTGTTAGCTCCGGGTTAAAACCAACACCGAGCTCGATAAACGGCACGACGCTACCGTGAGTTGTAATTTTTCCGCTCGTCGGCGTATAGATTCCTGCGAGCAATTTCAAAAGTGTCGATTTACCTGATCCATTACGCCCAACAATACCAAAGAAATCACCTTTTTCGATCCTGAACGAAATATCACGCAGAACTTTCAATTCAGTATAACCTTTTTCCCCGCGGAAAAGGTTGATTACATGCTGTTTGAGCTCACTTGAATGTTCTTTCGGCAAACGAAAAGTTTTGCTAAGATGCTCCACCTCGACAACATAATCTTTACTCATGTTTCCTCCGCGAATTTCTGACTTTGACGTGCAAAATAACGTATTCCAATTATCAGTAGAATTATAACAATCAATAGCGGTATAAATGGCGCAAATGGGTCGGCAATGTAGTTCCAAGCCGTATCGGTTCCATCATAGACAACCAAATAACGCATATCTTGGATAATTTGTGCGATCGGTGTAAGTATTAAAATTTTCGACGCCGTGACTGACACAGCAGCCACCATTGTAATTGGATAAATAATTGGCGTTGCATAAAACCATGCCTGCATTATCACATCCCAGATATGTTGAATATCGCGAAATCGCACATACAGTGCGCTGAGGAGTAGTGCCAGAGCTAGCGCAAATACATATAGTTCTATGAGTAAAAGCGGCGCTAATAGGATATGCCAGTGAAAATCGACACCGTTAATAACCGCAAAAACCAACACTACGCCCAAGTTAATGCTCAGATTAATCAGTGCATTAACTGTTGCAGAAATTACAACGATAACTTTAGGAAAATTGATTTTTCTCAGTAAGTCACCTCGTGCAACAACCGAATTCATGCCCTGGCCAACGGCTTCTGAGAAAAATTGCCAGATCGTTATCGCGAGTAACAGTGAGATGGCAAAATGCGGGATGCCCGCACCAAATTTCAAAAAACGCACAAATACCATGTACATAACAAAAAATAGTGCCAGCGGCTTTACAACAGACCAAACATGGCCCAATAGTGAGCCTTGGTAGCGTAATTTAAAGTCTGTCTTCACCAGCTCGCGCAACAGAATCAATGAGTGCCGATGTTTCTCCGTAACTTTCTTCATGTTTGTACAATTATAACATAAAACCAGCCACTCGACACACACCAGCCATTTTATAAACTTTTAATATGTTTGTGATATAATCATCCGCAGAAGGAGGGTGGGACTATGAAGCAACTAAAAATAAAATCTGTAATTAATTATCGGTTCATGTCAGTGTTGTTAGTGATGGCTGTTATTTTAATATTTATGGTTCCGATATATTTTGCCAAAAATGCAAAGATGTCTACTAGTGAATACCCTTATGCTGATGCATCAAATTGTGCTTGTGATTTAGATCCGTGGGGATTCTACAAACGTCAATGTACGTCTTTTGTCGCCTGGAAATTAAATACCGTAAACGGAGTGAATTTTCATAACGGAATGAATGGTAGTAAGTTCGGCAATGCAAGCAATTGGGGAAATAATGCTAGGAATATAGGGCTTACGGTAGATAACAATCCTGCTGTTGGATCGGTTGCTTGGTGGAGTAGCGGGCATGTGGCATGGGTTTCGTCAGTCAATGGTAGCGTGGTCCACATTGAGGAGTATAACTGGAATAAGGATGGTAATTATCATACGCGTCCAATATCAAATTCCAATAAACCAACTGGGTATATTCATATTGCAGATCTTCAAACACTTGTCATTCAGGTTGGCCCTATTCTTTATGGCAAGTCATCACCAAACGATGCTTGGGCTACATTGACCGACAACTATTCGCGTGATTTGCAGGTGTCTGGATCACGTATAGCTTACGTTAGTAGTAACGGCATGCTAGTAGCAAAAGAGGATTTACATGGCGCATGGATTCAGGAGATTAACGGCTTTGACGAGTATATCATCACTCCAAATCTGTTGTTGGTAAGAATTGGATCTGTGTTATATGGTAAAGAAAGGTTGACCGACGCTTGGACAATTTTGACTACTGGCGTAACGCCAGGATTTACGGTTTCAGGCAGCCGAATCGCTCTTAGATCCGGTAACGTTTTGATGACCAAAGATGGTTTGCATGGCGCATGGAAAACGCAGATGACTGGGATTAACGATTTTGCCATTTCATCCTCATTAATAGTCGTTAGAGTGGGGTCTACACTATATGGCAAAATTAATCCTGACGACACCTGGGCGACTTTGGCCACTGGCGTAACATCGGAATACAAAGTCGTTGGAGATCGGATTGCTCTTAGATTTGGCGATACATTAAAGGTCAAAGAAGGTCTTAATGGCGTCTGGGTAATTCAATATATCGGATTAGATGACTATAACATATCAGACAACATGCTTATCGTCCGTGTAGGTTCCGATCTGTATGGCAAAGCTACTCAATATGATACTTGGTCGTTATTGGCAACTAATGTACCAACTAATGTGCGCCTCAGTGATCAATGGGTCACATTTAAATCAGGTGATGCGCTGATGTCTAAACAAGGGATTAACGGTCAATGGCTTACTCAATTTATACAGTTTGACGATTACTTGATAGGAACTAAATATTGATTGGTTACTTGACCAGGTACTCACCATATCCAGATTTTTTCAATGACTCGGCAAGCTTCGCCATTTCTTCCTTGGATATCCAGCCATTTTCAAACGCGGTTTTTTCGGGGCTGCCGATAATTTGTCCCGTACGTTTTTGCATGACCCGCACAAAGTCGCTAGCGGCGGCTAAACTGTCAATCGTGCCTGTGTCCAGCCAAACATCGCCCTGTTCTAGTTTTACAGCTTTTAGCTTGCCACGTTTCAGGTAAACGTCCATAACAGACGGAATTTCCAGCTCACCACGCGCTGACGGCTTAACGCCCTTGGCAATTTCGACAGCATCATTGTCAAAGAAATATAGTCCGACCAGGGCATACTTGCTCTTGGGTTTCTTGGGCTTCTCTTCGACTGAAACGGCGTTACCATCGTTGTCAAACTCGACTATGCCGTAACGTTCCGGATCGGTGACTTGATAGCCAAAAACAATGCCTCCATCGGGGTCAGTGCAATGCCTAAGTGACTGACTAAGGTTGATGCCATGAAAAATATTATCTCCCAAAATCATGGCCACCTTGTCGCGACCAATAAACTCTTCGGCAATGATATAAGCTTGCGCCAAGCCATCTGGTGATGGCTGAACTTTGTAAGACAATTTCATCCCCCACTGCGACCCATCGCCTAGCAAACACTTGAAAGCATCCTGCTCATGTGGAGTGGTGATAATCAAAATATCACGAATACCGGCTGACATCAGAGTGGACAACGGGTAATAAATCATCGGTTTGTCATAGAGCGGTACTAGTTGCTTACTGATACCTTTAGTAATCGGCCAAAGTCGCGTACCACTACCCCCCGCTAAAATTATACCTTTCACAAAATTCTCCTGTTCACTAGTTAAAGTTGCTTCTATATCAAAAACAATTTGACATGTATTATGTTACAGGATTTTTTGCGTGAAATCAAACAATCATACGTAATTTAACCATTTATTTTTGTCATGTATTTTTTCAAACTTTCGCGCCAATCGTTTGGCACAAACCCAATATTTTTAATTTTTGTGAGATCTAGGGTTGAAAAATGTGGCCTAGGTGAGATTTTAATATCGGCATCCGCAAAATATTCTTTCGTAGAAATTCCTGTCACATCATCGCGGTTATTGCCAGACAGTTCGTAGACTTCCCTTGCAATTTCGTCCCAGCAAACACTTTCCCCGTCGCCAGTCAGATTATAAATGCCGAACGGTGCTCGTTCGTCCAATAAATATTTAATGCCACGCGCCAGCTCATCAGTAAAAGTCAGTCGGCCAATTTGGTCATTAACCACTTTTGGTTTTACGCCCTTTTTGGCCAGCTCAAACATCGTGCGAACAAAATTTTTGCCGCCACCAATTACCCAGCTAGTGCGCAAGATGTAAAACTTCTCGAGTGTCGCAACTACTTCATCGGCGGCTGCTTTCGTTTGACCATAAACACCCAGAGGCGCATAAAGTTCATTTTCGTCATAAATTTCCTTTTCGCCGTCAAATACATAGTCTGACGAAATATGCACCAGAGTCAAATTATTTTCACGCGCAATTTTCGTTAGATTTTTCACCGCCGTTACATTGGCGTTCCAAGCATCGCGCCGACCATCGTCGGTTTCGGCACCGTCAACATTGGTGTAGGCCGCCGCATTTAGGATCAAATCATAATCACGCCAATTGTAATTTGAATATTGCGACCAGTCAGTCAGATCAAATTCGGACCGATCAATACAAACCGCGTCGGGATAAAGTTTCTTTAATGCGCTGCCTAATTGACCATTGGCACCAGTAATCATGACTTTCTTGGGGCGGATTGGTGTTATATCGTCAAGCTGGGGATTGTTCTTGTCTTTGTCGCTGATTTCGGCCTCCGTTAGATCAATCGGCCAATTGATTTTCAGCGTATCGTCTGCCAAATTCACGGAGGTATATTCCCCATTTGGCGACCAGTGGTCATTAACTAAATATGTATAAGACGTATCATCGACCAATGTTTGAAAGCCATTTGCCACGCCGCGTGGAACAAAGAACGCTTTGCTCGGATCAATATTGGCAGTATAGACATTACCGAACGTAACACCTTCTCGCAAATCAACCCAAACGCCAAAAACTTCCCCTTGCACAATTGAGATAAATTTATCCCATGGCTCAGCGTGCAAACCGCGTGTAGTACCACGTTTTTCATTAAACGAAATACTGTTTTGCACCGGAGTGAAATCGTTTTGCAGTCCTAATTTAGTCATTTTTTCACGTTGCCAATTTTCCTTGAACCAGCCACGATTATCGCCGTGCACTGGCAAATCAAACTCGACCATGCCGGGGATTTCCTTGATTTCTCTGGCTTTTAGCTCTTTTCCAAACTCAAACTCTGTCAATTCATACCTCCCAATATTCGTAGCCTATTGTAACATATTTTGTAGTTTTCTAAGGCCGTGTCGTACATCATTGAGGTTAATATCATTCATATCAATATCATCGATTGAAAATAAACGCACGGCCGCGACGTCATCGGCTGGTTTTAACGGACGGTTAGTTTTGAGTCGAGAATAAAAGAAAACAGTGACAACTGGAGTGGTCTCGCCTTCGTAGCAATAACTATCACTAAAACTGCTGGTTAAATAATTCAGTGGTTCGTAGTCGTTTGGCTCCAACCCCAATTCCTCTCGTAGCTCACGAACGGCTGCTTCTTCGAAACTTTCTCCATTATCGACGAATCCACCTGGTGCGTCTAATGAACCTTTGTATGGTTCTTCGCCACGCACAGCCAACCAAACTTTATTATCCGGTGTCATCAAGAAAACATCCGCGGCGGGTGCTGAATTAAAGTATATCGTGTGACCGCTAACACATTGGAAAACACGTTCGCCGTTGGCCACAAGCTTTGCGCCACAGCGTCGACAAAAATTCATCTCTGGGATCTTCATGTTACTTTATTGACCAGTTTTTTTATACTTTGCCTCGGTTTCGGATTTTTGTGGCTTCCACCAAGCCTCATTGTTTTTGTACCAGTCAATAGTTGCCGCCAGTCCATATTCAAGATTAGTGAATCTTGGCTTCCAACCGAGTTCACGTTGTAATTTGGTCGAATCAATCGCATAGCGCATATCATGCCCCGGCCGGTCATTGACATGTTCGAAATCGTCTTCATCTCGCCCCATTAGGCGCAGAATTGTTTTAACTACATTTAAGTTATTTTCTTCACCATTGGCACCAATCAGATAGGTCTCGCCAATTTTGCCTTTGTCAATGATTGTCAGCACGGCCGCATTGTGATCGTCAACATGGATCCAATCACGAACGTTTTCGCCAGCACCATAAATCCGTGGTCGACGCCCTTCTAGGATCTCGGTAATCTGGCGCGGGATGAATTTCTCGACGTGTTGTCTGGGGCCATAGTTGTTAGAGCAATTAGAAATCGTCGCCCGGAGGCCAAATGACCTGACCCAGGCTCGCACCAATAAATCTGACCCTGCTTTGGTCGAAGAATACGGTGATGATGGATTATAAGGTGTTGTTTCGGTGAATTTATTGGGATCATTTAATTCTAAATCACCGTAAACTTCATCTGTGCTGATATGATGATAGCGTTTATCGAACTTTCTGGCCGCTTCGATCAAATTGAATGTGCCAATTAAATTCGTGTCAACAAACGGCCTCGGCCCAATTAACGAATTGTCGTTGTGGCTTTCAGCCGCAAAGTGCACTACGATATCAGCATCCTTGACCAACTTTTCTACTGTTTCAGCATCGCAAATGTCGCCTTTTACAAAAGTAAGGTGGTCTGCCGGTAAATCTTCTAGGCTTTTTAGATTACCAGCATAGGTCAATTTATCCAGCGCAACAACTTCGGTATTTGGCCGCTCGTGCAATAGGTAATGAACAAAATTCGAACCAATAAATCCAGCCGCACCAGTCACTAAAAACTTCATTCTCTTTCCTCCTTACACAAATTACTGCGATACTAACAATGAATATTTTATCATAATATGCTAGCATGGTTATAAGAAAATGAAGGTTTTGATTGTGGTTTTAAACTATAATGGCTGGCGCGACACAGCTAAGTGTTTGCGTTCAGTTGCAAAATTAGATTACAAAGATTACCAAGTTTATTTGGTTGACAACAGTGACAGAAATAAAGAAGAAGAGATTGCAAAATTAAAAGAGATTTTAACAAAAATTCCGCACTTATCTATAGTGAAATTTGATATCCAAACAAAGAACACTGGTTTTGCGGGTGGTGTTAATCTTGGAATCACCTATGCGCTAGAAAACAATTTCGATGCGGTAGCTCTACTTAATTCCGACGCGTGCGTCGAAAAAACCTGGCTTTCGCGGTTGGTACGAGCAATGAAATACGCCGATGCGACAACTGGCTTGATGGTCGACGAAACTGGTGAAAAAATTATCAATTCCGGTGACGTTTACACGCGCTGGGGCGTGCCAGAGCAACGAGATGAAGGTTTATCGCGCGAATGCGCTTCTGAATCAGGGGAGGTTTTCGGTGCAACTGGCGGTGCGGTTTTGTATTCCACGAAAATTTTTCGCGAAATTGGTTTGTTTGATGAAAAATTATTCGCCTATAACGAAGACGTCGACATCGCATGGCGGGCGCGACTTGCAGGATATAAATTCTACTATGAAAAATCCGCGATAGTTTATCATAAGGGCGGCAACAGTTCGTCTTCGGCTTTTAAAACACGGCAAGTTTTTGCAAACTTACCAGTAGTTATGTGGAAAAACGTGCCCGGCGTAATGCTGTGGCCTGTACTTTGGCGATTTTTCTTGGCTTACTTGATGTTTTTTGGTTTCAAAATTATTCGTGGAGAAGGCTGGCCGGCACTGTGTGGAATTATTAGATCGTGGCGATTATGGCCGCACGCTTTGTATGAACGACGAAAAATTATGTGTGGATTCAGGGCAAAATTTCCTAATAAAAAATCTCGTCGTGCGCAATTAGAGATCATCAAAAAATTAATTAAGCCAGAGTTGCCATTTAAAAACATTCAACGCCTGAAAAAGTTCTTTCGCTTGTCGTAGCTTAGTTAGATTATGATAAAATAGAACCGCAATTAAGCAAAGGAGTGTGATATGTGCGGAATTGTAGGTTATATCGGTAAGAAAAGCGCGCAAGATTATCTAGTTAGCGGATTGAAAAGGTTGGAATATCGCGGTTACGACTCGGCTGGGGTGGTGACTTTTGGCAAAAAACCGACGTTGTTACGCGCTAAAGGCAAGATCGTTGAATTGGAATCGTTAATCAAAGACAACCGAACCGATGATCGTATCGGTATCGGCCACACACGTTGGGCAACGCACGGCGAGCCAGCGGTTAGGAACGCGCATCCACATAGAGCTGGTGATGTATACTTGGTCCATAACGGCATTATTGAAAATTACAAAGAACTCAAAACTAAGTTGCCTGGTCACAAATTCGTCAGCGATACTGATAGCGAAGTTTTGGCAGCACTCATTGAATCTTTTTACAGCAAAGACACTCTATTAGTTAATGCTGTAATGCAGGCACTCCAATTGGTTACTGGTACATATGGCATCGCTGTGGTTTCCACACGTGAACCCGACAAAATTGTTGTGGCAAGACTAGGCAGTCCGCTAATTATCGGGGTTGGCAATAACGAAACTCTGATAGCATCGGACGCTTCAGCGCTGCTTGGCCACACTAAAAACGCGATTTATCTGAATGATGGTGAAATCGGTGTAATCACGGTGGATGATGTTGATTTGTATGACCTCGACAGTCACCCTGTTACGCCGAAAGTTGAAACTATTATGACCGATTTAACGGCGATTCAAAAACAGGGTTACGACCATTTCCTCCTAAAAGAAATCATGGAACAGCCGCAAAGTCTGATTGAAACTTTGCGCGGCCGTATCAATCCTAATCAAAAGACTGTCAAGCTTGGTGGTATTAACATGACTCCGACTGAGCTGAGTCAAGTTCGACACATTGTTATTGTTGGCTGCGGCACCGCCTATTACGCCGGTCTGCTGGCCAGTTATTACATCGGTCAAATCGTTGAGGACATTACTGTTGAGGTCGTTATTGCTTCGGAATTTCGTTATAAATCTTCATATTTGCCAAAGAATTCGGTAGCACTAATCGTTAGCCAGAGCGGTGAAACGGCCGATACACTGGCCTGTATGCGTGAAATCAAGGCTCGCGGTGTGCGTACGCTGGGTATCATCAACGCAGTTGGTTCAACTATCGCCCGCGAAGTCGACGGCGGAGTTTATGTTCACGCCGGTCCGGAAATCTCGGTCGCTAGTACTAAAGCTTTCACATCGCAAGCTTCTGCTATGTTGATGTTTGGCATTCAAATCGCCCAGGCTAAAAGCTTCAATCCGCGCGATACAGTGGCTTATGTTGATGAATTGCTGTTATTGTCAGATGAAATTGCCAAGTTTTTAAAAAAGTATCGCGGCGATATTGAAAAGCTGGCCAAAAAATACGCACGTTACAATCACGCCATTTATTTGGGTCGTGATACGGCCTATCCGGTGGCGCTCGAGGGGGCGCTTAAATTGAAAGAGCTTTCCTATATCGATGCCAACGGTTATCCGGCCGGCGAGTTAAAACACGGACCAATTTCGCTGGTTGATGATAACTTTTTCGAAGTTTTCAGCATTCTCGATGGCGCTTTGTTTGAAAAATCAATTTCCAATTTAACAGAGGTTAACGCACGTGGCGGTCATACGATTGTTATTACTAACAGTAAGAAAGAAATTGATGCCGAGTTGGTTGTCAGAATCGACACTAAACTGAAACTGTTGGCACCTATTCTCTTTAACGTGGCGCAACAATTAATCGCTTACTACATCACTGTGGCGCGCGGCAACGATGTTGATCAACCGCGTAATTTGGCGAAAAGCGTTACTGTAGAGTAAAATATCTATATGAAAAAGCTGATTACAATCGTCATTCCGGCTTACAACGAGGAAAAGTCGCTACCAGCGTTATTGGAGCGACTAAGAAACATGGTTGATACTAATCACGGTTACAATTTCGAATTTTTATTCGTCAACGATGGGTCAAAAGACAACACGTTGTCAATTTTACAGCAAATAGCAGGTGGCAACCCACATATTTCTTATATTAATTTTTCGCGCAATTTCGGCAAGGAAATCGCCGTGGCAGCCGGTATTGACCATGCTGATGGCGACGCAGTGGTGATTATGGATGCTGACGGCCAGGAACCGCCCGAGCTAATTCCCGAGATGATTAAGTGGTGGGAAAAAGGTTTTGACGATGTCTATGCACGACGCAGTTCGCGTCATGAGGGTCCCATAAAGACTCTACTATCAAAAATATACTATCGTACCCTGCAACGAATGTCGCGAGTGCCGATTCAGATTGATACTGGTGATTTTCGTCTATTTTCTCGCCGCTGCGTTTTGGCGCTCCGGCAGTTTCGTGAGACCGCCCGCCAAAACAAAGCTATCTTTAGCTGGATCGGCTACAAGAAAAAGGAACTTTCTTTTGATCAAGGCGAGCGCACCGGTGGCAAATCCAAGTGGAAATTGGGAATTTTGTCGCCCGATAATTCGTTGGTTAATTTGGCGATCGATGGTTTCACGTCCTTTACCACCATTCCGCTCAGATTTGTCACTCTGTTCGGCCTGCTGATTAGCGCCGGTGCAGCAATCTATATCATCGTGATTTTGGTTCAGGCAGCCATGGGATTGCCTCGTACCGGCGGTTATAATACGATGCTCATTACCATATTGTTTTTGGGTGGTGTACAGATGATTTCCCTAGGGATTATCGGCGAATATGTTGGTCGGATTTTTAACGAAACTAAAAATCGCCCGCTTTATTTGATCGAAGAATTTCATAAAGCAAAGGTAGCTCATGGCCACGACCAAGACGAGCCTAAAGAAGCTGACGAGAAATAAAAAGTTTCGTTTTATTATCGTCGGCGGCGCGAACACGGTGATTGATTTTGTGTTTTATAACTTGCTTAGTAAAGTTCTTGGTTTGGCGTTACCTGTTGCGAACATGATATCGAGTTTTACCGCCATGTTGTTTAGCTTTTTTATGAACAAGAAATGGACGTTTCGCTCGAGTGGGAAAAATTACCTTCGTGAAGTGACGCTGTTTTTTATCTTCACGATTATCAGTATTTGGGTGATTCAGAGTGGTTTAATTTGGTTGGTCGAGAACACTTTAACAGATATCGATTGGCAAAATTTCTGGGCAAAAAACCTGCTCAAGGTCGTCGCCAGCGTGCCATCACTAATTTGGAATTATGTGATGTATAATAAATTTGTGTTCAAAAACAAAAATTAATCCGCAATTTTCTTCAGCACGATATGTCGATCGCGGCCTTCGCCTTCGGATTCGGAGGTTAATTGGGAATAATCGGCCAAAACTTTGTGAACCACACGGCGCTCGGCGGCATTCATTGGCCGCAGGTTCATTTCTTCGCCGGTTTCCAAAACTTGCTTGGCCCACTTTTCCGCTTGGTCGGCGATTCGGTCGTTGTGGCGGCGTTTGTAATCGGCCACATCCAAATTCACTCGGGTTAATTCAGCTTCTTTTTGAATCAAGGTGGTTCGTATTAAAAATTGCAAACTGCGCAACGTGTCGCCATTTTTACCAATCAATAGATTCGACAAATAAGTATTCGGCACGGAAAGCTCGATGACGTCTTCGTCGGCCGTCGCATAAACATCAACGTTGATGCCGAAAAACGACAACACGTCCTCGACGTACTTCTTGGCAAACATGATTGATTCTTCTCTGTCCATGGTGTCCTCCTTATTTGGCCTTTATCCTCCTCACGACCGTTTGGCCGCCACTGGGTTTTGGCGTTTTCGATTCTGAGTCTTTATTTTTAGAAGGTTTCCTAGTGATAATTTCCGCCTCGCGGATGTTTTTTGGTTCACGCCTAGTAGCAGATACTTGTTTTGATTTACTCGAGCTGGTGGCTATCTTTTCCATATCATCCAAATCTCTGTTCAGTAAAATGTGTTGCTGGATAATAGCAATCAATGACGTTGTGGCATAGTACAGCATGACTGCAGCCGGCAACATCATTCCAATCATGAAGGTCATGATTGGAAACATGTAAATCATTTTACCAGTGGTCGCAGCCGCCATTTCGGTCTGGTCAACTTCTTTGCCAGAGGCAGCTTCTTTGAACATGTCACGCAGTTTCTTTTTCTCGGACGCTTGCGGCATGACTTGTTTGCTCTGATAGAATTGGAATGCCGCAGCCAGTGCGGTAATGATTAGCGCTGGCATGTACGAACCAGCTGTCTTGGTCAGGTCAATAATACCAAATAGATGAGTAGCGTGGCTGGTTAATAGTTCAGGAATACGCCCAACGTTTTCCAAGAAAGGATAGATAAAGTCGCTTGGTAGCACGTGTTGGACTTCTTGATATGTCGCTGAAAAAATTTGAATAACCCGAAAGATTGCAAAGAAAACTGGCAATTGTATCACGAGTACCAATATCGAACTGAACGGTTTAATGCCTTTTTCGCGATAGAGTTCCATCATCATTTGGCTTTCCAGCACGCGGTTACCTTTAACTTGCTTTTTGATCCTTTTCAAGTCAGGTTGGATTGAACGCATTAATTTGGTTTGACGGAGTTGTTTTTTGACTAACGGCCACAGGATAAATCTTATTAAAATTGTCAAAATAATTATGGCAACACCAAAGTCCCCTACTATACTATAGATTAGCGCCAACGCGTTAAAAATAGGTTGCGTGAGCAATTGATCGAAAATATTCATGGGGATAGTTTAGCAGATTTTATCGAGAAACGCCAATTATTTGTGAGTCGCATGCGTCTTCAGACCGGCTTGGTGTAGAAGTGGTAAAAGCTGGATAGCTAGTTCGTCGTGTGTCGCAGTTAGGGCTTCAGCCGAGTAAACACTAATAACCACATCGACGGGTGGAGAATCAGGCAGTAAATGTCGCACGATTTCATAAATTCGACGGCGAATACGATTGCGTTTGACCGCGCTTTTAAAAACTTTTTTGCTTACCACGACTGATACGCGTGGATAATGGTGATGCTCATTGGTCATCCATCGGACGGCAAAGAATTTACTGTGCGTTATCTGGTTATTCGACATTACGTGGCGCAGACTGTTGTGACCGTGAAAACGATATCTTTGAGAAATCACGAAAATTCCTTTCGAAATAATTCTGCCCTATTCGGAAAAATATATAAATATATTTTTATCTCATTTCGTTGAATTACCATACAAACATTCTACCAAAAAATCGCCTCATCGGCGATTTTCGATTCAAATTGCAATTTTACTGCGTACTTTGCTTCTGCGGCGTTTAAGGACAGTTTGGCCAGATTTAGTGGCCATACGAGCACGAAAGCCGTGCACCTTGGCACGTTTGCGGGTTTTGGGTTGATATGTTCTCTTTGGCATAATGCGAGATATTGTATCAGATTTAACAGTCTTTGCCAAGTCTATTCACAACAACTCAACTTTTCCACTGAAATTTATCTACTATCCACAATTTTACAGGGAAAAGTCAATTCTGTGGAAAAATCGACCACTAAACGCCCCAAAAATCGACCTAGAAAAGAAAGTCCAGATTGGGGGTTGTGGAAAAGTCGATAAGTTTGATATTATATTCATCAGAAAGGACGAGGAATAAGTGGAGAAAAGTCAAGAAGAGGTTTTGTGGCAAACTATACTCGGCGAGATTGAGTTGTCTTTGTCACACGCTACTTTTGCAACATGGTTCAAACCAACAGAACTATTGGCGATCCAGGGTCAAAATCTGCAAGTTTTGGTTAATAATTTTTTTGCCAAGAATCAATTTGAGAAGAAATTTGATCAGCAAATCAAACAAATTCTCCGGAAAAATGGTTTTTCGTCACCAACAATTGAATATATTATCAAAGGCAAACGTGCTGTCAAAGAAGAGATTGTTGATGAAAAAGTGGCACACATCCAAGCCGAACAATCTAGTGTTAAAAATTCAACTGGTCTTAACCCGAAATATCGTTTTGATAATTTTATTGTCGGGACTTGTAATGATTTAGCCCATGCGGCTTCGCAAGCTGCCGCGGCTATGCCTGGCCAAAAATATAATCCTGTTTTCATTTATGGTGGGTCAGGTCTTGGTAAAACTCACTTAATTCAGGCAATTGGTAACGAGATTTCAGCCAACAAGCCTGAGATGCGCGTGCTTTATGCTTCAGCAGAGACTTTTGGCAACGAATTCATAGATTTTGTTCGATTTAAAAAGAACCGCGATTTTGGCAAGAAATACCGTGACGTTGATGTTCTTATTATTGACGACATCCAGTTTATTGCCGGTAAAAAATCTACTCAGGAAGAATTTTTTAACACTTTTAATTCCCTACACCAAGCGGACAAACAGATTATTCTGTCGTCCGATAAGCCGCCTGTTGAAATTCCTGGCCTAGCTGATCGTTTACGCAGCCGGTTTCAAATGGGTATGGCAATTGATGTATCACTGCCTGATTACGAGACACGTTGCGCAATTCTAGAGGCCAAAGCAGCCGCGTTGGGTGTTAATTTACCGATTGAAATAACTGAGTTTTTGGCTGACCAGGTCCGCACGAACATCCGTGAACTCGAGGGCGCTCTGAATCAAATTCTGGCTTATTGTGAAATGCGTCGCGAAGAGCCAACACTAGATTTAACTAAAGGTTTATTGGGTGATATTAAAAATTCGCGGCCTAAACACATTACAGCCCGCCAAATTATTGATAAAACTGCTAGTTATTTTGACCTAAAAGTAACAGATATTTGTAGCCCCGCTCGTGATCGCCATATTGCCGAACCGCGTCAAATGGCTATGTATTTGTTGCGTAGTGAAATTAAAATGAGCTTTCCCAAAATTGCCCGTGAGCTTGGTCGTAAAGATCACACTACCGCTATTCATTCAGTTGAAAAAATCGAGCGCGAGATAAAACTTAATGCTCGTATACGCGAGCAAATTTCAGATCTTCGGGAGCGACTTTATGTGTGAAATTTGTGGGAAAGTTGTTAATAAACTGCGAATTATTTCTGGAAAGTTTTGGTGTGGTTTAGTGGAAAATTTTTACACACTTAATTTTGTGTGTAAAAATTATATTTTTTCTACCAATTTCTACCAATATTTTCCAAAAACTATTAGATTTTTTCAACTACATAAAATTTTATGGTTTTCCCCACTTTCCACATCACTTACTATGACTACTAAATTAAATAAAGGAGTACAATAATGAAGGTAGTTGTGACCCAAGAAAATCTAGCGCGAGTTTTAAATACTGTTAGTCGTATTGCTAGTAGCCGTACTACCCTGCCAATTTTGAATAATATTCTAATAAAAACCGAAGATGGAAAACTGGTATTAGCAGCTACTAATCTAGAGGTTGCAATTACTGAAACAATACCAGCGAAAATTGATCGCGAAGGAGTATTAACCGCGCCAGCTAGATTAATAACAGAATTTATTACTAATTTGCCAAAAACCAACATTAAAATCGACGCTGGTGATAATAAAATAACCATAACAGCCGGTAATTACCATTCAATAGTCAATACAATACCCCCCGATGAATTTCCAGCTCTACCCGAGACGAAAAATACCACAGTTATTAAAATTCCAGCCAATATATTTAAAAAAGCTGTCGCAGGTACCTCATTAGTGGCTAGTAATGATACCACGCGGCCAATTTTAACAGGCGTTTATATACATAGTTTTAATGGTAATTTATATATAGCAGCAACTGATGGGTATCGTCTAGCAGAGAAGAAAATTTTGCCGGTCGATAAAAAAATAACATCAATAGTGCCAGCATCAACCTTAAATGATGTGGTACGAATTATTAGTGATGAAATAGAAGAAGTAATTATTAATTTTAGTGATGACCAAATTAATTTTGTGATTGGTGACGCGACAATTACATCACGATTAATAGACGGTAACTTTATCGACTATCGCCAATTAATTCCTACTAAAACCGATGTGTCAGCGGTATTGGATCGTAGTGAATTTATACGCATCACTAAAATTTCTGAATTGTTTTCACGCGAAAGCGCTGGTTCAATCACCCTAAGAGTAGATTCTGATACATCAACTCTTAGTATTCATTCCATCACATCAGAATTAGGTGAAAATAACTCCATAGCTGAGGCGACTACTAAAGGAAATGGTGTAATCACCCTTAACTCGAAATTTTTATTGGACGCCCTAAATCAAATTGATGGTGATAATGTGAAATTTCAATTTAGTGGTAAATTAGCGCCGGCGCTACTAACAACTGAGGTGGATGATGCTTACAAACATATCATCATGCCGGTAAAATCGTAGTACAATAGTCGTATGTTAAAAAAATTATGGGTGCAAAATTTCCGAAAACATATGGATTTTTGTGTAAATTTCAAACCTGGTGCGACGATTGTAACTGGCGCGAATGGCAGTGGTAAAACATCACTAATCGAGGCGATTTATATTGCGCTCCAGGGTAAAAGTTGGCGATCGAACTTCACAGAAATTTTGCGCGATGATGGTAAAGTTGTTACTAATTGGTGGCGAATCGATATAGAGTTTTCTGATGGTAAAAAACGGGTTGTAAAATTTGCAGACGGAAACAAGACTTTTGAAATAGATGGTAAAATTTTTACACGTTTGCCGGTAAAATTTAAAAAACCAACCATTTTATTTGAACCAAACGACCTGCAATTATTGTATGGTTCGCCAGCTCGCCGACGTGATTTTTTTGATCGATTTATTAGTCAAATTGATCCATCGCACGCATCAAATCTTCGAAAAATTGAACGAATCCTCAAACAGCGCAATAGTTTATTGAAACACGGTACTACATTGGACGAACTATTTGTGTGGGATTTACAATTTGCTGACTTGTCGGAAAAAATTATTACCATGCGCGACAAATGGATACAAGAAGTCAACAAGAGTTTAGCGGACGAATACCAAAAAATTGCATCCAATAATGATCAAATTACCATTAAATACATAGCATCGCAAAAATCACGCCAGCAAATCCTCGACCAATTACACTGCGATTTTTTTGAAGATTGGCCACGTACTAAAATTGGTCCGCAAACTCATGATATTAAATTCAAAATCAACAATCACGATGCCAAATTAGCGGCCTCACGCGGGGAAAGTCGCACTATAATATTCGCGATTTTGACCACGATGACCAAAATATTAAATCAAACCCTAAACGAGTCGGTTTATTTACTGTTTGATGATATTGATAGTGAACTTGATACCAACCGCCGTAGCGAGTTATATAAATCGGAAATATTTGCTGATAACCACTTATTCGCAACAACAATAAAAGCCAACAATAAAACCACAAACCATATCAGTATGAGCTAATAATAGAAATCGTATTTATAAACCCGACAAATATTTTCTGGATTAAGGTTGGTTTTGGGACAAGCGTAATATAATTCTACATTATCACCTTCTTGCAGTGATGGCATGTTGTCATTAAGGACTAAATTAGAGGCACTTTCTTTAGTCAAAGTTGTCTTAACACGAGTAACAGACGTGTTAGCCGGCGGGTTGTCATCGCCGAATGTCATACTTCTGACAGAGTAACTAACATTGTTTGTAGAGAAAACCTCTTTGTTTGAGTCGTTATATATTTTAATGCTGGTTCCATACAAACTTGAAAACATTATACTGATATTCAAACGGGTTTGATCCACATTTAACACTATTTTAAAGGTCGTTGCTGTTTCATAAAGCGTGCTAGTAGATTTTTCGTCAAAAGCATAACTGTCTTCGATCAAACTCACGCGCGTTAGCTTGGTGTTCTCCTTTCTGGCATAGAGTACGATAGCAGTCTTCACAGCACCAACCCAGGTGTTTGAGTGTTTAGAGCATAATTCATCAAAACCTTCATAGCTAGATTGATACTCGTGGGGTTGAGGTGAGATTTTACCAGAATAAAAATTCTTTAAATAGTTTCCAATACTTCTCGGCACACCATTCGGAAGCGAGTCAGTGGTTATCCCCGTACTCGGACCGGCGACAACATTGAATTTATCACCATTTAATTTGACCACCATTATTCCACCCTGAATATTACCACATGACGATGAACCAACACCTACTATCGCCCAATCGCCATCTTGAAATAGGATATTGGTCGAATAATCTAAACCCCACTCATCAACAACATACTCCTCAGACTCGATGCTTATTTTGTCATACTTTTTCTTGTTGACGATACTTTGGTAAACCGTTAAGCCGATTAGAGCTACTACAAGTACGGAAAAAATAATCAGAATTGCTTTTAAGTTCAGACGTTCTTTTAACATAATTAATTCCCTCCCTTGTAGCGCCACACTTTGCGTATTTCATCATAAGGCCGGCTTGTTATTCCCGTACCAATATCATCATATGATTCAGCTGTTTCAAATGACTTTTCACTAGTATTGTTCGTCAATATAATACCGGTATGACCGACTGCACCACAATCGGCAGTACCATTCCCCATACCAAAAACATCCCCCGGCTGTGCTTGTGTTTTATCCACCTCATCGAAATATTGAGGAAATGCTGGGCTAAAATCTCCCGAACCCTGTATGCAGAACGATATAAACGTTCCAGTGGCTTTATACAAGGTAGCTGTGACGAACCCAGAACAATCTATTCCACTATTACACTTAGCACTAGGTACGAGAAACTTCGCGTCTATAAATGACTGTAACGTGCCTTCGCCAACATGTCCGCCACTCATACAATACGGCGCACCAAAACCTGCGAACTCGCGTGCAGTTGAGGCAATTTTAGCATTGCCAGTTAGATTTGGTCCACAAGTATTACTTCCTGTTGAGACGCTATCTTTGATGCCATTGTACAAACCAGTGGCATAATTCTCTTTTTCGCCTTCACTTAAGCCACTCTCACTGGCACGAGCAAACTCGTTATAAACCCAAGGAATGTCTTGAGCTGACAACATTACTATAGCAATATCACCACACGAAGCTAGGCTGCGGCCACACGGGAACGAAGCGCTCATGTCAGTTATTACTGTGCTAGGGCGACCCTCAGCTTTTTCGCGAGCGGCGCTTATTTTTGCGGCGTATCCCCGACTCTCGTTTGCAGTTTCTGTGTCATTGAATATCATCTGATAACCATCGCTTTTATTTGTTCGTTTTCTGCCAACCTCTTGTGCAGCTACCCAATTAGCACTAGTATCGGTATGTATACTAACAGCGATAGCCGCTTTGGCCGCGGAAGCTTTCATGGCTTTTTGCCATAATGTGCCACCGCTGTTACTCGAATCACGCGACATCACTACGCTATAACCATCACTTTCAAGCTTTTCCTTTACTCTGGTTGCTACATCAAAAACGTCGTTACCTTCAGGCTGATTGCCACTCTCACCAGAAATAATACCGTCACCACCTACTGTACCAGTAGCTTTAGAGTCGCTCTCATTTCCTCCATGGCCGGGATCCAGGAAAATAACACTACCACTGCCAGAAGAACTCGATGATGACCCACTAACTGACATGTCTTTGAATTGTTCATAGGCCTCTTTAGCAGAAGCTACTCGCAATGGGCCCTGTGTACCTTGGTTCGCAGGCCTTTCGTAGTCTGTCATTATTTTTAAGGCTGCTGCTTCGACATCAGTCGTGGTTTTTAGAAAATCACCAACAGTCTGATAATCGTTTTCTAATTCTGATAACATAAACTCAAACTCTGCCTCAAACAATTTTTTAACATCTTCCATAGAGTGACCATTATCTTGGGCGTCTTTCATAAAGTCGTTGTCATTCTTGCCGTAGCCCATAGAAGGATAATTATCTATTGCCCCGTCCTTATAAAAGAAACCGACACCCTTCGACTCGACGTGTTTTAAATAGCCTTGTCTGCGACCAAATGACCATTGAATATGGCCTACGCCGCCGCCCCAATTTGCCAAGCCAACTTTTCCTGACAAATCATACGTATTGAGCCAATCATCATAAACCAAGTTTCCACTAGGACCCGCAACACCATTGCCACCCTCAAATTTGTTAATCGACCCAGACTCATTGCGCTGGTTACCAACCATGCCGGCCGCCCCTTCTTTAGTGAACCCTGCATTGATAAGAAAACTCCACAACCACTCATCCGGGTTGCTGCCCGCCAAACCGCTTCCATTAGAGCAGATATCAATATTATAATTACTAATCCCAGCATCAAAAATTATCTTTTGATCATTTTTGTTGGCTGCTATTGCATTCATTGGCGCCACTACTACCGAAGCGAACAGAAACAGCGCGCCAAATACTAATAATAGCCTCTTTCTCATGATCTCTGCTCCGCTTTTATCCTATCCATGCAATCAAATTCGCCGTAAATCAGATCCTTCACGTCCAAGCATAAGACCAATGTAGCATAATCACGCAACCCCGAGACTTCTGGTGGAAATGATGAATAATAATCATTGATTCGGTACGATTGTTTCAGGCTCGATATATCAACAATAAAGGTCGTAAAGTAAATCTGTTTTGCTGGATTCTGAAGAGTCTGCTGATACGTTCCTTCGCGAATCATGGCATCGTCGGTAATGTTTGAACCAGAATTATTCATCTTAAGAGTTTCAAACAGATTCTCTTCGATCAATTCAATGCGACTGTCCGATAGGTTTTCGGCTCGTTCAGCGAAACCATTAATAGTCGTGGTAATCACAATTCGTCCAGGAGTAGATGCTGGCTCTGGGGTAGATTTTTCATTATCACTACCGAGCATCATAGGAATAAAAGTAATAACCAGCAGTCCGACCACGGCGGCGGCAGAAATCAGGATATATTTTTTCCGCTCATTCATTTCTTTAAATAATCTCCCAAACATAAGAAA
>JGI24696J40584_12961701_pt1 | contig 40589 bp, 46 predicted proteins | sample TergutCo191P4_FD_40584 | JGI IMG/M metagenome (IMG submission 40584)
TCTGCCGTGAGTTCTATCATGACCCCCGTGAAATAGTTGGACAGATGGTAGATGACCTCCATGCGGTCGATCATATCATTGCCCATTATCGAGGTCACGTGCTCAAAGGTCAGGTTGTCATGTATGTACGCACATACATCGTGGATCGCGTCCCTGTCGACTTTTGCGAATACTCTTCTTTCCGCCGTTCGGGTGATGCTCACCTTGCCGGAGAATTCACGTCTGAGTATGTCCGATATCTCTTGGACCGATGGTGCCTGAAGTACTTCGTCTGTCATTTTTAGTCCTCCAGGAATACTCCTCTCATGAAGTAATCGTCTATCTTCTTCTGAAGAAGCATGAAGCCGTCTATCATCGCATCCGGCCTCGCCGGGCATCCCGGTATGTATATGTCCACAGGGATTATCTGATCCAGGCCCTGGACCGTGTTGTATGAATCATACCAAGGTCCGCCCGATATTGCGCATTCGCCCATTGCCACCACCCATTTGGGGTTCGGGATCTGTTCGTACAGACGCCTGAGGTCCGGACGTATCTTCTTTGATATCCATCCGTTGACCAACAGTACATCGGTCTGCCTCGGAGAGGACCTGTATATCATGCCGTAACGTTCCGCATCGAATCTCGGTGCGGATGCAGCCGCCATCTCAAGGGCGCAGCATGCCAGTCCCCAGTGCAGAGGGTGCATGGAATTTCTCATTGCCCACGACCAAATAGGTCCGGTGAGCTTATCTACAGTCTTTTTCGTACCCGCGCTGAGGAGGTCGTTGATCATGGCGGATGACCATGTCATGAATTCCTCTTTGCTCATGGCAACGGCGTGTGGGTAAAGGCTCATATCCATACTGTTTCCTCCTTTTTGAGAGAGTATGTGACTCCGAGAATCATTATGCTCAGGAACAGGAGCATCCATACGGTGGCCATGGTCGAAAGACCAGAAAAGGCAACGGCCCATACCATGAGGAATGTAGCTATCAGATCAAAGACCACAAAAATGATTGCAAAAGCATAGTATTGGAATTTGAACTGTACATGGGCATCCCCAATCGGTTCGGAACCGCACTCGTATGTATTTTCCATCCACTGAGTTGGTTTGCTCGGTCTTACGAACCTTGAGACCAGCCACGACAATGGCGCGAATCCGAGGGCAATGATGCCAACGACGACCAATGGTATGTAGGACACAACTAGTGACATTAGGCTTCGCATGCTTTCCTTAATATATAATGTTTGCAGGCGCGCGCTTCCTTTCCCTTATATATAGCGATCGGGCATTTTATTACTTTGGCAATGGATATGCCAAAAGGCAATATGTCAGCACAAGACATATTCATCTATGGATAGAGCAGCAGCGGCATTCATCAGAGGTTTGACTGCAGAAAAACTGTTTTGAGAAGGATATCTCCGCATGAATTTCAAATACAACGGCAAAATAAGGCGACCCGCATCAAAACAAATGTCTTACAATCATATGTGCCAGATATAAGAAATATGCATATTATGTCCGGCTGCTTCTGTTTATTTTTAAGAATATCATATTTTCAATGCCTTCGGATGGATTATGAAGTATTGAAAAGAAAATTGCTGCCGCCTATACTGTGCGACGGCGCAAAAAAGTTTCACTCTTTTCCTAATTCCTTGGACCTCATGGCGGATGCTTCGACCGCATTGATCAGTGCGGACCTGAGACCGCAGTCTTCCAGGACCCTTACCGCCTGTATCGACGTACCGCCCGGAGAACATACGATGTCTTTCATCTTCCCGGGATGTTCGCCTGTTTCCAGTATCGTTTTCGCTGCGCCCAGAAGCGTTTGTGCGGCCAGTTTTGTCGATATGTCCCTGGGGAGCCCCATGAGCACCCCTCCGTCCGACAGAGCCTCGATCATCATGTATGCGTACGCCGGACCGCTGCCACTAAGCCCCGTGACCGCATCAAGAAGGTATTCTTTCACCTCGAGTGATATCCCAACGGCCTTCAGAACGCTGTCGACCTTTGCACAATCCTCGGATGTCGCATTGGTGCCGCGTGAGAATGCGGATGCGGATGCGAGCACCATGCAAGGCTGGTTGGGCATGACGCGCACAACCCTGCACGCTGGTACATAGGACTCCAAGGTCGATATAGTTATTCCGGCGGCTATTGACATGACCAAATGGTTCTTCGTCAGGCTGCTCTTGATAGACGTCAGGACCTCGTCTATCTGCTGCGGTTTGACCGAGAGCACTATGAATTTTGTGCTTTTTGCTATGGCCTGGTTGTCCTTGTGGACCTCTATCCCCAGCGTATCGGCTATGTACTTCCTTCTTGGTTCATACACTTCGCTGGCAATAATCTCGTCGGCGGTGTAGAGTCCTGCGCCGATGACGCCTTTCATAATAGCTTCGGCCATGTTGCCGACACCGATGAAACCGATCTTTTTGGTCATTTCCTGTACCTGATATACGATGACGGTGGATGTTAATAAAGTCTACTCTGTAATCTGGCTTTCGTAAATTCATTATCAAAGAATAAAAACTGCGGGCTCAGACCCGTGTCGGCGGGAGTATGATTTCCTTATAATCCATATTCTATTTTATTACCTAAAGGAGCTGCGGATGAGCCCGGTGAGAACTCTCGGGGAGTTCCTCCATATCGACCCTGCTTTCCAATCGAGACTGCTCTTATCGCATACGGTTGAGTTCATGAGTTCTCTTCCCTGTTCTTTGACCTCGCTGAGCCTGTTCTCTCTTTCCTCGGTGTTCTGAATGGCCATTATCTCATCCACTCTGTGCATCAGCATGCGGGCGGTCTCTGTCCTTTCTTTCCTTTGCTCGAGGACATCGGCTGATATCCTTGAGCTCTCGTACTCCATGGTCGCGAGCTCGATCGCCGCATCATACGTCGTCTCTGCGATCATGTCCTTCTTCATCCATTCGGTCTCGTAGGAGAGGACGTGCTTCCACGAAGGGTTCTCAAGAAGCCTCTTATGCTCTTCCAGAGATCTTGCGAAGAACCTGTATCCCCACTTTTCCGGTTCTTCGAAAACTCTGCTTCCGGGATCGACGAACGGGGCGAAGGGTGCGTTGAAAATACAAAGGCCGTCTTCCTTATCCACCAGTCCCCAGAGCCTCTTTGAGGCTTTGGCACTGTCCAATGCCGATTCCCTTGTCTGATATGGGAGGCCGGTCATGTAGAACAGGTCGAGTCTCTCGCATCCGTTCCTGAATGCAGAGACGACTGATTTTTCTATGGATTCATTGGAATATCCTTTCCCGAGTGCGCTCCTGACCTTCTCATCGTGGGAATCGGGAGAGAATTCTATGCTCCAGCCGCCTTCGAAAGCTTTGTCCAATTTTGAGAAATGTTCATCGCCGGCTCCGTTGAAGAGCTCGATCACAACGTGATTCTTTATCTTCCTCTCTTTGACTGCCTTAAGGAATCTTTCCGCATAACCGCTGCTGTGCTGTCTTATATCCCCGACAACAAAGATCGGCGTGTTCAGATAGCTTTGGATTGCGTCCATGTCTTCTGCAAGTTTTTCCGGACTTCTGTAAGCCGGCGCTTTCCTGCAGACCACTTTCTTGTTCGCGTGGTGCGATCCTCCGCATTCTGCGCAATTCAGGGAGCATCCTCTTACCGAGAACACTGATGTCAAAGGCAGTTTGTCCCAGCCGTACCAGGGAAGCGCGCCTTTGATATCCATGTTCCTTATGGCGCTCTTTATCATCATCCCGTAATCGAACTTTATATCATCCATGCTCTCCGGCGAATAGGATATCTCATTATTGCGTATCCTCCCCTGATCATCCTTCCATACCAGGTTCGGAACCTCTGACAGGCCCTTTCCTTCCTGCAGGGCCGTCATCATCTTTACCGTGGGCTCTTCTGTGGTATCGCCCCTCATCACCAAATCTACCTCCGGCCTGCCGATAAGCTCCTCCCAGAAGTAAGACGAAGTGAATCCTCCGAATTCCACTTTTGCGTCCGGATGATATTTTTTCACCAGTTTTGCTATCTCCGTCGCTCCGTGCACATGCGGCATCCAGTGAAGGTCTATCGCAAATACGTCCGCCTTCAGGGACTTGATCCTTCTTTCGACATCGAATCTCTCATCCTGAAGCATCTGCACCGCAAGATTGACTATCCTGGTCCTGAACCCGGCTGCCTCCAGGTGGGCGGAGATGGTCATGAAACCGATCGGATACATCTCGAAGACCGGCGATGAGGGTATGACATCGCTTATCGGCCCATAAAAGATCGTTTTCTTTCTGAAATCGTATACGCTAGGCGCATGAAGGAAAATTATGTCCGGACGAGCCATTTTACTCTCCGTATCTTCTTATGCGCTGCTGGAATGATCTTATCGCCCTGAGCAGATCAATGTACCTGAACCCCGGCCAATACACATCCGCGAAATACAGTTCCGAATATGCCAGCTGCCAAAGCAGGAAGTTTGAGATCCTGACCTCCCCGGACGTTCTGAGGACCAGGTCCGGGTCCGGTATGTCCGAGGTGTAAAGGTGTTTCGAGAAGGTCTCTTCGGATATGTCTTCAACATCAAGTTCTTTATTTGCTACCTTTTTTGCAATGTCCTTTACTGCGGCGACTATCTCCTGCCTGCTCCCGTATGCCATCGCGACGCTGAAACGGAAATCTGAATAGTCCGCTGTCTTTTCCTCCGCATACTGTATGGCCTCCCTGACGCTTTCCGGCAGGGTCGAACGATCTCCGAAGACTGTGATCTTTACTTTCTTCTCATGTATCTTCTTGCTGTCGGCCATCCTGTGCAGCGCTGTCTCCGACAGTTCCATTATGAAATCCAGTTCGTCCTTGTCCCTCTTGAAATTCTCGGTGGAAAGCGCATAGACAGTAACATATCTTATGCCGAGGTCCAGGCACCACTCCAGCATCTCTTCTATCTTCTCCTCGCCTTTGCGGTGGCCTTCGTTCCCATCGCCGTCCAGGTATTCTGCGGCGTATCTCCTGTTGCCGTCCATTATCATGGCGATGTGTTTCGGGATCGGTCCTTTCTTTATTTCTTGGGTAAGTTCCCTCTTGTATCTGGAATAGGCTGTCTTTGTGAACATTCCGGACGGCCTCATCCTATCACCTGAAATCCTCCGGTATTCCAGCAGCCTCACCGCCCATGTCGAAACATCCTATGGCGGCGACAGCGCCGATCACGCCTCCCATCCCGGTTATGCTTATGACCTGTATCCCGCACCTCTCCGCCGCCTTTATCGCTTCGCCTTCCTCGAGTATCACGTTCTTTGCCTTCAGGCCGTACTCTTTCAGCGCAGGCGGTATGCTGAGGCCTTTGTAAACGGTCATAACGGAATCTTTTGAGAAGGATTCCTTCTTCACGAAATCCCTGCAGTACTCTATGAGCGCCGGTATCTCCTCCTCTTTCACTGCGAAGGATACTGCGGTCGCGCAGCAGTTGGTCGTCTTGTTCGGGACCTTGGGATTCAATTGTATTATCCTGTGCTCGATGAAGCTGCCGATCGGGCAGCTGTTTCCCATCTTCAGCGTGGTGACCCACGACGCGCCTTTCTCTTTGGTGTCTGTGTCGTCCACTCCGACAATGACCCTGACCATTTTCGGCGTGATGATGTCCACATGCGCCCTGTGGGCTCCGCCTATCTTGAAATCATCAGGATATTCCGTCTGTATGACATCAGGACACTGCGGGATGCATGCGCCTATTCCGACGGTCGCACCCGCTATCCCGTACCATGTGGTCCTGACCTTGTCTCCTTCGACCTTTAGAGCCGCGAGGCCCTGGCCTCCGACGTGCTCTGAAACCGGACCAAAATGAAGTTCGCTCTCTCCTATCACTGTGTCCATTATCAGGGTCTGGCCGTCCATTCTTATATTCTTGATGACTCCGCCGGATCTTCTGCGGTTAACGACATCCCATTCTCCGGGGCCTTTCGATATACACTTTTCGACTACCTGCGCAACGCCCCTTTTCTCATCCACCATGGTAAGGAACCCCTTACAGAACAGCGGGCCATATTTCTGCCTGACCTCATCCGGCCGGAGTATCTGCACCATTATAAGTCCTCATCTTCCCCTGTACTGTCTCCGCCTTTGTCGTCCCCGTCTTCCTCGTCGGCGACATATATGAACTCCGACGGGACCTGATCGCAAAGGAACACTGTCTTCGCAGCCCTCCCTATCTCTATCCCCGCATCAATGCATCCTGCAGTGTCGATCGCAAGGATTATCGGATCTCCATCCTCTCTTACTGACCCAGCCTTCATCGCATCCTTGTATGTGCGGGAAAGGTGAACCATGGCTCTGTCTGTTGGGAAAAGCCCTTCGTTGAGCACCTCTTCGCATTTATCTTCTGTAATGGGATAGTATAGCGTCTCCGGTATATCGTCGACCGGGTGCCTGAGGTTCAGTTCTTCGATCGTGTGACCGTACGTTGCCCTTACATCGGCCCCGGATATCTGGTATCTTCCCTTGGGGTCGGTCTCAGCCATTGCCTCGATATGGTGGGTCCTTATCCACTTCATCTTTGGGTACTTTGCCTTCATGACGGAGACTATGTCCCTCATATCAACAAATCCCTGCTCATCCATATCCAGATCATACTTTCCGTGCCTGAGTATGCCTGCCATCGTCCTGCCGAGCTTCTCCACCTCGAAGTCGCTCATAAGGAACTTTCCTTCCTCTCCGCATACCGGACAATATTCATCACGGAAATAGCCGTGGTCCTCACATTCCCTCATCATTTAATCACATCTTTGAACAGCATTCTCGACGGCAGACACCGTGTTGACCATGAGCATGCAGATCGTCATCGGGCCTACGCCTCCCGGCACAGGCGATATGGCGGAGACCTTGTCCTTTACGCCGTCAAAATCCACATCCCCCACCAGTCTGGACCCTTTCGGCGAACCGGGATCGTCGATCCTGTTCGTACCCACATCGATTACTACCGCACCCTCTTTTACCATGTCGGCGGTCACAAAGTTCGGCCTGCCCATCGCCACTATCAGTATATCGGCCGTCTTGGTTATTGACGGAAGGTCTTTGGTTCTTGAATGCACAACTGTTACTGTTGAGTCGGCTCCGTCTCCTTTCTGCATCATCATCGCAGCCATCGGCTTACCGACTATATTGCTCCTTCCGACCACGACCACATGTTTCCCCTTGGTCTCTATCCCAGACCTTACCAGCATCTGCTGGACCCCGGCCGGGGTGGCGGGGAGAAAATCAGGTTCCCCGATGAGCATCTTTCCCACATTCACCGGATGGAAACAATCCACGTCCTTCTTGGGATCTATCGCACAGATCACTTTCTTCTCATCTATATGAGACGGAAGCGGCAGCTGAACCAGAAGGCCGTGGATGGTCCTTTCTTTGTTAAGTTCATCAACCTTTTCCAGAAGTTCTTTCTCCGTGGTGCTCTCAGGCAGCACTATCGTAACGGAATGCATTCCGAGTTCCTCGCATTTCTTGCCCTTCATCCTCACATAAACTTCGGACGCGGGATCTTTACCGACAAGCACAACTGCCAGCCCGGGAATCGTGCCTTTGGACCTCAGGGTCTCTATCCTCTCCGTGAGCTCTGCATATATGCTGTTCGAAACATCCTTTCCTAGAATGAGACGGGCACCTGTCATAATGAAGATTTGTAGTGCACTCTATTATATTATCTCATCGGCTGGCTTATTTGATATGACCTATTCAGGCTGAAATCAGAGATAAACCGCATTGGTTTCCAAACCGATTATCTGTTTTCAGAAATCGAGAATCTGGAACAACCTTTATTAACCGTACCTGTCAATTATAAACTGTGGGTAAATGGGGTGCACAAAGGTTTTCTTAAGAGACCTGCGCAACTTTAAACACAGGTAAAAAGGAGGAGTATAATAAATGACTGATTTTAAAGCAATGTCCTCAATATATTCAATCCTGATTCTGGTAGGCGGACTGATCGGCATAATAGCCGTGTTCTTAGCATGGATAGATGTGGATTTTGGCATCTTCGGTTCATACACAGTGTCAGGATGGGAGATAGTGAGGGAAAGTCTCGAAGACCCTGCTTTGGGTGATATCAGTGAGAGCTATGTCCAGTGGATGCCGCTGATTGTACTGATATTCTCTGTGGTAGGACTTCTCATCGGACTGACTGCGCTGCTTAAGCCCAGAAAAGAGATGGGCGCAGGCGCAATTGTGTGCGGTATCCTCGCGGTAATAGCAGGGATCCTGTTCTACACATATGAGTCCATCTCCGATGTTGCGGGCATGGGAATCTATCTCGCCATGGTCGCAGGCATAGTGATGGTCATATTCGGGGCACTGAGACTGTTTACCAAGTAAGCTTCAAAAAGCTCTGGAAGACCATAAACCATTTCCTATTTTTATGAAAAATGAAAGTTAAGATCAGGGGACTGGATCTGTCTGTCCTCTCTGTGAGCAGTAAGCGCAGGACTTGTGGTTCTTTGGAAGGTCGCCACCAACACAGTGTTGACAATGTGTGCCTGCTCCTAGAACAGGTAAGACGGCGGAGTGATAACACCGCCCTATATATTGATTTATAATACTCCGATAAGCATATAGTCCAACCGTTATCCTTTCAAATACGGTCATGTCCAACCAGGTGTATAGATGCAGGCAGGAAGAGAAGAGCAAACGGAGGGCGGGGAGACCGGATCCTTATGTGCCCAGACGAGATTGGACACTGCTGAAGAATACTATGGTCCTGCCATACTGTTGCATTTGCTGAGGTACGGACAACAAAAGAAAACGGCCTTGCTTAGGGGCATATCAAAGTCTTCATGCATGTCCAAGCGCATGGATTTGCTAGAAAAAAGAGGACTTATCTGTGTAACTGTGGACAGATTCGAAAAGAACACAAAATGGGTCGACCTCACGGAGAAAGGGAGGGCTGTGGCAGAGTTGATCTCAGAGATCAACGACCTCCTGACCGGTGCGGATGTTAAAGAACCATGAACCATAAAGCGAGAAACAAAATCAGTAAATGCAGAGCGCTTGCCGAAAAAGACGGTGCTTGCGAGACATACATGGCTATTGATCTGTCATCAGTTTTTGTCAGCGGACTGTTAAGACCAGGATTAATATATTTGAGACAAATTAATTGGTGGAGGAGTTATGATGAGGGAACTGGAAACGTTAGTCCTGTGCAAAGAAAGAACCCCGCGCGTGGACATCAACGTCAGGGCTGAAATTGAGAATGGCTGTCTGACGATATACGGCCAGGACTTCGGAAATGCCGTGGAGGAACGGTTCGGAAGGGACGAATATGAATATGTATATTCGTTTGATGAGAGAAATACCGAACTCCTGATGGAACTCCTTACATCAAAAACCCCGGATATCAAAAAAGCATTTATTGATGAGTTCGGCGGAGCGGATGGGTGCATGAATCTACGCAGGTTCTGTGAGACAAACAAGATAGAGTATGAATTCTGGTCGTGGCCGTGAAGCGGCGCTCTTGTTAAAACACAGTTCGCATCTGAAAAGCAGCAGCGTTGAAAAAAGGATAAGAGTCTATTATGACGCTTATCCTCCGCACCTCAGATCCGTTCGGCTGTCTCTGACACAGACATAGGCTCGAACCCCAGATCGATTATGCCCTCTATCACTTTCTTGACATTCTCTGCGTTCTGAGAAATCTCAGCCGGCATCATATTCCCTCTGCCGCGCGATTCTGTCATGTGCCATGTATGCGTTGCGATCGTGAACACGCCCTCGCTGACCTCCGATGCCATTCTCAGATAATCCTCCGGCTGCCGTTTTCCTTCGTGCATCGGCCACAGATATGCCGCGATCTTCTTTCCAGAACGATCGTGACCTTCGGGGACCGGTACCTCAATGATACCGTTCGGAAGCGCATACGGCATGATCGAGCCGCTCAGCTGTGCATACATTGATGAATCATATCTGATCCCAAATTCTGGAAGGAGCTCCAATACCGTATCGCTGATCTTCATGTAAGGTGCGCGGAAACTCACCGGGCCTCTGCCCATTACTCTGTGGACGGCGTCGGCTGCTCTCCCAATACAATCGCGGATATCGTGCTTGCTCAAGGATGTCAAGTCTTCATGATCATATCCGTGAACTCCCACTTCATGTCCGGACAGACCCTTTGCTGATATGTTCTCAAGGGTCCTGCCTTCAGCGAAGAATGTTGCCTTTACTCCTGTCTCTTTCAACATATCCAGAAGTATGTCCAGCCCCGCCTGGGTCGATGTGAATCTCGGAGATGTGCCTTCTCCTCTGTCCAGAGAGCCTGCCGCCGCATCTCCGGGCATCTGAACGTTAACATCCCTGTCGAGATCTATCGTGACGCACAGTGCCCGCATCTTACCTGGTCCTGGGGGCCGTTATCCTCTTCAGGAGCATTCCTTCGATATCGAAAGGTTTGTACTTTGCGGCGAGCTCCTTTGCCCTGTCCACCTTTGCCTTGCTGTCGCCGTATATCTGGAACAGCGTATCTCCTTTCTCTACTCTCTGGCCTTTCTTCTTCATCAGCAGTATCCCTGCCCCTTTGTCCGAGGGGGACCCTGCGGCGACCGCGATCGCAACCAATTCTTTGTTGGATATCGTGTGCACGTATCCTGATTTTGCGGATACGATATCTGCCACGAACTCCCCCGGAACAAGGTCGTTGGAACTTATGTCGTAGTTCCCTTTCTGCGCGGCGACTATCTCTCTGAACTTCTTCATGGCAGCACCGGAGTCCAATATCTCTCTGGCTTTTTCGTTCCCGTTGGGGAAGCCTCCCATCTCAAGGATTATCCCGGCAAGGTCGCACGCCTTCTCGATCACACTTGAAGGGTGCTTCTCCCCCTCAAGTATGCGTATGCATTCCCTCGCCTCAAGTTTGGGGCCTATCGCGTTCCCGACAGGCTGGTCCGCATACGTTATGGCGCATTCGATGTGAAGGTTCAGTTTGTCTCCGAGATCCATGAAATCTCTGGCATATGCTCTTGCCACCTCTATCGTCGGCACCTTCGTACCTGTGCCGGTGGGTATGTCTATCACAAGGTGCGTCGCCCCGATGGCCAATTTTTTGCTGAGGATGGATGCCAGCATCTGTGCGCGCGGGTTGACCCCCAGAGGATGTTCCACTTTTATCACAAGGTCATCCACGGGCGCCAGGTTCATCGCGCCTCCCCATGCCAACACGCCTCCGGTCTCTTCCGATATCTTTTTCAGGGTCGCGGCGTCCATCTCGACATCGCAGAACGTCTCCACGAAGTCCGATGTCCCGCAGGCGCTGCTGATCGCTCTTGATGAGGTCTTCGGGAGCATGAGCCCTGCAGCGGCGACTATGGACACCACGATCGGCGTGATCTTGTTGCCTGGAACACCTCCCATGCTGTGGAAATCGTAGACCGGGGATCGATCGAACTCCACTCTGTCGCCGGTCTCCACCATCGCCTCGGTGAAGTCCGCTATCTCCTCAATGTCCATTCCGTTTATGTAGAGAGCTGTCAGCCATGCCGATATCTCGATCTTCGAAAGCCTGTTCTCGAGGATGTCCGTCACAATCGCGTGTATCTCTTCCTTCGAGAGTTTCTCCTTATCCATCTTCTTTCTGATGCTTCTTACCGACTCGGGGCTGCTAGCATATACGATATTCAGCTCATCCCCGTCGGATGCTTGGACCTTGTTCTTCAGGCAGATGGATAATACGATTTCTCCTTTGCTCACAAAATCGGAGACATTGAGGAGCGCTATGGCCGACTTCCTTCCGTCTATCCTTACTCTGTCGTTATCCTTGCCGCCTATCTTCACGGCATCCTCCGGATTTATCAGGGCCATAGCTTCCGTGCTTATGTCCAGGAATTTTACTTTGATGATCATTTTATCCCCCATTTGTCAAGAGCCGTTTTCAGCTCCGGATGGCTTTTAGCATATTCTGACGCATCTATGCCTTTGAACGCCGCATCTATTGCCTGGCACATGCCCATGGCGCCTTTCCTTACTCCGCCCGGGTGCCCTGCCACTCCTCCGCCGGCCTGTATCTGCACATTGGATCCCGATGCCTTTAGCATGGTGGCTATCATACCGGGATATACCCCGCCGGAGCAGACGGGCATCATGTTTTTGAATCTGATATCTTTCCTCAAGCATTCCTCGAGGCTGTCATGGTCGCCTTCCACGGTGCCGGTCATCTTCCCTACACCGAGGGTCCCCACATGCAAAGCGTCCCCTCCGCACATCCTTACCAGTTTTGTTATCGGGAGCATGGCGATGCCATGCAGCGGATCCTTGGTGAACGCTCCGTGCATTGTGCGGTGGACATGTACCGGGACTTTGATCTTAGGGTCTTCGGCTAAAGCCTGAACGGCCGCGAATCCGCATGTTATCACGTCCACCATGATCTGGCTGGCCCCCCATGACTGTGCGTCCTCCGCCAGTTCGATTATCCTGTCTCCGTTGGTGCTGACGTTTATGGCATGGACCATCCTGTGGCCTTCCTCCTTCAGCTTATCCAGCGATTCTGCTATGGCCTTGGTCCTGTCCTCAATAGGGCAGAATTTCTGGTCGACCAGCGTCTCGTCGTCCTTGCTGTTGGTCAGCCCTCCGGACCCTGCTTCATAGACATATTTCGCTGTGTCTTTAGGAGATAATCCTATCTTGGGCTTGACTATCGTTCCCACCAGCGGTTTCTCCGGGCGGTCCAGAATCTTCCTCAGGCCGTCGGCCCCGAACTTCGGCCCTTTGTATTTCTTCAGTATACCTGACGGGAACTCCACGTCTTCCAGCCTCACTTTGTGCAGCGCATCGAGGCCGAAGAGGTTTCCCGCTACGATGCTCAGTATCTGCGGGATGCCGCCGTTCTCTATGCTGAAATCTTCTTCGGGGAATGCTATCGCCACTTCATCGCCCTTTATTTCGATGACCTTCCCGCCGTAGTTCCCGAAGACATCCTCATCCAGCGTCGATATCCCCGTCCAGGTTCCGGTCGACTGCTCCGCTGCGAGTGCTTCTGCCGCTTTCTCCATCGGCAGGTCCGTGGTGACACGGTATCTGCATATGACGTGCGCGTCGCGGTCGATCTTTTCTCCGATGTGCAAATAAGAATATGTTTTCATAGACTGTCCCTCGCTTTCCATATGTCTTTTCCGAGCTGCCTCACTATCACGTCATAAACAGAGCCGGGCGAGATTATCCCCAGCTCCGTTATTATTGCGTCAATGTATCTTGCGGGCGTGGTATCGAAGACCGGATTGTATATCTTGACGCCTTTCGGAATCATTCCCGCTTCCGCCACTTCCCTGCATTCCCTCTCTTCGATGATCACACTGTCGCCGAACATGGTCATCGGGGAGAACTTGTATGTCTCTGCGCATACATTGAACGGCACCCCCGCCTCGTTAGCGGCAAGTGCCAGCTGCGATGTTCCGATCTTGTTTATCAGCTCCCCGCTCGATGTCACGGTATCTGCGCCGACGAAGACGCCGTCCATTTTGCTCATGACGGAACGCACGGCGCTGTCGATGATAAGTGTGACATCTACGCCTGCCTCGGAAAGTTCTCTGACCGTAAGCAGCCCCTGTCTCCAAGGACGGGATTCTGTTGCGTATACTTTGATATCTTTGCCTTGGGCATGGGCGCTCTTTATGACGCCTATGGCGGCGCTGCTGTTGCAGTGCGTGAGCAGCACATCCCCGTCGCGCACCCTCTTCGCCCCGATCTTGGCTATGATTTCCACAGCCTCGGATGATGCTTCAATGAACAGCTTCGCGTTGCATGCCACTGAATTCTTGGCCTCTTCCAGAGAAGATGCGCTGTGCACATCCCTCACACACGCCTGGACCCCATTCCACAGCGAGACCGCGGTAGGTCTGGATTCAAGCATGATGTTCCTAGCAGTCTCAAGGTCCTTCCTGAACTCCTCCAGGGATCCACCCCTGTAATTTTCGGCGAACTCCCCCATTGCGGACGCTCCGGCGCGGGCTATTCTGCCGGCACCTCTTATTTTCATGTCCTTTATCTCAGAGGCCGTGCCCTTGACTGTGTCGAACATGAACATGAGAGCATTCTGGGAGATTTAATAAGTATGCACATTTCACGTGCTGGTGTTCCCATAAGGTCAGCTGTGGCTGCTGAGGGATAATCTTTCCAGCAGTTTATCCAGCGATTCGATGTCCTTGATGTCCTTCTTGCACAGGAAGGAAAGCCTCGCCCTGATGCGGCTGTCGTACACGAGTCCCAAGGCGGACAGCTGATTTTCAAGCTCGCGGGCGATCGTTCCGCCTCTGCGGTCCCAGTCTGTCAGTATCACCGCTTTTCCGCCGTGTTCTGAGACGTATTCGGCTGCTTTGATCGGCCCGCCCTCCGACTGTGTCATGAATATCTCTCCCTTGATCCCTATCGAGTTCAGAGCCTTTTTGTCCTTGGGCCCCTCTATCAGGATAACATGGTCTGCGGCGAGCTCTTCGAGTTCTTCCAATACCTCCTTTATTTCAGCCAGCCTCTCCTCGTCATCCAACATGATCCCTCAGTTTTGATATTATTGCGGCAGGATCCCCCTCGATGAAGATCGTTTTCTGTCTGTTGGTATGCCCGGATATCACTGAGGACGGAGAGCCCGAGGCCATGGATAAGATCTCTTCCGTCTCCCTGTTCGCTTTTCCGTCAAGCGGCGGGGCTTTTACTTTAACGATCAGCCTCTTTCTCCAGTCGTCGATCCCTTCGATCCCGGACCTTCCGGACCTCGGAGACACCAGTATGTCAACCTCTACTCCGGAATCCCTGACCCTTACGACGTCTTCGATCTGCATTTTCTGCTCAATGCCCCTGTTGGCTGTTTATGAAATCAATCATCAGGCCTATGGCTTCCTCCGCGGCCAGGCTCTCTTCCTGCATGAAGCCGTGGAGAACGCCTTTGAATTCATGCAGTTCCACGCGCACTCCCGCGTCTTCGAGCTTTTTGCGGTAGCGGTGCCCTTCTGGCGTAAGCGGGTCGCCGTCCCCCGCCGATATCATAAGAACGGGCGGGAGTCCCGTCAATTGTTCGTTTGTCGCATAGACTGGGGAAGCATACGGGGACTTTGCATCCTCCGGATCCGTGAAGTAGCTGAGGACGATCGCCTCGATCATCTTGTTAGTCAGCCCCTTTTTGCATTTCGGCTTATTGTAGGGGTCTTCGGCGGCATCGGTGCCGGGATAGCAGAGGATCTGGTACTTGAACCTGATATCTTTCCTTTCATTTGCCATTATGCATGCGACGGTCGCGAAGTTCCCTCCTGAACTGTAGCCTCCGATCCCGATGTTGTCTCGGTCGATCCCGTACTCTTCAGCATTATCATAGTAGTGCTTGATCACTTCGTAGGTAGCTTCGATCCCTATCGGGAATGGATTTTGAGGAGCCTTGGGATAATCTATGCTGATGATCTTGACCTTTGTCTTTTCCAATAGGCAGTGGTTGATCCCTTCGTCGAGTTCCGGGAACATGAGCGCCCACCCTCCTCCATGTATATCGACGAACAGGGGCTTTTTCTCCTGAGAATCGAACCCATATTCCAGCACCCTCACTTTGTCGCATGATGTGTCGATCCAACGTTCGCCTGCCGTTGTTGCCTTTTTCACAAATCGAGCGGCCATCCGCTGGTATCTTTCGATCTTTTTGATTGCCTTTTTCCTGTCCATCAATGGTGCCCCGTCCAGAGTAGACATTCGCCGTATTTATTAACGGCGATTTTCATCGATTTTGACGGTTTTCATGAGACCATAGAATCCGCAGCGGGGGCATTTCATTTTCCTGTGCTCGCCAAAGTTGAGAGCGGTCAATGACTCTATGAATGATGAAGGCTGAAAGGACATCGAGCATTTCGGGCAGTCGTATCTGTATTTCTTCCAAAGGTTCAAATGGACAGCCAGAGCAAGAGCCACTATGACAACGCCGATCCATATACGGAACAGTATGCACAAAATAAGAACTGAAACGATTAACACGAGAATAATACCGTTGCCTATCTTACTCTGCATTTTGCATCACTCTCTTTTCTGTTTGCCGTTAGGACAGCGAATGACATCAAAGTAAAAAGAGTCATCGCAGAAGTATTTTTGAAAGCATGGTGCGAATAAAACAATATAACGTACAGAGAGATTCGGGCGATCATGTCTGGAAGATTCCCTTTCAAAGATGAAAAGAACACAGCGACAATAACATGCTGCCATGTGATTAGGGATCATCAGGCGATCCTTTATGCATCCCATGACGAAGACGACGGGATGTGGCAGTTCTTGTGCGGTAAGACCCATGAGACCAGCGAGGCAATGATCGTGTCGCTCGATGCGATCTTTACGCTTGATGGATCTGTTGCCGACATCGCTGAATTGCCGCTTGGATATGAAGCGGAACGAAAGGATAGGAATTCCAAATGGGTTACACGTAAAAAGTAAACAGCCCATGACGTGAATAAAACCATATAACGGCATGAAAATAGGGTATAGCAGAGGTGATGATGTTGAAGAATTCTGACTCCATGTCCTTTGAGGACCTAGGAACCATATACCGGATGGAGAAAAAATCTAATACGGTATCGGCGGTCAGAAAGGATCTGTACCCTGCCATGGCGGGCCTGATCATAAGCATCAGAACAGAATATGAGAAACATCTTTCCGCCGATCCCGATTCGATAATATGCGAGGGTGTCAACCAGCGGCGCAAAAAAGCGATCCTGATGTCAAAAGAGATAACAGAGATCAGGATGGGAAAGATAGCATCGCTCGCTCTCATAGGAGCAAGAGGCGGGCAGAACGCGGTCGACCATTTTACTCCCGAGGAAAGGACATATTACGACAGCATCCTCGACATCTCCAAAAAACATGTCGGGATAGTGGACCGGCTCAGCGGCAAGAAAAAGTTCGAACCTCCGGAAATAGACTCTGAACCTGCCGCCGAGAAGAAGGTCCCCGAGCCTGCTACGGTCAGAAAAAAGCCTGTTCCCGAACCGGCCGCCGAAGAGATGCCGGAGCCGGCTGCGGAGGAGGTGCCGGCGTGTGTGCCAGAAGAACCTGATAAAAAAGAAACGGTGGAGGAAGAGATGGTCGTCATAAGAGTTTTGGAGGATCTTCCTCTGTTCTCAGGCCCGGACCGGAATTATGAGCTGTCCAAAGAAGACATCGTAAGAATGCCGAAGGGCATGGCAATGGCGCTTATCCGCAGAGAGAAAGCGGTAATGGTCAACCCCGGACCTTGATCGTTCTGGTGTCTCCGGGGAATTCTAGACAGTCGATAAAAAGTCTTTTCAGCCCGGTCATCTCCGCCGCCGTCTCCCTCGCAATATCCGGGGCATTGTTGGTCTTGCTGAGATGTGCCAGGAATATCTGTCTGTTGTCTCTCATTGTCCTTTTTAGCGCTTCGGCGCAATCTATGTTGGACAGGTGTCCTATGTCGCTTGCGATGAGTCTTTTCAGATACAGGGGGTAAGGGCCTTCCGCAAGCATCTTCTTGTCATAGTTGGACTCGATGACCGCGACATCCGCCTGTTTCAGCGCGTGCTCCACCTGGAATGTCAGTTTTCCCGTATCGGTGGCCACCAATGCCTTCTTATCATCCGCCTCGACAAAGAAAGCGTTCGGCTCCGCCGCATTGTGGGAGGTCGGGAGGGGAGTGATGTTCATGCTCCCGATGCAGAAGGACCCCATTGTCTTGATCTCTTCATGCTTGACGCTGCCGATGTCGCTGCATTCGAAGGTCGCCCTGTTGCAAAAGACCGGGATGTCGAACTTTCTCGATACGGGGCCTGCGCCGGAGATGTGGTCCACATGCTCATGCGTCACGAGAAGGGCTTTCAGCGACCTTTGGTCGATCCCTTCCTTTTCCATAAGGCCCATTATCCTTTTGCAACTGATCCCGGCATCTATCATTATGGCTTCATCATCTAACTGTATGACCGTGCAATTCCCGTCGCTTCCGCTTGCAAGGACATGTACCTCGAACATCGGCCTCAGATCTTTTTCTTGTAGATATAGAAAATTATGTCCGATCTTGACAGTATCCCTACCATTACTCCTTTCTCCAGGACCGGCAGGCGGTTCACGTTGAGGCTCATCATCTTCTTGAGGGCTTCGACTATCTTCTCATCCGGGGATGTGGTAAGAACGCTTCTTGTCATTATGTCCTCGACCGTCATTTCCGATATTGCTTTGATGGTCTCCACAAGAGCAGGATCGTGGATGTCCCCGTCCATCGGCAGGCTGAGGAGGGAGCGGTTGGTCGTCGGATCATCATCGAGCTTCTTTTGATATTTGAGGATCAGCGCGAGGATGTCCTTCTCCGTTATCATTCCAATGACGTGATTCCTGTTGTCCACTACCGGCGCGCCGGTAGAGTTGTCAACTGCAAACTTTATCGTGGCCCTTTTTACTGTGTCGGTCGGCTTGACTGTCGACACCTGGGTGGTCATTAGGTCCCTGACCCGGAGTTCTGTCATCATCTCCGGATATGCCCCCGAAGATTATAGGGTTTGTGTTCGCAGATCGTCGTACTTCTGAAAATATGAAACAGACAGTTTTATCTATCATTATGCAATCAAGAGGCGCACGGGGCCTGTAGCTCAGCTAGGTAGAGCGATCGACTCTTAATCGATCGGCCAAGGGTTCGAATCCCTTCAGGCCCGCCTGTTGGTTTTTTGGTTGTCTGGATTAGGCTCTATCAAGAACATTGATGTAAAAGTTCAAGGCAGGCATGCGTGCGACGATGACGGATACGGGTTTCTTCTGTCGTTCTTGCCCGCGATGAATGGAGAACAATCACACAAGAAGAGAATCTTTGCAATATCGGGATACTGATCACAGAGAGATTAGCGGCAAATGGGCCCGATCAGTTCATGGCCGCAAGAGAAAGAGCTTTGAAACAGCCTGCAGAGTTGAAGTTGGATCCTTTGGAGCTTAGATCGATAGATGATAGGCCCAGGAAACTTCAGGAATTACACAACAGAAAAGCCTCATGAGACAACGATGATCCTCCGATAATAGGCCATTTGAGACTATACACTCTGCTGGTCGCGCATACACATGCCCGCATGTGTAAATCTCGGCCTAGCCCGATATTATCGGGCATCGCGAATGCGTGAATAAAACCTCATTTTTTCTCAAACTTTGTTTGATAGCTTGACCAGTGATTGATATGATCATCCATTCTTGTGAATATGAACGTAAGGCCGCTCGCCTCATATGTTATGGTATTATTAGATATAGACTTCAGACAATGGGGGCCCAGATTAAGTTCTTTCCAGTTCCAATCTTCCTCTTTCCTATCCCACATAAGGATACTTACTTCAAATTCCGACAGAATGTTGAGCCGATATTCGTCCTCAATGACAACTTCCTCTTTTTGACCATTTGGACCATCCACAAAAGATTTCCCATTTTTGTACACCTTTCCAATATATGTTCCATATACAGTTTCGGGCGTGATGTTGAGTATTTTGACGCATTCGAGCGGCTCTTCTTTATATCTATTCGATTCTTCGATAATTGCTTTTAGAACATCAAATGAGAATGAATCGTTGAGTATGGTCTTGATACTCTTTATCTGATCAGTCCAGTTTTGATTGGTGAGATTCTCTTTACAGTATTGTTCAATCACATCGTCTCCTGCCCCGCAAAATTTGATGTGATAGTAAACTCTTCCTGGCCTGTTCTGAAGATTTTCATTGATTTGTCCCGTCTCATTTGTAGTAAGAATGAAAAGTTTGTTGCCCTGAACCAACCCATCAAATAGAGTTAGCAGCCCAGATTGAGATTTAGCATACTCGCCGTTGTCTTCAAACAATTTTTCAAACTCGTCCATGATAACACAGCATCTATCTGTTATATTCTTCAAAAAGTCTCCAAGCATATCTGTTTCATACTGTTGAGCAATAACGATCGTCGGAATGCCTTTTTTATCAAAAGATCTGATACCTGCTCTGCGAGCAATGTTTTACCGCTACCTTTGCCGCCACTCAACAGAACCCCCATATTATTTGTTCTGGTTGCGAAAGTGTTTACAACCCTCTCCGCCATCTTAATCTGCGATCCATACACCTTTATTGGCAGAACAAACTCTGTTTTCTTTTCCAGATAAAACTGGTCAAGATTGATATCCCATTCAACATAATAGACTCCCTCGGGGAGTTTTTTCAATGCCTCGATGGCCCCATCGGCTCTCACCTCATATCGATTTTCTCTTTTAAGATATATACTCATTTAATCATCCGTCGTACTATAACGATAATACGTATTTGTCTGCCGAATAAGTATCTTCGGGTTCTTTCAGAAGTCGTCTTTTTATATGGTTTTTTTATTCAATTTGTTCACTCTCATGTTCACCTACATTCAACTCATGTCTGGCTGTTGTATGGCGATGATATGAAAGTGAATGAAATGAATACAGTGAACAGGAAATGTAATGCGTGAAAACCAAACAAAGGTTATGGGTTGGCAGTCAATTCCCTTCAGGCCCGCTTTTTTGATAATACGCCAGCCAAGTGCAAAAATACATATTTTCTTTATGGGTTATGGTAAAATACAACGTGGAAAACAGTATTGTACCATGCTACTTAACACCAGAGCAGAATGGCAGACTGGCCACAAGAGAACTATGATAAGAAAAATGAGGCCTGGTTGTTTTTCCCCTAAAAGCGTCTGGAGAAAATGCAATCTCATATAACGACGCCGTCGAAGAAGCCTTATGTTTTGGCTGGATCGACAGCACAGTAAGGTCGTTTTAGATGAGAAACATAAAATCCAAAAGTTTTTACCGCGCAACCCTAAGAGCAGCTATTCACAAGCCCCAATATGGAGCGGCTTCGCTGGCTTTCAAACAAAGGGCTGATCCATCCGACACTCAAAGAGGGTGTTGCCAAAATATTGAGCAAATAATTCGTCTTTACAAAAGACATGCTCGAAGCCATCAAAGAAGATGAGTATGCATGGGCATACTTTCAACAATTTTCGGATTCATATAAAAAGATAAGAATTGCTTACATTGACGTTGCCCGTAAAAGACCTGATGAATTTGCGAGATGTATAAACAAATTCATGAGAAGCCGAGGAATGGGAAATTAACCCCTGGTCATGGTAGTTTGGACAAGCATTATTGATACAATGTCTGATTTGTGTAGCAATCAGATAGATAAAACCTTAGCTTGACACTTGACTCAGACATACCTCTACAGATGTGTAATTCATACATTATTCTAAAAGGACAAAGGACGGTGGAATCTTTGAATGGGGTGCAGTTTATATTCTCTGGCCCCGACCAATAAATTGATTTATTTCATTATCACTAATGTTCTTTCTTTGTAACACCATGCAATCTATGAATTCCACGTAATATAGTTCTCGCTTTGTTTCCATATCTTCTGCCGAACAAACAATGAGAATCTCCAAAGGTGCTTTAATATCCTCATCATCAAAGGATATGCAATCACCTGAAATATTACCTGCATCTATCCTAAACAATGTTTTAGGATTTAGGCTAAGATTTTCCTCAATTATTGCAACATGTGTTCCTCCATGTTTATAACGGATAGAAACTGATGCGTTTTTTGCTGTTTTCATACCTCTATTTGTTATGTTTAATATTAATTCGGCCTCAATAAGCTCCAAATCCATAACGAGTTTGGGCCTCAAATACCAATCCCTCAGCGCTTGCCCATAAATCCCTATTAGTGCCCCCATAGTTGTTGAGACAAAAATCAAAACTATGTATGCCCAATCTTCCAAATAATCATCTCTTTTTTAATTCAAATAGCATCTTGATAGTATTTGTGTTCCTGCCTTGTCTAAGTTGATGTATGTGCCCGTACATTAAGTAGCCTCCGATAATCATCGATTGAAGAAGTTGTTTTATTAATCTGGCTCTGACAAGTCGTCTAACTGATATTCCGCAAATAATAAGCTGATATGTCAATGATTTTCTGCATTATGCGGAGGCGGGTACCCGCGCATAGTATTGCCGCCGCCAAATTTTGGAACCCCTCCCATTTCCACCATTGTGTCTATTTCATATATCAATATGATTTCAATTTTATGCAATATTTTGGTACCGGTAAATCTTAAGTTTACATACTATCAAGTTTATACTCTACTACAAAAAAATTACAATGGAGTATATTGATTTAAAATGCCAACTGTCAAAAAGGAGGAACTTGGTCAAGAACATTTGCTTGTTCTATATGCAGTTAGCAAAGCCCCAAATGGAGTACAAACAAAGACTCACTATCAAAAAATGATGTATATTGTTCTGAAGATTTTGGGAAATGATCCTAAAACTGGCGCAGGGTATCGGCCCCATCATTTTGGCCCATATAGTGCAATGGTTGACAGCTGGAGAGACGAACTGATCAACACAGGATATTTGGTAAAAAATAGCGCTGAGCGAATACGAATAGAACCGCAAGTTAAAAATGATATAGATAAAATTGTTTTAAAAGATGATCTTACGATGATGAAAATTAATGAAAGCGTGAAGTTTATTAGTTCGCTTTCATATGATGAGTTGCTTCTCTATATTTACTCAGACGATGTCCAAAAAGGAGAGGGAATGTCTGATAATTCTGACGAAAAGAATAGGATATTTGGAAATCGCCTTACTATAGCAACTAATATGGTAAAAACCGGTAAAGTTTCTATTGCAAGAGGTGCAGAACTTGCCGACATAGATGTGATGACATTTAGAGAAGGCCTCAATGGGAAGTCCTAATATGTCAACAATAAAGATAATGGACACATGCACATTAATCAATGTATTTGACATGATTGACCTTGACCTCAGTAGCTGCCTGCAAGGGTATCAAATAGTTGTGACTGATCATGTGGTCTCAGAATATACGAGAAAAATACCGAGGTCGATTCCAAAATGTCTGTCGGTTGTAGGAATGAATGCGACAGATTTGCTACTAATGAATGAAATGGAATTTATGTTTCCACAGTTAGGAATCGGTGAGAGGTCAGTCTTTGTTTTCGCATTGGGGGTGGCTCTGAGGGGACATAAAGTTGTTGTTTTAAGTGATGATAAGAGTGCAGTTAAGAAATTTTCCAACACAGCAAAAGAAAAAGCCATGTCAGAAAGATTTCCTGGATCTGAAAATATTGTGTGGGGCGACACCCTATCGTTACTCGATAAATTTGTGGAAAAGGGGAAGATTACTCGTACACAATCAAACCAAGCATACAAGATAATTAAGAATTAATTCCAACCTATGCCACCAAAATCAAGAGTGGTTTGAGCGGACATATTGGTATATTCGGATGCGCCGCGTTTCTTTTTCGCTAACGCCAAGGCAGTCCCACTCTCGAGAATTTCCTTTTTTACTATATCTGCCTCTTTGTTAATCTTTTTGTGGTTGTCTTTGTTTATCTCTTCTCTGCTACGGCCACCCATCATGCCATCATAATAAATCCAGTCTTCTTGGCTGAACATTTTTGCAATGCCTTCTTTCCCTCCACCCCCGCGCATGTGAAAGTTTCCAAGAATATCTATGCCATCCACAAAAGACAACAGGTCATCGGCGGGCTTTATGTCTTTATAGTTATGTGATTTTTTCATATTGATTTGATATAGCAGGGATTCCTCGTGAAACCCACCATCTACAAGTTTTTTTGCTAAGCTTCGGATAATGTGTGCTTTCCCTGGAGCTTGGCAGGCCTCATAGTCCAACACAAAAGAAGTAATACCTTCTTTGAAGTACTTATCTACTAGCACATCAATGACAAACTGCGTACGATTCATAGGGATATTTCCCATTATAAGTTTCCCATTAATGCGCCTGACTTCTTCGATATACCTTTTTGATATAGACCACAAACTGGTTGGAAGATCGGTTTCATTGGTCGATTTGAGTATTCCATCCCATCTTGGTACGATAATAATGTCCGAGTTAGGGTGTATTCTGTTTTCAAGATCACAGAGAGATCTGTCTGAAATTGACACATCTCGGTATTCTGGTATAACGAGATTTACAGTATTGCTCTTACATTTTCCTGGCAATCTGTCTAAGTCGGTTCGACCTTCTCTGGATTCGCGTATAAGTTCCTCATCAACAGGTTGGTACACTTCAAGCAGATGGTAGTCAGATGGAGAATTCAGTGTTTTGAAGGGAGTCAAAAATCTTTTTTCACCTAGCCTAACATCCATTACTCTAGCAATACCCAACTTATCATCGGGCCTCATCAACTTTACTTTGTAGTTTGCCATAAGACTATCCTGCTTTTTATGCTACCTTGTTTCCCTTTGGCGCAAGGTGCGCCTGAACCTACCAACTTTATAGCGAAACGGAGTACACGACATAAAGCATTTTCGGGAACATCTTCACTTTGTTCGCCCTCATGTTCACCTTTACTCACATTGATATCTGGCTGTTGTATGATTATTATATGAATACAGTGAACACGAAATGGAATATCTAGGAATTTGAAAATGATAAGAGTTGGCGGTCAATCCCCTTCAGACCCGCTTATCGATTATTGTGATTTGAGTTCTCTTTGTCAAAACGTAACGGCAATAAGAAAACTTTCTCTTGCATTTATTGAGAGGGGTCTAATTTGTTATTGTAGTGTTCAGACACTGATTTTGAAGAAGTTCATCTGGATGTGCCCTGTTCTTCATCTGCATGCATTTTCCGTATCTCTTCTTCCGGTAAGGCTTTCAAAAGTACCACATGCGGTCTTCCCATGATATCTATTATCTGACAGTCCACGCCATAGACATACCTTATCGTCTCTGCGGTCAGCACCTCTTCTGCCGTACCTACTTTGTAAACTATTCCAGGAGTGGCCATGATTATGACCTTGTCCGCATATTTTGAAGCGATATTCAGATCATGGCTGACCATTATGATCGTGAACTTGTTCTCTATGGCTAAGTCTCTGAGCCTCTCTATTACCACCAGCTGATGCCTTACATCCAGATTCGAGGTGGGCTCATCAAGTATCAGGATGTCGGGCCTCTGCGCCAATCCCCTTGCGATCATCGCTCTTTGATGCTGGCCTGCCGACAGCTCGCCGAAGTTCCGTATTGCAAGGTGCTGTATGCTCATCACTTCCATGGTGTCGTACACGACCTTCAGATCCTCTTCCGAATATGACCACTTCTGGTACGGATGTCTTCCCATCAGCACGGTTTCCATTACCGTCATCGGAAAGAAATCGTTCGAGGCCACTGGCACATACCCCATGAACTTCGAGAGGTCCTTGTACTTTAACTCCTCGATGTCCTTCCCTCCCAGAACCACTTTCCCGGAGGTCGGCTTTAGGAGCTTGTTTATGCAACGGATCAGTGTGGATTTTCCGACACCGTTCGGGCCGATGATGCACACAAGACCTGGTTCGTCAATGACGATGCTGATCTTGTGCAGAACTTTTCCCTCATCGAAGGAGAAATCGACATCTTCTATCACTACATCCATTTTTACCATATCTCCTTCCGTTGTTTGATCAGCAGATACAAGAACAGCGGACCGCCGAGGAATGCCGTGACAACTCCGACCTGAAGGACGGCGGGTGCGATTATTGTTCTTCCCACAAGGTCCGATATCAAAACAAGCATTACGCCGAACGTTGCTGATGCGGGTATCAGAAATTTATTATCCGAACCTATGAACAGCCTTGCCACATGCGGAGACACAAGTCCGACGAATCCGATGATGCCGGTAAAACTCACTATGCTTGCCGTTATCAATGAAACCGTCAGGAGCGATATTATCCTTATCTTGTTGGCATCCACTCCCAGGGACTTGGCGCTCTCGTCTCCCGCCGACAGAATATTAAGTTTGTTTGACAGCAGCGCGAGAACTATGATCCCCGCAGAGGTAACTGCAAATGATATCGGTATGCTGTCCCATGTAGCAGTGCTCAGTGTCCCCACTTGCCAACTGTAGACCGCTGCCAGATCATCTGGGTCTGACATAAGCATAAGCACCGTTGTTATTGCGTTGAATACATACATTATAGCTATCCCGGACAATATCATGGTGGTGGGAGAGACTTTTCTGAGTCCGGAGATGACCACTATCAACAGGACCGGGACTAACGAGAAAATGAACGCATTGGCCACAATCGCTCCTCTGCCTCCTGCAACGGTCAGTCCCAAAATGATCGCTATGGTCGCGCCGAATGATGCTCCCGAGGAGATGCCTGTTGTATAGGAATCGGCAAGCGGGTTTTTCAGAACGCTCTGCATTGTGGCGCCCCCGACCGCGAGTCCGGCGCCTACGACCGCCCCAAGCAAGATCCGCGGCAGCCTTACATTCCAAACGATGACGTCCTTTGTCGGATCGAGGATATTTCCCTGCAAATGGTCAACAAGTATCCGGAAGCATTCCCCAAACCCAATATCATATGTGCCTATGGTCAGTGCGTATACCGCCACGACCAACGAGACCATAAGACAGATGATGATGAAAACATACTTTCTCCATATGTATTTCCTGAATTGCCCCGACACGCTACTGAAGGAAAAATCTGAATCGATCTCCGCATTGTTTCCTTTTTGCAACCTCATGATAACAACCGCTTTTAGAAAAAAAATAAAGATGTTTGAAGGCGGCCCGTCACCCAACGTACAAGTATGCCCCGTTTACATTGACATCAAAATAGTCATCGCTTGACGGAGATATGCCTTTGTTCAGCAGCGTGAATCTGTCTACCAGTTCCTGCAGCTTGGCATATGAATCAATGTCCGAGAACTCATCCTCATAAATTTGGCACGCTATCATCAAAGCAAGGGTTGTCTGGAACAGCCCCGACGTTAGTCCCGCCGCGGAAACCATGATGTTGCCTTGTTTGTATGCGCTTGTGGTCGTCAGATAAGCTGTCCACTTGTCGTAGGCGTCTTTCTGATCTGTTTTTGTCTTGAACAGCCCGCTGTTGTGCAGCATCAGTATGTAGTCTGGATTCTTCGATAACAAATACTCTATATCTGTGCCATAGTACATTTCCTCTGAGAGAATGGCGCCGGAATTGATGCCGGATGCAAGATTGTTGAGGCCTGCGATCACGCTGCATTCATAGCTTCCGCTGCCTCTGCATTCTATCTCGACATCAAGAGCCGACGCCCCGGCCGAATAATATGTGACAAGGATCGATTTCCGCTCTGAAGCAGACGGGAGTCGCTCATCAATCAGATTCATAATGTCATTGACATATGCCATGTACTCATAAGCGGCATCGACATAGCTTTTGCTGCCTAACAGATAGGCAAGGGTCAGATATGCAGATGCAACATTGTTCCCCTCCCAAAGCGGAAGTCTGATCATATTTATCTTCGTTGTTTCTGTGTACCGGTCTTCGATACCTACAAAATAAATGTTGGCTGAACCGCATATGATGGTGTCCACACCGATGGACAGCATGGTCTCAAAGTCATAAGCAGTACCGAACCCGCTTCCGAAGGAACGTATCCCCGAACCTGCCAAAGCCTTTCCGTATTGTCCGGAGTTTATGCTGTTGAGCGTACTGCTGTCTGCATAATCGATGAGGCCCTGGGCTCCGATGGCTATCAGTCCCTGAAGTGTCGGCCAATATTGTATTGCGACCGATTCAATTGGCCCTTCTATGCACGCATATTTGCCATTGAGGTCTAAATACCACATACTCTCTGCCCGGAACTCCATTATTTCTCGGACCTTATCTATATCCTTCTGGTCGATCACTCCGTCTCTGTTGGCGTCTGTTAAAGGTGTCTTTTCTTCCTTACCGTCTATTGTTGCCTGTATATGCTCGATGTCCCTCTCATCAAGATAATTGTTTAGATCTGCGTTGCCGCACACATTCAGGCGCATCGTCTCTTTCGTGGTAGACTGCAGGGGCAGCCTGTCTGAGTTGTCTTTTAACAGAAATACTGCCCCGGCTCCTGCGGCCACAACAATGGCCACGATTATGATAGCAATCATTTTGTTATTCATTGATATCGTGAGTTGGACGTATATTCCAATATAAGAATCATCTCAACTTATACTATATAAAACTCTCAAATATTTAGAGGCCTCCTTATTAAAAAAATTAGATTAATCTCGCTTGCTGAGGATCGTGTGATTTTACCGGTTATGAATAAAAATGCTTAATTTCCGCTATGAAAAAGCCGTTCAATAATATTTGTCTATACCGCCATAGCCAGGAATCATTTTCCCTTTCCTTGTTTTATCAACGAAGTTGTTCAGACGCCTCGCAAACTCATCGGGTCTTTTACGGGCAGCGTCAATGTAGGCGATCCGTATCCGTTTGTATGAATCTGAAAACTGCTGAAAATATCTCCAGGCAGTTTCGTCTTTTTTGATGGCTTCGAGGATGTCCTCAGGATAGACGAATTCTTCGCTCAATATTTTTTCAACGCCCTCTTTGAGTGTCGGATGGATCATTCTTTCTTTTGAAAGCCAACGGAGCCGTTCCTTATTAGCTTGAGAATAACTGCTTTTCGGATTGCGCAGAGAAAACTTCTGGATCTTGTGAGTATCGTCAAGTACCTTTACTGTACTGTCGATCCAGCCGAAACATAAGGCTTCTTCGACGGCGTCGTTATATGATATCGTATTTTCTCCGGAAGCTTTCAGTGGAAAAACGAACCAGACTTCTTTTTTCTTGTCGTGGTTGTCTTGTAACCATTCCCGCCATTCTGCTCTGGCATTGAACCTGCACGGCGCAACATTGTTTTCCATGAATCAACACCTTATCTGTCTTTTACCGCTTTCCGGGTTTGTATGCCTTGAGGTATTTCACTAGATCCTTGTCTGCATCCGTCCATTCCGGTGTCAGGCCGTTCTTCATATATTCGTTGTACCAGTCTGCGGCCTCTTTCATGTAGGGTTTCATATCCAGTTTCTTTTTGATGATTATTTTTGTATTATCGTCATTGGGGGCCCAAAGCTTAGGTCTGTCGTAATCGGCTTCCTCCAAGAATCCGACCAGAAATACGATACTGTCCAAGCGGGAGAGCTCCGCATACAGCGACGCCTGCAGCATGTACTGCTCTGCCACATTGGTATAATTTCCATTTTCATCCATCCATTTCTCTCTTTCGCCGGAGGTCTTGATCTCCAGGATGGCGTTTCTCTTGCCATCGGCTGTTACGTAACCGTCCACAAGCCCGCCGAATACGTTCTCATTGTGGAAATGGTCATAGCCGCACATCTCTCCGGGGACCGGTTCTTCTATGGCCGCCTTGAATCCCTCGGGAAGACCCAGCAATGATATGAGCAAGGAAACATTCTTCCCGAGATGCGACCTGAGCACAGGTTCAAGGACATTGCCTGCCTTGACATATTTTGTTCTGATATCCTCGCGATAGATACCTGCAAGGTCCAATGCGACCGAGAACGGTGTCTGGAAATCGCCTTTCCCCAGGATCGGAGCAAGTCTTGTTCCTGTGATCTTCTTAATCTTGAACGGATCAAAATAGACAATTCTTTCAACATCGTCGATATCCTCGATCCTGTATCTGCCGTCGTACGCCATGCAAGAGAATGGCCCGCGGAGGATTTTATGGTGTCGGGCCTCTTTTTCATCTAGAATAACAAACCTCACCCGAACATTCGGAGTATGTGTCAACCTCCGAACAACCGTTACGTTTTATCGAATCATCTGGTTGCCAAGCGTTTAAACGCATAAAAACACTATACGGATTCGGTGATTGTACGATAAGATACAAAACTGAAATAATGAGAACATCCTTCAAACTAGTTACATCATCTATCAACGAGAAAGAAGTGGAAGAATTGAACGAGCTGATAGCCAAAAGACAATCGGAGGGCTGGGAGCTCGTCACATATTCTTTCATGGGCGGCGGCGGGGGGAGCGATTTCGGCAGGGGCATACTTATAACATATAAGAGAGAGTGAACGGACAACAGGCTGCAGATGGAATCGGAGATACAAATGTCTGGTAGCGACATAGCCAGCGATTTGATAAAAGGAATTTTTGATGATTACATAAAAGAATCTCGACCGGAATTTATGCCTGAAAATTCCGATGATCCGCTTATTCGGCTGCTAAACTACTATAGGATATGCGCCGATGTGATTCAAAGAAAAGGACATCTGCCAAGAACAACCTATGATGCAGATGCCCGCTACTATTTCACTTTGGAAGGTCACACAGCGTATGGCAACAAGAAACGCGCACTGAGAGGCGACATAATGGTTTCCTTCTGGACACCATATAATGCGGCGCTTATAGAGAGGGGGCTGACACCACCCGATCCAGATAAAAAATCTTTTGGGAAATGTTTTGAGGATATTGATTTTTTAATTGCCAACGCAGAAGAAGATGGCTTTTGTGAAGTGAACAGGGTTTTTCGCCCATTCGCGGAAGTCTACCATTCTCCGGGCAATTTTCTCTTTCTTCCTCCGCCCGACCCAGACGGCAGAATGAACAATGTTCGGTATAGCTGTTCAAAAGATAAGATAGATGAAACACTCTATCACTGTTTCTCAGGCAGCGACCGCAAATTAGCAAAGTACTTCGGCACAGACAAAGCTTTGTATGATTGGATATGCGAACAGAATTTGAATTCTGGTCTGCTTTTTAAAAACAAAGAGGTTGCCCGTGACAAGATAATATGCCTCAGCGGCCATGGAGACATACATCTGGGATACCCCGAGATGGCGAAGCGCGGACTGCTGGGAACATTCATTGAGAATGTCATTAAGTTGATCAATGAACGCAATGGCGAATGATGTGCAACCAATGGTGGTCTTTTTGTACGCCCTTCCCCATACATTTTTCCATGGTGTGCCGTCAGAACCTAACTGTCACGGAAGATGTCGGTGAGATCCTGAATGCCATGGCTGGGTATCTGTTAGGCGATGAGGAATTTAAGAAGATTTTCGAAGAGAATCGAAATAGATTCGAGAAATGTATGAAGGAGAAAACATACACTTTAGATTATCACATCCGCGGGCTGGTCTATTCAAAATTATCTCAGGGAGCAAAATGGTCCAGCATCGAAAGAAAACTGGAAGATATCGACCGGGCATTCTATGATTGGAACACCGATAAAATACTTGAGGAGCTGGAACGCGGCAGAGGTTGGGAATACTTCTTTGAAGAACTCAGAAAAATCCAGGTCGGAAGATTCAGAAAGAAGCTTTGCGAGAGCTTACATGACAACATCATAACAATCAGGGACCTTCTGAAAATACATTCCGCCGAAGGCCCTGAATATTTCGAAGAATGCGTGAAAGGACTTAGAGGCTACGGACCGGCCCTCGTAGCAGAGTACCTGATCTACGTCGGTGTTGACAGGATCAAGCCGGATGTGCATGTCAAGCGTTTTCTGAAAAGGGTTTTCGGCATAGAGCCGTCCAGCGACATTGATATTATTGAATGGGGAAAAGAAGCAAAGAACAAGACGGGACTCTGCCTCAGCAATATCGATTGGATAATCTGGGAATTCTGCAGATCTGTTGATGCAGGGCAGAGTGCTCATTCGGGCATCGAGAGACCGATTTGCACCGATGAACCCAAATGCGGACTCTGCTGCATAAGAGAATCGTGCAAATATCATAGAGAGCGTCAACGCATCATGTCTGTATCCAATTGAAATATGATTAACGCCGTTGAGTATGAAAAGACAAGAGGTTGTTGAGATGAAAAAGACAGGCACATGTCCGAAATGCAGCAGCAAAAAGGTCCTTGACAGCGACAAACCCTATCCTAAGACCGTGGTACATCGATGGGTGTGCATGGAATGCGGATTCGTCGAATGGTATGCTGGCGAAGAATACTTGCAGATCGTGCAAAAGATGATCGATAAGGGAAAAGTCTGAACGCAATCGCCAGATTCCACAAAAAAGTTAATCATCCCTGCGATGATTACTCTCAAGGCATACTTTGAACACCATTTTGGTTACAGCAGCGATATTTGTTTTCACATATGCTCTTATTTCGGTCGGTAATATTCCGAAACTCAAGATTGACCGCGGCGTTGCGGCGGCTGTCGGCGGCATTCTGGTGATCCTGTTCGGACTTGTTTCTTTAACAGACCTTCCGGAGTATGTCGATCTGAATGTGATCTTCCTCCTGCTGGGGATGATGATGCTGGTGGCGGGTCTCGAATTCTCAGGGTTCTTCCGCATCGTCTCCGATTTTCTTATCAGATTCTCAGGCAGCAAAATAAGGCTGCTGGCATATGTGATGATCATATGCGCAGTGCTTTCCGCTGTTGCTCTGAACGACGCTGTTGTTCTGATCTTCACTCCGATTGTGATAAGATGCTGCAGATATACCGATTCCAACCCGATCCCATATCTTATCGGCGTGATGTTCTCTGCTAACATAGGAAGTCTCGCAACATCTGTCGGCAATCCTCAGAACGCTTACATAGCATCTGAAGCGGGGCTTTCTTTCATAGAATTCGCCGCTCATGCCTTCCCTGTTTCTCTGCTGTGCCTGCCGATAGCTTTCCTTTTCATACTCCTGATCTTCAGAAAGAACCTGACTGCCGACACTCCCTCTCAGCCGCTCGGCGCAGATATGGAGGTAGATCGATTCAGGCTGTGGGCGACCGTGGCGATAATGCTCGGCGCATTGGCGGGATTCGTTGTGTCCGGACCGCTTGGCATCCCGATCTATGTCATCGCATTGACCGCGGGGATCTTGGCACTTGCCGTTGTTATGTCAAAATCCGCAAAGAATGCGGTTTGGGTTGCAAAGAAGGTCGATTGGCGTATACTCGTGTTCTTCATCGGCTTGTTCGTACTTATGGGCGCAGTCACCGAGTCCGGGCTTTTGGCTCAGATAGCCTCTGTGTTCCCTGGATTCGGAGACGGCGAGACCCCGTCCATAATGAGCGTAACCGCTTTCTCCGCTGTCCTTTCCAACCTTGTCAGCAACGTGCCCGCGGTCATGCTTATAGGAAATATGCTTCCGGAAGGCAACATTATGCTCTGGATCGCTCTCGCCGCCTCTTCCACCTTAGCAGGCAACGCCACTCTGATAGGTTCCGCCGCCAATGTGATAGTATCGGAACGCTCTGAGCGCGAGGGCGTGCATTTCAACTTCTGGAAGTTCGCGTTGATCGGGGTGCCTGTGACACTCGTCACGCTGTTCATCGCGGTGGGCATCCTGACGCTTTTGTCCTGATCGCATGCCGCAAACAGCCAATCATTTTATCCCGATTCGAATATGCACCCAGCAATGAAAAGATACGATCTCGTATGTTTCGATATGGATGGTGTCCTTACCGCCCTGAGAAGCTCGTGGCACTGGCTCAACCTGTGCCTCGATGTTGACAACGACGAAACATACAGAGCGTACATCAGCGGAGAGATCGACCAGCCGGAGTTCATGAGGAGGGACATCTCTCAGTGGAAGGCTGTAAAACCGGACATAAGGATCTCGGACCTCATAAGATTCTTCCAGAATATGCCGCTCACCGAGGGGATACAGGAAACGGTCGCATGCCTGAAAAGCAACGGGATCCGCTGCGTCATCGTCAGCGGCGGCGTGGACATCGCCGCAAGGATGATCGCGGAAGAGTTCGGATTCGACGATTACGTTGCGGACGGGATATGCAGCAACCCGGACGGGACCCTTACCGGAGAAGGGATGATGAACGTCGACCTTAATGACAAAGGCATCAGCGTCAGACGCTTCATTGAAAAATACGGGACCACAAAGGACAGGACGGTCTCGATAGGGAATTCCTACACCGATATACCGATGTTCAGGGATTCCGGGGTATCGATCGCCTTCAACCCGACTGATGATTTCACAAAGGAGGCTGCGACGTATGTAGTGCAATCCGGCAACATCTCAGATGTTCTGGATCATATCCTCCCCTGCGATGACTGTCAATCCTTGTCGAAATCGAATCCGTCCTGATCGTCGTCCTCTTCCAGATCAAGGACGTCATATCTCTTCTTCCTGATCTTGCCGTATATCCTCGTGATTTCCCTCGCCTCGGCGGACCCGTTCTTTATCAGGCGCTCTTTTGTCTTTATCGCATGGACAAGGGCATCGAACTCATCGAATGTAAGGATCATTCCAGTTGCGAACTCATCCTCCGGCTCGGCTTCGGTCCTCACCGAATAGGTCTTTTGCCCATCGTTGACGGACACCTTGACGCTGAGCACGTCGAACTGTTTGACCCAGAGTGCTTTGATCTTATCTGCCTGGAACTTCTTTCCTTTCTTGCCGTCCTCGGTCTCTATGTGAGTTATGCATACTCTCCTTTCGTCTTCGAGATAGAACTCATCTCCGATGGACAGTATCTCGTTCGACATCAATTCGGTCTCGATCGTCTCCGTCACATCGCCGTCGCTGAACAGCACCTTCACTCTGAGGGGCTCCGGGATCCTTACCGTATCGGAGAACACTCTCCCGCACTCGGAACATCTGAATGTGCCGGTGATGTTGCCCTTCCCCTCCCTTCCTTTCAGTATATCATGCTCTGTGAGATCATCACAGTTAGGACATGGGATGTACAGATACTCCTCCATCTCTTCTCTTTTTGCCACTTTTATCACCTGTTCACCAAGAAAGGGGGATCGTGCCCCGGTACTATCACATCAGCATACTTGGTTATCATCTTTAAACTTTCCAGTGCAAGTCCTTCATCGGTGTTTATCGCCGGAGGCACCATTCTCTCATAGTTGCCGTATTTCGGTATCGCATCGCCGGCGATCACATACTTTTTATCTGCTTTGACGAAGACGCTTATCGAGCCTTTTGTGTGCCCGGGAGTATGGACGATCTTCACCCCAGTAACGATCTCTTTGTCAACATCCAGCGGCTTAGCGCTTTCTACCGCATCGCACTCATCCGGATGTATCAGGATGTCTGCGTTCTCGAACATGCCGTTGTTCCCGACATGGTCGAAATGGCAGTGCGTCAGCACCACCGTATCAACATCCTTCGGAAAAACGCCTATCTGTTTGAAGGCTGTTTTTATGGCAGGCCTCATGTAATGGGTGCTGGTGTCGACCACGATCATCCTCTCATCCGTTCTGATGAGAACAGACGAGGAATGTGCATCGAACACCTTCCCGTTCTCATCTCTCTGAAGGCTTCCGATCGCCAGTACATCCAGTTTTATCATGCAGAGAGAATATCACTCCAACTTGAATTATATTGCCGTGCTCCTTCGCTTTGAGACCGGATCATTTGACGATCCAACGTCCGCCCTTCTTTCCGCCCGTTCTTTCCAGTCTGCCTCTGTCTCTAAGCCTCTTCACGGCCGCCTCGACTTTTGATTTAGGTATGCCTGTCTCTTTGGATACCTTTTCAATGGATATGCCGTTGTCTAATGCCATCAGCCCAAGAATCTTCTCTTCCTCCGATATGGCTGAAGTCTTGGGATCCATTTTCATTATAAGAGTAACCTTCACTGTTGGCGGATTCAGGCTTTCTTCGATCAGAGGTTGCTCAAAGCCGTTCTTTTTCCATATCTCCATTATGCGATACAGGCCGCTGCCCGCTCTTTCCACCGCACCGACCAGCGAGAACATTTTTGCAAGAGTTGGATTGCGGGGGTCGCTGTATCCTCCTTCTTCCGCCTCCTGTATCGGTATGCGGAACAGACCCGGATTCCTCACTGTTACGACATTCGGCCTCACCTCTATCCTAACTCCCATGCGGCCGCGGTAGTCTGCATGCACCAATGCATTAATGAGAGATTCTCTGAGTGCTTTGTCTATATCTGTATCATTAACTCTTCTCCAATCCTCACCGATTGCAAAGGGCCGACCTGTTGACATCCCTAAGCGATTGCTCACACTCGTGTAGAAATCAAATACGTTCCCTGTCCACTGGCCATCGCCAGAAACGATGCGGTATTCCCATTCCACTCCTGGTTTCATATATTCGATATAATCGAGCTTATAATCTGACACTTCACAGGTTATTCTGTATTCCATGCCAAACATCAGAAGACCTGCCAACGTCGGATGCAGATTACCGTCTTCGCCTTTCTTTGCAGCTCCAATGAGTCTAAGGAACTCATTGTCCGGAACGGTGTTCCAGATGTGTTTCTCATCTCCAAGTCTCATGAACGTTCTGTATCTTGAGAGGGTGCTGCGGTCAATGTCACCCATATCAAAATCTTCAAGGACAGATGTATCAATTGGCATATCTGCACTTTCTCGCATCATTCCTGCAATCTCGGGTTTAGTGCAGCGATAGTCGTTCGGCCCATTGCGACGGAAGGTGCCTCCGTTCATCCTGTCGTTTATGTATATCGGACAATCATGCCTATCGGCACGAGGGATGTTTATGATCACCAGTTTTTTTCCATTGTGTTCCGCGATCTTCACATCATCCGATTTGAGAACATTGCAGCTCACCTTCTGCGGGTTGTTGACCGTGTTCCATACCTCATTCACTATTTTATCGGTGTTTTTGATGCCTTTTACCAACAACCTGCCGTCTTCCGTCTCCTCCAGACCAAGGACAATAGTACCTCCGAAAGAGTTCGCAAAAGCGGAGTAAGATTCCCATACGCTCAGCGGTATACCGCCGCTTGCCGATTTTGCTTCAAAGGATGCGCCCTCTTCATTTAGACAGTAATCGCCGCCAAACAACAAGTCCATAATCATTTATTCCTAAACTAATATTTATGTTTTATCTTTATTTTTATCTTTTTTATCTTACATATCATGGTTTTTATCTTAAAAATTATCTTTTTTATCTAGAATTTTATCTTTTTATCTTGAGCATATTGGTTAATCTCCCGGGGACAACATTTGTTCTTACCATCCGTGCTTTTGTAAAAAGAAATTGAAAAATTATATCTCAATTCAAGGAGTTAAGTGTCTCTTCGACACGTGCCGAATTTTTGCAATAATTTCCAAAAATTACATTTTTGACCACGTTTTTCTGCCAAATCCATAGGCACGAACCACGTTACCATACTCCTGCGATTCGTTTTCTTGTCTGAATCGTCACTTTTTGATGAAAACTATACGATTTTCTTCAAAATTCAAGAAACTATTTTGCGACGTGTCGAAGAGGCATTGGGCTTTAATGTGAAAATGCATTAGAAAATTGAGATTGTTTATATGGAAAGGATTATAATTGGGGGACGCAGAAAACTTGCATTTGCACTCCTGATCGCCATGATGGCCTGTTTCATTGCGGCTATCACCACCATACTGCTGATAAAACTCAATGTATTTGCGTTCATACCTCTGTTGCTCCTTATCTCGAAGATATTTTCTCGTGGAGTTTCGCCCGCCCAGCGTTCGATAGAGAACTGATCGTAATCGACGATTATGGCATTACAGTCAATGGCAACGTGATGCTCGGCCCCATACCCTGGGACTGTGTGCTAGATGTAACGGTTATCAAAATGATGTTCGAAAAACATCTGAAAATAAGATTGACTAATATGTCCAAATTTGAGGAGATCTTTGGCAAGGAAGCCGTGCGTGATAAGGTCGAGAAGAACAAAAGGTTCGGCGAGAAATGCATACGAATTAGTCTTGAAATTTGTAACCTGCGCGGAATCGATATCGTTTCGCTAATCAACAAACATGCAGGAGACAGTGCAAAATGATGTTGCCTGTTACTATTTTGGCTATATCTGCGCACTTTATACTCTCTGCCGATGAAGTACAATCTCAAACATATCATTAAAGAAAAGAATGCATCTGGCTCTTTTCGTACAATAACTTTCTTCTAAAAATTATCAGATTCCCGCCGATTATCAATAAGGGTATATGCATTCTGGTTAAACTCTCAATAAGTCTTTAATTTTGAAAGATAATATATAGTAGATAAATTTCAACAGGCCATGGTAGCGGGAACTCTGAGAGATGCATTTTCGTATTGAAACATGCTCCGTCGCTCGGGCGAGTAATTAAGGTGGTTAAATGGAAAGAATAGTGATCAACGGCCGCAAAAAAATGGCATATGTGACCATAATCTTCCTTGCAGTTTTAGTCATTGTATGCATTATCGGAGTACTGCTCGGTACATGGGGAGTCGGTAGTCTGATTTTCCTACCCATATGGACAATGATTTCATATGTTAGCGTCCGCCGTTTGCTTGAGAAAGAAATTATCGTGATTGAAGATTGTGGACTTACGATCAATGGCACCGTAATGCTCGGCCCCATACCATGGGACTGCGTATCCCGTGCAGAGCTAGTTAGAATAGCACTCGAAAAGCATCTGAAAATAAGACTGACCAATATGTCAAAATTAGAGGAGGTTCTCGGAAAAGATGAGGTGCAAAATAAGGTTTGACTTTTCTCCTCCCTTACCTCTCAGCTTGCGAACTGCGCGGAATCGATATCGTATCGATTATCAATGAACGCGCTGGGGGTCGCGTGAATTGATATCATAGGTTGCAACCTTCAATTATATCTGCGTACATCTATCGCCCTCCGATGAAGTACGCTCCAGAGCTAACCGTTGAAAAGGATGAGGATGTCTATCCTCCCTCGGACGACAGCTTTCTTCTGATAAGGTCGTTCGAGGTCCGCGCCGGCGAGAGGGTATTGGAAATAGGGTGCGGTTCCGGGATCGTCTCAATGCATTGCGCGCTTAACGGCGGGATCGTTGTATGCGGAGACATCAACAAGAAAGCTGTGGAGCTGACAAAAAAGAACATGGCCCTGAACTCATTGGATGCGGATGTCGTTGAGACGGACCTCTACTCCAATATAAGGGGAAAATTCGATACGATAATCTTCAACCTCCCGTATCTCCCGGTCAGCGAAGAAGGAGATCTGGCACTTGCGTGGTCCGGCGGGGAGGACGGTCTCGGGCCTCTTCCTGATCTTATCTCCGGCGCACATGGTCATCTTCTGCCCAGCGGCAGGCTGATCGTTGTTGTGTCATCCTTGATGGAACAGGATGCTCTGCGGTCTGTTCTTGAGGGGCTTACAGTAAAGGTCTTGTCCGAACTCCCTCTGTTCTTTGAGAGGCTCAGCGTACTTGAGATCAGCCTATGAGTTTCTTTATCTCTTTTGCAAGTAGATCATTCGCCTGCTTTCCGTCGATCTTCCCTCTCAGCGCGCTCATCACCGGCCCCATTAATGGGCCTATGGCATCCAGCCCTTTGGACCTTACGAACTCCTCGCGCTCTTTTACCAGTGCGGCAATGATCCCGACAGCCTCGTCGCTGTCGACAGACTCCATGCCCAATTTGGAGATCGCTCCTTCCGCGTCGGAGCCTTCGGCCATCTCTTTCAGCAGCGACGGCAGCGCCTCCTTCGAGAACCTGTTCTCTTTCAAAAGAGCGAACAGCTCTATTATCTTATCTTCATCGATCGAATCCGGACTTAGTCCTTCATGTTCCAGCTCTGTGTATGTGTTCGTTAGGGCGGTCGCCGCTGCGGCTGTCATTCTGGTTCTCTCGGATATCCTGACGAACAGTTCGTCACGGCTCTGTCTTACCAGCTGATTCGCCTGCTGCGCGTTTATGCCATATGAGGACACGAGTCTCTTCTCGATCTGCTCCGGGAACTCCGGCATGTTCTCCCTGATGTTGTTCAGTCTTTCTTCTGTCATCAGCATCGGCGGCACATCCGTCTCCGGGTACATCCTTGCCGCTCCCGGAAGAGGCCTCGAATATCTTGTGGTGCCGTCCGGCAGCGGGTCCCTTGTCTCCTCCGGCACGCCTTCGATTGCGGCGTTCGCCCTTCCCACTGCTATCCTCAGCGCGTCTGTCGCCTTCTTCTCCTTTGCGGCACATATCACAAATGCGTCTTCTGACGACAGTCCCAGGTATGTTTTGAGAGAATCGACGAACTCCTTTTCTATTCCATAATTCGGAAGCTCGTCGGAGTGGAATATCCCTTTTACCCCCATGGTCCTGGCATACTGCGCCATTTCTGACCCCAGTCTCAATTTCCCGCCGTCGCCGTTCAATACTCCGGAAAAGCCGGGAAGTTTCACGGCAATCACTTTCCCTTTTTCTTCGAGCGCTCCTTTGATGACCTTCGATCCGCTCTTTGAGAACATTTCGGTCACATCGGCCGGAAGGAATTCTACCGGCTTTGCGCCTCTGCCGTTCAGGATGTCCTTTACCCTGATGAGCATCTTCTGCCTTTCCATCTCATTCCTTACGTAATCCGGAAGCAGCCTGAGCTCCTGAGCTCCTTTGATCTCCACCCTTGCCCCTCTCGGGATAGAGATGTTGACGTCTTCTCTGATGGTGCCTATGCCGCGCTTTACTCTCTTTGTCGCTCTCAGGATGGCTCCGATCCTGAGCGCCACTTCCATGACCTCTTCCGGCGTCTCCATGTCAGGCGCCGTTGCCACTTCTATGAGGGGGATCCCCAGTCTGTCCAAGCGGTACAGGACCTCATCTCCTGTGGACTCGACCCTCCTCGCGGAGTCCTCTTCCAAACAGACAGAGGATATGCCTATCCTCTTGCCTTTTACTTCCACGGATCCGTCGATGGATATCAGGGCCGTCCTTTGATAGCCGGTGGTGTTCGAGCCGTCGATGGCTATCTTCCGCATGAAGTGTATCTCGTCTATCATCTGAGCATTGAGCATCATTGAAAAGGTAAGAGCAGTGTCCAAAGCATCCTTGTTCACAGCGTGCGGCGGCTCTTCATCAAGGTCCGCGAGGCATGTGCTGCCTTCGCAGCACTGGTACCTGAACCCTACGCCTTTCTTGAACTGTGCCACTGCCGCGCGATCCACTTCTCCCGCCTCTCCGGCGGTCGGCC